>Ga0154538_126_pt1 | contig 44548 bp, 44 predicted proteins | sample RifGroF1_FD_105681 | JGI IMG/M metagenome (GOLD analysis project Ga0154538, IMG submission 105681) | Spirochaetes bacterium GWF1_51_8 | reverse complement strand
AGGATGCTCGGTATTACCGAACAGCCCGCCGTGTTCGGCAATCAGCTTGTCCCGCCGAGGAAATTCGATCTTCAGGTGATGTCGATGGGATTCCTTGTCGGCGATCCCGATAAACCGCTTATTTGGCGCGCGCCTATCGCGAATTCCGCGGTGAAGCAGTTGTTCGAGGATACGGCATGGAGCGATATCGATTATTTGATCGTCGACCTCCCCCCGGGAACGGGCGATATTCCGCTGACTTTCGCGCAGAACATCCCGATCACCGGCGCGGTATTTGTCAGCACCCCGCAGTCGATCGCGCTCGACGAGACTCGGAAAAGTGTTTCGATGTTCCGTCAGCTCAATCTCCCGGTCATCGGGCTCGTCCTCAATATGGCCGATTTTGTCTGTCCCAAGTGCGGCGGGATCACCCCGATGTACCCTACCGCCAAAGAACTGAAAAACCTGACCGATAACGGAGTTCCCCTGCTCGCGAGAATCCCGCTCGATCCGTCGGTGTCGGAGAGCGGCGATAACGGCAGCCCTATAGTCATCTCCGCGCCCGATTCAGTGATAGGGCGCGAGTTCTTCGCGCTCGCCGATAAAGCCGTCACCCAGCTCTGCAGGTCCGTCCTTTGATCGAGCTGTCGAATATCTCGCTCATCCGCGACGGCAAGACCCTTCTCCACAAAATCGACTGGACGATCGGGGAAGGCGAACGTTGGGTGCTGTTCGGGCATAACGGGAGTGGGAAGTCTCTCACCCTTCAGATCGTCGAGGGCTATCTCTGGCCGAGTTCCGGCCGTGTGACATGGTTCGGGACGCCCGCGGGCGGGATCGACACCCGCGAGATGCGGAAACTCACCGGCTACTTCGGGCAGGGTGTGAAGAGCCTGATCCATCCCGAACAGAAGGTGCGCGAACTAGTAGTCGGCGGAAAATTCGCCACAGTCGGACTTTACGACAAACCCTCCAAGTCGGATAGCGCCCGCGCCGAGGAACTAACCGTGATGACCGGATGCGCCGAACTGGGACACCGCGACTACGGCACGCTCTCCGACGGCGAGAAGTCGAGGGTGCTGATCGCCCGTGCGCTCATGCCCTCGCCGAAACTTCTCGTCCTCGACGAACCGTGCGCGGGGCTGGATATAGCCGGTCGTGAGATGCTCCTCGAGACCCTGAGAGAAATCGCCGCCGCCCATCCGGAAATGTCGATCGTTTTTGTCACGCACCATGTCGAAGAAATCCTGCCGGAATTCAGCAGGATCATCATCCTGAAAAAAGGGCGTGTGCTGAAAAAAGGCTCCGCCGCGGAAATCCTGACCGGCGAAACACTCAGCGAAGCGCTGGGAATTCCGCTCGCGCTCGGGAAAGACAAACAGAGATTTTGGTGCAAATTGAATTATTAATTTTCTTGACAGTTTTCAAGGTTCTTTATATAATAAACGACACTTTAAGCCGAGATAGCTCAGTTGGTAGAGCAGAGGACTGAAAATCCTCGTGTCCGCGGTTCGATTCCACGTCTCGGCAGTCGAGAACCATCCCGCTGACAGCAGCGGGATGGATTTCACCACCCAGTTGAACAGGAGAAAAAGATGAAGAGAACATATCAGCCCAGCAGGATTAAAAGACTCCGCAAACACGGTTTCCGCGAGCGGATGAAATCAGCAGACGGCCGCGACGTTCTGGCCCGCCGCCGCGCCAAAGGCCGCAAAAAACTGACGGTATCCGATGAAAAGCGATTTATCCTTTTCAAACAATAATCGCATTAAAAACTCTTCCGATTTTCAGCGTATTTATAAAGACGGCAACAAAATAAGCGGGTATTATTACTCCGCTTTTTTTGTTGCCGGGGCATCGCCGGAATCCAGGCTCGGAGTGTCCGTCCCGAAGCGTCACGGCAAGGCCGTCTTCCGCAACCGGCACAAGCGCCTGATCCGCGAGGCGTTCCGTCACTCGAAACATCTCTTCACGCGTCCCGCCGAAATCGTCGTCCTCTTCAAGCGTATTTCGCATCAGCCCGACGGTTACTCTATCGACCTGCTCAAACTCTTCGAGCGGCTGGCGGAAAAATGCAATTCCTGAAAAAAGTCCTCCAAGTCATCCGTCAGATCTTCGTCCTCCCGATCCGTTTCTACCAGAGAGTCATCTCCCCCGCCCTGCCGCCGTCATGCCTCTACGAGCCGTCGTGCTCCGAATACGCTAAGCAGGCCATCCTCCGTTTCGGAATCTTCCCGGGAGTTTTTATGGGCGCGGCGAGAATCCTCCGCTGCAACTCGGCGTTCTTCACCGGCGGCGACGACCCCCTGCCGGAGAAATTCACCCTGAAGGCCATTTCGGAGCCGTGGGGGAAATTTAAAAGATTCGGCAAAAAGAAAGACCGCTGATTTCACTTCCAGCCTTCCGTATCCGATATACATAACGGTTAGACGAGTCCTCGAGTTGAGGGTACAATGAGAGGACGGCAATGAAAATTCTATTCATCGGCTCCGAGTTTCTCGGCGGCGCGGTAAAAACTTATCTCCTTCGGGACAACAAAGACCGCGCTATTGCGTTTGTCAAGGACTATCTTAACGCCTGCAGCCTGATGCGGGTCTGGCAGCCGGATATCGTCATCCACGAATGGGACGAGGACGACTGTTCGAGCGTGATGATCGAACTCGCGTCGTCGTGCGGAATCCCCACTCTCGCCTATGTCTCCAAACTGCCCCGCGATGTCCAGTGCCGTCTAAACCGGATCGAGCGTTCGGAGACGCTGGAAAAGCCTATTCCCCAGACTGTCGAGACGCCGGCGTTCAGGCAGAAACTGATATCGTCCATCCGCAGGCTGGAGTGCATTGTCAAACCGAAGCACCGCGCGGCGTAAGAGACCGATGCCTCGATACGCTCCGCACTCGGCATCCGGATTGATCTTTTGCATTTGTCCATCCGCCAGCTCTCTTTCTTATCCAAATTGACATAATAGCTTAGGTAATAAAAAGCGATCTCTTATATGTAAGACTTCACTTTTTTCTCCGTGTACTCCGTGTGAACTTCTTAATTCCCGCTGATGACATGTTTCATCAAACTGTACGAATATTACTGTCACCGCTAAACCTGTGCAGAGTGTGCCGAAGCATCCGAGATAAATTAGGGTATTATTTTCAGTTCATTCTTCGACTGACTCACCTTTCGACATCCCGCTTTACGGGACAAGCGCTCGGGGTGACGGATGACCATATGCGGTGAGTCTGCCGTACCGTGTGCGCTTCTCCTGTCTTCCCCGGCGGGATGCCGAACCATGCAATAATTAACTTGTCACTTTACACTCGATTCGCTATAATAATCCGACTGAATATGGAGCGTATCATGCGTGAAAAAAGCGTCGTTCTCCTTTCCGGCGGGCTCGATTCCGTGGTGAACTTTAAAAAAGCCTTCGATGATACCGATATTGCGCTCGTGCTGAATTTCGATTACGGCCAGCAGGCGGCGGTGATGGAGACGACTGCATCACGGGATATCGCGAACGCCCATAGCGCGCCGTTCCGCTCCATTCCTCTCCGTTGGATGACCGATATCGACAAGGGGCTGACATCGGGCGACATCCCCGACTACGATCCCGCCCAGCTTGACAACCTCGATTACGCGAACAAGACGGCGAAGGCGGTGTGGGTGCCGAACAGGAACGGGGTGATGATCAATATAGCTGCGTCGTTCGCGGAAGCCCTCGGCGCGCGGAATATCGTCGTCGGATTCAACAAGGAAGAAGGCGCGACCTTTCCGGACAACACACCGGAGTACCTCATGCGCGTCAATCGGTCGCTCGAGTACTCGACCCTCGTGAAGCCCAAGGTCGTCTGTTATACGATCGATATGGTCAAGACTGAGATCGTGGGGCTTGGCCGTCAGATCGGCGCGCCATTCGAGTATCTCTGGAGCTGTTATCACGGCGGCGGTCGGATGTGCGGCAAATGCGAGTCGTGCAGGCGGCTCCTGCGCGCGCTCGACGTTTCCGGATTCGCGGACGAATTTAAGAAAATCAATCGCTACGGTTTCAATAGCTGAGGAGCGCGGCATGGAGTATTGCTTTTTGAAGGAACAGATCAAGTATGACGGCAGACAGCTCAGTTCCCATTTCGCGTATAAGACGTTCGGCCTCGCGGGGAACAGTATCGTCGGGTTTATCGGCCCGGTGGAAGTCGAACTGTCCGAGATGGTCGATATCGAAGATGTCCGCGCGAAGGAGCCGATCTCGTCGGACAGGATGCTGAACCTGATCGTCGAGGTATTCGATCTCGATCTGCACGGCGCGGTGTGGATGCAGAGGCTGCTCATGTCCAAGATCGCCGACGAACTGAACCGCCGTCTGAACGGCATAAAAGTCTTACGCAAGGGCGACGACCTTTTCTTCAAAGAGCGTAAGCTGTCGGTCTCGATCGCGACCGCGAGCCCGGTCTCCGTGATGGTGCATTCCGCGCTCAATATTCTCCCCACAGGCGCGCCCGTCCCCATCTCCTGCCTTCAGGAGATGAAGGTCGAGCCGGTCGAACTGGCGCTCTCGATACTGGAAAGCTTCGCGCACGAGTTCGACGATATCGAGTTCGCCCGTGTCAAGGTCAACTGGGTGATGTAATGAAAATAAGATACTTATTATTAGCGGGGGTATTCCTGCTCGCCGGCTTGCCGGTGTCATGCGGAGAGGCCAAGGGAACGGCTGTCCAGCCTCAGGACCCCGCGCCGCCGAAAACGAAAAAGGTCACTATCAACGGCGCGCCGGTCTTCCTTATAGACGATTCTTCCTATGCCGAGTATCCCGGCGGCTCGCCTAAAAAAGGCACCCTCGCGTCGGACACACTGATCGACACGGGCATCTCGACTACGCTCGATACAGGTGCGATGAAAGTCCAGCTCGCGGGCGGTAAGGAAGCCGGGTTCTATCCCGATAAAACTTTGAACTGGGGCTACCTCGCCGAGAAAACACAAGTCTATGGGTATAATCTGCGCGCCGAACGGATCGAGTTCTATCCCGGCGGCAAAGTGATGAACGCCTATCTCGAGAAGGGCGCGCAGATCTGCGGATACTCGCCTGTCGACGACTACCCGGTGTTTTTTCACGAGTCCGGCAGTCTGAAACTGATCCTTCCCAAGCACAATCTTAAAACCGGCGGGATCGAGTTCCAGTCCAATACTATGGTATCGTTCTACGACTCGGGAGCGCCCGCGCGCGGCATCCTCGCGAAGGATACCGAGATCGACGGTCTTATCCTCAAGGGCGGGACGGCGCTGATGCTCTATCCCGACGGCACGATCATGATGGGTACTCTCGCGAAACCCGCGGCTGTCAAGAACAAGAAGTTCGCGGCGGGCGACGAGATCAAATTCGACCTTCTGGGTCAGACTGAAAAGTAAGGGGAAACTATGTTCACGGGAATCATCCGGCATACAGGCAAGGTAGTTTCGGTCAATCCGTCAGGCGAGGGGAAACGCATTACCGTTTCGGCGCCGCCGGAATTCCTCGCGAGGCTTGAAAAGGGCATCACGAGCATCGCTATCGACGGCGCATGCCACACCGCCGAGACGTTCGACACGAAGGCTTTCACCGTCTACTCGAGCTTCGAGACCCTCGCCCGCACTACTATCGGCGGGTTAACCGCGGGTTCCGAGGTCAACCTCGAACTCCCGCTCACACCTCATTCGCTGATGGACGGGCATATCGTGCAGGGCCATGTGGACGGGATCGGGCGGATCGAGGATATCGAGGCCAAGGGCGAATCGCGCTGTTACACCTTCTCGCTCCCGAAGGAAACCGCGTTCTACCTTGTCGAGAAGGACTCGATCTCTATCGACGGGATCAGCCTCACGCTTTTCAATATCGCCGGAAACACGTTTCAGGCAGCGGTCATTCCTGAGACTATCGCGAACACGAGTCTCTCCCGGAAGAAGCCCGGCGCTAATGTGAATATCGAAGTGAACATCCTCGCGAAATACGCCGCCCGGATGAACGGCGCAAGCCCGGATACAGCAATGGAAAATAAGTTGAAAAACTGGCTCGCGGGAGGATAATTTGAACCTATTCCGCCTCATCCTGCGCCACCCGATTGCGCCCATCGTCTGGATCGTGCTCACCCTCGCGGGAATCCCGTTCGTCATCTTCGGCGCCGCGTCGCTCGAGCACTCGATCAGGATATCCTCGGCGTTCCGCGCCACAGAAGGGGTTGTGATCGCGAACGAGCTCATTCCCTCGGCAGAAGGCGGCGCGTCATACGTCCCAATCGTCCAATTCTCCCTTTCGAATAAATCGTACACTTTTCAGGACGTATCGGGAACCATCCCGCCGGAGTTCACGAACGGCCAATCCGTGCGCGTGCTCTACGACCCGTTAAATCCCTACAAGGCCGTAGTCGACACATGGGCGCGAAGGTGGCTGGCCGGGACGATCCTCAGCGGGGTCGGGATTATCCTGATGGCGGCGGGGTTTTTAACAGCGGCGTTTATTTCACGCAGGGGATAGAGAGACATAACGTTTCGAAGGGGGGCACAGTGTTTAAGGCTTTCGCGCGGGTTTTCCGGAACCGCTCCGCGTTGACCGAACTCATCATCCTGACACTCATCTCTTCGCCATTTCTGATCCTCGGGCTGACAGGTCTGGCAGAAAGCATGCATATTGTGAACACATACCGGGCCGTACAGGGAACGGTGGTCACAAACGAAATACTGATAGGTCATAAAAACACATTGACATACGCTCCGGTCGTCGAGTTCACTGTTTGGGAAGACACCTACTCTTTCAAAGACCCTATCAGTACCTATCCCCAGCAGTACTATACGGGCGATCACGTTAAAGTGCGATTCGATCCAAAAAACCCGGAAACCGCCATCATCGAGGACTGGGGACGACTCTGGCTTATCCCGCTCGTCTTGAATTCGCTGGGACTCTTTTTATTTCTACTGGGGGTTTTCATCGCCCTGAACTCCACCCGTAAATGACGACCCGCCCTCCGTAATGGAATTGCCCTACGCAGTGTCGTGCTTTCGCGGGGACTACCCGGTACTCCGCAGACTGACTACGGACTTTTCCACCCGCCTGCCGTAATGGGATTTGCCCTACGCAGTATCGTGCTTTCGCGGGGACTCCTTACCGCGCGGATTGTCGCTGATTTTATGGATTTTCACTGATTAAAACATGTCAGGATCACATTCTTTGGGGTTATGGCTCGTCGGAATAATCCTGACAGGAATTGAAGCATTGGTCGCGGCGATGATCGCCGGAAAGAGAAAATGTGAATTCGGCATCTATTTTTCTATCTGAGAAAAAAGCGCCTGAACTTCTTTTTTAGTTTTTCAACTTTTTTATCACTAATGTCGAGCAGGTTACTTTCGTTTTAAGAATAAACGATTCCTCTTCCTGTTTTTTTATATAGTTCAGAAATAGATTCCGCTTATCCGGATACCTCTCGATCAATTCAGTACACCTCTTACGTAAACCCGATTCCATGAGTTCTTCGGATTCTTTCAGTTCCTCTCCAGTGATACCTATTTCATCAATTAGCCGCATCCCGGCTCTTTCGATTTGAGCTTTAACTTCCTTTCTCTTCATCATTAGCGGATGATAAAAACTACTATCATCTTCTATTATCCCGTCATCTATAAGAATAAATCCCCCCGATTTCAAACATCTTAAGAGTGAAGTTAAAGTATTGAAATAATCCCCGAAAACGGGACCGATAGCTCCAAGAATTATTATATCATAGTCCTTTAATTCTCCGATTCTTATCCTGATATCGCCTCTCTCAAATCTACAATAATTTTCTACTCCGTACTCAATGGCTTTTTTCTTCGCTTCATCGATAAACTCTTTTATTGCATCGATACCAAGACATCGGCAATTCAACTCTTTAGAAAGCAATACGGATACCGCCCCTTTACCGCAGCCTAAATCAAGTATTTTTAAACTCGTTGGATCAGGTATATGTTTTTTTATCAAGTCGATGATGATATTTGGGGATGCACCGATTTCCCAAAAATCCTGTAAAATGTAAGGAAGAAAGTAAAAAATCTCTTTATCATCCCCATCCATCGATAATGTGACGATTTCTTCTATTGGTCTCATATATTTCTCCCGAACTTCTCGATACAAATATACAATATCGGACAGTAAAAATAATAAATATAAATACCGCGTGTGTCAAATTCTAAAACCGCGACACTAAAAATCGCGATATTTTTGCTAAACAGAGCGATTCCTTTTATAATATCCCGACTATTTTCAGGAGAAAACTATGCCGAACATAGAATTAAAGGACGTCGAAAACACCGCGAAACTCGCCAAGCTGGAATTTTCCGGCGCGGAGAAGGAAAAGTTCGCGGAGCAGTTCTCGAAGATCGTCAAGTTTGTCGAGAAGATCGGCGAGCTCAACACCGACGACATCCCGCCCACCACTCACGCCGTAGAAAAACGCGATGTCGTGCGTGACGACACTGTCAAGCAATCCATGCCGGTCGACCTTTTCTCGAAGACCGTTCCGAAAGCGATGGACGGCAGTATCGTCGTCCCCAGAGTCATCGAACACTAATCATGGCGAAAAGTAAGCTCTTCCCCGATATTCCCAACGAGATCGAAAGGTACGATCCCGTCCTCGACGATATTGTCCGGGGACGGAAGGTCGTGATCGATATGGGGTGCGGACACGGCGACTATATGATCGAATTCGCGCCCAGACACCCCGACACGCTCTTCATTGGGATTGAGCTCCAGCGTAAACGCGCCCATAAGGCGGCGCACCGTCTCGCGAAACGAAATATCGAAAACTTCCGCATGATCGTCGCGTCCGGCGAAGACGCCCTGAGCCGTATGTTCCCGTCGAACTCCGCCGACGAACTGCATATCAATTTTCCCGAGCCGTGGATGCGGGAGCGGTACTGGAAAACGCGGATTCTCCGCCCGGCGGTACTGATTCATGCCGCGCGCGTTCTCAAACCCGGCGGTATCCTGAGCTTCGTCACCGATATCGATATCTACGCGGCGTACGCCTCGGAGACGATGTCCCGTTTCCCGTTCTTCCGCAATAACTACGACCGGCCCTATATGGTCAATATCTACGAGAAGTTCCCCACCCTGTTCTACCGGAAGATGAGTCTCGTCCGGCCGATTCATTACGTCAGCTATACCCGTAACGGCGAGATGCTTCCCGCCGCGTAGGAGGAAAAATGCCCCTCGCGCTCGGCATCGACTTGGGCGGGGAGAAGAAGACCCGCGCCGCTCTCTGCGACGGAATATCCGTCACCCCGGTCACGACCGCCGACTTCTCCGACGGCCGCTCCATCACGGCGTTCCTGCGCACGCATCCCGGGATCGGCGCCGCCGCTATCGACGCCCCGCTCACCGCGCCAAAGGGTATCGATCCTGAGACGCTCTTTTCCTCGCCCCGTTTCACCCCCGCGCTCATCGACCGTCAAGCGGATATCGGACTGAGACGGATGACCGGGAAAAGCATGCCGTGGTATATGCTCACCTACATCTACTATAAAGCGCTTTTTAGTAAAAACCAGCTCCGGCGTTTCCTCGGTAACGATTTTCCGGTGATCGAGTCCTATCCAGGCGCGTTGACACCGAAGGGGCTGAATAAGAACGGCGCGGAGTATCTGGCCAAGGTCGCGGTCGAACTTTCAGCGCGGCTTCCTGGTCTGACAGGGCTCCGTTTCGGGAACTCGGACGAGGCGGACGCGGCGGTGTGTTCGGCGATCGGATATTTCTTCCTCGCGAAACCTTACTTGTTAAAAAGTATCGCGGAATGCGACGGTGTTGTATACTATATCCGGCCGGAGGGAGTATGAATAAAAAAGAATTTGAAAATCTGCTCGCGCATTTACCCCGCGATCCGGGAATTCTCGGAAGAGAAGACTATTTCAACCCGGCGGTGCTGATCCCGTTTGTGGAGATGCCGGACGGCTATCACATCCTGTTCGAAGTACGGGCGAAACATATCCCGCAGGGCGGGGAAGTCTGTTTTCCCGGCGGGCGTTACCAGCCCGGGATGGATTCCAGCTTAATGGATACCGCGCTCCGCGAAGCGTCCGAGGAACTGGGCATAGTGAAGGATAAGATCGAGATACTCGGCAGGACAGACGCCGTCGTCTCGCCCTACCTCATGATCGTCGACGCGTTTATCGGGATCATTAAAATCGAATCGCTCGGCGATATCAAACCCGATCCAATGGAAGTGGAATGCGTCTTCACTATCCCGGTAGAGTTCTTCCGGAACAATCCGCCTGAAGTATACCAGGGCGTCCTCTGCTCGCACCCCTGCGCTATCGACGGCCCCGACGAAGGCAGTGTGCTGTTCCCGGCGAAAGAGCTCGGACTTCCCGAACGCTACACCAAGCCGTGGGGTAAACAGCGTTACAATATCTACTACTACCGCACCGATCCGCCTGTCTGGGGGATAACCGCGAGGTTTATCAAAGACCTGATCGATAAAATGGGCTGATCATTTCCATTCCGCGACGTTTAACTCGGAATGAGTATTCGCGGAGAAGATGATCTTCTTCAGGATCGCCTCGCCTTTGGAATCGTATCCCTTTTTTCCGTCCTGGTCGACGACCTCGAAGGTCAAATAGTCGGATTTCAGTTTCTCAATTTCGATCTCCCAATCGCCCACGGCATTCTTCGACGGCACAAGCACCGTTTTGTCCGGCGCGCCGTTGAACGTCAGCACTTTGATCTTTATTCCGCTCACAGCCGCCGAAGTCTTGATCGTCAATTTAACCGATTTCGCATCGCGGCTCTTCGGCAGGACATTGATCTTGATCTGCGCGGAAATCCCTTGATACTCGTAGCTGACAGTCACCTCGCCCGCCTTCAGCCCCTTGACCTGTCCCCATCCGTCGATGGAGAGCGACTTCGGGTCGGACGACTTGAATGCGCCGGGTATGGGCGTCAGCTTCATCCCGTTGGAAAGTTCCGCCTCGGGGATGATCGTGGAAATGTCGCCTATCCCGGTTTTGGCCGGGTTCGAGACGAGCTTGACGGACTTCACGCCGGATGCGTAGCCGCCGAAAAAGTACAATAGCGGCATATAAAGCCTTGACGCCCAGTCGGACTCGTTATGGATACCCTTGGGACTCTCGTAGTAGTAGAACTGGACGCCTTCCTTAAACCCCTTGCCGATCAGCCATTCTTTCGTTTTCCGCATCGAGGCGATCATCTCCCACCTTTCGACCGTTTCCATCCACCCGCCGTCGATGTATATTTTCACGTCTTTAGGGAAAACTAAGCTCTTATTGAGCTTCTCGCCGACAAAAACGTTCCATCTGAGAATCGGAGAAAGGCATCCCGCCTTACCGAATACTCCCGGATACCATCCGAGCAGGTTGTATGACGCAAGCCCTCCCATCGACGAGCCCATCACCGCGGTAGATTCGCGGTTTGTCAGGGTGTTGTAATGGCTATCGATATAGGGTTTGAGCTCCTCGGCGATGAACTTGCCGTAGTTGGTCAGTCCGCCCGAGAGGTCGCCGAATCCGATATTACTGCTGATATAGGTCGGGGAATAATCGTAGATTCTCATGTTACCCCGGTGATAGATACCCACGACGATGATCGGGGGAATCAGGCCTTTCTCGACAAGCGCGCTCACATTCTCCTTAATCTTCCAGTTCCCGAGGTTCTGTCCGTCATGCATATACAGCACCGGGTATCCGGCTCCGTTCGTGGAATACCCAGACGGGAGATAGATTTCGGCCTGCGGGGCAGGCGATAGATACTTTGACTTGAAGGCCGGTATCTTGAACGGCCCCTCGAGCAGAAGCGCTGGCTTCGCGGGCGAGGGTTTTTTCACCGCCGCGTCATTACCGCCGCACGAGGTCACACCCAGTATAAATAGGGCTGTCAGTAGAACAGAAAAATATTTCTTCATGTTTTATTTCCATCCCGTGATTTTTATTTCCGTCTCGTAGTTCGCGGTGAAAACGATCTTTTTCGTGCTCTTGCCGTCCTTCGAAAGAATACCCTTCAGGCCGGACTCGTTGACTATACTGAACTCGATCCATGCGCCCTTTTTATTCTCGACCGAGGCGCTCCATGTATTCCCGTCGATCTTGTTCAATACGATCCCGCCCTGAACATCATCCCCGCTCTTGGCGATTATTTTTACGGTCATGCTCTTCACGGGTTCCGGTGTTTTCACCGTAAACTTCACCGTCATCAGGCTGACCGACTTCCCGAGAACTGTCACTTCTTCCTTCGCAGTAATACCTTTGTATTCGATTGTGACCGTCGCCTTACCGGGCTTGAGGCCCTTGGCGTGCCCCTGAGCGTCGACCGCCAGCACGGACTGATCGCTTGAAACGAACTTCGGCGGGAACGGCGTTTCGCGGACGCCGTCGGCATAGTACGCTGTCGCGTAAATCCGGCTCTCGTCGCCCAATCCGATCTTAGCGGGACTCATCCCGATCTCGATCTTTTCCAGCGGGCTATCCGCCTTCCCGAAGAAGAACAGCAGAGGATTCCGTAGCCTGTCCGCCCATGAGACTTCGTTGTGCATCCCTTTCGGGTCTTCGAAATACAGCAGGTTTGTGCCGTCAGCCAGACCCTGCTGCAGCAGCCAGAGCTTTGTGACGCGCATCGAATCGATCATGTTCCACCAGTTATAGTTGTTCTCGATCCACCCCCCGTCGATATACATTTTTATATTCTTCGAGAAATGGAGCCCCGGATTGAGCGCTTCGGCGTTATCCACGCTGATCCTGAAAATCGGCGAGATTACTCCCGCGTAGCCGAACACTTCCGGCATCCAGCCGGTCAGATAATACGTCGCTATTCCCCCGAACGACGACCCGAGCAGAGCGGTGTGTTCCTTGCCGGGGAGAGTGGGGTAATGGCTGTCGATATAGGGTTTCAGGTCTTCGACAATAAACTTTCCGTACTCGCTCAATCCTCCGCTCGGACATTGGTTGGGCAATCCCTCGGCGGGCGGAAGATAGTCGAACGCGCGTTCATTGCGGCAGTATATCCCGACAACGATGATCTCGTCCATCAGCCCTTCCATGACCAGTTGACTGATATTCTCGGCCACCATCCATTTGTTGAGGTTCTGCCCGTCATGCATATACAGCACGGGATACTTCTTGCCGGAGGTCTTGTAGTCATTCGGCAGGAAAATATCCACCTGCGGCGTGGTCGTCATATACGACGTCTCGTATTCGCTCACCGGAATAGAGTAAGGATTCTTCGGGTACAGACTCGACGGTTTGACCGCGCCCTGTCCGCATGAGAAAAGCATCGACGACACGATAACAATTCCAAGTAACTTAAATCCCCTTTTCATTTCCATTCTCCTATCGTAATCTCGGTTTCTTTATCCGCAGTAAAAATGATCTTTTTGATCACCGCTTCGCCCTTCGGCGAATACCCCTTCATCCCGCCGTCGGCGGAGACCGACGCTTCCAGCCTCAGCCCCTTGAGCTTCTTCAGTACCGCCGTCCCGGACTTACCGTCGGCGGAAAGCTGGAGCGCGAACGACCCGTTCGTCTTCTTCTCGTTCATCGCGACCCACTCGAGCTTCATCGACTTCACCGCGACCGGCGAGAGCACCTTGACTGTTACCGTCACAAGCTCGCGGCTTTCCGCGAGGATATCGAGAGGCAGAGATACCCCGTAGTCTTTGAGCGCGATCTTGACTGTCCCGGCGATGAGGCCTTTCAGCCCGCCTTTACCGTCGATAGAGACCTTGTTCGCGGGATCGGCGGTAAACACCGCAGGGTAGATCGTCTTCTTCATCAACCCCTTCGTGTCGGTCTGCGCCGCGATCAGGTGCGAGACATCTCCCACCCCGACTTTCGGCGGGAAGAGCGCGAGCGATGTATTCGTATACACGGGCTTGTAATCGGAAAAGAGGAACAGGAGCGCCATCGGCAGTCGTTTCGCCCATGTGTCCTCGTTATGGGAACCGTTAACGTCCTCGTAGTAATGGAGGTTTGCCCCGTCCTTGAACCCGAGCGACTTCATCTTGAGGTAAATATCGCGGATATCTGCGATCATATACGCCTCTTCTCCGCCCTCGCGCCACCCGGCGTCGAAATAGATTTTCACCCCTGGCGAAAACTTCAGCACCGTCGCGGCGTCCTTCAACGCTTGTCTATCGTCCCACCAGAACGACGGAGAGATCACCCCAGCCTTACCGAATATCTCCGGGTACCATCCGAGCATATAGAACGATGACAGCCCGCCGAGCGACGACCCCATCACACCGGTGTGTTTAGGATCGGGCTGGGTGCGATAATGACTATCGATATAAGGTTTCACCTCTTCCACAATGAACCGCGCATAATCCGGCAGTCCGCCGCCGTGCTCGCCGCCCTCGGTCGGCGTCATATCGAATATCCGTTTCGCCCCGCGATGGTCGATGCCGACGACGATGATCCCGGGCAGGAGGCCTTTTTCGGTCAGCGAATTCAGCGCCGGAACAAGTTTCCATTTATCGAGGTTCTGCCCGTCGAACATGTAGAGCACCGGGTAACTGTTCGTCGATTGTTTGTAATCCGGCGGCAGGTAGACAGTCAAAGCGGGCGCGGGCTTTAGGTACTGCGACTTGAGTATCACCGTCCCGCCGACAGCGTACCCTTGCTCCTTCGCGGGCTTCACCGCCGCTCCGGAACAAGCCGCGAGAATAAATGAAACCAATAGTACTATGGAAAACTTCATATTCCGCTCCTCGATCAAACAATCAATAAACCGCCGTTAAAACTCTCAAAATGCATCCACGAATAAGCACGAATGAGCACGAAAATAAATCACCATGAATCACCGGGTTTCACACAGAGAACGCAGAGTGAAAAAGCAAAGCTCTCTTCAAAAAGAGGTCGAAATATTTTTCTCCGCGTACTCCGCGTGAAATGCATTTTCTACCAAGTATTAAAGAAGCGGGGGCGTGTTATGCATTTACAAATACCGTAAATATAAAAAGAACACTGGGCGAGAAAAGGTCTTGCTTCCCCAGAATCTGTTCTGTTCACATGGTAATCATCTACTCAAATCCGGCGAGCCGGCTACTTCTCCCAAGCCTTCAGTATCACTTCCGCGTACTGGTTCGCCTTGAACACGAGCGGTTTGATAAACTGCGAGCCGTCGCTCCCGGCGGCGTATTTCCCGTCCTTCCTGATAAATTTCAGCGTCAGTTTGGAATTGACCGGATAGGTCAACGCGAACATCGCGGCGAGGTTATGCGCGGCATAGCTCTGGTGCACGATGTTGGTCGGCGTGTCATTGATCTTACTCACCACAACCGAAAACTCGCCCGCAGGTTCGTTCACGCTCACCTTAAGGATGGTATGCACATGCCCGTCGACCTTCGGCAGGATGTTCATCTGAAATGGGAAATTCTTCCCGCCGGCCTTCGCCGCGATCTCGGTCACCCCGGCCTTGAGGCATGTCACCTTGCCGTCCTTACCCGCGCTGACGGCCTTTTTATCTTTAGCCTTGATCTCGGGATTGAGAACGGTTTGGAGAAGGTACGGGCCGTATTGCGCGGCGAGGGTCACGGCGACGGCATCGCCTACCTGATAAATCTTCGGCTCGAGGTCGAACTGAACGCCCGTTGGCTTTTTGTCGTATTTGCCGTAAAGGAACTGGAGCGGCATCTTCCCGCGTTTCGCCCAGTCCTTCTCGCTATGCGTCCCGGCCGGGTCTTCGTAGTAGAAGAGGTTGTCGATATCCTTCAGCTTGAATTTAGTCTTGAGTTTCGCGTAGACGTCGCGCATATATTTTATCATCGAGGACTCGTCCGCGCCTTCCTTAAATCCGCCGTCGAGATAGAGCTTGACATCTTTCGGGAACGTCATCTTGTCCATATCGGCGATTACACGTTCGTCGTCCCACCAGAACGACGCAGAGATCGCGGCCGCCTTACCGAACACCTTCGGATACATCCCGAGGAGATAGAACGACGCGAGGCCGCCGAGCGACGAGCCGATCAGGCCGGTGTTCGCGCGGTCGGACAGGGTGCGGAAGTTCGTGTCGATGAACGGTTTCAGTTCTTCTATAATAAATTTGGCGTAGTTAGTGAGGTTTCCCCCCTGGTTCTTGACATACTCGTTATTGATCAGAGTCGGTGTGTAATCCCCTATCCTGTTCGCGGTGTTCCATATCCCCACGACGATCACATCGTTCATCAATCCTTCCTTGACAAGGATGTCGATATTCTCGTCCATCTGCCATTCCCCCGCGAACGAGCTCTTGGCGTCGAAAAGGTTCTGCCCGTCATGGGCGTACAGCACGGGGTACTTCTTTCCCGACACCGCGTAGTCCTTGGGGAGGTAGACCGTGATAGGGGGCGTAAACTTCAGGTACTTGGACTGGATGAAATTTTTACCCTTATAGCTGACAAAACTGCCGTCCGAAGCGTATACCGTCATAGCCAAAAGCGCGATAAACAAGCTCAGCGCCGCCGCGAATTTTTTCATGTGTTCCTCCTCGTGATGAAACATTTTAATGAGAGAACGAAAAATAAACCAGAAAAATCAGGTTGTTCCGGCAGGGGTGTGATTGACAAACTCATTTTGTCATTGCGAGGCGTCATGGTGAGCTTGCCTGCCTTCTCCTTGGGAGAAGGAGACAGGCCGAACCATAGCCGAAGCAATCTATTTAATTACTAGGTATATAAATTAAACAGACTGCTTTGTCGCTCTGCTCCTCGCAGTGACACAAAATCATGTATTCTATGAGTTCGTCAACACGCCCATAGCCTTGCTTGTTTATGCAAATCTAAGCAATATTATTACTAAACTCATATTCATTGGCTGGTTCACTTTTATAAACGAGTGTTTTTCAGTAAGATAAATAGTATATTCAAGGTCTTGCAAATTTTATTTTCCTTGTTATAATATTCCCCATAGTGAATTTTTTCACAAGTCGACCGGAGGAATTCTATGAGTAAAGAGACTCAAACCTGCGCCTGTGCGCAGGAAACCGACGAGCAGAAATACCAGCGTATCGCCGAAGTAATCGAAGAGTACGGCGCGCGGAAGACAAATCTTATTCAAATCCTTCATATGGCACAAGGGATTTTCGGGTATCTGCCTATCGAACTGCAGCGGTTCATCGCGGATAAGCTGCATCTTCCGTTATCGGAAGTACACGGTGTCGTCACGTTCTATTCCTACTTCTCCACCACCCCGCGCGGGAAGTACACGATCGGGGTCTGCCTCGGAACGGCGTGCTATGTGCGCGGCGGAAAGAAGATCATCGAGCGTATGAAAGAGATCCTTTCTATCGGGCCGGGTGAAACCACCCCCGACGCAAAATTTTCGCTCGAGGTCATGCGCTGTATCGGCGCGTGCGGACTCGCGCCAGCGTTGACTGTCAACGGCAAGGTGTATAAACAAGTCAATCCCGATAAGCTGAAATCGCTTATCGCGAACTTGTAAGGGAGAAAATCAATGAATCAAACAGAAGTCAAACCTATCCGCAATATCGAGGAACTGACATTCCTGAAAAACAGCACCCTGAAATCGATGGCGGGATACAAGTATATCGCGCAGATATGCGGCGGCGCCGGATGCGTCTCGTGCGGATGTCAGGCTGTCAAGGACGCGCTCATGAAGGAAATCGCCGACCGCGGACTTTCCGACAAGGTGCAGGTGAATGTCACCGGCTGTATCGGCACATGCGCCCTCGGCCCGGTGATGATCGTCGAACCCGACGGCGTATTCTATACAAGCATCGAAGCGCAGGACATTCCCGATATCGTGGACTCTCATTTCACGAACGGCGTCCTGTTCGGTAAGAAAACCTATATCGACAAAAAGACCGGCAAGCATATCCCCTATATCAAGGATATCGACTTTTTTAATAAGCAGGAGAAGATCGCCCTGCGTAACTGCGGAAAGATAGACTATTCCTCTATCGAGCAGTATATCGCTTACGACGGCTATCTCGCGCTCGCGAGAGTCCTCAAGGAAAAAAATCCCGACTCGGTTGTCGGCGAGATGAAGAAATCCGGCCTGCGCGGACGCGGCGGCGGCGGGTTCCCCACCGGCATCAAATGGGAAGCCGGGCGCAAAACCCCGTCCGACCAGAAGTATATTGTGTGTAACGCCGACGAGGGCGACCCCGGCGCGTTCATGGATAGAAGCCTGATCGAAGGCGACCCCCATTCCATTATCGAAGGGATGATGATCGGCGGATACGCTATCGGCGCGAACCAGGGCTTCGTGTATATCCGCGCGGAATACCCGCTCGCTATCGAACGTCTCTATGACGCTATCGACCGTGCGCGCGCATACGGCCTTCTCGGCAAGAACATCCTCGGCAGCGGATTCGATTTCGATATCCAGATCCGTATCGGGGCGGGATCGTTTGTCTGCGGAGAAGAAACCGCGCTCATGCACTCTATCGAGGGCAAACGCGGCGAGCCCAGCCAGAAGCCCCCGTTCCCGTTTGAAAAGGGACTCTACGGTAAACCGACGATTATCAATAACGTCGAGACGTTCGCCAACGTCGCGCCCATCATTCTCAAGGGCGGCGACTGGTTCGCGTCATACGGCACAAAGGACTCCAAGGGTACGAAAGTGTTCGCGCTCGCGGGAAATATCCAGAACACCGGGCTTGTCGAAGTCCCTATCGGGGTCAACCTCGGCGAGATCGTTTACGATATCGGCGGCGGTATCCCCAAAGGGCGTAAGTTCAAGGCCGCGCAGACCGGCGGGCCGTCGGGCGGATGTATCACCAAGGAAAATCTCAATACCGCGATGGACTACGACAACCTTAAGAAGCTCGGCACTATCATGGGTTCCGGCGGCCTCATCATCATGGACGAAGACGCCTGTATGGTGGACGTCGCGCGGTTCTTCATGGAGTTCGTGCAGGAAGAGTCCTGCGGAAAATGTACCCCTTGCCGTCTCGGGACGAAGCGGATGCTGGAAATTCTCGAACGGATCACGCACGGTCACGGACGCGAGGGCGATATCGAACTTCTCGAAGAGCTCGGCAACACGATCAAAGATACCGCGATCTGCGGCCTCGGACAGACCGGCCCGAACCCGGTGTTGAGCACGATCCGTTATTTCCGTAACGAGTACGAGGAGCATATCAAACATAAATACTGCCGGGCGGGCGTGTGCAGCGACATGTTCATCTCGCCCTGCCAGAACGCCTGTCCCGCCGGGATCAATGTCCCGGGCTACATCTCGCTCATCTCCGCCGGGCGTATCCGCGACGCATACAACCTGATCCGTCAGGACAACCCGTTCCCCGCGATCTGCGGGCGTGTCTGTACGCACCCGTGCGAGAGCAAATGCCGCCGGGGTCAGATGGACGAGCCTATCGCGATCTGCGATCTGAAGCGTTACGCGGCGGATATCGCCCTTTCGAGCGACGAGCCGTACAAGGACATCGTCTTCCCGAAGAAGGGTAAAAGTATCGGCATCATCGGCGCGGGGCCGTCCGGGCTGACATGCGGCTACTACCTCGCGAGACTTGGGTATGACGTGGACGTCTATGAAGAGGCGCCCGTCGCCGGAGGCGTGCTCGCGTTCGGTATCCCGGAGTACCGCCTGCCGAAGGACGTTCTCGCCGCGGAAATCCGCGCGATCGAACAGGCCGGTGTAAAAATCCATCTTAATACGTCAGTCAACAGTGAAAAAATATTTAACGAGATATATGACAAGCATGATGCGGTCTATGTCGCGACAGGCACCCAGTTCTCGCGCAAGATCGGCGTGGACGGCGAAGAGCTCAAGGGCGTGCATCACGGCCTCGACTTCCTGCGCGAAGTCCACCTGAAGAAGGACGTGAAGATCGGCGACCATGTCGTCGTCATCGGGGGCGGAAATACCGCAATCGACACCTCGCGCGTGGCGCGCCGTCTGGGCGCGAAGGAAGTCACTATCCTCTACCGCCGCGAGATCGAAGATATGCCCGCCGACCAGCGCGAAATCCGCGAGGCGATGGAAGAAGGCATCAATGTCCAGACTCTCGTCGCGCCTCTGCGTTTCACCGGCAACGGTAAACTCGGACAGGTCGAATGTATTAAGATGGAGCTCGCGGAGTTCGATTCCGGCGGACGGCGCAAGCCTGTCGAGATCAAGGGCTCGGAATTCCAGCTGAACTGCGATATGGCTATCCTCGCGGTCAGCCAGTATACGGACTTGCCGTTCATCAAGAAAGAGGCCGAGACGGTCAGCAAGTGGGGCACGTTCATCATCAATCCCGACACGTTCATGACGAATATAGACGGCGTTTTCGCGGGCGGAGACTGCGTTCGCGGTTCCGATACCGTGATTACCGCCATCGCCGACGGCAAGAACACCGCTAAGTCGATCGATATCTACCTCGGCGGAAAGGGCGTGCTCAATATCGGCGAAACGATCGATTTCCCGTCCGCCTCGGAAGAGACGACGATTGTCGAACACGAGCGTTTCCCGATGAAATATCTCGAGGCGGATGTCCGGAGCCACAGCTTCGACGAAGTGGCGCTCGGTTTCCATAAGCTAAACGCTATCGCCGAATCGATGCGTTGTCTAAGATGCGACAGGAGGGCATAACATGGTTACCTTTACGATCAACAATAAAACGATTCAGGCGGAAGACGGTGTATCCATTATGGACGCCGCCCGCGACCATAACATCATCATTCCCAACCTCTGCTACCTCGAGGGTGTGAATAAGCCCGAGGCATGCAGAATCTGCCTTGTGGAAGTGGAAGGCGCCCGCACATTGGTGCCGTCGTGTATCACGAAGGTACGCGATGGAATGAAGGTCATGACCAATTCCGAACGGGCCAAAAAAGCCCGGAGGATTGTTTACGAACTCCTCTTGTCCGACCACCCCAAGAACTGCCTGAGCTGCGAACGCAACCAGAACTGCGAATTCCAGAAGCTCGGCGCGATGATCCAGATCGAAGAAACCCGTTTCGAGGGCGAAAAGTCCAAGCCGGAGATCGATTTCTCAAGCCCGTCGATAGTCCGAGATGCGTCGAAGTGCCTGCTCTGCCGCCGCTGTGTCATCGTGTGTAACGAGATACAGGGGGTCGGCGTACTCAATATCCAGAATCGCGGTTTCGACGCGGTAGTTGCTCCCGCAGCGGAACTTCCGCTGAACTCGGTGAACTGCACGAACTGCGGCCAGTGCACATTAGTCTGCCCTGTGGACGCGCTCAAGGAAAAAGACGCGACCCAGACAGTCTGGAACGCTTTGTTCGAACAAGGGAAGCGCGTGGTCGTCCAGACCGCGCCCGCCGTCCGCGCCGCTATCGGCGAATGCTTCGGGCAGGAGCCGGGAACATGCGTCACCGGAAAAATGGCGTCAGCGCTCCGTGAAATCGGTTTCGATGACATTTTCGATACAAACTTCACCGCCGACCTGACCATCATCGAAGAGGGGCACGAGTTCCTCGGACGGGTCGCGAACGCCCTGAACGGCAAAGAAGCCGCCCTCCCGATGATCACAAGCTGCAGCCCGGGATGGATCAAGTTTATCGAGCACGAGTATCCCGACCAACTCGCCAATCTCTCGACCTGTAAGTCCCCGCACATGATGCTGGGCGCTTTGGCGAAAACGTTCTACGCCGAGAAGATCGGTATCGACCCCAAGGATATGTATGTCGTTTCGGTGATGCCGTGTACCGCGAAGAAATTCGAGATCACGCGCCCCGAGATGAACGCGAGCGGATATCCCGATGTCGACGCGGTATTGACCACCCGCGAACTCGGCAAGATGATCAAGGACGCCGGCGTGGACTTTATGAACCTGAGCGACGGCAAGTTCGACGAACCGCTCGGCTACTCCACCGGCGCGGCGGACATTTTCGGCGTGACGGGCGGTGTGATGGAAGCGGCTCTGCGTACGGTCTACGAAGTAGTCACCGGCCGCGAACTGCCGTTCAAAAATCTTCATGTCACTCCTATCGTCGGTCTCGAGAAGATCAAGGAAGCCGAACTGAAAATAGAGAATCCCAAGCCCGAGTTCAAGTTCCTCGACGGCGTAGTAGTAAAGGTCGCGGTCACAAGCGGACTCGCGGGGGCGCGTTACCTCATGGAGCAGATCCGCGACGGGAAATCACCCTATCACTTTATCGAGGTTATGGGATGTCCCGGCGGATGTATCTCCGGCGGCGGACAGCCCCGTCCGGTGAATAACGATGTCCGCACGAAACGGATGAACGCGATTTACACCGAGGATGAGGGCAAAGAACTCCGCAAGTCGCACGAGAACCCGTTTATAGTCAAGCTCTACGACGACTACCTGAAAAAGCCGCTCGGAGAAAAGTCGCATCATCTCCTGCACACCCATTACACGAAACGCGGGAAGTATAACCAGTTGATGGACCAAGAGCAGGGCCACGATAAAAAGCATAAGCATTAATAGAAGGGGGCTGTCGAAAGACAGCCTCTTTTTTATTGAAGGTGCAAGTCCCGCCGTCAAAGGTTAATCTATTTTCGCCGGATTTGCGCATTCGGAGAAACCGTTGTAAAATATCTGTATCCCACTCACGGAGCGAATATGATCCGTTTTTTAATCTCCCTCGCGTGTACGGTCGTTTTAATTTTCGGGATTTCCGCCGCCGGTTTCACCGCGCCGCAGAAGGTTTATATCGGGGTGTATCTCAACGACATCTCCGGGTTCGACCTCCCGCTCGGGCGTTTTCAGGCCGACCTGTATGTCTGGTGCAAATGGGCAGGCGGGACGAATACTCCCCCTATCCGTTTTGTCAACGGCGAAATCGACCGGATGACGATGGATGGAGTGGAGAACGACGGCAACTGGCACAGCATCCTCTGGCATGTGCAGGGCACGTTCAGGGGAACCTTTCCGCTGCAGCGGTTCCCGTTCGACCGTCAGACTCTCAAGATACAGATCGAGATTCCCGGCGACGGCTACGAAATTATGCCTGATCTCGCGGGAAGCGGAATGTCACAGGAGTTCTCGATCACCGGGTGGAACTACGAGCCTTACTTTACCGTGAAGCTCCATAGCGAGCACTACTATTCCGACTTCGGCTCGGTTCTCAACGAGGGAGAACCGTGGATAGGCCGTTCCGTCTATTTCAGCGTCCAGCTCTCACGGCCGTTCACTCCCTACTTCCTGAAATTCATCCTGCCGCTCACGATCATCCTGCTCATTACGCTGTCGGTCTTTTTCACAAAGAACAATATCGAGGCCAATCTCGCAGTGGGGATCACGGCGCTCCTGACATCGGTGGCGCTCCATTCCTCGCTCACCGACAGCCTGCCGAACGTTTCCTATATGGTCAGCGCGGATAAATTCTTTATCTTCAGTTATCTCGTCATCATGGTCAATATTGCCTCGTCTGTGACCGGTTTCAACTTCTCGGAGATGAAGGAAAGCCTCGGGAGGAAGATCAATAGCTGGGGATGGAAGATTACCGCCGGGGTGATAATCGCGGGGATGTCGCTTATCCTCGCGGTCGATTCCTATCACGCCCTGGGAGAATCCTATAAACCGTTGCCCAAACCCCCCCCGCACGCGACGTCGAAGACCGAAGCGGTATTCTATGTCCCGAAGATGAACACCTTGACTCTCGACGGGATATACCAGGGCTTGATCGCCCGGGGACTGATCCACACGGACGAAGCCGGGAATCCCGTTCCGTTCCTGATCACGTCCATCCCGAGCCTCACCAACGACCTCCTCAGGTTTTATCCCGACGGCTCGGTTTCAGTGAAATGGCAGCTCAAGCCGGATGTTTTCTGGAGTGACGGAACTCCGATCACTTCGCAAGACCTATATTTCAGTATCCTTCTCGGCGACGACTCCAACCGGATCGATGTCGAGATCGAGGATGATAAAACGATCGAAGTCTTTTACCGGAAGAAATCGTACAGCATCCTCGAAGAATTTAGGCTTTACCCCAAACATTTCTGCGAACCGTACCTTATTAAGCACGGTAAGGACGACTTCGAGAAACAGTTCGATACAAACTCCCCGCCGCTCGACGGGCCGTTCATGGTGCAGGAATTCGTACCGGGTAAGTATGCCGTATTTATCAGGAATCCTTATTTCCCGGGCGATACGCCGTCGTTGGAAAAAATCACGATCCATGTCACGAATAAAGTGTTCGACCAGTTGGCGAAGGCCGGTAAGACGGATGCCCTGTGGAATCTCGGCGTCCAGACATTCGAAACGATCAAAGGTTATACCAACCTCACGATTTACAATAATCCGTCCGGCTATCTCTATCTCCTTCAGCCCGACTGCAATACGCCGCCGTTCGATAATCCGTTATTCAGAAAGGGGCTGATGTATGCGATCGACCGGGCAAAGATCGCTCAACTGCTCTTCGGCGATGACGGCAAGGTGCCCGACAGCTACCGTCCGGAATTCGCCCCGGACTTCCAGCCCGGCCTGCCGCATTACGGCTACGACCCCCAGAAGGCGAAGGCGATTTTCGCGCAGTTCGGTTATAACATCGCGATAAAACTATACGCTTCTACAGGTGTGATGAAATCGGCGGAAGCCCCGGTGATCCTCGCGGTTCGCGCATATTTGGAAAACGCAGGCCTGAAGGTCATCCTGATGACGAACGCGTCGTCCGCCGCAAACCTCTTCAACGAGGGGAATCACGGGGGATTGGTCTATGTCAACAGGCAGAGTCAATTCTCCAAACCGCTCTATTTCTGGAAATACACCCCGCTCCCGCCCTACCTGAAGCAATGCTCGGAAAACTTCACCGCCTCCCTCTACGACGAACGGAGACTGGAGCTTTCTAAGGTGATGCAGAAAATCTTCGCCGAAGAAGTCCCCGTCATTTCCCTGGCGTTCGGCGCGGACAGGGGCGCTACACAGAACAACTTGAAGCAGTGGAAACCCGGCGAGAATAGCGGATCGCATTGGTGGAACGTGGAATACTGGTATTTCGAATAAACGTCCCGGAGTGAATATGAAACCGGTGCAACTGACCAAACTCGATTCGATCGCGCTTGAAAGCGGGCATCCAGTCACGGATTTCAGCCTGCTCTCCGGTCACAATACCCTTGCCGTCTCGACCGACGATGCCCATGAGATCGTTTACCGGATAGACGGGGAACGTTATTCCATCTCGAAGGAGTCGGAGCAATGCCTGTTCCAGAGCCCCGGCTATACCCGTTACGGGCTCGTATTCGCAAAGGGGATGGATATGTTCATACTCCTCGACGGCGCGGTATCCGGACCTTACGATATGATCAATGGGCCGTTTTTCGCGCCTAACGACGCCTGTACGGCGTTCATATTCCGAAAAGACCATCAATGCTATATCTCCGTCGAGAAACAGGTTTTCGGGGGCTATGACGAGATTTACGCGCCGCGCTTCAGTCCCGACGGCACGAGGTTCGGGTTCCACTTCGAAAACGGCGACGACAAGTTCGTGTGTATCGACGGCAAGGTGTTCGGCCCGTACAGCTTCGTCTATACGCCGAGGTTTTCCCGCGATTCGAGCGCGTTCTGCTACGGGTTCGATAAGGATCAGACGAGCGGGGTCTGTGTCAACGGCGAGGAGTATACCGGCTTCGAGAAGCCCGGCGAATGCCTTCTCAATTCGAGCGGCGACATCTTCGCGTTCACCTTCCGGCGCGGGAACGGCATCTATGTTAATATCAGCAGCCTGACGGAACTCGGCCCGTACAAGAACGCATGGCTCTACAACCGGCCGGACGGCGACCTGACGCTGATCCATGAGGAAGACGGTCACATCGAACTCGAAAAGATTTCTCTGGGGAAATAACCGGATAGCCGAATAGAGTATCAGATAACACAACGATAGGAGGATACTATGCCCGAGATTAAAGAAACATTGGAGAAAGCGTTCTATGCCGGAATGGGATTTATTTCGCGCAGCGGCGAGGCGATACAGGAAGTGGTAAAAAAGCTCGCCAATGAGATCGAACTTTCCGAGGAAGAAGGGCGGAAGTTCGCCGAGAAACTCGCGAAGGACACCGAGGAAGCCCGGAAAAACTTCCAGGTAACGGTCGACAACGCCGTGAAGAAAGCGCTCGACGCGATGGGTCTTGCTAAAAAGAGCGATGTCGACGAACTGAAGCAAAAGCTCGACGATATCCAGAATAATCTGAACAAATAGGACTGCCGATGCCGAAATTCCGCCTGTTCGATAAAAAGCGCAGAAAGCTCAACCGGAACCAGATCCGCCGGATGAAAGAGATCGTCGCGATTCTCGTCCGTTACGGATTCGGCGACTTCATCACCCGTTCGGCGCTCGGGCGTATGGCGGGAGCGGCCGCGAAACTATTCGCGGGCCGTCCGCGATATAAACCGAAGACCTCGAATCCGTGGGAACGGGTGCGGCTGATCTTCGAGGAACTTGGCCCGACATTTATCAAGTTCGGGCAAATCCTCTCGAACCGTGTCGACCTGCTCCCGCGCGAACTGATCGCAGAACTAACGAGGCTCCAAGACAGCGTCCCGCCGTTTCCGCCGGAGGAAGCGGTCGAGATACTCGAGGCGGAATTCGGCAAGCCAATCGGCGAGATTTTCGGGAAGTTCGAGATGGAACCGGCGGCCTCGGCGTCTATCGCTCAAGTGCACCGGGCGTGGCTCATGGACGGCACCGCCGTAGCGGTAAAAATCCGGCGTCCGCGAATCGAGGAGATCGTGTCGAGCGACATCGAAGTCATGTACCATCTCGCCGCCCTGCTTGAAAATAACATCGTCGAAATGGAGTATATCAATCCCGTCACGATTCTGCTGGAGTTCGAACGGATCATCAAGATGGAGACGAATTTCTCGTTAGAGAAAACCAATCTCGTCCGTTTCGCGAACGCGTTCAAGGACGACCCGTTGTTCTACGTCCCGGGTGTGCATTCCGAGCTTTGTACTATCCGGGTGCTGACTATGGATTACGCGCCGGGGATCAAGCTCTCTCAAATCTATCGCTCGAGGCCGGAAGGCTACGACCCGGAACTGATCGTCCAAAACATCGCGGATATTATGTTCCGGCAGGTGTTCGAGTTCGGTTTCTTTCACGCCGACCCGCACCCGGGGAACCTTTTCATCCTGCCCGGCAACCACATCTGCTTCCTCGATTTCGGGATGGTGGGATACCTGACCGACAATCTCCGGCAGACGATGGGCGACGCGATCATCGGGATAGTCAACCGCAACTATACCGCGCTCGCGCATTCCCTGCTGAAACTCACCGGCAGTGCCTCTCCCGACCGTTTCGAGGACTTCGAACGGATACTCGCCGAGATGGTGGAACAGTTCTACTTCCTGCCGCTGAAGGAGATCAATATCGGGGATGTGTTCATACACGCGATGGACATCCTCGTATCGTTCAGGATGAACGTGCCCGCGAGCCTCTATCTCCTGGGAAAGGCGGTTACGACTATCGAGGGGATAGCAAGCCAGCTTTACCCCGGGTTCCAGATCGCGGAATTCGCGAAACCTTACGCGAAGAAGTTTATGGAAGAAAGCCTTAGTCCGAAACGGATTGCCGGCGAACTGACCCAGACATTGACCGACCTCACGATTCTCCTGCGCGACCTGCCGTCCGACCTCAAGGAGATCACGCAGAAGATCAAGAAAGGCCATGTCAATATCGATCTGAGCGACCGTTCGCTGATACCCATACAGGACACCCTTTACCGGATCGCGACCGATATCACCCTTTCCATCGTGTTGACCGCCGGGATCATCGGCTCGTCGCTCATCGTGCATTCGGGCTTGCCGCCCCTTTGGAACGGCATCCCGATCATCGGGATATTGGGCTATATCGCGTCCGGCGTCGTCGGGTTCGTCCTGATCATCCTCCTGATCCGCGACCGTTTCCGTTAAGCGATCCCCGAAGGCGTTTTTTCGCCGAGGGGGAAGTCCCGTGATGCCGCGCTACAATCATTTTTGAGGCGCGGTAAGGAACGGGATGCAACCGAAACAGCCGCCGAGTGTTGCCATGGTAAGCCCTGCGCTGAGCCTGCCGAAGTGTTGCCGAACCATTACCATGTATAACGATAGACCTCATTGGAGTTGCCGCCCTTATCGTCATCCTGGTAAGCTCCCGCGATTATTGTAGGACGTTTATCCATGAGTTAGTACTAACGTTATTCCCGTTCCCGAGCTGACCGTTACCGCCATACCCCGTTGCCCAAAGCGTCCCGTCGCTCTTCAACGCTAAACTACAATCATAGCCGCCGGCCATCTTGCTTACCCCGGTCAGTACCTGTATCCAGACGTTCGTAGCGTTAGTATTCCCGTTCCCAAGCTGACCGAAACCGCCATACCCCGTTGCCCAAAGCGTCCCATCGCTCTTCAACGCGAGACTATGATCGTAACCGGCGGATATAGCGCTGACGCCCGTCAGGACCTGTACCCAGACGTTCGTATCGTTAGTATTCCCGTTCCCGAGCTGACCGAAACCGCCATACCCCGCTGCCCAAAGCGTCCCGTTGCTCTTCAGCGCGAAATTATAACAATTGCCGCCAGCCATAGCGCTTACTCCGGTCAGTACCTGTATCCAGACGTTCGTATTGTTATTATTCCCGTTCCCGAGCTGACCGGCACCGCCATACCCCGCTGCCCAAAGCGTCCCGTCGCTTTTCAACGCTAAACTACAATAATAGCCGCCGGTCATCTTGCTTACCCCGGTCAGTACCTCTATCCAGACGTTCGTATTGTTATTATTCCCGATCCCAAACTCGCCCTCACCGCCATACCCCGTAGCCCAAAGCGTCCCATCGCTCTTCAACGCAAGACTATGATCGTAACCGGCGGATATAGCGCTGACGCCCGTCAGGACCTGTACCCAGAGGTTCGTATCGTTAGTATTCCCGTTCCCGAGCTGACCGAAACCGCCATCCCCCGTTGCCCAAAGCGTCCCGTCGCTCTTCAGCGCAAGACTGTGAGAAGCGCCGCCAGCCATCTTGCTTACCCCGGTCAGTACCTGTACCCAGACGTTCGTATTGTTATTATTCCCGTTCCCGAGCTGACCGTTACCGCCATACCCCGTTACCCAAAGCGTCCCGTCGCTCTTCAGCGCAAAATTGTGAATACAGCCTGCCTCTATTTGTATTATCGAGACCGCACCCGAATCGTTATTCGGATTTGTAGTCGGACTGCATCCGGTCCATAACCCAATCAGCAGACTAAAAGTTACCGCTGTTAAAACCCTGATCCTGTTAAAAGCTCCGCTTATCATATATCCTCCTTTTTTAACAATGGTTATTTTACACCTTTATAAATTAAAATTCAAGCGAACGCATAGATTATTGTGCATAGATTATTTTTATAGTTTTTAAAACAATATAATACCTCGATAAACCCTTCTCAACTATCCCTCGACAGGCTCGGGATGACTCCTATTTCACTTTTTGTATGCGCATTTTTCCTTGCGTGCTCACCACGTGAAACGGTTATTTAATGCCTGTTATTATCATCCATAACCTTGAATATTGGATTATTTCACGACATTCCGATATAATAGAAATAGAGTAATGGAGGAAAAGGTAACCTACGATGAAAGAGTTTTCAAAATCTACCAAATTGGACAATGTGCTGTACGATATCCGCGGGCCGGTTCTCGACGAGGCGATGAGGCTCGAACGCGAAGGCCACCGGATCATCAAGCTGAATACGGGAAACCCCGCGCCCTTTCAATTATTTGCCCCCGACCCCGTGCTCGAGGATGTGATCTCCAACCTCGACCGTTCGCAGGGATACTGCGACTCCAAGGGCATTTATTCCGCGCGCCGCGCAGTCCAGCTTTACAGCGAAAGCATCGGTATTAAGGGCATCGACGTAGAAGATATATTCCTCGGCAACGGGGTCAGCGAGCTCATCATGATCGCGATGCAGGGCTTGCTCAATAGCGGCGACGAAATCCTCGTCCCCGCGCCGGATTACCCGTTATGGACCGCCGCGGTCAGCCTCTCCGGCGGCACCGCCGTGCACTATGTCTGCGATGAAGCTTCCGAATGGTATCCGGATATCGACGATATAAAGAAAAAAGTGAATTCCCGCACAAAGGGGATCGTCATTATCAACCCCAGCAACCCGACCGGAGCGGTCTATTCCAAGCAGGTGCTGGAAGACATCCTTCAGATCGCCCGTGAGAACCAGTTGATCGTGTTCTCCGACGAGATCTACGACCGTATCCTTTTCGACGACTCGGTGCATTACCCGACCGCTTCGCTCGCCGACGACCTTTTGGTGATGACTCTCAACGGTTTATCCAAGTCGCACCGGATCGCGGGTTTCCGTATCGGGTGGATGACGATCAGCGGGAACAAAGCGGTTGCGGAAGACTACATCAGGGGAATCAATCTGCTGACCAGTATGCGGATGTGTTCGAACGTCCCCGCGCAGTACGCTGTGCAGGCCGCTCTCGGCGAGACCACCAGTATCAAGGACCTGACGCGTCCCGGCGGCCGTCTATACGAGCAGAGGAACTATGCTTACGACCATGTGATCGATCTTCCGGGCTTCTCGTGTGTCAAGCCCAAGGGGACATTTTACCTGTTCCCGAAAATCGACATTAAGAAATACAACATCACCGACGATGAGAAGTTCGCATACGACCTCCTGCGCTCGAAGCATATCCTTCTGGTGCAGGGCACCGGATTCAACTGGAAATCGCCCGATCATATGAGGATCGTGTTCCTTCCGCCGGTCGAAGACCTGAAAACTGTGTTCACCTCGCTTGCCGAGTTCCTCGATACCTACAAACAGACATGACGCAGCGGAAATGAAACTCCGAAGGAACAGACCTTTCCATGTGTGACCTGTATATCGATTATTTCCGATAAAGCGCGCGCTGTCCGGCTTGATGACGAAACCATGAAATACACGATTTTTGTCACTGCGAGACGCGAAGCGGCGAAGCAGTCTGTTAAATTTATATACCCAATAATTAATAGATTGCTTCGGCTATGGTTCGGCAAGCTCACCATGACGCCTCGCAATGACAAAATGAGTTCGTCAACAAGCCCAGTCTAAGGAGACAGCCGCGTGCTTCTTTGGACCCTCCGTCAGTACGAAATCGTCTCCTTATTCGATCTCTAAGCCCCGCTTTCCGTATTCCTTCTTCCATATTCAGATAATTCCCCGCTCTATTTCAGTTCTCATCCTTATTTACCGAAAAATTGAAAGCATTCCAGAATCAGGGGGAATGATGAGATATGTAATTGAAGGCGGATCAATCATCACACCGGAGGACATCCTTCGGAACAAGAAGATCATCATAAACGGCGATAAAATCGAGGATATCACGGATAACGTCTCTGGTATCGATTTTACGATTCGTCTGGACGACAACACGCTTGTTTTCCCGGGCTTGATTAACGCGCACGACCATCTACTCGGAACATATTATCCCCGCATCGGATTCGGCCCCTACCTGAACTGGAAACCGTGGGACAACGACCTAAAGGAATGCCCTCTCTATGAAGAACGAGGGCTGATCCAGAATATCGACCTCTACCTTCTCGGCGCATACCGCAATCTCGTATCCGGCGTCCATATCGTAGCCGACCATATCCCGCATGCGGTCAACGAGCAGTTCATCGATAAAATGCCCATCTCCGTCCTCAAAAAATACGGTCTCCAGCACGAATGCGTCAGTTACGATCTCCGCTGGGGCGGCCCGATGTCCGTAGAGCACAAATACGCAATGGACAACGATGTCCCGTTCATCACCCATATCGAAGAGGGTTATGACGAAGAAGCGACGAAGGGGATCGAGATACTCGAAGAGATGAAGGTGCTCGACGAATACACGGTGCTTGTTCACGGTATCTCATTATCGAAAAAAGATATCGCCGCTATCGCGAAGGCAAAGGCGAACCTGATCTGGTGCCCGACATCGAATTTCTTCATGTTCCACGAGACGACCGATATCCGCGAACTCCTGAAGAAGGGCGTCAATATCAGCCTGGGAACGGATTCGCCGATGTCCGGCGGTATGAATATCCTCGAGGAATTGCAGTTCGCGTCGAACCTCTACCACCAGATATACGGCGAAAAAATAGATAATAAACTGCTTGTCCGGATGGTGACAGAAAATCCCGCGAAAGCGCTCCGCCTGCATGACCGCGGAAAAATCGCTACCGGGATGAAGGCCGATTTCACGATCATCCTTACGTCAAACCCGACCGACCCCTACTCGGCGCTCGTCAATTCGTGGTTGGAGAATATCCGCCTCGTGATCGGCGACGGAGTGCCGTTATACGGAAACCCTGAGGACAGTTACCTCTTCGAGAAGTTCGGGAAGGCGTTCCAGACTATGAGTATCGACGGGGCGGAACGTATCCTGACAGGCGATCCCAACGGGTTATACAGCCGGATATGGAGCGCGCTGAAATTTAAAAAGGTTCTGCCTTTCTTTCCGGTTGACATTTCTAAGTAAAGTTTTTAAGATATTGTAATAAAGAGAGAGCGGCCAAGATGCCATTAGAAAGACGTTACAGCCAAGGTTCGATCATTTACTTCGATCACGAGGAAGGGAACGATATTTTTATCGTAAAATCCGGCCGCGTGGATATCAGCTATATCGAGCCCCAATCCGGCGAGAAAATCCAGAAGACCCTTAACCAGGGCGAATTCCTCGGATTGAAGTCGGCGATCATCAACCATACCCGCGACGAAATGGCCGAGGCGATCACGGATTGTGTCACCGTCGTGTTTAAGACCAAGGAGTTCGAGGACTTTGTCGCGAAGAAAGTCGACCTGCTGAAACGCCTGCTCCAGGTTCTTTCCAACCAAATCCGCAATCTCGGGTATAAAGTCAATAACTACTTAGGCAACAACGTCCTACATCCCCCGAACATCGGGCTGTTCAAGATCGGCGAGTACTACCTGAACACGAAAAAATTCCGCCAAGCCAAACAGGTCTATGAAAAATATATTAAGGCGTTCCCGGAAACCAATCTGGTCGATGAAGCCAATTACCGCATCAAGCTCGCGGAAGAGGCTATCCGCACGGGGCTTGTGGGCAAGTTTAAGCCCGTGGACGAGATAGTCGGCGAATCGGGATCGGCGACCGCAATCGGAACCGCCGATGTTCAGGCCGGAGCGGCCCCGGTACATTCAAAGCTCGGCCTCCGCGAGTTCATGGACAATTTCTACAAAGCCGAGGCGTTTTATAAGGCCGAACAGTATTCCGACGCAGTCAAGCTTTTTAAGGAGATCATGAACTCCGATAACAAGATTGTCAGTTCCGACCTCAGGAACCGCGCGAAGTTTACATACGTGCAGACGCTGTTTGCCCTTAAGGACTACACGGAATGCAGTAAGGTCATCATGGAATTCGTCCAGACAACTAAAGACCCGACTCTGATCAAGCAGACGCTTTTCGTTCTGGTCGATATCTATAAGAACCTGAACAAACCCGATATGGCGAAGGGCGTATTGCAGAAGGTAGTGATGCTCGCTCCTGTCGACCAGCTATCCAGGAAGGCGAAAGATATGATGGAAAAGATTTAGAGGTAAATCATGGCTGAAGAGACACTGAATAAATTCGAGCAATCCTATAAGGCCGGCGATATCATCTTTTGCGAATACGAGAAAGGCGACGAGTTCTATATCGTAAAAGAAGGAAAAGTCCGGATCACGAAAATACAGGACAACAAGGAAAAAACTCTCGACATCTTCGACGTCTCTCAAATCTTCGGCGAGATGGCGATTATCGAGGACGCTCCCCGGAGCGCGACCGCTGTCGCGGAAACCGACGTCAAATTAGTCGTTCTCAAGAAACAGAGCTTTTTCGAGCTTTTAGGCTCCCAGCCCTCGTGGGCGCTCTCGCTCATTAAAATATTATCCAAGCGTATTTTCGACGCCCAGCGCCGTCTGCGTATCCTCTCGCTCGACGAGGACGAGGCCAAGGTGCTCGACACGATCCTGATGCTCGTCGAATGGAAAGGTATCAATCCCGAGAATTACCCGTCGAACGCACCTATCCCGCTCGATAACGTCAACTCCGAAGCCCTCGCGCATTGGTGCGGACTTTCCACCCGCGACTGCGAGATCACCGTAGACCGTTATGTCCGAATGGGACGTCTCGACCGTACCGGCAATAACCTCGTGGTGAAGAACCTCAACGAAATCGCGCGTATCGTGAAGAACAAGCGCAAACTCCAGGAAAATAAGGAATGATCTACGCTCGGATCGTCTGTAAGCCGTTCCGGATAAAAAACATCCCCGAAAACTATATCGAAAACCTCTGCTACGAAGAAGTCCTCGGACTCGGATACCATCCCGAGACGTATAAGGCCAAACGCCGCGCGCTTTTGTCCGGCCTGCCCCGGATCGCTATCGACGCCGGTTTCGAGTCGATGAGCGATGTCGAGACGGTCAGGCAGTCGTTACGCACCGGCGAACAGGGTGACGGTAAGATTTTCGTCATACCGATCGACCGGGTGATCGAGTTTTAGCCTCGGCTCCGCTCGGCTACCGCGCCCCCGCTGGAATCGTGGGCAAGCGCCTTCCCTTCGACAAGTCATGTCACCGGTACGGACGTTGAGCGGAGCCGAAACGTCCGCGCGAACAAACAATAAAAATCCCCGGAACTTACGCTCCGGGGAGAATGTTTTACTTGCAGTTATTTTTATCCCGTCCCTCGACAAGCTCGGGATGACGGGTATCACTTCGTCTTCTGCTCCATGTAGATAATCTTGTTAATCGCGTTCATATACGCCTGCGCGGACGCCATGAGAATGTCCGTATCCGAGGCGTGACCGGAGTAAACCTTGCCGTCGCGGCGCACCGTGACCGACACCTCGCCCATCGCGTCTTGCCCGGCTGAGATCGACGTCACCTCGTAGTCGTCCAGTTCGACCTGCACTCCCGCGATCCGGTCGATAGCCTTATAGATCGCGTCGACAGGGCCGTTGCCCGTAGCCGCTTCCTGCTTGACCTGCCCAGCCTGCACGATCCGTACCGTCGCGGTGGGGATAGCGTTGTTCCCGCTGACAATCTGAACCTGCGATATCTCGTAGATATCGGGGGTCTGCACGCCGGTGTTCTCTTCCATTATCGCGATCAGCTCGTCGTCGTAGACCGCTTTCTTCTTGTCGGCCAGTTCCTGGAACTTGACAAACACCTTATCGAAGTCTTCGGCTTCCAGCTCGTAGCCCAATTCCTTCAGCCGGACTTTCAGCCCGTGCCTGCCGGAATGCCGCCCCAGCACTATCTCGGACGACGGGCGCCCGATCTGCTCAGGTGTCATAATCTCGTAGGTACTGCGTTCCTTCAGGAAGCCGTCCTGGTGGATACCGGACTCGTGCGAGAACGCGTTCTTCCCGATAACGGGCTTGTAGGGTGAGACCGGGATTCCGATAATGGCGATCAGCAGTTTCGACGTCTTATAGATTTCGCGTGTGTTGATACCGAACTCGTAGGGGAAGATGTCCTTACGGACGCTCATCGACATGATGACTTCTTCCAGCGATGCGTTACCCGCGCGCTCGCCTATCCCGTTCATCGAGACCTCGATCTGACGCGCCCCGGCATGGACTGCCGCCAATGAGTTGGCTACCCCCATCCCCAGGTCGTTATGGCAATGCACGCTGATCACGGTTTTATCGATATTCGAAACCTTTTCGAACAAGGTCGATATGATCTTCTGGAACTCTGTCGGGAACGTATACCCGACCGTGTCCGGGATATTGACCGTGGTAGCGCCCGCCGCGATAACCGCTTCTACCACCTCGCACAGGTAGTCCACCTCGGTGCGCGTAGCGTCCTCGGCGGAAAACTCCACGTCGGACGTGAACGTCTTCGCGAACTCGACGGCATGGATCGCGCGCTTCAGAACCTCTTCCTTGCTCATCTTCAGTTTATGCTCACGGTGAATAGGCGAGGTCGCGATGAACGTATGGATACGCTTTCTATCAGCCGACGCTATCGCCTTACCCGCTGCGGTGATGTCCCCTTCTACCGCGCGCGCCAAACTGCAGATCACGGGCTTGCGGACTTCGTCGGCGATCATCCGGATCGCGTCGAACTGCACGGGCGACGACACGGCGAAACCCGCCTCGATGATGTCCACGTTCAATGTTTCCAGCTGTTTGGCGAATTTCAGTTTCTCCTGCGGCCCCATACTCGCGCCGGGAGATTGTTCGCCGTCTCTTAACGTCGTATCGAAAATATATACTCTATCCATGTTATACTCCTGATTTATGGTTTTATTGAGACAAACTAAATTAAAAATAGATTTGGAACCGCCGGGCGGTTCATAGCGGATAGGACAAAAGGAGGGTGAAAGAAACCATTATGCCGAATATGTGGAAAAAGTGGAAAGCCCCAAGTTACTGCTCCCAAAAATTATTAGAGCGTTTTTAAAAACTCGAATAACTGAAAATCCAAATAATCATTCAGAGTTCATCGATTTGACCCGCTCAATGGTCGCTTCCTTACCGCCGTACATCGGCGGTTTTTTAAAGCGACCATATTTTAGTCTAACATAATTATCGAAAAGAATCAAGCGAAACATGAGAGATTATTCTCCGGTGTCGTCGCCCCATTCCGCCTGCACGTGCGTCCCTATCCCGCCGCGCTTGTTCCAGTCCGCGTCGATCGAGATATACCTCGGTTTGACCTTCGCGACGAAATCGTCGAGGATTTTATTCGTGGCGTTCTCCTGAAATATCCCGAGTTCGCGGTAAGCGTTCAGGTACAGCTTGAGCGATTTTTCCTCGACAAGGAACGGGCCGGGGATATAACGGATCGAGAGGTCGGCGAAATCCGGCAATCCGGTTTTCGGGCAGATCGACGTGAATTCGGTCGTCGTGTACTCGACCCAGTACTCACGGTCGGCATAGATGTTTTCGATCACATCGAGCTCCGGCTCGATCTTCATCTCGCGGATTTTATCCTGCAGACCGGAATACTCCGGGCTTTCGTTCTTCTTCGGCATTGTTTACTCTCCAATGGCAAATATTATAGAAGAACTTGCCGTTTCTGTCAAAACGGCGGTGAAATCTCTGTTTTTTGCCGATAAATCCGGCTTTTCAATAAATCATCCCCGCTCTTTACTTGATAATTTAATATTTTCTTCCGAAAATAGATAAGGTATTGACAATTTTTTAAAATAATACACAATATAAGAGACTGAGGAAGTAACGGAGGATCAGGATGAGATTCGGAGAAGTAATGCTGAAATTAGGAATGATTAACGACCATCAGCTCGATATCGCGCTGAAGGAGCAGGAATACAACTTAACATCCGTAGGTTATTCCGAACCTATCGGGAACATCCTGCTCAGGAACGGCATCATCAACGACGATCAGCACGCTACCGCGTTGGTCGAGTACTTCAAAGAGCTTTCCCACAACGAGAGCGAACCTTCTTATGTCCGTGAGACCGCCAAAGTCGCTTATAACGCGATGGCAAGCCGGAGCCGTGAGAACAGTATCTCCGACGAGACGAAGATCATTATTCTGCAGAAGATCAGCGAGTATGAGGATAAGATCGGCCAATTCAATAAATCCATCGCGACACTCAGCAAGATGGAACTAAAGAAGGTGATTACCGAAACGATCGACAAGGAAAAGAAGGAGATCGACAAGCTGATCGGTAAAATCGAGTCTCTGCGTAAAGACCTGGAGCAGTTCGCTTAGGCGGGTACTATGAGGGGAACGATCGCTTTCATTACCATCCTTTTCGTATGCGCCGCCGTTTCTACCGACTGCTTCGCCCTTAAGAAAGAGTTCGATTTCATGGGCATCAAGCTCGGCATGACCGATATGCAGATTTCCAACGCGGTTTCGCAGAACCCCAACCTGAAAATCGACGACAGCCGTTACCTCGGCAAGATAAACGAGTCCATCCCCTACACCCTGAAAATCGACTCACACCCCTATATCCAAAACATCTTCATCCAGTTCTATCAGGGGAAATCGTTCCTGATTATCCTGCTTCTCGACAACAAATACTTCGACTTTTACAATCTCACCGAGCGCCTCGAAGACAAGTACGGGATTCCCTCCAAGAAGACGTCAAAGATCGTCAAATGGGAAGACAATTCCAATTCAGTCCAATTGGTATTGGAAAACCCCAGCACTCTCAAGGTCTACGACTATGCGATCATGCTGAAGCTTCAGACCGAGCTCTCGCAGAAGTCCTATCTCCTCACAAACAGTTCCATCCTTCAGTACGAAAAGAATCTGATCCTCGGCGAACTCTAAGGAGCCGTTATGGTAGTCACGGGGTATATTCCGGTACGTTCGCACGGCCAACTCGACGTGCTCGATATCACTAACGACGTCCGTAACCTGATCGAGGGCGCGGCCATCCAGAACGGCATCGTTAATATCTTCTGCCCAGGTTCCACCGGCGCGTTGACAACCATCGAGTTCGAACCCGGATTAAAGGCGGATATTAAGGAGCATTTCGGGAAAATGTTTCCACGCGGCGAGTACTACCATCACCACGAGACATGGGGCGACGATAACGGGAGCGGGCATCTGCTCAGCGCGCTCATCAAAACTTCTTTTACCGCGCCGATAGTAGAAAAACGGCTCGCGCTTGGGACATGGCAGCAGATCGTGTTTATCGAATGCGACACCCGCGCCCGTTCGCGCGAACTGATCGTGCAGATCATCGGCGACTCACAGGACGTGTGAAGTCCCGTAGTTACACGGACGTAAAAGAGCGGGACGGAAGTTTGATTAAATCAGCCAGCAGCCTTCAATCCTCCGGGGTAATCCCGCCGGATAAGTTTTGCTTGTCCGTTCCATCCGTGTCCATCCGGGTCATCCGGGCTATCCGCGGCCTATTGGGATAAAAATTCAGCCCGCATCACCCCAAAAATATAAAACCCCGCCCTTGCGGACGGGGATAATCTCTCCCTTCTCCCTGAACTATATCTGAATCTCTTCTTTTAACGTTACCGCAGGTTTCAACAGGTCGAATTCGCTCTCCGTTTCAGGCATAATCGATGAAATCCCTGCCTCGACGCCGACTTTCTTTTTGTATCCGCGCGCGTAAAGCTCTTCCTGGATTAGTTTCGTCACGCGTTTGAACAAACCCTCGCAGGCCGCCTGTGTGATCGGCGCAAGCACGGCAAAGTTATTCAGATTATCGAAATGCGACAGGAGATCGATATCGCGGAGATTGTCCGCGATCCGTTTGTATATCCACGCCAAAAGCGCCTTCTCGCGCGGCGGAACCGTCAGCTTGAGATTGAGCAAAGAAAGGGAAGTGCCGTAACGCTTCGATTCCTCGAAACGAAGACCCAGCCCCGAAAGGAACGCGTCCCGTTCTGCGAGAATCACCCAGTCGCGGCGGGCAAGCGCCCGTAGGAGCAGGTAATCGACGATCTTCCACCAGCCGTTGAACAGGTACGAAAACGCCACCGACAAGAGAAAGATCAAAATGATCGCGGCGACTATATTCATCTGCTGGCCCTTCTGTGCCTGATTCCAGTCCGGCAGGAAGAAATAGAGCAGGATTAAGGTGTAGAGAATGATGTAAATCGGATAGGTAAAGATACCGGAGATGAAAACATGCGACCCGGTCTTTTCGTAAAGGTGGAATTCCTCACGCTTGGTAAAATAGATCACCACGCCGAGGATAAAGAAGACGATGGAGAGTATCAGCAACTGGTCGGGCTGAATTTGGAAAAAGCCCGTAAAATGGAAGAACCCGAGTGTGATAAACATACCGGATAGACAGGCGAGAATACTGGCGATGATACCGAGAACGATATTCGTTTCAGCAAACAGGTAATGGATCATTTCGTCACGGGAGACTTTCAAGGCCTTCTGTATAATCATAGAATTGATACCTCCTTATTTCTCCGCTCAATCATCTTAAAACATTCTGAGGAATTGTCAAGGAAAATTTCGATGAAAAAAAGATTTGATGACGGGTTTAAGCGCGGCTTTCCAGAAGCTTGACCATCTCGGCGCGAACCGATTCTTTATCCTTATCGACAGATAAAGCGATCTCGCTGATAAGCATATCGATGGCGTTATTGTAGAGTTTCTTCTCGGTGGATGAGAGTTCTTTGATTCTGTTGCGGTCGAACAGGTTGCGGATGACTTCGGCGATTTCGAGTATTCTGCCGGATTTCAGCATATCCTGGTGCTTCTTGTAACGGATCTTCCAGTCTTCTTCGAGCTCGCTCGCTTCCTTGGAAATGATCTCGAAACACTTCTTGATATCCTTCTCGCTCGAAAGATAACGGAGACCGAGCTGTTCGGTGTTATTGATAGGTACCATGATCGTGGTATCGGTCAACGGGAAATGTATGATAAAATACTCCCGTTTCTCCCCTAAGAAATCCCTTTCTTCGAGGCCCTTGATCTGTCCAGCTCCATGAAAAGGATAAAAAACTTTGTCGCCCGCCACAAACATAACTATTCCCTATTTTTACTAAGAAATAGTATATCATCGGTTTTTAAAAAAGTCAAAAAGTTGTCGTAATTAAACACTCTTTATTAGCTATTATTTAATCCGGCATGCATTCGTGCCCCTTTTTCCGCCCCGTTATACGATTCCGGCGCTATTGTCGATTCCATATTTGATATTTTTATCATTTCCTATTATAATTTTTCTCTTTTTATTATATAATCGGAGGCATCCGATGAACGTTCTTATCACCGGCGGGGCGGGTTTTCTCGGCATCAATCTGATCCGTCACCTGTACGGCAAGGGTATCAAAGACATCACTTCCCTCGATATCGCCGAGTTCGACTATCCCGAGAAGTCGTGGGTAAACATCGTGAAGGGCGATATCCGCGACATCGAGACTGTGAGCCGTGTGATGCGTCACCATGACGCCGTAATCCATACCGCCGCCGCGCTCCCTCTCTACCATAAGGACGATATCTATTCCACCGACGTACAAGGCACGAGAAACCTGCTCGACGCGGCGCAGGCCGAACGTGCCGAACGTTTCATCCATATCTCCTCCACGGCGGTCTACGGCATACCGGACCATCACCCGCTCCGCGAATACGACAAACTCGACGGTGTCGGGCACTACGGCAAGGCGAAGATCATGGCGGAAGAGGTCTGCCAGGAATACCGCCGTCAGGGGATGTGCGTCCCGATCATCCGCCCCAAATCGTTTATCGGCCCGGAACGCCTCGGCGTGTTCGCCCTTTTTTACGACTGGGCGAAGGACGGCAAGGGCTTCCCGATGATCGGCAGCGGCAAGAACCGTTACCAGCTCCTCGATGTCGAGGACCTTTGCGAGTCAATCTACCTCTGCATGACGCTCGACAAGAAGAAAGTAAACGATACGTTTAATATAGGCGCGAAAGAGTTCACCACGATGAAAGAGGACTACCAGGCCGTGCTCGACGACGCCGGGTTCGGGAAAAAGATCGTTTCCTTCCCTGCGTGGCCGGTGATCACCGGACTCCGCATCCTCGAGTTCCTGCACCTGAGCCCGTTGTACAAATGGGTTTACGAAACGGCGCATAAGGACTCATTCGTCTCGATAGACAAGGCCGAGGAGATACTCAAGTATCAGCCGAAACATTCCAACAAGGACGCGCTCCTTCGGAACTATCACTGGTATCTCGAGAACCTGAACAAGTTCGAGAAATCGTCGGGGATATCGCACCGGGTTCCATGGAAACAGGGTATTCTGAAACTGATAAAACTATTCTTTTAAGAGGACGAAATGAGTCAGAACGAAACGAAAACGAAGAAACAGGGCGGATTTTTTCAGGCTGTCGGCGGATTTTTCGGTAAAATCCGCGCTTTTTTAGATAACTCGCGGAAAAAGCCTCTGCAGAAGTACCTGCAAAAATCTGTCGCCGCGAATCCGGAATCGCTCACTCTGTACTTCCAACCGAGATATGTCATTATCATAAAAGTCATTTTCTTTTTCGCCGCGGCGTATTTCTTCTACGAGCTTCATCATCCTGTAGGGAAAATCCTTCAGGATATCATCGGCTTCTTTAAACTCGATGAAATCTATAAATTCACATTCCCCGGCGAGGACTTTTTCCAGAAAGTATCTTCGGCGCTCTTCCTGCTCGTGCTCGCCTACTTCGGGATTTGGTTTCTCGGACGGCAGATACAGGGTCTTCTTTCCGGCCTCGCGGTGGATAAGTCCTCGAAGAAACTGTACTATGTTAAGAACATCCTGATCGCCACAAACCTCTATGTGTTCAACGTTCCCGAGATCGACGTGATCGTCCTCAAACAGAACCTGCTCGCGCGTCTTGTCCGCATCGGTACGTTGGAGCTCCAGAAGAAGTCCGGCGAACGGATCGTGGTGAGCATGCTCCAGAACGCTCCCCAGGCTGTCGCCGAGATCGCGCCGCTTAAGAATTCCTGAGGCGCGGAATGAACCTTTTTCGCGACAGGGGCCGGATCCTCACATGGCTCGCGGCATCCGCGCTCGCCATCCTCTATTTCTTGTTCCACATGCACTTTATGCAGAGATACCTCGATAACGACCAAATCGTCTATCTCAACAACGTCTATAAGACCATGAAGGGCATCCTGCCGCCATTTTACAATCCGCACCATATCCAGTTCGAGCTGACCGCGCAGTTGTTCGACGAGTTCATGAAGGCGAATTTCGGCTCGGCGGGCTTCAACGACTGGGTGTTCAATATCCGGCTCCGTTCGCTCGTGACCGCGTGTATCGGAATTTACTTCGCCGTGCTCTTCCTGAAGAACATGACCGGTAAGCTCTTCTGGGGCATCGCCGGCGGCCTCATGATCGGGTTCGCTCACGGGTACATCCATTACGCGACGAAGGTCGATACGGGGATATTCCCTGTCGCGAGCATCATCGTCATCCTCTGGATAGTCAGCGTCATACAGAAGTCGAAGAAGCACCTGCTGCCCCTTTCGCTCCTCGGCGGAGTCATCCTCGGGGCGAATATCTATATCCATCAAACCACTGCGGTCGCGTGTGTGGCGTCGGTGGCGGCGGTCGCGCTGCCCGCGTACCTCTTCCCCAAACGCACCCCCCGGAACCCGTTCACCATAGAGAAACCGGAACCGCTCCCGGAGATAGACGCGCGTCCCGCGAAACGTTACGCGGGGGCGGCGCTCATGGCGCTGGTCGGCGTCGCGATCACGGTCGCGGGCTATTTCTATACCGGCGTGACCGAGTACAACTTACCGTTCGATAAACCGCACAAAGAGACGAAGATGCCCTACTTCCGCGGACTGACCTTCCAGCAATGGATGTTCTTCTACATGACGACCGGAACATGGGGCAAAGGGATCAAAGAGTTCGACGCACCGGGAACGCTCTACGGCTATACCAGCTCGTTCATCGCCCCGCCCGGAAAGGACTATTTCTATATCCAGAAAAATTACCCTTTGAAATACAATATCACGAATATGAGTATGGACACGCCCGCTGTATTCGCGCATAACCAGGTAGCCGTCTTCACGATCATCCTCGCGCTGGGCACGCTTCTCTTCCTGCCGTGGATGTGGGTCCGTTACGGGCGCGCGCTGTTCCTCATGCTCCTCGCAGGCGGCGCGTTCATCTGGCTCGGGGCATACTGGGAACCGTACTACTTCGAGTTCTGGATGATCCCGAACATGTTCCTCGTGCTGTGGGGAGTCCTGCTCTTCAACCTGATCGGCGAGAAGCTCGCGCCTATCCTGAAAAAAGGCGCACAGCTTCCGGGGTACGCCTACGCGGTGTTCTTCCTGTTCGTGACCGCCTCGCATAACTTCGTGAACTTTACCATTCCGTTCGTCAAGAACTTCCAGATTCACGGGGTTCCGCTGTGGGCGCGCGGCGACGGGTACTGGATGAAGTTCCTGAACGACTCGGTGTACAACGATCCGAAGAAACCGTATAAGACGATCTTCTCTGAAGAGAAGAAGTAAAAAACAGAATTTTTGCTTTGGCTGTTTTCCCGCGCGCTTTTAGGGATGTTGACGATCTCATAAAGTATATGGTTTTCTGTCACTGCGAAACGCGAAGCGGCCTATCTCCTTCTCCCGCGAAGTAAAAGGCAGGCAAAGCAGTCGGTATAGCATTATATAGGATATTAAGATAGATTGCTTCGGCTTTCGCCTCACAATGAAAAGGCTATTTTTAAATATTTGAAAGACCGCAGAGAAAACAAATACAGTCCGCGCGGAGTACACGGAGAAAGAAGCGGGGATGTTTATTCAAGAGAGAACATCGTACTTCTAAAAATATTCTTCTCATCCCATTTTGTGTGATTAAGACTAAGATTATTGTATCGCGAGAGAAGTAAAGTATCTCTCGTCAAATATTCATGGTGACACCTCTGTGTTCTCAGCGTAAAATTCCCGGTATTTCAATGGAGTAAACTCATGGAAGTTCGCGCAGAGTACACAGAGAAAGAAGCGGGGATGTTTATTCAAGAGATATCATTATACTCCCACAACTATTTTTATAGTCTTTTGCAGAGCTGACTTTATGGTGATTATGCCGTGAAAACATAAATATATCTCAAATCAAATCTTCTTGGTTATAATCTGTGCCCTCTGCGCCTCTGCGGTCGTGCTCCATTCTTTTATAAACCTACCGTGGGACAGGCTGAGGACGCAGAGCTAAAATTGATGCGAGAGTCTCTCTTCAAGGAGCATTCTTTATTTCCGAGGGTGTCAGAAATTTTGTGTAAATGGATTTCCGTCATAATTGCACCCTTTCGCCGAAATGCAAAGCGAATTGGTTCATTGCCTTTCCCCAG
>Ga0154538_150_pt1 | contig 44830 bp, 42 predicted proteins | sample RifGroF1_FD_105681 | JGI IMG/M metagenome (GOLD analysis project Ga0154538, IMG submission 105681) | Spirochaetes bacterium GWF1_51_8 | reverse complement strand
AAAGCGATTCGATCCCTTCGTCCTTGCCCAGCTTCGCGACAAGCGCCTTCATATCGAAGGGCGCGGCCATCGTCACCGCGCGTTTGCCGGATTTTCCGCAAAGCTCGAGGAACTCCTTCGGCGCGTCCGGCGAGACGATAAAAACGGTCGGGTCTTCGTCGGACATGACATGCGCGTCCGGCGGTGTTTCGCCCAACGGATCGAGGATTATCCGGAGCGGATTTTTAATCTTCGGTACGAGACGGACATTGAGACGTGGGTTGTCGCGGAGCACGGTTCCCGACCCCACGAGGATCGCGTCGACCCGGTTGCGGAAGTCGTGCACCCATTTCAGGCTTTCCTCGCCCGACACCCAGACCGAGTCGCCGTCCGCGGTGGCGATATTCCCGTCGAGGGTCATCGCGTACTTCGCGTAGACAAACGGGATGCCGGTGCGGATATATTTGAAGAAATCCTCGTTCAGTTCGCGCAGTTCCATCTCGCGCTCGTGCAGAACCTTTGTTTTGATACCGGCGCTTTCGAGTGTGGCGATACCCTTGCCGTTGATATGCGGATTTGGATCGCGCATTCCGATGATGACGCCCTTGATACCCGACGCGATGATGGCCTTGGCGCAGGACGGAGTCCGCTTCCCGGGATACTCCACGCACGGTTCGAGGGTGACATACATCACCGCGCCGGCGCAGCGGGAGCCGGCCTCACGGATCGCGATCACCTCGGCGTGGTCTTCGCCGGCCTTGCGCGTGGCGCCGCGTCCGACAATAGTATCGTCTTTTACGATAATCGCTCCTACTGCGGGGTTGGGAGAAGTCTTTCCCTTGACCGTCCGGGCGAGTGTGAGCGCTTCCTCAAAATAAATCCTCTCAAACATAAAAATATTTCTCCATTATTCCGAAATTAATAATGCACAGCTTGTGCGTTAGTGTGCATAAAGAATCGAATTCAGCCGGGGTTCATAAAGCTATATATTTTAAGAAATTATCGGATTTAATGCAATAAACGGCATGGAAGAGTGTTTTGTAAAAAAGTTAACTCGTTACCGGGAAAGCAGATACCCAGTCCGGTTAACTCCTAAGCATACAAGGAGTTAGAGGACATGATTCCGCTCAAAAAGCGGCCTCCCCTAACTGCTTACCCTGCAAGCACATTACTATTTTTTGCGTGGAGCTTGCATCCCGGGTTATAATTATTCCGTTAAGATGCAGGGGAAGGTTTGGATCCATTAATAACTCCAGGAGAGGGGATATGGAAATTTGGCAGAGCATTTACACTGAGCTATCGAAAGCAACCGATTCTCAATTGAACAGCGCCATTCTGGGTAAAATCGAATTCCGGGAGCTTGTCAACGACGACACCCTGGTACTCTGCGCCCCCGACGAATTCACCAAGGGCTGGTTCGTCGAAAACTTCCTGATGACTGCACAGGGAATCGCGAAGGCACTTTTCGAGAAACCCTACCAGTTCCGGATCGAGGTTGTCAACGAGAAGTCGTTCAACGAGATCAAGGAGCGCGGCGGGAAATCCCGAAAGAGCGAATCCGTCTACCCGATGAACCTCAACCCGAAGTACACATTCGAACACTTCGTCGTGGGGAACTCCAACGACTTCGCACACGCGGCGGCATTGAACGTCGCTAAATTCCCCGGCGGAAGCTACAACCCCCTCTTCATCTACGGTAACGTCGCCCTCGGAAAAACCCATCTCCTTCACGCTATCGCCCACAAGATTATCGGGGATAATCCCGAAGCCAAAGTCCTTTATATCACAAGCGAAGCCTTCACCAACGAGTTCGTCGAAGCGGTGCGCGACGACAAGCAGTCCAGTAAGAGCCGTTTCCGCGAAAAGTACCGGAGTATCGACGTCCTCCTGATGGACGACATCCAGTTCCTCCAGAACAAGGCGTCCACGTTAAGCGAGCTTTTCCACACATTCAACGAGCTCTTTCACGACCGCAAACAGATGGTGTTCGCGTGCGACCAGCCTCCCAAGAGCCTCCAGGCCATCGAGGAGCGCCTCCGTACCCGTTTCGACTCGGGTCTCACTGTGGAGATCAAGGTACCCGACTACGAGACCCGTAAGGCCATTCTGCTCGAAAAAGCGAAAGAAGAAAATATCGACATACCCGATAGCGTCATGGACTATATCGCAAACCATATCGACACCGACATCCGCACCCTCGAGGGGTCGCTGACTAAGGTGATCGCCTATTCCAGCCTCAAGAAGAAACAGATTTCTCTCGACCTGACCAAGGACATCCTGAGGGACAAGATCAAGGCCGAAGCGCCGAAAAACCTGACGATCACGGAAATCCAGAAAGTGGTCAGCAAGTTCTTCAGCGTCAGTATCAACGACCTAAAGTCGCCGAAACGGATGGAAAGTATCACCTACCCGAGGCAGATCGCAATGTATCTCGCCACGGAATACACCTCGCTCTCGCTCACCGAAATCGGGCAGTTTTTCGGAGGGAAAGCTCACACTACGGTCATGCGGTCTTCCCAGAAGATCAACGGGCTTCTCAAGAGCCGTAAGAAGGTCAAACGGGAGATCGAGGATATCATTTCCCAGTTCTACAACTCGGCGCAGAAGTAGTGCGGATTACAACCAAACCTTTATCCAATGAAAAGCCCCGCTCGACGCGGGGTTTTTTTATACTTTTGCTCTTTAACGCCCTTTTATTAAGGGATCGAATACTCCGGTACCGGATCAAGAGGATCAAAATAACCCTTTATACAATTTGGATTTCTTACACAGATTTGAATATGGTTTTTTTCTTTAAAGCCGGCAGAAGGATATAATTCTTCTCCTTCCCAAAACACGCCTCTAACAGAATCGAACTCTTGATGAATAGAATTGTTCTCATGTATATATTCGAATACAAGACAGTCTAACTCTCTCAGTAATAAATCCGTTTTTCCTTGAACAGCTTGATTGTTTGGTAATTCCTTATGGTACTCATACATTTTTTGTTTTAGGTTTACAAATGCTTCCTTAACAATTTTCAAAGAATGAGATTCAACGAGATTTAAACATCTTCCTAAATCAATAACCGCGCCTATTACCGCTGGTTGAGTAATTCTACCCTTAGTTCTTTCAGGATGCTTTGCAAGAAGTTCAGCATATTCGATAGCCCGCTCAGGATCATTTTCCCAAAAATAGATTCCGTGACCTAACCAATCATAGTCGTTTTTGCTGTGATTTAACCTTTCCTTACTATTTAATACTTTCTGTTTCACCGATTCATCACAACCGTGAAAAGCGAGAATAAAAGAAGGAAGCGATTTATACATTTTTTATCTCTACCTTCAGATGTCCATCCTTATCGTAAAACCCCGTTGAATTTAAAAACAGATTGAGTTTTTTTTCAGTATCAAGATTTTTGTCAGCATTCTCTTTTATCAATTCGATTATTTTTTTTGCTTCTTCTTCTTTCATAATCTTGCCTCCTTATCGTATATAATCAATATAACACTATAATAAAATCTAGTCAAGCATGGATTACAAGTTCGATTTCAACAGCGCGTAAAAAACGGAATAGAATCTTTAACGTCTACGTCAATAAAAAAAGGCCGTCATCGCGACGGCCTTATCATATCAAATTTTTCTTACTGGTTAGGCAAAGGCTGCATTCCGCCCTGTCCGGGAAGAAGCTGGCCGCCGGGCATTCCGCCGCCCATTCCCATCTCGGAGATGCCGAGTTCCTTCAAGGCGTCGAAGTTGCGTTCGATCTTATATCCTTCCTTGATATGGGTCACGAAACTCATCATCCACTGCTGGAGCTTGAGTTTCTTAATATTCTCGACACTCACCTGCTTGATCTGTTCGGCGTTCATACCGGACTGCTTGAACTGGTCCTTATACTGCTGGTAAAACGCTTCGATCTCCTGCTCGGTAGGATTGAAACTGCTTTCGATAGGCATATTGTTCTTGAGGAAAAGGGTGTAGATCGACTGGCGCGCCGACTGATCGATCAGCAGGTTCGCGGTCTTGATATCAATATTGCCCTTGTTGACAGCTTGAAGAGTAACGATAAACTCGTCGATCAGGCTCTCGAAGTACTGGTACTTCAACTGGGCGTCCTGTTCGGGAGTGATATTCTGGAACTGGGGCGAAGTGCTCTTTATCAGGGTGAAGAGGTCGTTAAATTCGGACTTCGAGATCGCGTAGTCGTCGATCTTCACCAGCCAATCGGCTCCGACTTCGGAAGCCTTGGCGAGATGGATATAAATTTTATCTGATTTAACAGCACCGCCGGGCCCGCCCGCGCCCCCGAACAGCATCATTCCTCCAGCCCCCGCGCCGATTCCGACTACGAAGGCGATAATGATAAATAAGACCATATTGTTATTCTTGCTCTCTGACATACAAAACTCCTAGTTTGTGATTTTCAGTCTAATACTTTATAATTACCCGCTTGAAAAATCAAGTTTTTGGTAATAAATTCGATACATAGAATACAGAAAAGGTTATAAGGAGAGGAAAATGAATTTTAAGAAACTATTTATTATACTCGGCGCGGTCGCATTGCTCCCGGCGCTCGCCTTCGTGAAGATCAAAGAAGCCGTACCCTATGACGGCACAAGCGCCACCAGCGTAGTCAAAGCCGCGAATAAAATGCTCGCGATGTGCGATTTCGAACAGCTCCTGACTATCACCGAGCTATCCGAGAAGAAACGCACACAGATGACGATCGATACGATCAAGACGAACGCTAAGGCGCTGAAGATCATTATGCAGGAATCGCAGAAGATCGAATTCTTCGAGATACTGAAAGAGGAAGTCTATACCAACAACAACGATATCCTCGCGATCGTCTATACGAAATGGCGCATGAAGATCGACTATTCTCTCAAGCCCGGCAAGCCTGTCAACGAGCCGGGGACGCAGAACAAACCCTATTCCGAAGTCTATGTCGATTATCTCCTCCGCAAGTTCGACGGGCAATGGAAGATCATTTCCAAAAAATCGAAGTAAGGGCGGGATAAATATTTTGACGGTATCGAAGATACTCTCCTTAAAAGGAAAAACCAAGCTCGCGATGCTCACGGCCTACGATTTCCTTTCCGCGAAGATACTCGAAAAAGCCGGAACGGATATCATCCTTGTCGGCGATTCCCTCGGCACGGCGATCATGGGCTATCCCAACACGTTGCCGGTCACTGTCGACCAGATGATCTATCACACCTATGCGGTACGCCGGGGCGCGCCGCAGTCGCTGGTGGTCGCGGATATGCCGTTCATGAGCTACGGCGCGTCGATGGAAGAAGGGATTCGTAACGCCGGGCGTTTCCTGAAAGAAGCCGGCGCGAACGCCGTCAAGCTCGAGGGCGGCGAGGAACGCTCCGAACTTATCCGCGCGATGACCGGCCTCGGCATCCCGGTGATGGGGCATATCGGGCTTCTCCCGCAGTCGGTGAACCGTTCGGGCTACCGGATCGCGGGTAAGACCGACAGCGAAACGAAGGAGCTGATCGACGACGCCGCCGCGCTGGAAAAAGCCGGGGTATTCGCGATGGTGATCGAGGGGACGACCGAAGAGGCCGCGAAGGCTGTCACCGACTCAGTCGGCGTGCCGACTATCGGGATCGGCGCCGGACGTTTTACCGACGGCCAGGTGCTTGTGCTCGCCGACATGCTCGGTCTCGACCCGGACACGAACTTCAAGCACAATAAGCGCTATGCCGATCTCTATCTGCCGTTCAGCGAGGCTGTTTCTGCGTATATCGGCGAAGTGAAATCCGGCAAATTCCCCGGCGAAGACCAGACCGCTCATCAGACATCGAAATAACCTTTTTCAACATTTAACCCCATCCTAATTCCTCCTTAACCGACAATATTTATACTTCTCCCGGACATAATAATGCACGCAAAGGAGGAGACGATGGATATTCTAAAAGCGCTCGTTTTCGGTGAAAAAAGTGATGTTTTCCGCTTCGCCCCCTCGATGGAGCAGGAGAGGAAAAGCCAAAGTATCAACTCTTTCGTAGAAAATGCTGTTACAAGCCCTCACTTCTCGCTTTCCTCTGATGAATCGGAGATTAACAGTCAAATAATCCTCCCGGTTGAGGAAAATGGTACAAACCAGAGTTTTCAAGTTTTCCGGTTTGTTAAAATGAAATTGGAAAGCCGGACTTTAATCTGTTTAATCAGAAATCTTTCAGCGAACGGAGGATTTCTTGAAGTGGAGAAGCACTACCGGGGTGAGATTCATAAAGAAGATAAAGGTAAAATCGCGGAATTCCGTTACCTCTCCGAAAACCCGACACCGGAAAACACATTCCGCGGAAAAATTATCCGTTACTACAAAGATAGGCATAAGAAATTCCTCGGAGTAGAGTTTTTTTTCGATAAGGGGCAGGCGAAATAACGAACGGAAGGATTATTTTCCCGAACGCGGTATTTTTTCCCGTTCGGCGCGGGGCAGGCTTTTCAGGATCAGGCCGTAGGAATGACCGATCATCTTCACTATCTCCTCATCCGGCACCGTACCGTCCGACACTATCGTATTCCAATGCTTCTTATTCAGGTGATAACCCGGCTGTACCGACGGATAGGTCTCACGGAGATGCTGGGCGATATACGGATCGCACTTGAGCGAGATACTCGCGACCCCGTCCGTCTCCGAGAGGATGGCGAAAATCTTCGATCCGGCCTTGTAGACCAGCACTTCCGGCCCGAACGGCATCCCTTCGGCGCTCCCAGGATGACTCAGGCAGATATCGCGCAATTCCGGCAAGTCCATCTTATCCTCCGCTTTCATACTCCGGGATATTATACCGTGAAGGGGCTGAAAAAACAAAAAACCGCCCCTTTCAGGACGGTTCACTAAACGTTTAAGAAATTTTTCTGTAGAATCAATTCCCGCCTTTCTTCTACAGAAAATTTCCTAATCTATTTGATGCACCTCGTTTTACAGGAATAGTTTATCGCGCCCATATTCGTTTCACAATACCCCGTTCGGAGTATTTTCAGAATACGTAATTGAGAATCCGGTAAAGATCGATCCCGAGCGTGAAGTTATCCCATTTCATCGAGGCGAAAATCCCCCAACTCGTCTCGCCGCCCGAAAATCCGGCCTGTCCCGGGCCTTCGTTCCATTTATGCTCATAGTACCCGCCCAATGTCAGCACATTGTCCCTGAACTTACCGAGCCCGAAGCTGAGCGAAACCTCCGAACGCCATACTGCGGGGGTTGCCGGTGCAAATCCCCAGTACGGCACGAAAAAGTACCCGAAGCGAAACACGAGAGTCGACTGGAAACGCAGGATGTTCTGCGAATTGCCGAAAAGGTAGAATTTGCCATCCAGCTTCGCTTTTACGTCGATACTCCTTGTCAGGACGTCGCTATCGTCCACAAGGTAGGAGAAGCCCGCCCCCGCGAGCAGGTTGATATAATGCTCGAAATTGTTCGCTTCGAACAGGCAGAACCCGAGGCTGAAATCGAACACGTTGATATCGCTCTTCGCGCCAAGACCCGGCATATAGGCCGCTTCCCACAGCGTGATCCCGAACGACGGCACGAACCATCCGTTGTAATCGACATCGTTCCCGCCGATGGCCTGTTCGAGCTTGAGGAAGGTCAGCTTGTGTATCCACCCGATTCCGCCGTTAGTAAACCCGCCCGCGACCGTATCCCACGAGGCGTAGGGGATGAACTCGTAGGTCGCCACTTCGAGCAGGACATCGTTCCGCATCGCGAAAAGCCCGTGCTCGCCCATCTTCTGCGACTGGATACCCATCATGAAGCCCGCCGAGACATACTGCGTGCCGTGATAGGCGAACGAGCCGAGAGTCACCCTGAGCGGGTTCGCGCAGGAGACATACGAGCCCTTCTCACGGTAGGCCTGAGCATAGTCCTCGAACTCCTGCTGTATCTCCTCGGCGGGATCGGGGTCGTCCGCGCCGTTCTGCAGGAGGTACATCCGTATGCTGAAAATCCCCTTGATGACCGCGTCAATCTCGGGATTGTTCTTTGCCTTGGTCAGGACGTCGGGCGGGCCGAGGTAACGTTCCCTGTCGAGAGCGTAGATCAGGTACTTCAGCAGAAGCCGCCCGATCTCGAGGAACTCCTTCTTCCGCTCCGGGTCGTTCTGGAATACCGGCAGCCCGGAAAGCGCGAGGTAATACCCGGAAAGCTCCTTGTATGCCGAGGCTTTATCGATATTCGTTTCACGCGAAACCGCAGTGACAAAGAGCCCGGCGAATTTCCGCAATACGTCTTCCGGAAGCAAGGTTTTCATCCCCGCGAGCGCGGTAAGGATTTGCGGGAAAATCGTATTATTCCGCCATGCCGCGAAACGGGCTATCGCGACGCTGTTCCAGTATTCCGGGTAGAGAAATCCGCCGAGCCTGTTCGCGGCATAGAGCTTCGCGCAGAGGTTGTTCGGCATCCCGAACATCTCGCCCATCTGCACCTTCCCCCCCGCCGGAAAAACCTCGTTGATCATATCCACCATCAGTGTGCCGCAGTTACGGTTGAAGAAAAGGTACGACGTGCTGTAAGTATTCCGCATCTCCCACAGCCGCTGGATCAGGTACACGATCTCCTCCTTCGAGAGCACGAGCTTGATTCGGTAGAGATTGCGGTTTTCTATATAACGCGCCCTGTAGACGACTTCGGCGAGAGTTTCCTCCTGGATCATCGACGGATACCCGCCGAAAATCCCCCGGAACGCGAATGTCAGCCCCTCGTCGCGCAGTTTCCCGTAATGGTAGATGTTCGCGACGAAACTCAGGCATTTTGATATGCCGAGAACATCGCCCTCGCCCTTTTTCTGGATCAGGAGCACGATATGCCCGGCGAGGTTCGCTATCGACGACGAGACGGGCGTGGCGTATAGGATTTCGATATGGTCGACATCCGCCGGATCGATCCAGTTCGAGTAGCAGTACCCGGAACCCAGCCCCTTCTGGGGGTCGGGCTTGGATTGGAAGAGCGAGCTGAAATAAGCGTACTTCGCGGGCAGCCGGTTGATCAGGTGCATCGACGGATCGGGATAGGCCGACGGCAGGAAGAACTCCACCGCGAATGTCGCGAGGTCTTCCGCAGGATTGGCCATCCCCTCCTTGCAGGCAAAGCCTTCCACCTTCAGGTTCTCGGACAAATTCCCGAGCAGGTCCAGCCCCGTAAACCGCCCGATCGTCCTCCACTCCTCGAGGTCGCTCAGGTGTTTCCCGTTATCGAGAAAACGGGTCAGGGCGTAGAGGAGCAGCCGCTGGACAGTCGGGACGACCGCCGACGGGTCGTCCGTGATCGTGTACGGGACGGGCTGGCTCCAGTCGAAATAGCTCTGGTTGTCGGGACTGTTCGTGAGATGAAGCGGATTGTCGATACTGAGGCTGTAAAAACTGCCGAGGTAAAGATTGGTCTCGGTGCACGGTAACGGCAGTTCGTAGACAAGGTTCAGTACGATTGTGCGGCTCCCGAGATCGAGGACGCACTTGTCTTTCCACGAATGCCCCGGCGCGGGCGGCTTGATTGTTTTCTTGAGCTTGATCGCTGTCATCGCGGCGTATTCCGAGGGCAGTAACGCTATCAATCCCGCGACCGCGACGATCTCGGCTTCTGTCCACGGCATAAGCGGATTGTCGATCAGGACAAGCGGCGGAATATTGGTAATCGGCTTTTCCTGCGAAAATGCCGGTGCGGGTAAAGCAAAACTAAGTATGACAAGAATCAGCATAGGCGCTCTTCGCATAAACGGCTCCTCGTGTTATCATAACCTATCCGCGATTATTTGGCAAGAACGGTTTCAGTTCGTTCCTTGACAACAACCGTCACGCAGGATAGAATGATGTACTAAAGATTTAGGGCGGATATGAAAAACATTTTCCTGATATCGTTTATCGCAGTGTTGAGCATATCCTGCGCGTCCGGCAACGATTACGGCGCGGTTTGGGAGTTCAAGAACGCCGGTTTTCCGATGGGGCCCGAGGAATTCGCGCTCCGGACTAACGGCGACGCCGTACTGATCGGAATTGTCGCCCGGGCGAAGGAGACGGTGAAAGCCCATCTTTTGCCGGACAAAAGCGCCGGACTGGAAAAGATCATCGGCTATCTCGGGAAATCCGGCACCAACGACCTGAAGGGATTTCTCGGTGCATTGGAACTCCTCTACTTCTACAATTCCCCGGAGGAGGATACCCGCCTGCTCGGGTTCTTCTTAGAGAATCCCGACCTGTTTATACTCTCGTTGAACTCGAAGGACTGGCTCGCGAACAGGGCTTATCCCATGAAATGGAAGGAGCTTCTGTTATCGAACAAGAACCGGATCGCGGGCGACACGGAAGGGTATATTTATTTCAGGTACAAGATGCTGATTTCCGGCGAGTTTCCGCATCTGCCGCCGGCTCTCGTCTTATTGACAAACTGGTAAAATACTCCAAATGGAGTATTGAAATATGCAAAAAACGATGTCATATTTAACAGGTAGGGAGAAGGGAGGTATCGAATGAAAAAGCTAATATCCGTATTTCTGATCGCCTCGTTATCGAATATGGTGCTGTTGAGAACCGTGTTCGCCGCGGGTTTCAGCATATTCGAATCCTCGGCAAACGCTTCCAGCGAATCGTCGATGCAGAATTCCTCGCAGTCCTCGATTGAATCGTCATCCAAGTCTTCGAGCGAATCGTCGACGCAGTCGTCGAGCGACTATTCCTTCCAGGCCTCGTCCGACGCGTCCAGCGACTCGTCGAGCCAGGCCTCGAACTCCGAGCAATGGCTGACAGGGGTATTCATCTTCCTCGTTGTAGCGGCGGCGATCGGTTTGGCGGCATGGGGATTCAGTTCCACCACCGGTTCGTTTAACAAACCCAATCCCCAGGCTGAGGTCACTCTCCTGATCGACGAGGCGGCGCGTATTAACGGGCATAACCTCGATATGCTGTCGAAAATCTACAGCCTCGAGAAAAATGTTATCGCCGAGGTGATCATGCAGGGGTATCTTGATAACAAGGTGTCCGCGATCACCCCTGACTCCGCGTGCAATTCCATGGATTATCTCAGCAAGGCCTTGATCGAGAAATCCGCTCAGGTCAACGGCGAGGATCAGACGGTAATCGGTAAGATGATGAAGAATCCCGCGATGTCGAAAAAGATATATCAGGCTTATCAGGAACATAAAAGTCCCGGCGAAATCATGAGTTTGGTTTTCGCTTTTTAGTTTTATTCTGGATGAAAGGAGTTTCAAAAGAATAAAACTGTTTTGGAGGTGCGTATGTTCAAGAAGTGCATATCGTCAGGGTTAGTCGTTTTGTTTTTGAATGCGTCGGTATTCTCCGCCGCGCACGCTTCTATTTTCAATATTTTCGCCACATCGGGAAACTCCTCTGCCCAGTCATCGGGAAACTCTTCCGGTAACGCGTCGGGCGATTCCAGTATCACGATCGTCATCGGTGCCGTCGTTCTCGCGGCGGCGATAGGCCTCGCGATTTGGGGTATCAGCACAAGCTGTAGTCCCGCCCAGCCTCAGGCCACTCCGCAGGTCGAAGTCAGTATCTTGATCGACGAGGCCGCGCGGATGAACGGCCACAATCTCGACATGCTTTCCAAAATCTACGATCTCGACTGCCAGACCGTCGCGAACGTCATCATGGAAGGTGTACTGGGCGATCAGGTTTCCGCCTTCTCGCAGGAATCCGCTATTCTGTCAAAGGATTACCTGAGCAAGGCGCTATTGAAGAAGTCGGTCGAGGTGAACGGCGGCGAGCCCAAGATCATCTCGGCTTTGAAGAACGACCCGGAGAAAATCCGGAAACTGATGGACGCAATTGCCGACCAGAAAACCCCCGGCGAGATTTTCAGTATGGTCTTTGCTTTTTAAACTCGAATTTCCCGGCGGGGCAAATCCCGCCCCGCCGTTTCCTCAAAATCAACCTTATCCGTAATGTATGTCGAGTATTTCAGGAGGCGCGTATGTTAAAGAAAGTATTTTTCTATATAATTCCGTTTCTTTCATTTCTGCTTGTTTCATGTGTCGGAGATTTTTCCGGTTTGGGGGTTTCTTCAGGCTCATCATCCAAGGCATCCAGTTCATCGTGCAGTCCCGAAGACCAGAAAAAAGAGGCTCAAATCGAGGTGAGTCTCCTGATAGACGAGGCCGCCCGAATGACCGGGCATAATCTCGATATGCTCTCGAAAATCTATGAACTCGATATCGCCAGTATTTCAGGAATAATTATGCACGGGTATCTCGAAAACCAGATTTCAGCGGAGACACCAGAATCGGCAATACATTCCATCGACTACCTGAATAGTGAATTATTCAATCTGGCCGTAGAGAAAAACGGGTGCGAACCGGATGCTATTTCCGCTGTCAAGAACGATCCGGGCAAACTGATCGCGCTCTATGGAGCGATTTCCACGGGGAAATCCCTTTCCGAGGTTTATCAAATTATTCTGGAGATATAAGCGGAATGAAAACAATCCCGGCAATTTCCGCTATCGATACGGGAAAACTAACAATCCGGCGGGACGAGTATCTCAGCCCCGCCGGGCTTTCCTTTCTCGGCCTCTCGCCTGACGGCACGGTCAATATCCCGGTGAACATCTTCCGGATCGATTTCGACGGTATGACCGTATATATCGACAGCGGACTCGATTCCCGCCGTTACCCGATGGGCCCCTCGCGCGAGATGCGTTACTTCCCCATCGCCTATTCCGCGCGCGGGGAATTCGCGCGACGTAGCAGTAAAACCGCGGTACTCTTCACCCATCTCCATTCCGATCATTGCGGCAACCTTAAGCAGATCAGTCCCGATATGCTCATCGCGTACGAGAGCGAGATCGAAAAAGCGATGCGCCCGTTAAGCCGCCGTGACGGTTACCGGAAAGGGCTATTTAACAGCATGACGCTCACTCCGCTGAGAGAAGAGGATTTCCATCGCGCTGAACTACCTTTCCCCTCGGCGCAAATCCCGGGTGTTCCCGGCGTAACCGCATTGCTGACCCCGGGGCATACCGCCGGATGCGTCTCGTACCTCGTCGATCTCGACGAACACCGTCTGCTTTTCGCGGGCGATATCTGCGAGGGGTATGCCGGGCTGTTCTATCCCCCGTATCATACCGCCGATATCCCCGATGCGTATATCGAAACGATTGTCATACTACGCGCATGGCTCGACCACGACCCGTCGCTCGTCATCCTGCCGTCCCACGAGGCAATCGACGCGCATAGTTTCGACGAACTTTTGGAACTCCAACGGGCGGTTTTCGCGGGCATGGAATCCGGACATTAATTTGCCCTTTTCCCTATTACTGTGTATAATTATAGCAGGAGTCGGCTTGGTCATGAGGCACACCACCTTCGCATGCCGGTCCTAAGCCCTCTTTTCTACTATTCAGTATCAAAGAAAAGAGGACAAGCGAGGAAACTATGAATACCAAACTTAGATACGCAAGAATAAGCGACGCGCCGTACCTGGCCGCGATTCGCGCGGAAGGCTTCGATCCGGCTGAAGATTTCGACGATAAAAAGACGCTGATCGAAAAGCTCTTGCGCGGCTGGATTATGTCCGGCAGAAGCGTGATCGTGTTCGAACAGGGCGAGCAGACTATCGGATACGCCGCCTACTACGACGAGGTCGACCCGGAGAACATGGACTCGATGAAGACCCACCTTTACGAATTCTATATCCGTCCGGGATACAATCTTCCCGGAGTACCCGAGGCCGTGTTCGCGGAACTGGCGGGAAACTATCTCCCCAAGCAGTCTTCGCTCGTGATCGATATTTCCGAGGCCGATAACGAAGGTTTCCGTTTCTGGGAACGGCAGGGCTTCAAGCCCAGCATTATACGGATGGAAATGTCGCCCGGCAAGGAATAATCCCATTGCCCCTTTCGGGGTACCGTCATAACCGATACGTCAGACTATTGATATAGCATTAAAAAAAGGACTTCTTTTATGTAATGCCGTCATGGCGGGCACTTATCCCGCCTTCCACGGCGGAATGCCGAGCCGTTAATACTGCAATAAAAAAAGCCCGCTTTCGCGGGCTAACTCTCTATTTACCGAAGAAATGGTCTTTGTCGCTTGAGTCGGATTCGTCGTCGTCATCGTTTTTCTCATAGTCGTCTTTGTCAAAATTCCAGCGGTCGTCATTATCGATCTCGTCGATCTCGTCGTTGTTCTCGTCGACATCGTCGACATCGTCCCACACCCACCAGTCGCTCTCGTCGGAGTCCTGATCTTTATTATCCTCGTCATAGAAGATGCCCAGTTCTTTCTTTTTCACATAATCGATCACGTAATCTCCGGCGGAGAGTTCGAAGAAATTGCCTTCTTCATCGTTGAGAATAAAGAAAAGGACGATCTTATCGTTATCCCCTTTCAGTGTCGTGGAATCGCCGGAATCGAGGATGATCTCTTCGGTGTTCGAGAAGTCCCAATCTTCCTCGGAAGTATTTTTATCGAGATAGACCGCCACCTCGTCGCCCGTGATATTCTTGAGCTTGATTTCCGTATCTACGGCGTTATCCACATCCTCATACTCGTCTATTTTGTCATCGTCGACAGTCACGCTACCTTTCAGGCTCGGCATGGAATAAGTCTTGGGGGACTGGTTCTTGATGCCCTGCTTCTTCATATCTTTCAGCGTCGATGGATCAATCAGCCCCATGCTGATCATCTTCTTGAACTTATCCTGCGTTTTAACCTTCGCGGACTTGCAGACCTCTTCCCATGTGGGCTTCGGGTTCTGGAGTAACGTCTCGTAGATCAGGGCTTCGGTGAACGCGCCGCCCCGGTCGCCCGACCACGCGTATTCGCCCTCCGAGGCGGCGGTCATATAAAGCGTCCCCTCGTAGTTCAGGAAAAGGTTCTTATAGATTTCGACCAGCGCTTTCTGCTTATTAGCCTTAGTCAGGCCGCCGAGCGTTTTCACTGCGATCAGCCCGTCGATAGAACTGCTGCATGCGTCGGTGAAGACGAGCTTCAGTTTCGCGTCCTTCGACTCGACCACCTTAGCGAGTTCCGAACGGTAGATTTGTTCCAGATCGGAAGTTTCAAGGAAAAGCTTCCCGCCTTCCATCCCGCCATGCCCCGAGAAATAGACCATCAGGACGTCGTTCTTGTTCAGCTTGAGCTTCTTGAGGACGTTCATAATATTGTCTTTTGTGGCTTCGGAACCTCGGATCACGATCTTATCGACATTGATAATATCGTTCTTTTCGAGGACATCGAGGAATTTCGTGATATAGGAGAAGTCGGCGCGTACACTGTCCGCGATGTTGTTCAAGCCGGGATCGTCATAATCGTCTTCCATGATGAGGACGGCCTTGAGGACCGAGCTGCCGCCCGCCTTCGGCTTCATCCCGCCGGGACATCCGCCCAGCACTGTCATAAGCGCTAAACCGATAAATAGATACACACACCTTTTCAGCATCGAATCCTCCTCGGATGAAATCCGTTGTCGATAGATGATATAAGCTTCATGAGGATTTGTCAAAAAGAATCTCTTACGGATTCCCCATCACGCCCGCGAACAAGATAGTTCCGGTCGTCCTGTCGAAAATGGCGTAGAAGAACGGGCGGTCGCAGAAGAAATTGTATTCCTGATCATCCTTGGCCGCGCCTTTTGTCATCATGACCGCAGTGACAGCCGCGGCCTCGCTCCCCTTCTCGTTCACCTCGATCTTGGCCTTCTGGAGCACTTTCGTGATGAACAAGGTTCCGTTATCGACTATCTTCGTAAACCCGGCGCCCGGCGAGAACGCACCCGGCATCCCGAGTGTTTTCAGCATCTCGCCCAGTTCGAACCCGGACTCGGTAGAGAAACGCGGTATTTCCAGATTGACCGGTACGGCGGTCATCAGAGAAAGCATCCCGCTCCACTTGGCGGCGTCAAACCCGCCGAGCGTCCCGGCGATAGTCTTTCCCGGCGCCGGCAGCACTGCGGCCATCCCGATATTTCCCTTTCCATATTCCAAGACTACGGCCTGGTAATCGTTGTTTTCCATATAATGATACTTCGCCGACTTTTTCATCATCTTCACTTTCTTTTTCGTGCCGTCGAAGCAGGTGAAATCTTTATCGTAGGTCTTCGCGGGATCGAACTCCTTCGCCCACGTTCCCTTGAAGTAGACGGCGTTCATCACGAGAATACTCAGGTCTCCCGGAAGCTGATCCAGTATCTTGGGGATCATACCCTTGGTGGCCTTGTTCGCCCAGCCGTTGATCTTCTCGAGGTTCCCGCTGTCGGCGGGATCGATCGTCTCGGCCTTCGCGCCGTAGAACAGGCTGACATTTTCAAGGTAAGCCTTGTTGAGCGTGTTGCCCTTCACCGCCCAGACCGAATTCGCGATATTGAGGATGACCGACGGGTCGCTCGTCATGAGCGAGTCCATCAGGTAGCCCATGTTGGTATGGATATCCGGCAAGGCAAACCCGCCGAAACCGAGGGTCTTGTTCATCTCGGCGAGCGTGACCCCGTCCGCGCCCTCGTACACGCATGTCAGAGCAAACAGAAGCGACGCGGGCGACACGATGAAATTCGCCCCGTTATGTGTATTCAGCAGGGTCTTTACGACATTCCACGAGAAATCCATTTGACCGTTCAGTATCGTATAATTCAGCTGCGGGGATTTCCATTCCGCCGCGACCGTAGACCCGTTGGGACAAGCCGTGAATAACGACGCAAACACAACGGCGCTGACGCCCGCTATAAATAATTTTTTCATATTCCCTCCTCGGATTCCGGTTATAGTACGGCGATTTTCGCGAAAAGTATCGGAAGGCGGTATTGATTATCGAAGACGGCCGCGATGAACGGCCGGTCGCATGTCATGGTGAACTCGCTCTTTTTCAGGGTCATCCCCCTGAACTGCATGGTCGCGGCGGTAACTGAGGCCGCTATCGTGCCGGACTCGTCCACGGATAGGATCGACTTCTGCACCATCCGCCCGGCATTAAGATCTCCGCGGGGATTCATTCCGGTGAAATCAGCCTGATCGGAAAAGATTTGTTCCAGCCCCGCTTTTTTTAGAATTACCCCGGCGTCCATCCCGGCGTCCATTTCGAAACGCGGCAATCTCAGTTCGCCATAGACAGGTTCTTTCCCGAACGGTATCCCCCGATCGAGACACCCGGCAAACACTTGATCGGGACTTTCCCCGTCGGCTGGCAGTACCGCTGTCATCGAAAAACGTCCGCCGACATACCCGAGGTCGACGGCCTGGTATTGCGGGCACCCGTAGTATCTCAGGTTTGCCCGTAGGAACATCATCGGCACTTTCGACGTCCGGCCGTCCGCGCAATGGAAATCGGCGTTCTCCGTCGCCTCGTGCTGGAAACGGCTTTCCCATTGCCCCACAAAGTATATCGAGTTGGCGAGAACCATTTTTTCATCGGGAAGGAGCTTGTCGAGTATTTTGGTGATTTTACCCCGCGTCGTCTCGCCCACCCATCTGTTGATTTCATCAAGCGCGGCAGAATCGAACTTCCTCACTGCGGCAAAAAAACCGTACTCGCCAGTCAGCCGCTCGAGGTAATCGCGTGTCACATCGAAGTCATCGCGGATCATCACCATGTTCGCGAGCGACAGGAAAAGGGTTTCGTTCGGCGCGGGCAGACCTTCGATCCATCCGCCATAAGCCTCGGCAAGACCGCCGGGCTTCCCGGCATTGAGAAACGAGTTTATGAGATTTGCTGTTTCGCCCGACGCCCCTTCGGCTAACGAGCAAAGAATGACAAATAAACCGAGAGGCGAGAAGAGGCTGTTTCCCCTTTCCCCCTCGAGTACGAACGGGAGTATTTTTAACGCGAACGGATTCACGGATTTGGATAAATTGTCCATCATCGGTCTCCCTGCCCCGGGCGGTCTAACTGAGCTTCAGCATCGCCTTGCCCAACACCTCAGCGAAAAGTCTCAGGATCGCCACGTAATCGTCGTTAAATACGCCCTCGTTCTTGTTGTTGTCGAGGCCGACAAAACCGACGATATTTTTTCCCCTGCGTAACGGCACAGCGACAAGCGACTTGACTCCCTGCTTAGTCAGGATATCTTTCTCGGCCTGCGCCTCATTCGGCAGTAAGGCGACATTTTCTATGACAATGACCTCGCCTTTCAGGGTTTTATCCCGCCACCATGAAAACATATCGATAGGCAGGTTCTTCAGGTTATCGATCTCCTTCTGTACACCGTCGGCGCACCACTCATGGGTATTGTCGAACGTATCGCCGCCGGAACCGATCAGGAATACGTACACCCTGTCCGCCCCGGTAAAACTGCCGAGATCGGTCAAAGACGCGTTGATCGCGGCATCGATGTCGGTGATATCGATGAAGCATGCCAGTACAGACGATACGGTCTTCTCGAAGTCGAACCAGCGCTTCATCGCTTCCTGCGCTTTTTTCTGCTCGGTGATATCGCGGACAGTCGCCACACGGATGACTCGCCCCTGGTACTTCATATTTCTGCCATTCGCCTCAGCCCAGAAACTGGAACCGTCACGGCGCTGGAGTTTCGACTCGAACGGCTTATCGTAACCCTCGATAATCAGCTTTTCCACGCGCACACGGTCTTCGGGCGCGATGATCTGAAGGACGCTCATCCCGATCATATCGTGAGGCTTATATCCGGTCATCTTTGCGTAACTGTCGTTGACATCGACGATCTTCAGGTTCTCGTGCAGGACTATCCCCTCGAACGATGCCTGTGCGAGTTTCTTGTAACGCTCCTCGCTGTGAAGATAGGCGTTCCGTGTCCGAAGCTGGACAAAGTAAAGGATCACGAGCGCGATGATCAATCCGCCTACTCCCGCCGCAATCACCCAGACAAGCAGTTTGTTCTGTTCATAGAGCGACAACGGGCGATTAACCACGACACTATCCTCGGGTATTTCGGATACGGAGATCAGGTAACGCATGACCTCTTCGTAGTCGAACATATATTGATTGGCGTTTTCCTGAATGATCGGCAGGTTCGTGACGCTCTCGCCGTTGAGGATACGGATCGCGAGTTCGGTCGCGAGTTTGCCCTGCTGAAAACCGCTTGTCATCAGACCGCCGACAACACCATGACCGATATAAAAATCCCATACCCCGTACACGGGAACCGGGCTGTTTTTGGAGATCATCGAAGCGCTCTCGGGATAGGAGATATTCTCGCCGTTCTTGTCGCGGTTGAACGTCAATAGAAGCACAAGGTCGGTAGGGAATAGCTTTTTCAGCTTGACCTGAAGACTCGCTTTGGTCTCGTTGTCGTAGATCACGAACTGGAGTTTATCGCTGAATAGCGGAATGATCTGCTCGAGCCGCTTCTCGTTGCCCTTCCCCGTGGCGGTCTGGTCGTTGATCACGATGATCCGCTGAGCGAGCGGGTGAAGTTTCATCATCAGCTCGATATTCCCTTTCAGGTCGAATTTCTCCTCGATCCCCGTAAAGAGCGGTTTGTTCCTGAGCATGGCCGGATCGAGGTAATTCACCCCGCAGAACACGATGGGGCTTTTCGGGAACAACTCCTCGTGATACTTGAGAAGGAAATTGAACGCGTCGTCGTCGGAAGAGATGATGACGTCGAACTTCTTGTCTTTATATTTAGCCTTGTATATCTGGAAAATCTGCGAGAGATACGCCTCGTTGAAAAAGTTTTTCGTATCGAGGTATTCGATATGAAACATAATGCCCGAATAGGGCGAATTGGCAAAAGTGGAGAGGATTCCCATCGTAATCTTATCCGTCCATTCCATACCGTGATGGTAGGAATGAAGGATCAGGATTTCCTTGCGGGGCTTTTCTTCGGCGGCCGCCCCTAAAGGTATAAGAGCGAGTATTAAGAGTAAAACGCTTCGAAAATAAATTCCGCCCATGATGCCCCCAGAAATAAATATCCCTTACCTTCTTACTTTAACTGGAAAGCATTTGAAAGTCAACATTTTTCCAATTCTTTCAGCATGGAATTTATTGCCCCGAAACAAATATCGGCTTTGCTTTTATTTTATTAGGAGGTATAATATTTTTAGAACGGAGGAGGAAAATATGAAAAAAACGCCGGTCATCGCGGTTTTTCTCATGTTATTAGCTGTTTCGGATTTCTACCCTTCGGACTCCCTCTCGAGCGCGGAGTTCTTTCCGAAGGCCGAACTCGCGGTCAAGGGCGGATACGGCGCGAAGGCGGTCGTGAAGAAACTCCGCCTCGACGGCCTGAAGGGCAAGACTGTCATGCTTCAATTCCTGCTCCACGACACGAAGAAAAACCTGACGGTTTATACCCTGAAATATGTCAATATCGATAAAGACAGTTTTATAATCGACGAGACGGTGCTGGAGATATCCGATCCCGAGGCTATCACTGTTTTGGGTGAGGGGTCTTTCCAGCTCTATGCGATCTTTCAAGTGGTCCGGATGGATAATACCGAGGTTCTTGCGGCGGTACGCGTGGTCAAGGAGATCAAGATCGAGTTGAAGAAAGACCCGAAGGATACCGCGCAGTTGGACGAACTGAAGAAATGGCATACGGACAAGCTGAAAGAGCTCGAGCAGACCTACGGGATCGATATCCTTTACGGCGATTTTAAGGGCGGGTACAAGGTAAAAGAAGCCGGGTCATTTCAGAATATCACGGTGAAATCCAAAAATGATCTGATTGAAGATTATTTCCCGGCGCTGATCGAGGCGTTGAAACGTTTTCCGCCGGAGTTTATCAAAAAGTCCGGCATCAAGGGGGTGGTGTTCACGGAGAAGATTATTTTCCTCGGCCAGCCGGTCGGCGGGCATTTCGATGTCAGTGAGAAACTGATATTTATTACCCTTTCGTCTCCGGCCTCCTATGTCTCCCACGCGTTCGCGCACGAGTACTGCCATTACCTCGATAATACACTTCCCGGTCACGGCAATATGGAGCAATGGCAATCGCTGAACACGCCGGGATTCCAGTATAAGAACATCCCGCCCGACAAACTCCTTTCCGGCGATCTGTTTTCACAGCACCCCGCGAAGGGCTTCCTCAACGGTTACTGTATGTACGATCCCTATAACGACAAAGCCGAGGTATTCGCGGCGTATATGACGCCGGCGGAGTATAAAAAAGCCTCGGCGTTATTCGCGGACGATCCGTACCTGAAAAAGAAATTCGAGCATATCCGCTGGGAGTTGAAATCGGTTTTCGCGGGATTCCCGGATTACTACGATCCGGAGAAATGAAAGTAGGTTTGGGTAAACTTGAAGCCGTCCGAGTTCAGGCAATAAATTGTCATTGCGATACCGCGCTGCAATTATTTTTTGATGCGAGGTAGAAGCAATCTATTTCAATATTCGACAATAAATTACCCTGACTGCTTCGCCGCCTCGCGTCTCGCAGTGACAAATAAAAAGGAGAATTCCGACTTTGTCAACACGTCCGTGCGGCGGCTGTTTTCTTCACCCGATAGATAGTTTTTAGATTTACGATACCGGAATGGGAATCTCTTTTAGAGCTGGAGGCCTTTCCAGTCGCGCTTCTCGTCGTAGAAGTAGGACTCGTAGATTTCGAGAAGGTTACGCTTGAGGTCGTACTTGAGGATTTCCTCTATCTCCTGCGGGGTGCTCTTGTTCTTCACACTGTCCCACAGAACGCGGGTCTCCTTCGAATTGGACTTGATGATAATCGACTTGACAAGCGGGATATACGCCGGGTTGATACTGAACTTACGGAGCCCCATCCCCAAGAGGAGACGGATATAGAGCGGGTTGCGCGCGATCTCGCCGCAGACCGACACCGGGATATGGTTCCTCATAGCGTGATGGATCGTCAAACGGATCAGGTAGAGCACGGCCGGATTGAGCGGCTGGTAGAACTTCGCCACCGACTGGTTGTTCCGGTCTACCGCGAGGGTGTACTGCACGAGGTCGTTCGTCCCGATACTGAAGAAATCGGCTTCCTTCGCGAGCTTATCCGCCAGCAATGCCGCCGACGGTATTTCGATCATGATACCGACCGGGATATTGTATTTAAACGGTTTCCCTTCGCTCTTGACTTCGCTCTCGCACTGCTTGAAGATTTCCCGGACACGGCGGACTTCGTCCACGCACGAGATCATCGGAATCATGATCTTCACATTATCGTTAAACACGCTCGCGCGGATGATAGCGCGGAGCTGTTGTTTGAACTTATCCACCTCTTTCAGGAACACACGCGTCGAGCGCCAGCCGAGGAACGGATTGGCGTCGCGCGGGGTGTTGTCGTTGATAAAGAACTTGTCCCCGCCGATATCCAATGTCCTGATGACGACTTCCTTCTCCTGAAAGAGCAGCAGGAATTCCTTGTACAGCTCGAACTGTTCGACTTCCGACAAAAATTTCTGGTTCGCGATAAACGCGAGCTCGGTGCGGAAAAGCCCTATTCCCTCGGCGCCGTGACGGCGAGCGATATTGAGGTCCATGTTGTTGGAAACGTTGGCGTAAATCTGGACGTCTTCCATGTCGACCGTCCGTGAGGGCAAGGCCACGACCTGGAAGATTTCTTTCTCTTTCGCGGTGTATGCCGCCTTGATATGCTGGTAGTCGTTGACAGTGTTGTTGTCGGGGTCGATCACGACCATCCCTTTGTAACCGTCTACGACGATCTGGTCTTTCTTTTTTACATAAGAGAGCAGGTCTTTGATCCCGAACACGGCGGGGATTTCGAGGGATTCCGCGATAATCGCGGCGTGCGACGTGGTACCGCCGGATTCGGTGGCTATCCCGAGCACGAATTCCTTGGAGATATGGAGCACTTCCGCGGCGGAAACTTCCTCGGCGACAAGGATGATCGGCTCCTGTAACGCGGTCAGGTCGATATCGCCGTATAGCTTCCGCAGGATACGGTCGGCGATAGCCTTGAAGTCGAGGTAACGGCTCTGGAAGTACTCGTTCTCGAGCTTGTCGAACTCGCTTTTGATATTCTCGAGCTCGTAGACCATCGCGACATCCGCCGGATAGAGCTGGTTCTTGATCGTATCGGGAACCTGTTTATTGAAAAGGTCTTCCTGGAGAAGGAGAGAATAGAACTGGATAATCTGCGAGTTCTGCTCGTTCATCTGATCGGGATTGCGCTTTTTGAGGGCTTCGATTTCCTCGCGGACTTTAACAATAGCATCACGGTATCTCGATACCTCGGATTCCACCTGGGCATCGTCGATACGAGCGTTGTAATGGACACTTTTCATGACGTCATGCCGGATGAGAACATTACCGATTGCTATCCCTTTCGAGATAGGAATCCCCCGCAAGGAATACAAAAATTCCTCCAAAGTGACAATTCAGTCAAAAATTATAAATCAATTCCCGGAAAAAATCAAATCCGCCCCCGGAATAATAACAGCCGGGACTGCTCCGGCGGGAATAATGGCGTAATCAATGAATCAGGAAAGAAATAGTAAATGTGCTTCCCTTTCCGTATTTGCTCCGCAGTTTTACCTTACCGCCGTAATAGTTGATAAACGTCTTGACCATGTACAGCCCCAGCCCCGCGCCCCATTCGTTCATAGTCGCGGAATCCTCTGTCCGGTAGAACTGATTGAATATCCCATCGAGGTCTTTTTCCTTCACACCCTGCCCGGTATCGATAATATCGACCAGCAGGTAATCGTCCTTCTTGTACCCGCGGATATCGACTATCCCGTTCGTCCGGTTATAGAAAATAGCGTTGGAGATCAGCTCGTCGAGGATAGTCCGGATGATCGTCTCGTTACCGAGGAAGTTCTGGAATTCCTGCGAGAAGTTCATCGTGATCGTGACTTTCCGCTTCTCGCGTTCTTCTATATGACGGTCGATCGTCTCGCGGCAGAGTTTGGCGAAGTTCACCCTGTCGGCGAAGAGGTCGTCTACCTCCTGCTCGATGGACGCGATTTTGAGCACCTTGTTGACAGTATTGTCGAATTTATTCACCTGCGCGAGGATACGGGTGAGCGTTTTTTCCTTCATCTCCGGGCTCTGGGTCTTATCCTCGATCAGCTTCTGGAGCTGGTTCTGAATATTCGTGACCGGCTGAGCGAGGTACTCGGAGACATGGCTCATAAACTGGGTCTTGAGATTGATGAGCTTGAGAAGCTCGTCGTTCTGCTTGCGTATCTTATCGTAAAGCGCGCTGTTATTGAGCGATAACGACGCCTGCGAGGAAAATATCTCCGCGACTTCCTGATCCATGTGCTTGAACGTATCCGTATCGGAGATCGTATCGAGATAGATCACGCCGAGGATTTTTCCCTCGTACTGTAAGGGCACGCTGATAATCGAGACGTTGCAGTTTTTCCGCCCGATCCTGATCTTCTGGTTGACCACCATCTTGCTTTTCTTCGAACGCATCACTTCATCGATGATCGCCGAGGAGAAGCGGAACGACTTTTTCGCGAGGTCGCGTTCCTCGAGCCGGTAAAGGCTTTTCGGAATAGGCCCGATCTCGTCGGAGATAAAAAGCACGCCGCGCTGGGCGTTCAGGCTCTGCGCGAGGCTGCGCAGTATTTTATCGAACAGGATATCGGGGTCCATGAGGGAACTGATCGAATGGTTGATCTCGAGGACGTTCCTTAACGCGGTATCGCGTTGGGAAAGCTCCTGTATCGTCAGGATCGAGAGCTGTTCTCGCGCGCGGATGATCTGTTCGGCCTCGTATCTCTCACGGTCGGTCAGCGACTGGAGGTTTTCCTGCGCGCGGATCGTATCCTGTGCCTCGCGTTTTTCATTCGTCGAAAGTTCGAGGATTTTCTGCTGGGCGTCGATCAGTTTCTGCGCCTCGATTTTTTCCTTGTCGCTAAGCTGTTCCAGATTCTCGAGTGCGCGGATCGTGGCCTCTGCCTGGAGCTTCTCCTTGACCGTGAGGCCGTGCAGGCTCTCATGAGCGTGGATCACATCTTCGGCGTCGCGGATTTCCTTAACCATATACTCGCGGATCATCTCTTGAGCCTGGATAATCTCATCCGCCTCTTTTCTTTCCTTGGCGGCGAGCGTCGCGAGCGCGTTATAAGCCTCGGAGACTTTTTCGAGATGAGCGATATATTCGTCCTTGGTCTTCAGGATTGAGTTCACCCGGCGCAAGTCGTTCTCAAGCCCGACGATCTTTTTCATCAGATCGCGGGAATCGCTGGAATTAGTGCCGGTTTTGGGTTTTTTGGCCATAATCGCTCCTTGTTGCACCGGAAAAGCATATATCAACTTGTCACGAATGTCAATTTACAATTATATTTCGGAAAATTGCCCTCATATTTTCAATGCTCAGGCGGTTTTAACGGAAAATCTTTTCACAGGAAACGATATCATACCTCCCCGGTATACACTTCCGTCCGGTAACGCATTTCCACCCTTCCGCCGGAATTGTGCTTCCCGAAAAGCTCCATCAGTTCCGCGATCATCTCTTCGTGCCCGGGCTGGCCGGGATTAGGAGCGTAGGATGCGGACAGGAGACGTCCTTTAATGCCCTCGAAGTCGAAATACTGCGAGTTCGGGAAATCCTTCCGGTCATAGACTCCATTCCTGAAAAATGCCCTGAAATCGCCGTCGTTCAGCCGGTGATGGTTGACCTCCTTATAGTCCTTGGAGTACTTCGGGACAAGTTCATCGTAGGCGCGGCTGAAATCCCCGCTATCGGTGATCCGCCAGTTCCAGATCAACCCTACCCGTCGGCCGGGTTTCAGAATACGCGCGAATTCTTTCTTTGCCCCAGACGGGTCGAACCAATGGAACGCCTGCGCCGCGGTAATCCCGTCCGCGCTTCCGTCCGGCAAGCCGGTCGCCTCGGCGGGCGCGTGCAACGGCACAAAGCCGGGGGTTCCCGATAGCGCCGCCTTCGCCGCGTCGAGCATATTGGAATTCGGCTCCACCACGTAGACAGTCTTCACACGGCCGAGGAGCAGCGCGCAGAAAATTCCCGTCCCCGCCCCGATATCCGCGACAACAGAATCCGCGCCGCACCCGAGCACTCCGAGAAGGTACTCGACCGCGGGGATGGGATACGACGGGCGGTATTTGACATAGTTTTCCACCCTGTCCGAGAAACGCTCTTTACTATTGTTCATCTGTTTCCCCATAAAGAAGCCCCCTCGCGGGGGCTAGTATTAGAATTGGTGATCGAAACCCGAATCGTGCAGTTTTGCCTGAACAAAGGATTTTACTGTTTCGGCCAGTTTCACCGCCTCCGAGGTCTCTTCGATATCCGGCATATAGAAATCGTCCGGGTATCGGATTACCGTTCCGTAGGGAGTCAATAGCGCCGCCTTTTGCTCAAGCAGCTCATTGAAGCTACCTTCGATAAGACAGCATTCCTTTAAAAAGCACCGCGATATCATGAGTTTTCCGAATCTCACTATCCTTATATGCCAGATATGCCTTAAGATATTTTTCCGCGCACTGCTGCATATGAAAACAGATCATATCAGTCGCCGGATTTTCTTCGTCCATCTCATGAATTCCGATTCTATAATCGTTTTCCGCCTTGATGATCCATTGTCCGATAGTTTCGGGGTTCAAAGCATGACTCCCTCTTTACAGGAATAGTAACTTACCTTACCCTTATCCGAACTATCCCTCGAAAACTCTTCGTCCGATTTTATCATGATATCGACGGAAAGCCCTTGCTCCGAAAGCGCCGATGATAACTCAAACCATATCTCGCGTTTTTCTTTCCATTCGACCGTTCTTCCGGTTACGGCCAAAATGTCCCAGTCACTGTCGGCACGTTCGTCGCCCCTTGCCCTGCTCCCGAACAGGATTAGTTTCAGAACAGGTATATTCCTCTTTCCCAATTCATGTTTTATCTTATCGGCTATGTAGTTCAATAATTCCGTGTTATTCACTATCGCTCCATTCTCCACTTAACAGGTTCAGAACTGGTGATCGAAACCGATATATACACCCATCTGGTCGCGCCAGAAACCGAAGTCCGCCGCGATAATAAAGTCTTCGCCCCAGAGAATCCGGAGTCCGAGACCCCACGTGGCATAGATTTCCGAGAACGCGAAGTCCTCGAAGTTTTTCCACGAGTTACCGATATCCGAGAAGACGACCAGTTCGAGATGCCACATATCCCAGAGGAACGGGCCAAAGTCGAGGAAGCGCCATCTGATCTCAGGCGTAAATATGACTTTCAGGTTATCGATAAAGCGGTATTTCGCGATCCCGCGCATCGTGTCCCCGCCGCCGATCCCGTCGAAAAGAGGCACGGTGGTGCTTCCGATCTTCTGCGCTTTAAAGAACGGGACGTCGCCGAACAACTGATCGATCATCAGGCGTTCCGCGAGGATCAGATTTTTATATCCCCCGAACGGCGTAAAATACGCGGAATGGGTGAAGGAGAGACGCGAGTAGTTATAGCCCCCGGCGAGCGCGAATTCCGCTAAGAGTTCGTTATAGGTTCCCGTATGGGGATTGGGCGCGAAGTCGCGGTTGTCGAAACGGAGCCCGACCACCATCGACCACACCACCCCGCCTGCTATCCCTAACGGCTGAGTATTCATCAGGTAGGACGGAAGCTTCACCGGCTGGGATTCGTTAGTCTGGAATGTATAGGACTCGATGCATGTCCCGACAATCAGGTCTAATGTCTTGTCGTGCCCGAACTGCTTACCCCACGCCAACGGAGTGCTGATCGTGAAAAACAGATAAGGATGCCATTGCTGGTAAAAGTAATTGGTCGAATTGGTGTGGCCGACAGTCACCAGCGGGTCAACCATCGAACCGGAGTATCCGTAGAAATTCTCCGCGAGCGCATAGAGGTACTCGGCCATTCCCTGGAGTCTGAACGGCTGACCGGCGATCCAGATCGACGGGATATCGAAACGGATATCGGGATCCATCTGTCCCTTCGTCGTATAAGTGAACTCGGTGTAAATCTTCCAAAGATACTCTTTCGATTTGCCGTCGTAGCCGAAAAGCGACACGCTCACTCCAAACCCGAGTCCGGCGTCCGCATCGTAGTACACGAGCGGAAACGGCTTGAACGCGATGCCCTCTTCCGGAAATGCGGAAGGGGTGTTTGTCGCCGGAACCGCGGCGTTCGTCTCCTGCGCCATCGCTAACGAATACATCCCTATGAAAATCGAAACTATTAAAACAATCCGCTTCATGAATTCCTCCTTTTCAGATGAGTCATTATAATACGGAATTACCGTATGTCAACCCCCGGAACGGATAAACCCGCATTGGTTTGATTTCCCCGGCGAAACCTGCTATAATGTTAAAAAATGGAATTGCCATGAAGAAATCCGGTATCATACTGATCATCCTGTTTTCACTATTCAGCCTTGTCTTCGGCGCATGGCTCCTGAAACCGTTCTGGGGTTCGGGAATCACGGGCTTTGTCACGAAACAGGTCGTCAAATACATCTCGCCGAAGAAAAACTCCAAACCTGTCAATACTTATATCGGGGAACCGCCGGTTCAAATCGTCGTACCCGAAGAGGCTCACCTCCAGAGCGTACCAAAGACATGGAACGGGGTCTATACCGGGAAACTCAACGGCTCGTCCGAAAAAATAGTAGTCGCTAACGGCAGCATCACCTACTCGTCGGGAAAGGTCTATAAAAACATTCCGTATATGATTACCATCCCGGAGTACTACCTTTATCTCGGGAATCACCCTGTCATTACGCAGAATAAAGTGACGGTGAATACGTCCAAGGGCGAACAGGTCTTTTCCTATACGAACGGCCAGATCGTGATCACCCAGAACGGCAAGGAGATCGGGCGTTTCACACGTCAGTCCGGCGCGGGCAACGACAGCCCTATTCCGTCGAAATGGAGCGGAGTCTACACCGGCGTCGTCGCGTTCATGGATATCCGAGCATGGGCGGCGGGCGGGAGTTTCACGTTCGGGATGGGCACCTATAACGGCAAGCGCGTCATCGTCACCTTGCCCGAACAGGCCTACTTCACCGGGTATCCGTTCAGCGTGTCCGACAGCTCCATGACGGCATACTTTCCGCCGTTCAAGATGGATATGGAGCTGAAAATTTCATCGAACACAGTCGGGGTATGGGGTAACGGAAAAAAGTTCGGCACGGTAAAGAAGAAATAGATTTAAAAATCAATAAAAAAATGATATGTTCTCTTCAAGGAGCGGAGTATGCCGAAAACCGAAGCGTTCGATCTCAATAAAGAACGCTATGAAGCATGGTTTGATATTCATAAGCCGCAGTATATAAACGAACTAAATGCTGTCCGCGAACTGGTCCCACTCGGCGGAGAAGGGCTTGAGATCGGGGTCGGGACAGGACGATTCGCCGTGCCGCTTGAAATCCGTTACGGTATCGATCCTTCGGCGACTATGTTGGAAACCGCGCGGGAAAAAGGAATTATTACGACACTTGGGGTTGCCGAACATCTTCCGTATGACAGTTCGCGTTTTGATTTCACGCTAATGGTTACAACCATCTGTTTTGTGGACGATCCCCTTCATGCGCTCTTAGAAGCGAAAAAGGTATTAAAACCGGGCGGGACGCTGATTATCGGATTTGTGGATAAAGAAAGCGAACTCGGAAAGGAATACCTTTTACATAAAAAGGATAGCCTATTTTACCGTGAGGCCGAATTTTTTAGTGTCACTGAGATTGAAGACTTCTTGAAAGATGCAGGATTTGTCGGATTTGAATACAGACAGACGATTTTCGGGAAATCGGCAGAAGCTGATGTCCGAAGTGGATTCGGTGAAGGATCGTTTGTCGTTGTCAGCGGTAAAAAGCCGGTATAGAAGGATGAAAAAATGATAAACGAACGCATTTTACAAGCCGCGTTGAGAATAGATTTACCGGAAACATTCTCGATTAAAGAACTGAAAGCCCAATACAAGAAATTGCTCAGGGAAGTACATCCCGACAGATGCTCGGATAACATGGCGGAGTGCAACGAAAAAACAGCATTGCTAAACGAGTCTTATAAACTGCTTCTTGAGTACTGTGAAAACTATCCGATTTCCGTTAAAGGGAGAATCGGAGAAACGGCTCAGGATTTCTGGGACCGCCGTTTCGGGAACGATCCGATGTGGAAATAATAGAATAATCAAGAGGGAAGCAATTAATAAAGGAATATATTGTACCACTAAAAAAAGTTATATTTACCGGGAGTACTTATGAAAAATCTGGGTGTGTTGTTTATCGCCGCAGTAATGTTTTCCGCGGGCACGGTTTACGGGATTATTCCCGAGGATTATCAAGGCCTCTACTCGATCCTTCTCACACGCTTCGAGGGAACGATTAAGCAGTGGTCGGACGGCGAGCCTTCATCACCGTTCTCGACAGTCTACCAGTTCGACCTGTCCGGCTGGATGACGTCTATCAAGGACCCGACCGGCGATTTCAAAATCGCCTACAATCCGGACAGGACGATGATCACGGTCGAGGGCAAGTTCTACGACCAGTCGCTCTATGTCTGCCGTTTCATCCTCACTACCAACCGCGAATTCAAATCGGTATCTATCGATAACGGCGCGTCGAAAACCAAGACCCTGATCGAATTCCTCTACGGCGCCCAGGGAAAACCGCTCACCAAAACTGTCACCGCGGACGGCGCAAAGGGAAAAACGGTGACGATCACGAAGTACACCTATGACGAAACCGGATTTCTCCTGATGGAGGAGACGTTCGAGAACGGGAATGTCGTCACGTCCAAGAAGGACTATGTCTGCGACGGGGAAGGCTGTGTGCTCGAAGAGGAGAACTACTATAAGAGCCAGTTCGACCCGAAGCCGAAACTCACCGGGAAGACCGCTTACGGCTACGACACATCGAAGAACATCACTTCGAAGAAGTATTACGACCAGAACGGCATGCTGAAGAATTGGGAAGAGTTCGCCTACAACACCCTCAGGAAACCCATCGAACACTCGACCTATTTCAGTTCCTCGCAGGTCGAGAAGATTGTTTACTATCACTATGACGAAAAGGACATGAATATCGTCGCCTCGTATAACTATATGAAGGGCAGTTACCTCTCGGTGCAGAAATACCTCTACGATAAAACCGGAAACATGATCCAGAAGTACTATTTCTCACCGGGCGGTAAGATCGACGGATTCACCAAGTACAAGTTCGACGACAAGAATCATATTATAGAAGAGATATTCTATAACGACAAATCCAAAATCGATTATACCCTCAAGTATTCCTATAACCCGAAAGGTCTGTTGGCCGAGCAGAACGAGGTCTATCCCGACAACAGCAAGGGCTACCGTTATACCTATGTCTATGACACGAAGGGTTTCCTGACCGGCGAGACGGACTACAGTCCCGACGGCAAGATCGACTCGGTCTACGCCTACTCCAACGACTCGAAGGGCGTCGCGCAGAGTATCGCCTGTAAGTCCCCCGACGGCAAACTTGTGTATCGCCTCGAATACCTCTACACTTCCGACGGCAAACTCGCCAAGGAAAAAAAGTACGACAGCGCGGGCACGCTCGAGTATACCTATCAGTATATCTTTAACGACTCCGGCCAAGTGATGGAAGAACGGAAGATCACCCCGGCGGGGATTGTCGAGTACGGCTACCTACTCTGGTACAACAACAAGGGCCGCCTGATCACGAAGAAGGAGTATTCCCCCGCGAACTTGTTAGAAAGCAGGAGTGTTTACACCTACGACGCCAAGGGGAATTTGGTCATGATCGAAACGATCGACACCGGCGGGAACACGGTCAAGAAGCAGGAATATAAAATACTGTACTGGGATAAGTAAAGATAAATTTCATCGTAAGAAATATCATTCCTTTATAGAATCATTTGACGGCTTCGTTATTAAGCTTTATAATCCCTTAAGAATATATGTGTTAGATATAATAATCGATGTCTGGAATATATTATGAAAAAGCTAAAAATTTATTTAGACACGTCAATAATAAACTTCCTTTTTGCGGAAGATGCAAAAGATTATAAAACTGTTACCGAAGAATTTTTCAATCGTTATCTCGACAAATACGATGTTTTTATTTCAGAAATCGTTTATGTTGAAATTAACAGGACACAAGACGAATCCCGAAAACGCCAATTATTAGATACTATCGAAAGATTCGGGCTTGAAGTATACGATAGTTTAACCGAGGAAATTGAATCGTTAGCGGATGCTTATATCGTAAATAGTATTATTCCGCATAATAAAATTGAAGATGCTCTCCATGTTGCTTTTTGCGTTTTCTACGATTTCGATATTCTTCTCAGTTGGAATTTTAAGCATTTAGCAAATATCAAAAAACAAGCACAGATTAATTCCTTAAACAAAACCCTAGGATATTTCAAGGATTTGAACCTACATAACCCGATGGAGGTATTTTTCGATGACTAATTATGATAAGTATATAGAAGAAGTATTGCAGATGAAGGACCGAGCGTTCCACGATTTTATAAATAGCGGATATGAACACTATACCGATTTCGTCAAGGAAGATCTGAAGGGTATGAAACCTGTATATCATAATCGAAAACAGCCCTTGGAAAATACCGGGCGCTGACCTTCGATGAAATAAGCGGGGCTCACCCGATCAGGAAGCAGGAGTATAAGATAATCTATTGGGATAAGTAAAAACTATGAATCTGAAAAATAGAATTAAAGACGCGGCTTTTAAACTTGGAGCGGATTTATGCGGTATCGCTTCGGCGGAAAGTTTTTCCGAAGCGCCCGAGGGATTCCGTCCGGGGGATATCTACTCGAAAAGCCGGTCGGTAGCGGTTCTCGCGAAACGAATCCCCTCCGAGAACCTTTTCGCCGAAAGCACTGTTCCGTATACGAATATCAACAATTTGGTAAAGAACCAGATGGAAGCCCTCACCCTGAAACTTTCGCTCGCGATTCAGGATATGGGTATTCCGAATGTCATGGTGCCGATCGACGACCCTTACGAGTACTGGGACGCGGAACGCATGCGCGGGATCGGTCTGTTGTCGTTACGGCACGCCGGATACTACGCGGGTCTGGGTTACCTCGGGAAGAACACCCTGCTGATCAATCCGCGTTACGGGAGTATGATTACCCTCGGCGCGATATTACTTGGGATCGAAGTCGAAGCGGATGAGATAATCGACCGGAAGTGTCCCGACGGATGCAATCTCTGTATCAGCAATTGCCCGGGGCAGGCGTTGAACGGAATCACAGTCGACCAGAAGAAATGCCGCGCCGCCTCGGCGTATATCACCGGCAAGGGATACTTTCTCTATAAGTGCTACCAGTGCCGGAAAGTCTGTCCGATGTCGGTGATCGGGTAAATCAACTCCTGAAAATGAAAAACACCGCGCCCATGATACAGAGCGCCGCCCAGAGGTAATCGAGCTTCAGCGGCTGGCCCATGTAGAAGATCGCGAACGGCACGAACACGGTCAGTGTGATCGCTTCCTGCAAAATCTTCAGCTTCGGCAAGTCGAGCACTGTGTAGCCGATTCTGTTTGCCGGGACTTGAAGCATATATTCGAAGAGCGCCACGCCCCAACTCGCTATCGCGGCGAGCCACCACGGCTTGTCGGACATATTTTTCAGATGCGCGTACCATGCGAACGTCATGAACACGTTGGAACAGACCAGCAGAATCACCGTCCAGAATATGGGAGGCATTGACAACCCCGAATTGAATGCATTAGAAGTCTATTATACCCGGAAACGGGATATTTCTCAAACAAAATGGCTTCGTATTCCCGTCTCCCGAGGGCGCGGTCTTTCAGACCTATATCCAACATAACAAGGATTGAAACCCGCGACGGAGGGGTTAAGAGGTTTGAGTCTATGTACTGCGCACCATGAACCCGATACACGGCGGTTTCCATGACTTGCAATAATTTCCGGTTTCTTCTATAATTTCCTCACCGCGCAGGCAAATACCGCGCGGATCGAGGAAAATTCCGTGAGAAAAATATCCCTCCTTATTTGTGTTTTCACTCTATTTACTATATCCGCGGGGTATCCGAAAACCTCGCTCACCAACCTGACGGCCGAGGAGTTCCCCTGGCTTGCCGGCCATCCGGTTATCCGTGTAGCGCCGAATCCCGGGTTCCCTCCGATCGAATGGTTCGGCGAGGACGGCGATATCGACGGACTTTCGATCGACTTTCTCCTCCTGTTGGCGGAGAAGCTCGATTGAGGCGTATATCGGACATGTGAAAAACGATTGCGGAATGAAACGGAATTATCTTTCAGGGGTCGAGGGTAATGTTATGAACGCGATCCTTGCGGCGGCTGGTTTCAACTTGAGAAAGCTCCTGCGGGCTTTCTTGCGCCAAATTCTGCAATGGTTTTTGGGATTACGGAACACCCTGTATTCCTATATTTTTATACCTTTATGTAAAATATGGGGTTTTTCAGGCTGAACTAATTATCGAAAAGAATCCAACATAAAAAAGATATCTAATACTTCCGCCCGGTCAGAAAATACGTCTTCACCCTGCCCTTGCCCTTGACATCGATCTCCCCGCGCGGCTCGAACACGTACCGGTCTTTCAGCAGTTCGTAGGTCCCGTGAGCGCAATGCACCCTGCCGGTCTCGCCGTGAGACTCCATCCTGCTCGCGGTGTTGACCGTATCGCCCCATAGGTCGTAGGTGAACTTCTTCGTGCCGATCACCCCCGCGACCGCTGGGCCGGACGCGATCCCGATCCGGATATAGAGCGGGATATCCCGCGAGTTCCTCAGTTCCTCCAACGTATCGAGCATATCGAACGCGGCCTCGGCCACGCATTCGGCGTGATCGGCGCACTGTTCCGGCAAACCGCCCGCGAGCATATAACTGTCGCCGATCGTCTTGATCTTCTCGAGCCCGTGTTTCTCGCTGAGGATATCGAACATCGAGAAAATCTCGTTCAGTATCTCGACCACCTTCTCGGGCGGATTCTTCGCGGAGAACGGGGTAAATCCCGCGATATCCGCGAACAGGACCGTGACGCTCTCGAAGCTGTCGGCGATAGTGACCCGTCCCTCGGAGCTCTGGAGACGCCGCGCAATCGATTCCGGCAGGATATTCAGCAACAGCGCGTCCGAACGGGCAAGTTCATTGTCAAGCGCTTTCTCCACCCGCGACGACGACCGTGAGTAGAAGTACGACATATACCCGATCAGGAATATCAGGATCGTCCCGTTATAGTTCTCGAAGACAGTAAGGAAGAGCGGGTCAATGGCGTACACCGGCGGAAACGCGGACGTGTAGAGGTTGAGACCGACATACATCAGGCAGAGCGCCGCGGAAAACAGGATTTTCCCGGTCAGCTTCTTTGTGGGAAACAGGAAAATATAAGAGACCACCCCGATTATATACACATAGAATCCGCTCCGCCATCCGAGGAAATAGACCGCGGTAACGGCATGCAGGAGGATTTCCGAAAAACCCATCGTCATCGCCTCGACCTGCTTCCCCCTCAGCCCGATAAGATACGCGATCACCCACACGATGACCGAGAAGATATTGAACACCGCAAGCGGTATGACGCCTATCGTGAAAAAGAAGATCATAAGGAAGAGATGCCCCGCGATGGAAATAGGGATTGTGTACTTCCCGACAAGATAGACATGGAAGTATTCCCTCGAGATACGTGGGTTTTCGAACATCCCCTGAAACACTTCGTCCCGCATAAATTCCTCCTGAAATAAGCCTATGTCCGGAGGGAAAAAAAGTCAAATTTATCCTTTCCGTTTATTGCTATCCGCCGGATTTTATTTTAGAATTTTAGTAACATGTTTACAGGGGGATTTTTATGGCCGATCTCGGGACAAAATATTTAGGTCTTGAACTCAAAAGTCCGCTGATTGTGGGAAGCTCCGGCTTGTCGAACACAGTAGATGAAATCCGTAAATGCGAAAAAGCGGGCGCGGGCGCCGTGGTGCTCAAGTCTATTTTCGAAGAGCAGATCACATCGGAGATCAGCAAGGAAATCCAATCCTCCAATATCGATATGCATCCGGAAGCGGCGGAATATATCCAGTCGGTCACACGCGACCGGAGTGTCTACCAGTACCTCGACCTGATCACGGACTCGAAAAAAGCGGTGAAGATACCGGTCATCGCGAGCGTGAACTGCGTATCGGCCGACGGATGGCTCGATTTCGCCGCGAAGATCGAGAAGGCGGGCGCCGACGCTCTCGAAGTGAATGTCTATATCTTCGATATCGAGCACCGCGACGACTCGAAGGGTATCGAAGAGCGTTATCTGAAAATCCTCAAGGCCGTCAAATCGGCAGTGAAAATCCCGGTCGCCTTGAAAATATCGAACCAGTTCACCAATCTCTCCTCCATCGCGCGCGACCTCGAACTCCACGGTGTCGACGGGATCGTCATGTTCAACCGTTTCCTCTATAACGATATCAACCTCGATAAAATGAAAGTGGTGCAGGGACGCGGGGTAAGCTCGCCCGACGAGTTCATGATCCCATTGCGGTGGATCGGCCTTTTGTCGCCCCAGCTCCGTATCGACCTCTGCGCGTCAACAGGAATTCATAACGGGCTCGACGCCGCGAAGCTGATCCTCGCGGGCGCGAAGGCAGTTCAGGTGACCTCGGCGCTCTACCTGCACAAGATCGAGTACCTTACCGAAATCACGCGGCAGTTGAACGAATGGATGGATAAGAACGGGTATAAGAGCATACACGATATGCGGGGAACGCTTTCCGCGAAGGACCCGTCGGTCTCGAAGATGTTCTCGCGCTTCCAGTACATGAAGTATATCATCGAGCGTTAATTCACTCTCCGCGCGATAATCCCTTTCAGGTATTCCGACTCCGGGTAAGACACCCGGATGGGATGGTCTTCGCCCTGCGAGAGGAATTCCACGATCTGGAGTTCCGCGTTCGCGTCGGTGGCCGCCCATGCCAGCGCAGTCCGGAAGTCCTTCATCGTCACCCCGCCCGAACACGAAAACGTCGCAAGCACCCCGCCCTTCTCAAGCGCTTTGATGCCGTGAAGGTTCAGGTCCTTATACGCGCGCATCGCCCGTTCGAGCGAAGCCTTGGTGGGCGCGAGTTTCGGAGGGTCGAGTATCACGAGATCGAACTTCTCGCCGTTATCGCGGTAATCCCGCAGGAGCTGAAAGATGTCCGCTTCGACCGTCCGCACCCTGCCTCCGTCGAAACCGTTCAGCCCGACATTCCGCTTGAGGAGCGCGAGCGCGTCGGTTGAAGAATCCGCCGACGTCACCGACAGCGCCCCGTTCGCGAGACACCCGAGGGTAAACCCGCCCGAGTAGCAGAAACAGTCGAGCACCTTCTTCCCGCGCGCGTACTCCGCGACACGCTTTCTATTATTCCGCTGGTCGGTATAAAAACCCGTCTTCTGCCCCGCGCGAAGGTCGGCGTAGTAACGGATTCCGTTCTCCGCCACACTCCAGTCCTCCGGGGGCAGTTCGCCGTACAGGACTTCCGGCGCGTCATGCATCCCTTCGAGCGCGAGGAGTTCCGGCTCCGGACGGGAATAGATTCCCTTCGGGCTGAACAACGAGCGCAGGATTTCTACCACCTCGGCTTTCATCCTGAACGCGCCCGCTGTCAGGAACTGCGCGACGATATACCCGTCGAAGTAGTCCGCGACTAATCCCGGCAAAAGATCGGCCTCGCCGAAGACAAGCCTGAACGCACTTGTCGCGGCGGACTGGAAGAGATGCTCCCTCCGCGCGGCGGCTCCGGCGATCTTCTCGCGCCACCACTCGCCGTCTACCGTGCGCGATTCGTCCCATTCGAGAAGCCGCAGCGCGATCTTCGAACGCGGGTTATAGTATCCGTAGGCGAGAAATCCGCCCCGGCTGTCCGCGACAGTCACCATACCGCCCTGCTCGATCCCCGGCTCGGCCTTAGCGATCGCGCCGGAGAACAGCCACGGGTGACGCTGACGGACGGAACGATCCTTTCCCGGTTTAAGGGTAATTGTTTTCATCGCGTTACCGTCTGTCGAGGTAACGGAGATAGATTTTATCCTGCCCGTTCATAAATAGGTCGAGCAGTTCCGGGTCGAACGCCTTGCCGCGCTCTTCGCCCATTATCCTGATCGCGTCTTCAAGCGGCATCGCCTGGCGGTACGGACGGTCGGACGTGATCGCGTCCCAGTAGTCCGCGACCGTCACTATCCTCGCGACTAACGGGATATCCGTCCCGGACAACCCCTCGGGGTAGCCCCGTCCATCCCAACGCTCCTGGTGGTTATAAGCGATGATGTATGCGTAATCGATATCTTTCAGTTTGGAAAGGATATTTTTACCGAGGAGCGGATGCTGTTTGATATGCTCGAATTCGTCGGGATCGAGTTTCCCGGGCTTACTCAGAACCGCCTCACGGATTCCGATCTTGCCGACATCGTGCACGATAGCCCCGAGGTAAAGTTCCTTCAGCTCCTTATCGACCATCCCATACTTCGCGGCGAGGTCGCGCGAGAAGAGAGCCACACGTTCCACATGCCGCCCGGTGTACGGGTCTTTGGACTCTATCGCCGACGCCAGCACCATCAGGAACTCTTCCAACTGACTCTCCGCCTTCATCCTGAGATGCACCGCGACATCGCGTTCCTGCTGGATGATCGCCGTCTGCTCGTTGACAAGCTCCTCGAGCGAATCGCTGTATTTCTTGAGCTGGATATGGAGATGTATCCGTTGACGCGCGAGGGGGATGCTGAACGGCTTGGTGATATAGTCCACCGCCCCCGCCTCGAAGCCGTGCGCCTCGTCCTGTTCCTCGCTCATCGCGGTCACGAAAATAACCGGTATCTTCTTCGTCTCGGGAACAGCCTTCAGACGGCGGCAGACCTCGTACCCGTCCATCTCCGGCATCATCACGTCGAGCAGAATGATATCCGGCTTTTCCGCGGACCCCGCGATCTCGAGCGCCTTTTTGCCGTTCTGCGCGACCGAAATCCGGTAGTCGTCTTTCAGCGCGTCGGACAAGACTTTTATATTGATCGGCGTGTCGTCGACTATCAGTATTCGCGATTTCTTCTCTTCCATTTTTCCTCCACTGATCGTTCACCCCGGATCATCAACCTTCTATCGCTTTTAATATCCTTGTTTTCAGGTCGGGAATGCTGAACGGCTTGGTCACGAAATCGACCGCGCCCAGTTCTCTTCCCAGCTTATCAATCCCGCCCTTTTCCAGCGCGGTAATAAAGATCACCGGGATGTTTTTCGTCGCGTTGTCGGCTTTCAGCCGGCGGCAGACCTCGTATCCGTCCATCTCCGGCATCATGATATCCAGCAGGATGAGGTCGGGACGGGGTTCCGCGGGAGCCAGTTCCAGCGCGCGCTTTCCGCATGACGCAACGAGGATACGGAAGTCATCCTTCAGCGCGTCCGAAAGAATCTTGATATTAAGCGGCGTATCGTCCACAATCAGTATCGTGCGTTTATCATTCATTTTCCGAACTCCATTCTATTCCCATTTTGATGCCTATTTCCGCCGCGATCTTCTCGGCGTCGTCGAAACGGTAATTCGATACGTGCTTTTTCATGCGGGCGAATAGATCGCCGAGGGCCGAGTTGAGGAAATCGCCCTCGATCTTTTTGATCACATCTTCAGCCTCGAGCTCGCCCTTTTGAAGCAGTTTTTTCAGGAGCACGATCTCGGGCTTCCGGTTCTCGATATTCCGCGGAACAGCTTCTCTCTTCCCGGATTTCTTCTTCGACGATTTCAGGAACTTCTCGATACTATGCGTTACCCGTTCGAGTTCATTGCCCGTATCGGCGAGAAGCGCGGCGAAGCTGTCGTGCTCCCACGTCTTCAGGGCTTCGTCCAGTTCGCGCGCGGCGAGGTAAAGGTCGGATGCGCCGATCGCGCCGGAAACGCCTTTGATCGTGTGCGCGAGGCGGTGCGCGGTCTCCTTCTCGTGCCCGTCGATAGCCGAACGGATCCGCGCCATGAAGTCCTTATTCTCACCGATAAAATCGTGCAGGAGTTCGAGATAAAGCTCTTTATTGTTCTCGAGGCGCTTCATCGCCCCGGAAATATCCAGCCCGTCGATCTCGTCGGGAAGCGTGTCCTTACCAGCTTCCTTATTTACCGGGGGATATTTCTCGATAGGAACAGCGCCCGGTTCGACCCATTTTTTCAGCACCGAGAAGAGCTCGTCGATATGGATGGGTTTCGAGATATAGTCGTTCATTCCCGCCTCGAGACATTTCTCCCTGTCGCCCTTCATCGCGTTCGCCGTCATCGCGATAATCGGGACTTGGATCATCCTGAGGTCCTGGCGGATACGCCGGGTCGCCTCAAAACCGTCCATCTCCGGCATCTGCACGTCCATCAGAATGGCGTCGTATGCCTTGTGCTTCAACGCGTCGAGCGCCTCTATGCCGTTATTGGCCACTTCGACATTCACCCCCGCCTGCGAGAGGATTTCCACCGCCACCTTCTGGTTGATCCGGTTGTCTTCCACCAGCAGGAAGTGCGCCCCCCGGACAAACGAACGGTTCAGCGACTGCCGGGTAATAATCTCGGTCTGGCGCTCCCGCATACTGTCCTTACCGCCGGAGAAAAGGTCGATGATTATATCGAATAACTGGGATTGCTTGATCGGTTTGAACAGGAAGGCGTTCACCCCTACATCCTTCGCCTCGTTGATCTCGCGGACGCTTCCGAACGCGGTCATGAGGATGACGGGGATGTCTTTCCATTCCTCGCGGGACTTGATGCTCTTGGCGACTTCTATCCCGTTGCGGTCGGGCATTTTCCAGTCGATCATCAGAAGGCCGAACTGGTCCTTCGCCTTACCGTCCGCGCGGGAGGCAAGCTCTTTCTCGGCCTCGTTCCCGCCGGGCACCGCCGTCACCGCGAAGCCGAACGAGTTCAGCATCTGCGAAAGCACGATACGGGTCGCCTCGTTGTCGTCCACCATCAGGACATGCAGGTTGGACAGTTCCTTCGGGAACACACGCCCCTTGCTCTTCGACTCCTTTTGGACTTCGAGTGTCAGCGTGAAGATGAACGTCGAACCCTTACCGGGCTCCGATTCCACCCAGATATCGCCGCCCATCAGTTCGACGAGGCTGCGGCAGATCGCGAGGCCGAGGCCCGTGCCGCCGAATTTCCGAGTCGTCGAGCCGTCCGCCTGGGTGAACGATTCGAACAGCAGCGCGACTTTTTCCTTCGCGATCCCGATACCGGTATCCTGGATGGAAAACTTCAGACGGGCGGTATGATCCTGCCCTTCCAGCGAATCGACCTTTATAATCACTGAGCCTGTTTCGGTAAACTTGATGGCGTTGGAAACAAGGTTGATGAGGATTTGGCTGATCCTAAGCGGATCGCCCATCAGCATCATCGGGACGTCCTTATCGGCGGAGATGATCATCTCGATCTCCTTCTCGACCGCGCGGTTGCGGAAAATGTCGATGATCTGGTCGAGGATTTCGGAGAGATTGAACTCGGTCGTTTCAAGTTCGAGCTTTCCGGCCTCGATCTTCGAGAAATCGAGGATGTCGTTGATGATCTGGAGAAGCGACTGGGACGACGAACGGATGATCGACAAGTACTCGGCGAGTTTCTGGTCGAGGTCGTTGGTCAGCGCGAGCTCGGTCATCCCGATAATCGCGTTCATCGGCGTACGGATCTCATGGCTCATATTCGCGAGGAATTCGCTCTTCGCCTTGGTGGCCGCTTCCGCCTCTTCCTTTGCCTTGCGCAGTTCGTTCTCCGCGCGTATCCGTTCGGTGATATCGATGGCGAACGACGTCATACCGATGATCTCGCCTTCGTCGGTGAGGATCGGGCTGATAATATTTTCATAGTATATACAGACATCGGTCTTATCGGAATATTCGTACGGGACGAACACGGAATGCCCGTCGGGGAGTTTCCTCTCGAAGAACGCGCTGACCTCCGTAACACTTTTCCCGCTCATCACAAAGTCCATGCCTTTCTTGTTCGCTTCGTACTCTTTGGGAATCCCTTTCAGCCAGTCGAGCTGGGATATCCCGATTTTCGGCTGCATCATCCATAGCTTCCAGCACATTTCTTCATGGGCTTTGTTGAAAAGGATGTATTTATAATTCCGGTCTAGAGATGCAATTGCTACATTTTCCGCGCTTTCGAGAATGGACTTCTGGAGCGCGACAAACTGCCTGACCCTTTCCTCGGCGCGTTTCCGTTCGGAGATATCCATCTGAAGCGAGGCGATATTCATGATCTCGCCCGAGTCGTTCTTGATCGGGTAGATATAGGTATCGAGCCATTTCTTGTCCTCGCCGTCCACGAACGTCATTTCCTCATGGTAGACCTTGCCGCTTAGGACCACGTCCTTGATCTCCACCGAGATATCGTTCGTATCGATGGACTTAATCCCTTCCTTCCCCTGAAAGTAATTTTCGGATATCTCGAGAAACTTGGGATTGACATATTCGAAGTTGCCGTTAAGGTCGAAGATAGCGATGCACGACGGACTGTACTCGATCACCTGCGAGAGCTTGATCAGTTCCATCTCGGCGTCATGGTGCGAGATCGATTCGCCGAACGCGCCAGCGATTGCGGTCAAAAGGGACTCGTCCGACGACGACCAGACTCTCTCCTTCCGGCAGTCGTTGAACGCGATCAAACCCCAGAAATAATCCTTGATCCTGATCGGTACCGCGAGAAACGATTTGACTTCGAACATACCGAAAAGCTCACGGTCGCTCTCCGGAAGGTCGCGGACATTGCCGTCGATAAACTCGCCCTTCGAGAGCTTGCCGAGCCACATCGGGGAGAGCCGGTCGTAGGCGATCTGCTGTAATTGACGGGAATCGCCGATTTTCTGGACGGATGACGACACCCATTCGAACTTGAGATTCATAAAAGTGCGGCCGGACTGGTCATGATCGTTCTGGATCAGGAATACCCTATCCACTTCCATACTCGACCCGATACTGCCGAGCGATTTCCGGATAGCTTCGCTGAAATTCGGATTGGTCACAAGTTCGAGCATCGCGTGAGAAACACCCTCGAGCACCATATCGCGGTGCATCAGTTCTTCGGTAGCGCGCCGCTTTTCGGTGATATCGCGTACCGTCCCGAGGAAAGCTTCGCTCCCGAGGTAGTCGATGCGCGCGGAAGAGATATGAAGGGTCGTTTTCGGACCGGCCTGGTTCTTCAATGAAACAAAGAATTCGCAGAAACCCTGCCTCATACACATTTTATCCCGGGTGAATACGTTTTCGGGACCGTCCTCGGAATTTACGAAATCGTTAATACTCTTCCCGAGCACATCCTCGCGCGGGAATCCCACCATTTTCAGGAATGACTGGTTCGCGAACTCGATTTTTTCTTCCCTCAGGATGAAAACGCCTTCCTGAATATTTTCGATCAGAGTCCTGTACTGCTCCTCGGAATTCTTGAGCGCATCCTGCATTCTCCTGCTTTCGGTGATATCACGGATCGTCCCCAATGCGGCGGGTTTGCCGTTATAGGTGATCATTTTCGACGACATGGTGATAAACTTCCGTTTCGGTTGATCGGACAGGGTCAGCCCGATGAACTCGAAGTTCTCGATCTCCGCGCCGAGCACATCCTCAGATTTATGGTCGTTCAACGGCATAAACTCCGCACGGTACTCGGGCGATATGACATCGAGCACCGTCGAGGCATAGAGCTTTTCTTTGGTACATTCCGCCAGCCGCGCGAACGCGTCATTGACGAAGACAAACCGCCCCTCGTCGATAATGAAGACGCCTTCCTGAAGATTCTCCACCAGCACACGGTACTTCGCTTCGGATTCCCGCAACGCCGCCTCGGCCGACTTGCGGTCGGTGATATCCAGCATCGCGCCGATCGCGCCGTCGGGCGTCCCGTCGGCGTTATAGATCAACGAACGGTTATAAAGAATGGTATGTGTTTTTCCGTCACGGAACATAGTCTCCGCTTCCATCGTGGCGTTATCCAAACTGTCGTCCCATACCGATGAATCATTTTCCCCCAGTTCAATTTTGATATTCGCTGCTTCGAGACTCTCTTGGACATTCCGCCCGATAATCTGTTCGCGCGTCATCCCGAGGACATCGAGGAACGCGGTATTGCAGAAGAGGAAACGGCGTTCCGTATCCCTGTAATAGATCGGGATGGGGATCGCGTCGATAAACTTCTGGCGGAAATTCAGGTCGGCTTCTATCTTTTTTTCGATTCTTATTCTTTCTTCAATCTGTTCCTGAAGGTTCAGGTTCAGTTCCTGAAGCTCGCGGGTACGTTCCTGCACACGTATCTCGAGTTCGTCGCGGGTCTGCTGGAGCTTTTCTTCGGCCTTGATCCTCTCGGCGAGCTCGATATTCAACTGTTTCGTCTTCTGGATCACCTGCCGTTTGAGCGAACGGTTGATCATCAATGTCCCGAACAGGAATGCGCCGATACCCAGAACGAGCACGAGGATCGACGCCCACTGCTCCTTGTGCATGATCGGAGGCGGGCCGAAACTCAGCCATTCTTCCATGATCTCGTCGCGTTCTTCCTTCGATAAGGACGACATTGCTTTCTGGAGAATCCCCTGAAACAACGGCCAGTCTTTCCTGACCGCGAATCCGTATTTCGCCTGAACATCCATTTCACCCGCGATCTTCAATCCGGAGAAATCGTCTCCCTTCAGGTAGAAAGAGACCGACTCTCTATTCTCGACCATACAGTCGGCCATCCCGTAACTGACCTTCCGCAATCCGGTCGCAATATCCGCAACCGGCAACAGTTCTATCTGGGGATAGTTCCGTTTCAGGTACTCGTGCCAATACCCGTTCTCCACCACCGCGACCTTCATCCCGTTCAGCTTCTCGGGATCGAGCATCTCCGTCACTCCGCCCTGAGCCGCAATCGCGCCGGGCAGGATCACATACGGCATAGTGAACAAGAGGCGGTTTGTCAATAACGCGGAATAGGAGACGGCGGAGAGCAGATCGACTTCGCCGTTATCGATACTCTCTATCACATTGCTCCACACCGGGACGCGGACAAGGTCGAACTTGACATCGAGCTTCTCCGACAACAGGAGGAGAAAGTCGATCGA
>Ga0154538_110_pt5 | contig 45602 bp, 35 predicted proteins | sample RifGroF1_FD_105681 | JGI IMG/M metagenome (GOLD analysis project Ga0154538, IMG submission 105681) | Spirochaetes bacterium GWF1_51_8 | reverse complement strand
AAGCGGTCACTTCCTTAAATAAGTCATCGGAAATGACCACAAGCGGTCACTTCCTTAAATAAGTCATCGGAAATGACCACAAGCGGTCACTTCCTAAAAATAAGTCATCGGAAATGACTATAAGAAACAAACCCGCAAAACCGGAATCAAACCCGAAGCATTTTCGGAGCATGCGTGAAGCAAACCGGAAATATCGGAAGATGCAAGCGTTACTTACAGCAGGATTATACAAACGTATTACACAATACTGTAAATACAAGCAACCCGCATGGGAGTCCGCTGTCCACGTAAGGATTTCTTCGAGAGGAGGGATGCTTCTCCCCTGTCCGCCGGGATTGCGATTCGGGATTCTCAGATATTTGATCTGCAAGATTCCGCTCAGTATAAATTTTTCAGCACCTTATGTTCGATACCGTCGCGGAGGAGTTCGGAGAGGGTATATTCCCGAAGGAGCGCGGCGAAACGCGATGGGGTGAGGAACGGGAACTTATCACGGCGGATTGTTAATTCGACCCCGAGCAGGAAATCGCGGATCGACGTCGCGGCCTTGGAGTGCGCCACAATGTCCATGCTGTCGCGGCGGATCGGGAGCGCGGCGCCGCCGCTCCTTTTCACTTCCTTCATCACCCCTATTACAGCGAAGAGGAATTTCCTGAGCGGGGATTCCGGCAGGACTTTTTCAGCCTTTGCGGCGATCTCACGGATCAGGGCGTCGTCGCCCGGGGAATACGGCGTATCCCGGTCCTTGATATAATTGTTGAACAGGCCGGTCACGTACACTGCCTCATCGGCAGTCAGTGTTTTCAGGAAACGGTCGAATTTCATAGTACCTCCGGGTAAGTGTAAAGTGAAAAGTGACCGGTAGAAAGGTTTAGCCTCCGTACTGCTTGTGGAACAACCCTCAACCCCCGTCCTTATGGGCTTGATGACAAACTCATTTTGTCATTGCGAGGCGTCATGGTGAGCTTGCCGAACCATAGCCGAAACATTCTATTTAATTACTGGGTATATATATAAAACAGACTGCTTCGCCGCTTCGCGTCTCGCAGTGACAAAAAATCGTGTATTTCATGACTTCGTCAACATGCCCTAATGGAGTATCCCGCGAAAACGATAAACCTCCACCTCTGCCTTTTCTTATCACTTGTCACTTGTCACTCCCCCTATATATACGCCAATCCTGAGGCCGTTTTTTTTACGCTTTTTTCATTATCATTCTTTCCCCTGCGGAGATGCCATCCCGCTCTCTTCATCCGAAACGCCCCGCTTTTTCTCTCCGCGTCCTCCGTGTGAACTCCCCCTTCCCCTCACGCATTTTCTATGCGCATGCTTTCGCTCTTCGATCCCCGCTTCCGCGTCGTACTACGAAAAGTCTATGAAGATGTTTTACCGCTCTCTTCATCCGAAGCGTCCCTCTTTTTCTCTCCGTGTCCTCCGCGTGACCTTCCCCTTCCCTTCACATCTTCTTTCCGCACGTACATGTATTTCCCGATTCCCATTAATTTAAAAATCACGAAAAGTCTACGGAAAAAACATCTCCATCTCTTTGTCAAAGCTCTCTGCTTTTTCTCTCCGTGTCCTCCGTGTGAACTTCCCCATTCCCGTTTCCCGGTTCATCGACATCGACGCAGGCCCGCGCGGAATTTGATATAAAACGAGGCATCTGTTAAACTAAAGAAAACACGAAAGGGCGGAACATGCTGGAAAATATCGAATTATCGAAAAAGATGAACAAGGACGAGTACAAGAAGGTCATGCCGGGACTGACAATCGAGCTCGCCGCGCTCCAGCGTGAGGCTACACAGTTCGGTATCCCGGTAATGATCGTGTTCGAGGGGTGGGACGCCGCCGGTAAGGGCACGCTCATCAACCGCCTCATCATGCCGCTCGACCCTCGCGGCTTTAAGGTACACCCGACATCCGCGCCCAACGAGGAAGAACGGCACCGCCCGTTCCTCTGGCGCTTCTGGACGAAAATCCCCGCTAAGGGCAGACTCGCTATCTTCGACCGTTCGTGGTACGGACGGGTGCTGGTCGAACGTGTCGATAAGCTGATCGGTAAGGACGAAGTCCGTTCGTCTATCCGCGACATCAACTCGTTCGAACGGATGCTGAACGACGACGGCTATCTCGTTATCAAGCTCTTTCTCCATATTTCCAAGGAGACGCAGAAGAAGCGTTTCGAGAAACTGGAAAACAACTCCTCGACTAAATGGAAGGTAAATAAGGACGACTGGCGTCATCACAAGCAGTACGGCAAGTATTACCGCGCCGCATCGGAGATGCTCGACGCTACGGATACCGCGTCGGCGGGATGGGTAGTGGTCGAGGCCGAGGACGAGGAATACGCCGTCAAGAAGGTCTACGATACGGTGATCGGCGCGTTGAAGAAACGGATCGCCGAAATTCACGCTCATGAGAAAAAGAAAGCCCGCGCTCCCGAGATCATCCTCGACAGAGTGACGGGTTCAGCGCTCGATAGGGTCGACCTGACTGTCGTCCTCGATAAAGCCGGGTACGAGACGCGGGTGAAGAAATGCCAGAAGCGCGTCCGCGAACTCGAACATGAAATCTACGCCAAGCGCATCCCAGTCATCGTGATGTACGAGGGATGGGACGCCGCCGGGAAGGGCGGGAATATCCGCCGCCTCACCCAGAATATGGACCCGCGCGGGTACGAGGTGTTTCCTATCGCCGCGCCGTCGTCGGTGGAACTCGCGCACCACTACCTCTGGCGCTTCTGGAACTCGATCCCCAAGGCCGGGCATATCGGCATCTTCGACCGGACATGGTACGGGCGCGTGTTGGTCGAACGGATCGAAGGTTTCAGCCCGGAGCCGGTGTGGAAACGCGCGTTCCGCGAGATCAACGAAGCCGAGCTCCATCTCGCCGAATTCGGCACGGTGCTGATCAAGTTCTGGCTCCATATCAGCCCCGAGGAACAGCTCGCCCGTTTCGAGGAACGGCAGAACACGGTGCACAAGCAATGGAAAATCACCGAGGAAGACTGGCGGAACCGTGAAAAATGGGACAAGTATAAAGAGGCCGTGGACGAGACGATCTACCGTACCTCGACCGAGTACGCGCCGTGGACGATCCTCGAAGCGAACTGCAAGTACCACGCCAGGATAAAGGCGCTCGAAACATTTATCGAAACGGTTGAAAAAGCGGTCGAACGGAGATAATTTGTTCTGTGTATATATATTGAAATGCGCCGACGGGACGTTCTATACCGGCGCGACGAAAGACCTCGAACGGCGCATCGCGGAACACAACTCCGGCCGCGCATCGAAATATACGAGGATGAGACTGCCGGTCGAGCTCCATTACTGGGAGGAGACGCCCGACTGGAGCGCGTCCTTAAAACGCGAGGCGCAAGTCAAAAAGTTTACTCATCGCCGGAAATCGGAAATATCGAATATAGCTCTTTCTGATGGAAAGAGTTCTGAGGGAATGGATATCATGCCTGAAAAGATCACAACGCTACACCCGGAAGGCAAGAAGGGTGTCAATATCGATAAAGATAAATACGAGATGATGAAAGACGCAATCCTCGCGATACTCCACGAATCCGGCGAGATTACATTTGGCGGACTCATGGAACTTATCGAAAAGCGTCTCGCGGGAAAGTTCGACGGCTCGATCTCGTGGTATTGTACCAATATCAAACTCGACCTCGAAGCCAGAAAAACGATTACCGTCACCCGTTTAAAAGGGCGACAGACTATCCGAGTTTAACAAGCCTTTTTCTCACCTTATTTTCCCCCATCCTCATGGAATCATTCTTTCTTCCGAAAATCAAATATCACTCTATAGGAGAAAGAAATGAATGAAAAAGTACAGCCGACGTGGTTCATGCTGTTTATGGCGGCAATTGCGATTACCGCTCCGCTTTTCGCGAGTTCGCCCGCGGTGACGATCCTGCCCGAGGCGATGCCGCAGATAGTGAAGAACCTCGAGAACACCGGATATCTGCTGCAGACCGCGCAGGGATACCTGAACGATCTCCGCGAGAACCTTCAGCGAATCCGCGAGATCATGGTCAAGGGCGCGAACGGTATCTACGACAAAGTCGACCGGGAGATCATGATCACCAAAATGCAGGAACTTTTCGACCACTGCTTGCGCATCCTCGAACACGCTCAATTCAATGCGATGTGCGTTTTTTACAATCCTGAGACGAAAGAGAGTTTCAATATTTACCCCGTGACTCTCAGTCCATCCGAACCTACCTATAAAATAACGATCCAGTCCAAAAACTTCGGTTTTAAAGTCCTCGACGAACTTTCAAAAAGCCTTCGCCCCGATGTCGAATATATGAACATGGGCATCGGATTGGTAGACGTTCTGCTCGAGGCGGTGTGTATGGAGGCCGCGAAGATCGCCGCATACCAGTCGAGGGTCGAGTTCGCCGTAAAATTCGCCTCGGTTATCCAAACCGGTAATTACAACGATGCGTTCATCAAAGGGATGACGGGATTGAATATCGAGATCGAGACACGCATCTTCACCCTTGCCGTGATGAGCGCTAACGGAATCTATTCGTCAGTCGACCGCCAGCAGATCCAGCTCGAACTGAACGAACTGTTCGACGAACTGAAGCGTTATGAGAAGATCACCGGCGTAAAGAATATGTCCGGTGAACTGAAAGCCCCGAGCGTTCTGACACAGAAGGACTCGGAAAAACTGATGCTCCTCATGGCGGAAAAATTCGCGAAGCATAAAGGGAACGAAAACTAAACGATCAGGAGAGCCTCGCGGCTCTCCTTTTTTTGATTTTAATATTCTGATTCATTATACTTAATAATAATATTTAGGATGATTGAATGATACCGGAAAAAAGCAGAAGCCCATTTTATCCTGGACAACCTGTCCCGATTGAATATTTTAGCGGAAGAACTGAAATTATTGTAAAAATGGAACGAGTCATTAATCAGGTTTCTCATGGTAAACCTCAATCGGTTTTTATTTCCGGAGAATATGGTATTGGTAAAACATCCCTCGCAAATTATATTAGATTTATTTCAGAAGAAAAATTTAAGCTATTCGGTATCCATCTTCTTTGCGGCGGAGTCAATAATCTCAACGACCTTTCGGTTAAATTGGGGGATTCGATTATAAAATCAGGCTATAAAAAAAATGCTTTGGGAAAAGTGCGCGATATGCTCGCAAAATATATCGGTGAACAGGAATTGTTCGGGATAAAAATACATTTGGATAAGCTGAAGGAAGACAGCGAGCAGATTTCAAAGAACATTCTTCCGTTTTTAGTGGATTTATTTAAACGCCTTTCTTCAGGAAATGATAATTTCAACGGGATATTGCTCATCTTGGATGAGATAAATGGCATAGCAAATAATCCAGATTTCGCTTATTTTATTAAGTCATTTGTCGATGAAAATGCAATTAGTCTGAATCCTCTACCTATTTTATTAATCTTATGCGGAATTGAAGAACGCCGAAAACAATTGATCCATATTCACCAACCGATAGAACGTATTTTCGATATCATTGAAGTAAACCCGATGGAGTCGAATGAAGTTGAAACATTTTACATCAATGCTTTTAAGTCAGTGGGTATTTCAATTGATAAAAAAGCTTTGTCTATGCTTACATACTACTCCGGCGGTTATCCTAAACTTATGCATATCATCGGGGATAATGTCTTTTGGATCGACAAGGATAATTCTATTTCCGAAGATGATGTATTGTTGGGAGTTGTTAATGCAGCAAATGAATTCGGACGGAAATTTATTGATTCTCAAGTTTTCGATGCGTTAAAAAGTAAGAATTACCAATCGATTTTAAAAAAACTCACGAAAGAATTAGTATCTTCGGCAGAATTTGTTTTTTTTATAAAATCCGATATCGAAAAACTGCTAACCGAACCCGAAAAAAAGACATTCCATAATTTCCTGCAAAAGATGAAAAAACTCAATGTATTAAAAGAAGGAAGTATACGCGGGGAATATGCTTTTAATAATAAAATGATAGTAATGTATATTTATATGAGTACGGTAAAAAGTTCATAGGACTTAATAAAAAACTATACTATTTCCTTTTTTATCAGTCTATCGTCCCGGTCAGGCTGTCCTTGAAAACCTTATCTTTCCATGCTTTGTATTCCTTTTGGGTGATCTTTTTATTCGCGTACTTTTGATACATCAAGGCATAGTCCGTTGAGCCGAACGCATAATACGAGTCTTCGAGGAACACGCGCCAGATATCGAACTTGTACTTCTTCATATCGGGCGAATCCGACACCGCATACCAGAGTTCCTGGATGCTCGTAACCTCGTTCTCCGCGATCACGTCCATCAACTTAAAGAACGCCGGTTTCAGGACGCCGTTCCAGTCGCCGAATGTCTGGAGGTCGATCTTCTTATTCGCGTCCTTCTCGGCGATAGCCTTGACCGTATCCAACAGAATCCGGACGACCACGCCCTCGCAGGCGAGCATGTCATCCATACTGCGGAGCTTCTTCATCGGGATCAATTTGCCCTTGAGCAGCAGCTTCACCCCGTCCTTCTCGAGCTTTTGGAGGGTTTTACTGCCCCATTCATCCCAAACGAACAGGTTGTTCTCCACGCCGTAGCCCCGGAAATAATTGAACTCTATCTGGTGCCAGAACGGGATATTTTCGAGAAACTTCCCGCTCTTGTACTGCGGCATCCGCGTCATAAAGAAAATCTCGAAGAGTTCGGCGAATCCCTCGTCGAAAGCGACGTTGGGATCGGTCACCGACGACACACCCTCGGACTGAACTGCCCGTTCGGGATAGTCCGGCACGAGATTGGCGAGGATGATGTGCGCGGTCTCATGGATAAACCCGGTCTGGAAAGCGCCGGTCTTCACCGCTTCCTTATCGCCGTATTCCTCGTTGACCGGCTGGAAATAGATCGAGCCCTGCCCTTTCTTACCGTCGAGCTTGAACGAATACTTTCCCTTGAAGTGCTGGACAAACGGCACGCCCATATACGGCGACTTCTCCTCGCAGAGGGCGAGGAACACCTTTTTGTTCGGCTTCTTGGATATCTGCGCGGAATAAGCGAAGCAGTCGAATGTCTGCTGGATCGTTTTGTTATTTTTAATTTCGTCGATCAGGTAGGAATACTTCTTCTTGTCTTTCAATGTCTGGAACACCGACGACGGCATTTCCTTATCGAGCGGCTGGATCAGCACGAGGTTCTTCAGGCCGCCTGTGTCGCTGATCCCGTAATAGACGATGTCTTCGGGATAAGGCTTAAGACCGGGGTCGTCGGGCTTCGCGCCCTTCGTCTCCGCTACGCTCCCCTCTTTGATCAGCCCCTTCGGGTCCTCAGAGTAGATTGCCGAACCCGGGGAAAAATACAGGACGGAAAATAACATTATCAGGAAAAGTCTCTTCTTCATATCGCCCTCCGAAAATCTATTTACCAGACTGGATCGCCCCATGTGTCGAACTTATGCATCCATACGTCCTCGTTTCCCGCCCCCAACGGACAGGATAGGGTGGCGGGCAGTACCCCGGTTAGGATAATCCCTTGTTTCACATTTCCCTTTCTTCTTATGGGCACTTCTAATAACCGCCGATTCTCGGCGGCAAGAAAGTGACCATTGGGCGTAGTTTAAAGATATATCATTATTAATGTTATAGATGTTAATGGTTTTTAGAACCACCCTTATTGTATAACTCATTCCGCCGCCTGTCAAATCGCCGGATTAAAAACTGAAAACCGAATCCGCGTCTTTACCGGTGTAGTTCTTATATTCGTTCGTCTGCTCGATAGCGAACTGTGTCAATACGGTCGCTGTCCCGCCCGACGGCTGGAACTTCACAAAGAGCGTCTCGCCGGGATATCCGTAGTAGAAATTCGAACCGACCGTTATCGAGGGGTAATCGTTGAAATACACGCTGAGCGCGTAGATCGCCGTGTTCGTCCCGTAAACCGAATTCCCGGTGATCGAGATATTATTCGCCGGGCAGGGTGTGCTGTCTAAGAGGATGGCAAAACCCCAGTTTGCGCCGGGTTTTCTCTGTTCGGCCTTTCCGCCCCACCCGCCGCCGGTATGAACAATCGTGTTGCCGTAAAAACTGACACCGTTCATCTCGCCGTCGGGGGTTGTCAGCCAGAGCTCGTACCCGGCGTACCCGCAGTTCGAGATGATATTGCTCGCGAACACAAGCCCTACGCCCGCGGCGGGACTATTGATCGACTGGTAGGATATCCCCGAGTCGTACATATAGGAGATTTTGTTCCGGTAAGCCTGACAGTAATAAGCGATCCCGAAAAAATCGATCCCGTTGCCGTAACGGGTCTGGGGCTGGCCGTCCACTTCCGCCCCGCCCATCCACATAATATCGCAGTCCGCGATCCGGATATGGTGTACCCCCTGGAATCTCAACGCGCCCGCCCCGCCGTAGCTGAACGCCAGGCCGTCGAAGATGACGTTGGAGATGCCGTGCGCACCCATATGCGGATAGGTAGGATTAGGACGATAGATCATATGCTGTCCGAGAGCGCATTCGATATCGGTGTAGAAGAGAGCGGGATTCGACGCCGAGACCAGATAGAGCCATCCGCCGCCCTTCTCGTAGTAGAAGTCACCCTGCGCGGACATCGACGCATACGTCCATTTCTTCACCCCCGCCGACGCTTCGCTATTGAAAATCAGGTTGCCCGCGTCTTCGGACAAGGCGGCATTCCATTTCCAGATTTGATTACTGATCAACTGCCAACTGCCGGAATCGTTCATTTCGACAGAGCCGAGGAAGAGCGGTTTCGCCCCCGCGCCGTATGCGCCATAGTAAAGCCAGCCGTCCTTCGTCCCGCTCTGCGGAATGATCCGTTCGCGCCATATACCGCCCTTCGCGAAAAGAATCCGGTCTCCCGCGCCGAATACGGCGGCATTCACCTTCGCGGCGGTCTTCCATGCCGTCTCCGGAGCAAGGCCGTTATTGGTATCGCTCCCGGCGGAACTGTCCACATAATAGGTCGTCCCGGTATTCGTGACCGCGGGATAGTCGTCGGGGACGGGATAATTCCCGCTCACAGGTTTGTTCCCGCACGCGGCGGTAAGTAAAAAACACAATCCGATCATCGTAAGAAAACGGGCCATATTTTCCTCGCTCTATTCATCAGATAGATATAGTATATACCGGTATCGCCCGGTTTTTCAAATTTCGTCCTATTCATCCCCTGTAAATACTTCACGAGTTTTCTCAATCAACTCCTTCATCGAGTAGGGTTTCTGAATGAAGCCCGCGAGCCCTTTTCCGGCGAATCTCGATGAGATATCCCGGTCGCTGTGTCCGCTCGACATGATCACCCGCACATCGGGATCGATCTTCTTCAGCTCGCGGAACGTTTCCCCGCCGTCCATCTTCGGCATCACAAGGTCCAAGAGAATAAACACGATACCCTTCGGGTTTCCCCGGAAGATTTCCAACGCCTCTTCACCGTTGATCGCTAAAAACGCCATCCAGGACTTGAAATCCGCCGAATAACTGTTCCTCATACTACTGCGGCTCTTCTCATCTTTAAATCTATCATGGATAGCTTTTTTACCTTAATTCATCTTGCATTTTTCGTGGCGCATTATATTTGATCGAAGCGGTTTCGGCGGGATTCAGCTTATGAACTATGCAAATAGAAAAGGCGCCCTCCCGGGACGCCTTCGATGGAATAGCCGCCTAAGGGACTTGAACCCTTAACCTGCTGATTACAAGTCAGCTGCTCTACCAATTGAGCTAAAGCGGCATTCATTCACATTCATTCATAGGCAAAGATTATAATTTTAACTGCCGAATTTGTCAAATATTGAGTTTTGATGTATACTATTTAAAAGTCAATCGGGAGAGGTCTATGAAATTCGCCGTAAGGTTTTCTTTAATACTGTCGGTAGTATTCTCCGCCGTGCTCGCCTGCAATCAGCCTGTCAAATATAATTTCAAATATGTGCCCTACACCGAGGAGAATTGTCCCGACCCCAATCTGTACAATTCAATCTTCAACGATGTCCGCGAGACGTTTATGTATATCATCACGAACACGTATCTCGAAACGGGTGAAATGATGGGCGTCATGCTCGAAGTCGGGGTATCGGGATACAGCGCGCAGTTCAATACGCTGGTTTCCGGGAAACCGCTCTTCGGATGGAGACTGTTTATGTTCGATGTCTCGCCGCTGACCTCCGATGAGATTTCCGGGATTTCCAAGGGCGAGACTTCGGGCAACTTGAAGAATCCCCCGACCGCGCGTTACTATGTCAAACTCGGACAGGACAACGCCACCGTCTATATCCGTTATATCATGCCCGCCCTGCATAACTACGATTACATCAACACTTATAAGGTGCTGAACGGGAAATGGACGCTGATGACCGCCGACTCGGTCGGCGACTTGAAGTTTAAGAAGTAGACCGGAGCCGATTGGTCAATAACGATGAAAGAATAGAAAGTTCCATCCGGATGATCACTTTCAAAGTAAATCAAGAAAAATCCGGCGTATCGAAATAGTAATTAACGGGGCTTGAAAAAGCCCCTTTTTTATTTGGGTTTATTGACGAGGTCATTTTGGCATTGTTTCAGCTATGGCTCGGCATGCTCGCCATGACAGTCTTGCGATGACAATGTAAATTCGTCACCGCACCTTTTATTCGGGCTTATTTTCCGTTTCGCGTTTCCGGTCGAGACCCATATTCCGGAAGTAGACAAAAATATCCGCAAGCACCATGACGGCGTTCAGGATATAGAATCCGATCACGAAGTCCATGCTGAATAACACCTTATGCACGATCCCGCTGAGATACCCGGTAAAGACGATGATCAGAAACGGCAGGCTTTTTCCCCGGCATGTCCGCGCGCGGAGCGACTTGATTATCGACACAGGCCATGCGCTCCCGAAACAGACCAGCATCCCGATCTCGAACACGCTCACGCCGTCCCTCCCCGTTTGCTGTCCAGGTAGTTCACGATTTGAATCAGTTCGTCGAAGTAAAGGTCGAAGTATTCCGAGTTGATCGCCGACGCGTGCGGCGTCAGGATGACATTCGGCAGCCGCCAGAGCTTCGACGAGAGGGGTAACGGCTCCTTATCGAAAACATCCAGCCAGAACCCGGCAATCTTCGAGTGCATCATCGCCCAGACCATATCGTCCTCATAAACGCAATTTCCGCGCCCCATATTATAGAGGTAGGCGGTTTTCTTCATCGCCTCAAGATGCGCCCGTGAGAAAATTCCATCGGTCTCGCGTCCGCCGGGCAATGTCAGTATCACATGGTCGGCGTCACGGAGCGCCGGTAAGATATCCGCGAACACGATCACCTTGTCGGCGATCCCGTCGCCCGCGCCCTTCGTCAGGTCGCGTTTCACTCCCGTTACCGAACACCCGAGCGCCTTCAAAACCTTCGCGCACTCCCGCCCGATATTGCCGTATCCGATAATGACCGCCGTCTGGCGTGTCAGAGAATGGGTATTGAAAAACGCGTCCCTGTCCCACTTCCTGTCGGACTGGTTCTGGATAGCCGTTCCGACTTTCCTGTTGAAATAAAGGATCATGGAAAGGAGTGATTCGCGCATGATCTTACCGTGGAAACGGCCGAAGATCACGGAAATACGTCCCGACGGATCGGGCTCTATCCATTCCTTGCCTGCGGCGGGAGTAAATACCGTTTGCAGAAACGGCGCCACGGCGTACCATTCCTTCTTGAAGAACCATGTCACCGCGTAGGCCGCGTTATGGAGATGCTGGATAAATTCAGCCTCGGTAGGGCAGTTCACTACGTCGTACGAGATGAACGATTTTCGGAGTTTGAGAATCTGCTCCTCGCGTACTGAAAACGATTTCTCCTCTGTCTGGAGGAAGACTGCTATCTGCGGTCTGCTCATATTTATTTCACCATTTCCGAAAGATTGAATATCGGGAGGAACAGCCCGATCACGATCACGCCGATGATAATGCCGATGAAGGCGATCAGGATCGGGGTGAGCACGGAGGTCAGTTTCTCGACCGCGACGTCGACTTCCTTCTCGTAGAAGTCCGAAAGGTTGTCCATCAACTGCGCGAGACGTCCCGACTCTTCGCCCATCGCCGCCATCTGGATGAGGATGGTCGGGATATACTTATTCTGCTTGAGCGACGCGGTAAAGCTTTTGCCCTGGGTGAGGTTGTGGATCGCGTCGAGGATCGTCGCCTCGAACACACGGTTATTCACCACGCCCTGCACCAGTTCGAGCGCGTCCACGAGCGTGATACCATTGAGGAGCAACACCGAAAGAGTGCGCGTGAATCGCGAGATCAAGTCCATTTTATAGAGTCCGCCCACCACAGGCAGATTGAAAAGTATCTTTTCGTAGATCAGACGGCCTTTATCGGTGCGGAAGTAATACCGGCCGAAAACGACCGCGCCCGCGACACCGATCCCGAGGTAGACGAAGTTCGCGCGGAACCAGTCCGCCACGGCCATCAGCCCGGCCGTGAATTCCGGCAATTCACCGCCGAAACTTGAATAGCTTTCCTTGAACTGCGGGATGATTACGGAAACGAAAAAGCCCAATATGATCACCGCGAAACCGAACACGAATCCCGGGTAGAGAAGCGCGGACGATATCTTCTTTTTCAGCTCGTAACGCTTGGTGAGGTATTTCAGTACCTCGCTCAACGCCTGCCCGAGCTTACCGGAGCGTTCTCCCGAACGGACCATGTTGACAAACAGTTCCGAGAAAACGTTCTGGTACATGTATAACGAATCCGAGAGGGCTTTACCGACTTTCAACTGGTGGAGAATGGAGAGGATGATAATCCTGAGCGGGCTGGACGGGGCAAGCTCTTCCATCGTGATCTCGAGCGCCCGGGTTAACGGCACACTGGCGTTGATGGCGGTCGCGAGAAGGCGGGTGAAGATAATGAGTTCGTCGGCCTTGACACGGATCGAGCCGCCGCTTTTTACCGGATTGACCTTACTGACTATCAGGTGCTGTTCGTACAGTATCCCGGCGACTTCTTCCTTCCGTTCGGCGTCTATCGTCCCGACAATCTTCTCGCCGCTGTTGTTGAAGGCTTCGTAAGTAAAGATCATCCTATTCTCCCAAGGCCACTATCTTCTCGATTTCTTCGATTGTCGTCATCCCGCTTTTCACCAGTTCGATCCCGGAATCGCGGAGCATCAGCATCCCTTCCTTCCGGGCGAGGTTTTTTATCTCGAACGACGATTCGCCTTTCAGCACCGCCGCCTTGAGCGTATCGGTCAGCTTCAGCACTTCGAAGATCGGCATACGTCCCTGGTAACCGGTTTTGTTGCACGACTTACAACCCTTACCATAAGAGACCTTCTGCCCGCTCTTGAACTCGTCGCCGAGGCCGAGAGCCTTGATATCTTGGGCGGTCAGTTTCTTCTCTTCCTTACAGTGCGGGCAGATCGTGCGCACGAGACGCTGGGCGATGATCAGGTTGACAGTGGATGTCAGGAGATACGGCGGAATACCCATATCGACAAAACGGGTCAAACTCGCCGCCGCGTCGTTGGTATGCACCGTGGTCAGCACGAGGTGGCCTGTGAGCGCCGCGCGCACCGCGATATCCGCGGTCTCACGGTCTCGGATTTCGCCGACCATGATAATGTCCGGGTCGTGGCGCAAAAACGCGCGAAGTCCCGCCGCGAATGTCAGACCTATTTCGGAATGAACCTGCACCTGCGAGATCCCCGCGATCTGGTATTCCACGGGGTCTTCGACAGTCAGTATCTTGTTTTCAAATTGAAGGACGTATTGGAGGACGGCGTAAAGGGTGGTGGTCTTCCCGCTTCCGGTAGGGCCCGTGACAAGCACCATCCCGTACGGTTTACGCGATTCCCTTTTGATATCCGCGATCATCGTTTTATTGAACCCGATATCGTCGAGTGTCCGCATCGACTTGCCCTTGTCGAGGATACGGAGAACTATTCCCTCGCCGAACACGGTCGGGATGACCGACACGCGGATATCGATCTGGCGTTCGTCATGCCGGATCATGATGCGTCCGTCCTGGGGAAGACGTTTCTCCGAAATGTCCAGTTCCGCCATGATCTTCAGCCTCGAGATGATCGCGGGATACATCCGCATATCGATCTCTTCGCCCTTCAATAGGACGCCGTCCACACGGAAACGCAGGAGCGCGATTTTTTCATAGACCTCGAAATGGATATCGGAGGCTTTCCGTTCGATAGCCGCGCGGATCGTTTCATCGACGAATCGCACGACAGGAGAATCGTCCTCGGACAATTCTTCCTTTTTCTCCTCACGTTCGATTTCCGTTTCCATAAAATCCGCGCCCTTCATAGTGAGCTTTCCGCTGCCCGCCGCTCCGGCGCGTTCGAGGTATTCGGATATCGCTCCCTCGGTGGCATATTCCACTTCGACCACACGGCCCGACAGAAAAGAAATCTCGTTCAGCATCCCGGTGTTCGAGGGTTCGGATACGAAGACCTTTATCGTCTTAGGGGTGACCTCGACCGGCGCGATCACTTTGTTCTTACAGTAGCGTAACGGCAGATGGGCGAAGAATTCGGGTTTCGGATCGATCTCGATGTTCTCGGTGAAATGGATACCCAACTGCCCCTGGAGGAACGAGTAAAGCGTCGATTCGTCGATCAGGCCCTTTTCGCGGAGGATTTTACCGAGCTTTTTACCCGTCTTGATCTGCTGCATCATCGCTTCGTTCAACGCTTTTCTTTCGATGATCCCATTTTCAAGAAGAATTTCCCCGAGGGTCTTTTTAAAAACATTCGGCATAAGATACTCCCAAGAAGCTCATACTATTCTAATTTACAAATGCGAAAATGACAAATCTATTAAAACCGCTGAAGGAATTTTTTTATCCCCGGGCCGAAGATATGCCTCGCGATCTCCCGCAGGAAAGTAAAACCGTAAAATAACTGCGCCCACGCCAGCAGGAGGAAACTTTTGAACCCCGTGACTAGCCCGAAAAACAATACCCTTGTCAAGAGAAGCATGCCGTAGTAAGCGAGGACCGGGAGGATAAACGTCGTGCTCCTGAATATCAGGGCCATGAGGAAACCCGCCGTCACGAAGAAGAGAAGCGCAATCGAGATTAGAAACTTATAGTCCTTGAGCCTTCTCCGCGACTTATCGGAAAACATCTGCATGACACGAGCCTTGATCTGGTTCTCGATCCCCTCGATGAAGTCCCAGTAGTTATCCGGAAAGCTCATATATAACATGAGATCGGGAGAGTACATCAGTATCTCCTTGTTCTTCTCGACCGCGCGGGAAAGGAGAAACTCGAGCTTTGTTTCCGTGTCATCCGCCGCCTTTAAATCGCGGACATATTCCGTCTTCACGATCATGCCGTTGAGCTGGAGTTCGGAAACTTTTTTCGGCGTCACGGCGCGGTAACGGTAATGCAGGTTAGCGTTGAGGAAGATGCTCTTCGAGACCGAGTTGACGATTATCTCGTAGCCGGATGCGCCGTAACGGAGCACACAGAACCCGCCCGCCGCGCCTACTCCCGGCTGGGACAGCACACGCCCCGCGGATAAGAAGAACCTGCCGTCGGGATAAGCGTTCAGCGCGGAGAGTACCACATAGTCGGACTTGAGCTTGACAATCGCCGTCACCTCGCTTAAGCGCTTCGCGTAAGACTCCGCCGAGGATTTCACGAACCGGAGCTTGGGGTCTTTGATACCGTAGTCGGTCTCGCCGGTGACGATCACATCGTACCCTTCGTAGTTGATCTCGAGGAATTTCCGCAGGCAGCGCTCTTCGAACTCCGAGACCCTGTCCTGAAAGAGGATAAATGTATAATGATAGCGGATATTCTCGCCGAGCTTGCGCTCGTAGAAACGGAGTATCTTATCGCGGAAAAAGATCGCCATCGTATCGGTGAAGAAATGCACGATACTGTTCACACGAATCTTCCCGAACGCCCCCCGCGAGAATTTAAGTTCGATAGGGGCGGCCGCGATTTTCATTTTATGCTTGTGCAGGATCAGCAGTAATTCGATATCGAATGCCCAACGTTTTACCAGAAGCCTCGGGAGCGAAACCTCGAGAGCCTCACGGGTGAAGAGCTTAATCCCGGTCTGCGAGTCCATGATCGGCAGGCCGAATAGGATTTTTACCATTAAGTAGTAGGAATTGCTGAAAAACCTTCGCGCCTTGGGATAGTCCAGCACCGAGTCGTCGTGAAGCTTCGACCCGATCACGGCGTCGGCGCCCTGTTCCATCATGACGCGGAAGAAGTTCGGGATGTGGTACGGCGAAAGCTCGAGGTCGGAATCGAGGAAGAGGATATAGTCGCCCGAGGAATACTCGAACCCGGTCTTGATCACCCACCCCTTCCCGAAATTCTGGTGATTTCGGATGAGCTTGATCTTTTTGTCCTTACCGAATTCCTTTTTCAGCAGTTCGAACGAGTTATCGGTGGAGCCGTCGTCGATCAGGACGATCTCGTAGTTGATGCCGAGTTCCTTCAGGATGGAGACGACCTCGCGGGTGTTTTTGACAATAATGTCCTGCTCGTTAAGGTACGGCATGAGCACGGACAGTTTTTTCGTCTTCTTTAATTCTTCGGGAATCGCCCGGTATTCGGTCGGATGCATAAAACCTGCCTTTCGTGTTAACGGGTTTTCGTATTTTAAAGAGCGGACGGAAAAGAATCAATAATCCGAGACTCTTCTATCCGAACAAATTTTGCATTGACTTAGACCCTTAATGACGATACAATACTATAGTCACTCCTTAGTATTTAGTGGTATGAAAATGCCATATAGTAATAAGAGCGCTATCAATGAGAAAGGTTAGCTATGTTTTCATGGTTTCGAATACTCCCTACTTCTAAGAAGTTCCGATTCCTCACAATCCTCAACGCCGCGAATCTGTCGATCATCGCGCTCATTGTATTTTTAGCGTTCAAGACCTACCAGGACAAATACGACTACTACCAGACTGAGATCATCCCGCGCCAGAAATATCTTATGGATATCAAGTCGCTCCTCGGGTACGGCGGGGTCATGCATTACTACTATATCTATCTCATGACATCCGACGTATCGAGCGTGGACGTGTTCAACGATAAGCTCGCGTTGTTATTCGAGACGGTCCGCGAATACCGCCACCTTTCCTATATCACGCCCGAGGAAGATCAGGCGTTAAACACGATCTACCAGACCGCCGGTATCTACGGACAGAAACTTGTCACCGCGATTCGGCTTAAAAGTTCCGGCAAATTCAATCAGGCCGAAGTTCAGGAATTTGTGTTTATGAACGAGAGCGATGCGATCCGTGCGTTCGAAACAATCGCGAAGGCATATAAATCGCTAGAGGAGAAGACCTCCATCGAGATCGGCCAACTTCTGACTATCTTTATCTTTATCCTCTCGGCATCCCTGCTTCTCCTTTTCTTCTCGGTGATCTTCCTGAATTACTATGTATTCGTGAAACCCCTCGATTTCGCGTTCGATGAGCTCCAGAAGAAAGAAAACCTGACCAGCATCGATTTACAGATCGCGAAAAAAATCCAGGCGAATATCCTGCCCCGGAATACGGACAAGTTCGAGAACTGCGAGTTCCATATCAAGTACCTCCCTTTGACAATGATCGGGGGCGACGTCTACGATATAGTCGAAATGAAGCCCGGGTTTTTCCGTGTGTTCCTCGCCGACGCCACCGGGCATGGAATTCAGGCCGCGCTTTTAACAATGCTGATCAAGAGCGAATACGAAAAAATGAAGGAAGTCATTTCCCAGCCCGAGGAACTCCTCGAAATCCTCAATAACGAATTCATCCTGCACTACTCGCTGAACTTCTTTTTCTCCTGCATCATCCTCGATATCGATATGAATCATGGAAAACTGACCTACTCGTCCGCCGGGCATCCCGACCAGTACTTTATCCGAAATAAAAAAGCCGTCGCTCTCAAGCCCACAGGTAAGATGATCGGGATGAAGCAAAACCTTATCTACCAGTTCAAGACCCTCGATTTCAAGCCCAAGGATAAGATCGTGCTGTTTACCGACGGCCTCTTCGAAGAATTCGACCCGTCGGGGACGCTCTGGGGCGAAGACCGTGTCGGGGAAATCATCCGCGACAACTCGTCCAAGCCTGTCGATAAGATCATGGACGACGTCCTTTCGCATCTGGAGATCTACCTTCACGGTAAACGAAAGAACGATGACATCACCCTGATCGGCATTTCACTTCTCAGGAAAGAAACAGGAAAAAAGGATTCTAAAGCCATCGAGGGCTTGATTTAAACCATAGTGATTATGTAGAATAATCGTTTTCGAAGCTGATTTTCAGGGATTCCCCTATGGTCATTTTCGCCTTCCCTATATAATATAACTATGCTTGTTAAACGTAAAAAATATACAGGGGGATTTAATGTCGAATTCCGTACTCATCGTAGATGACTCTGTTTCGATGCGTTTCGTAGTCAAAACAACCCTTCAGAACAGCGGTTTAACAATCGTTGAGGCAGTAAATGGCATCGACGGCTTGGAAAAACTTCAATCTCATCCTGTCCAGATAGTGATTTCCGACCTCCATATGCCTGAGATGGACGGGTTCGAGTTTATCCGTAAGGTGCGCGAGATGCCCGATTACAAGTTTATCCCGATCATCGTTTTGACTACGGAAGCAAATCCCGTGCTGCAGCAGGAAGCGAAAAAGGCGGGAGCATCGGCATGGGTGATAAAACCCTTTACCTCGGAGAAATTGATCGAAGTCATAAAAAAGCTTTCACCGGGAATGGTAGTAAAATAAGGGTGATGTAAAAACTGTTTTGCATTCGGAACATTGATAATTAAGTATAATAAAAAAACGACGAATGGCCGTTGCCGTTCCGCCGAGAACAGCTTGTCCTGAACCTGTCGAAGGAGCGGTCATTAAATGCGGCCAAACAAGGAAGTGAATATGCCGGGGGAACGAAAAGTTATCTTTAGAATCCGCGGAAACGCGACTATCGAGCGTGCTTCTGCTTTGCGGGATGCGTTACTCAAACTCCTCGCCGATTCCACGGTGACGGCCGTACAGATCGAAGGCTCGGAAATCGTCCATGCGGACTTGTCCTTTTTACAAATTCTCATCAGCGCCTGCCGTTCGTACCTGCGCGAGGCAAAACCCCTCGAAATCGTCAATTTTCCCCGCGACGTCCTCCATCTCTTCGCGATATCGGGATTCCGCAGGCACCTGATCTGCGAGGCCTGCCACCACGACGAGTGTATCTTTCAACACATGCTCGGGGAGGCCGGAAAATGAATACCTCCTCAGCCGCCGAAACTTACCGGGAAGAAGCCTACGAGATACTCGAGAACATGGAATCGCTCCTGCTCAATCTGGAACGCGATCCGGGCGACAAGGAACTGATCGACGCGGTTTTCCGCTGTCTTCATACGATCAAAGGCTCAGGCAGTATGTTCGAGTTTGACGAAGTGGTGCGTTTTACCCATGAAATAGAATCACTTTTCGACAGGATCCGCCAGGGTAAACTCGCGGTGACGAAACAGATTATCGATATGACCCTCGCTTCGCGCGATTATATCCGTTTCCTGATCGACAATCCCCAGCCCGATCCGGTCACTCAAGCCCACACCGAAGAACTGATCCGCGATTTTCAGAAACTATCCATCGCTCAGCCGGACGCCGCAGCCGCAGTTCCCGAACCCGAAACGATCACGATAAAGGAAGATGTCGCTTTCGAGAAGCGGACATACAGGATCACATTCCGCCCCAACCCGGAAATCTTCACGCGCGGGATCAATCCGTTAACCCTGCTCGAGGAGCTCAACAGTTTCGGCAGGATGGAGGCCATCGTCCGTGTCAGCGGGCTGACTAGTCTCGAAAAGCTCGACCCCGAGCGCTCATATCTCGCATGGGATATCATACTCACAACGGATAAAGACCTGAACGCGATCCGCGACGTTTTTATTTTCGTCGAGGGCGACTGTACCCTCTCGATCGATACGATCGACGACGAGGGATACCTCGATATCGACACAGACTATAAACTGATCGGCGACATCCTTTTCGAGCGCGGTGAGATTTCCGCCCAGGACTTGAAAAAAATCCTCGGCGAACAGATGAAATTCGGCGAGATCGCCAAAAAAGAAGGCATCCTCGGTGAAGAAAACATTGAATCGGCAATCATAGAACAGAAGTATGTCCGCGACCTGCGGCTGAAACGGCAGGAGCAAAGCAGGACATCCACTATCCGCGTCAAGTACGAGAAGCTCGATCACTTGGTCAACCTTGTGGGTGAACTCGTGACGTTACAAGCGTCGCTCGCGCAGTACTCCTCGCGTAACGACGAAATCGAGCTTGTTTCCATCTCCGAGCACTTCGAACGGCTGATCACGGAACTGCGCGACAACGCGATGGAAATCCGCATGGTGCCTATCGGCGAAACATTCGCGGGATTCTACCGGCTTGTCCGCGACCTCTCAGGGGAGCTCGGGAAGGACGTCGAACTGGTCACGCTCGGCTCCGAAACCGAACTCGACAAAACGGTGATCGAATCGCTCAAAGACCCGTTACTTCATATCCTACGGAACAGTATCGATCACGGTATCGAGACGCCGGATGTAAGGAAACAGTCGGGAAAGCCCGCGAAAGGGACAATCGTCCTCAGCGCCGAACATTCCGGGGGATTCGTACATATCAAGATCACCGACGACGGCGCGGGGATAGATTTGGATAAAATCCGCGCGAAAGCGGCCGAGAAGGGACTGATCTCACCCGATGCCGAACTCACGCGGAAGGAAACCCTCTCGTTGATCTTCCTGCCCGGCTTGTCGACGTCGGACAAGGCAACGAACATCTCCGGGCGCGGTGTAGGAATGGATGTGGTCAAGGGTAATGTCGAACGGCTGCGCGGTAATGTCGATATCGAAAGCGAGTACGGCAATGGTACGACGATCACGTTACGCATCCCGTTGACCCTCGCGATTATCGACGGCCTTCTTCTCCAAGTCGGGAGCGAACGCTTTGTAATCAACCTGTCCATCATCGAGGAATGCATGGACTTGACCGACGAGATCCGGGGCAAGTCCGAAGGCAAAGAGATCGCGCTGGTACGCGGCGAGATCATCCCGTATATCAACCTTCGGAAGCTTTTTGAAATATCCGGCGACCCGCCGAATATCGTGCAGATGGTCGTCGTGCATATCGACGAACGGAAACTCGGGCTGATCGTCGACCATGTGATCGGCCAGTACCAGACGGTGATCAAGAACCTCGACAAGGTCGGCGCGAAGATCGACGAGATATCGGGCGCGACTATTCTCGGCGACGGCTCTATCGCGCTGATACTCGATGTCGCAAGAATCGCGAAGAACGCTGAAACGCAAATAAACGGATTGACGAATAAAAAAGACGTTAACGGAGGATTGCCATGAAAATAGGTCAAAAACTGCTTTTTGGGTTCGGTCTGCTGGTCGTTCTATTCGTAGGGCTGGTGGTTTATAACTATCTGCAATTACAGGTGATTCAGGAGAAGAAAGACCTATTCGCGGACCGAGCGGCAGACGCGGTACTGATCACTGAAATCCAGGCCTTAGGCCCGGAAATGTACCAGATCATCGGCGATGCGATCATCAACCGGGATCAGGATGAGACTATGAAAAACTGGGCCGCTAAGAAGTCCGAGGCTGTCTCCGACCTGAAAACACTCAAAGAGATTGTCGATTCCGACGAGGAAAAAACGCTCGAAGCCGACGTGGAATTGTACTTTGCACAGATTGTTTCTATTGTCGAGGACAAACTTTTCCCGATGATCTTTTCGGGAAAGGACAATATGGATGATGTCCGGGTACTTGACGATAAAATCGATAATCTTGTCGCGGAGTTCAAAGAACCTCTCGATAAAATAGAAGCCAGCCTGAACCAGGAGCTGGCAGACGATCAGAAAGCAATCGGTGAAACAATAACTTCGATCATTACGATCAGCGTCATCATCGCGGTCGTCATCATCCTGATATCGGTGATTGTCGCGATGGTGATCACCCGCAGTATCACGAAGCCGGTTAATTACTCGGTCGGCGTCCTCGAACGTGTGGCGAGGGGCGACCTGACAGTCAAGATCGATCCGAAGTACCTGAGCAGTAAGGACGAGATCGGCGGAATGCTGGTTGGGATGAACGCCATGATTCAGGACCTGAACAAGATCGCGACGGATATCGTAACCGGTTCGGAGAATATCGCCTCGGCGACATTGCAGGTATCCCAGTCGAGCCAGGACTTGTCGCAGAGAACGACCGAGCAGGCGTCGTCTGTAGAGGAAATCTCGTCGTCTATCGAAGAGATGACCGCGACAATCCGCCAGAACGCGGACAACGCGAGCCAGACAGAAAAGATCGCAGGGAAATCGTCCACCGACGCCAACGAGAGCGGCTCGATTGTGAAGAAGACTGTAACGGCGATGAACGAGATCGCCGAAAAGATATCGATCGTGCAGGAGATCGCGCGTCAGACGAACCTCCTCTCGCTGAACGCATCGATAGAAGCGGCGCGCGCGGGAGAGCACGGCAAGGGCTTCGCGGTAGTAGCGTCGGGTGTCCAGAAGCTCGCCGAACGCAGCCAGATTTCCGCGACTGAAATCGGCAAACTCGCCAAGACCAGTGTCGAGATCGCCGTGCTCGCGGGAGAAATGCTCACACGGCTTGTGCCGGATATCCAGAAGACCGCCGAGCTCGTCTCGGAGATCAACGCCGCGAGCGGCGAACAGAGCAGCGGCGTTCAGCAGATCAACAACGCCATCCAGCAGCTCAATAGCGTCGTTCAGCAGAACGCGTCGTCAGCGGAGGAACTCGCCTCTACCGCGGAGGAAGTGACCGCGCAGTCTCAGGCGTTGAAGGAAACCATGCAGTTCTTCAAGCTTGACGATACCGAGCAGGTAAGGAGACCGGTGACCCATATCCCGCATGTCGGGCCTAAACCGTTACCGAAACCGACTCAAACCAAAGTCGCGCTTCACCCCAACCAGAACCCGAAGGGATTCGAGTACGATATGAAAAATCCCGAAGATGCCGACGATGAGAACTATGTCCGGTTTTAAGCCGGCGGGAGGCTACGATGGAAAACACAAGCGGTAAAATAGAGATCAGGCAATACCTGACCTTCGCTATCGACGTGGAGACCTACGGGATCGACGTGCTGAAGGTCAAGGAAGTGCTCGAGTTCGGGGCGATCACCCGTCTGCCGAAGAGCCCGCCCCACATGATCGGGGTTATCAATCTCCGGGGGCATGTCGTACCGATCATCGACCTGCGGCTCAAGTTCGATATGCCGCAGGCGGAGAAGACTGTCGATACCTCGATCGTGATCGTCGAGGTGGAATACGAAGGCCAGATGATCGAAGTGGGCGCGCTGGTCGACTCGGTCAAACAGGTGGTCTCGCTCGATTCGACCCAGCTCGAGGCCCCGCCTAAGATCGGGATGAACATAAAGGCCGATTTCATCGCCGCGATGGGAAAGTATGAAGACCGGTTTATCATCATCCTGAATATCGACAGGGTCTTCACCGGCGGAGAACTGATGAATCTACAGGTGTCGCCCGACGAAGTAAAAGAGGTCGTCACTATCGACGCGGAGGCATAACCCAATGGGACCCGGGGGGTTCGGATTCACCTTACCAAAAATGACCGATGAAGACAGCGGGCGACTGAGGGACTATATCACGAAAAACTTCGGGATACGCCTGAAGGAAGAAAAACGCGCGCTGCTGGAAGGCCGTCTGCACAAACGGCTGAGATCGCTCGGGATGAAGTCGTTTACCGAGTACTGCGATTATCTATTCAGCGAACAAGGCCTCAGGGAAGAATCCGAAACATTGATGAACCTGATCTCGACGAACAAGACCGATTTTTTCAGGGAGCCTCATCATTTCGCTTATCTTCGCGATGTCCTTCTGCCCCCGCTCTACAGCCGTCTCGCGGGTACTCCGTTGCCTCTGCATATCTGGAGCGCGGCGTGCGCGACCGGGGAAGAGCCTTTTTCAATCGCGATGACCGCAGACTACTACGCGTCATTACAACGCGGCGGCAAGGAATTCCATTTCGACATCCTCGCGACTGATATCTCGACTTCCGCGCTCGATACCGGACTTTCGGCTGTCTATCCCGAAAAGCTCACCGAGCCGATCCCTCCGGAAATGCGGCTGAAATACCTGATGCGGAACAAGGACCCGCATAAGAAGGATGTCAGGATCGTTCCCGAGCTCCGTTCGAAAATCCGGTTCCGTTACCTGAACTTCATGGACTCCCATTACGACATCCGCGAAGAAATGGACATCATCTTCTGCCGAAATTCTTTGATTTATTTCGACTTCGACGAAAAAACTAATATTGTCACTAAACTCTGCCGTCACCTGAAACCGGGCGGTACGTTTTTCGTGGGGCATTCCGAATCGTTATTTAATATGGATATCCCGTTAAAACTGATAGAACCCACAATCTACATAAAGGATGGATAATGCAAAGCGTATTCCTGAAGACCGGCGAATCGATTGTCACCGCCGAAGAAATAAAGGTGATCACTATACTCGGCTCATGCGTGTCGGTAGTGATCTTCGACCCTATTCTAAAGATGGGAGCTATATCGCACGCCCTGCTGCCGGACAGCAGTTTCTCCGCCCGAACGGAAACAAAACCGAATCCGATGCAATATGTTGAAGAAGGTTTCTATGCCTTACTGGATTATTTCTACAAGAAGGGCATAAAAAAATGGCGTCTCGAGGTAAAAATCTTCGGCGGCGCGAAGGTAAACTACTGCGATCAGAATACCGATTACTGCACGAATATCGGCGAACAGAATTACCTGAAAGCGCTGGAAGTGGCCGAACGTGAGGGGCTGAAAGTTCTCGCTAAGGATATCGGGGGGGATAGGGGCAGAAAGCTGGTATTCTATACCGCCCAGGGCGTAGTCTACCGCAAGATTGTCAGCGACAAGTCTAAGGAACTAAAGCAACAAGCGGAGGTTTTAGCCAATGTCGAAGATCCGTGTGTTTCTTGTCGACGATTCCGCAAGCATCCGTCAAACGCTTGAAATGATCCTATCGCAGGATCCCGAGATTGAAGTAATCGGCTCCGCGCCCGACCCCTACTTTGCCGCCGAGAAATTCAAGGAAGTCCTGCCCGACGTCATCATCCTCGATATCGAAATGCCGAGAATGGATGGGCTGACCTTTATGGAAAAGATCATGTCCCAGCGCCCGATCCCGATCGTGATCTGCTCCTCGCTGACCGACTCGGGCTCGCAGACGGCGTTACGCGCCCTCGAACTGGGCGCATCGGATATCATCACAAAACCGAAACTCGGGACAAAAGTGTTCCTTGAAGAATCCCGGATACGCATTACCGACGCGGTGAAGGCCGCCGTGAAAGGCAACCCGAAGAGGATCAACTTCTTCCCGAAGATAGAGCCGAAACTCAGCGCGGACGTCATGCTCGGCAAACTGAAAAACCCGCCCGTGATGGAACTGACCGATAAAGTTATCGTGATCGGCGCGTCCACCGGCGGAACCGAAGCCCTGCGGGTGTTCCTGCAGGCCGTCCCAGCGACTCTGCCGGGTATTGTTATTGTCCAGCATATGCCCGAGGGCTTCACGAACTCGTTCGCGAAACGACTCGACGAACTTTGCGAAGTGTCGGTGAAGGAAGCCGAGAACGGCGATATGATCCTTCGCGGGCATGTCCTGATCGCGCCGGGGAACAAGCATACCTTATTGAAACGAAGCGGCGCGAGGTACCTTATCGAGGTACGCGACGGCCCGTTAGTCAACCGCCACCGTCCATCGGTGGATGTCCTCTTCCGTTCGGCGGCGCGTTACGCAGGGCAGAACGCGGTCGGGATCATTATGACCGGGATGGGAGACGACGGCGCGAAGGGACTATCGGAAATGAGAGAGGCCGGGGCGTTTACCTTCGCGGAGGACGAGCAGTCGTGCGTGGTGTTCGGGATGCCGAAGGCCGCTATCGAACTCGGGGCCGCGATGAGAGTACTTCCGTTGGACAAGATCGCCGCGGATGTAGTCTCGAAGTATAATAAAATGTAGGATCGACTAAGAAAGAAAGAAACCGTCGAACCGTCCGTTATCGAACGACGGCCTTGCCTTTCACGTATCCGGCGCGGACGTGTCCGGGTAATAACTCACCCCGCCTTTGAAATTCCGAAGCCTGACCATACCGCCGCCCTTATCGATCAGGAAGTCCGGCTGTAACGGGATTTTCCCGCCGCCGCCCGGCGCATCGATCACATACTGCGGAATCGCGAGGCCGGAATTGTATCCCCTCAGCTTCGAGATTATCTCGATCCCGGTATCCACCGGAGTGCGGAAATGCTCCGAACCGAGGATAGGATCGCACTGATAGAGATAGTACGGCCTGACGCGGTTCTTCACAAGCCCGAGGAAGAGTTCGCGGAGAATATCCGCGTCGTCGTTGATGCCTTTCAGCAGGACAGTCTGGCTCCCAAGCGGAATCCCGGTATCGGCGAGACGGTTCAACGCTATCGAGGTCTCTTGGGTCAGTTCGCGCGGGTGCGAGAAATGTATGTTCATCCATAACGGGTGGTGCTTGCGGAAGATACGCATGAGCTTCGGGGTGATGCGCTGGGGAAGCACGACCGGGATGCGCGTCCCGATTCGGATGATCTCCACATGCGGGATTTCCCTGACCTTCGAGAGCAGGTACTCGAGGGTTTCATCGGTGAGGGTGAGCGGGTCGCCGCCGGACAAAAGGACGTCGCGGATTTCGGTATGGCTCCTAATATAATCGAAAGCGAGTTCCCAGTTCTTCGGGGTGAAGCAATGCTCGTCGCGGCCGACCATACGCGAACGGGTACAGTAACGGCAGTTCGAGGCGCAGAAGTCGGTGGTGAGGAAAAGGACGCGGTCGGGATAACGATGCACGATACCGGGCACGGGACTCATCTCGTCCTCGTTCAGCGGGTCTTCGGCCTCGCCCGCCGAGCGGTTGAACTCGCGGACGTCGGGTATAAGGATTCTCCGCAACGGATCGTGACTGTCCTCGGGATGCACAAGGCTCGCGTGATACGGCGTGATACGGAACGGCAAACAGTCCCGTTCGGTGGAAAGGACGTGTATCTCGTCCTCGCGCAATGGGATAAGCTGCCTGAGTTCATCGATGGCGGTGATACTGTTCCTGATCTGCCAGCGCCAGTCGTTCCAATCGTCGAGCGGCACGGCAGGGTAATGCATGCGGATAAACTGAAGCGTCCGGGGACTGATGGAACTGCTTTTTTCTTTTCGCGAATAGTTCGCGAGGTTACTCGGAGGGAAAGAGAGGGTAGAAAGGGTTGTTTCTTCATCCCCTCCGAGAGCCGCAAAGGACTCTTCTTCCTCCGAAAGCTCTATCTTTCCATTATCCTTTTCTGCGGCGGTGGAGTTCATCTTAACCCCTCCTAAGCGGTATTTTATTCATAGTAATTATAACACATATTTCCGAAAATCGAATTAATTATGGGCAATTTCTAAAATTGTTTTCTAAAACCCGCCATTCTTACTCTCATACGAATATCGAGGGGGAAATTATAACATTTAACGGGATTCTTATCAATACTTTTATCATTTCACGGGAACAATTAAACCGGCAGCGGGGATATATCAATCAGGTAAATACCGGGCGATTCGGCGCTCAAATTCTGGATAAATTCGGCGTCTTATATTAAAATATACCGACAAAAATCGCGGGGAAGTAACATGAACATTCTCGATATGACGGTCACCGAACTGTCGCAGGCCTTAAGCAAAAAAGAGCTGAAGTCGACCGAGATCACCGGCGCCTACCTGAAGGCAATCGAAGCCGATCAGAAGGACTCCAAGCCGCTCAACGCGTATATCGCCGTACTCGGGGATTTCGCAATGGAACGCGCCAGAGAGGCCGACAGCCGTATCGCGAAGGGAAATCATACCCCGTTGACCGGAATTCCGGTCGCGGTCAAGGACAATATGAATCTCAAGGGTTTTCCCACAACCTGCGCCTCGAATATCCTGACCGGCTATGTCGCGACATACAACTCCACAGTGGTGGATAAGCTCGTTTTCGGCGAAGGGATGGTTCCGCTCGGGAAGGCGAATATGGACGAGTTCGCGATGGGTTCGTCGACGGAAACATCTTACTACGGCATCGTGAGAAATCCGTACGACCGCGACAGGATCCCCGGCGGATCGTCGGGAGGGTCAGCGGCGGCGGTAGCCGGGAAGCTCGCTCCCACCGCGCTCGGCAGCGACACAGGCGGTTCGATCCGTCAGCCGGCATCGCTCTGCGGAGTGGTCGGCCTCAAACCCACTTACGGCACTGTATCCCGTTACGGCCTCGTGGCGTTCGCGTCCTCGCTCGACCAGATCGGCCCGTTCTGCCGAACTATCGACGACACCGCCCTGATGTTCGACGCCCTCTCCGCTTACGACCCGAAGGACTCTACCTCGCTCGATTTCACCCGCAAACCCACCCGTCCCACGGGCAAGGTCGAAGGGATGAAGATCGGCATCCCGAAGGAATACTTCATCGACGGGATGGACAAAGATGTCGAGAAAGTCATGAAAGAAACGATCAAGAGACTGGAAGATAAAGGCGCGAAGATGGTCGATATCAGCCTGCCTCACACCGAATACGCGGTGCCGACCTACTACATCGTCGCGACCGCCGAAGCGAGCTCGAACCTCGAGCGTTTCGACGGCGTGAAGTACGGATTCCGCGATGAGGAAGCGAAGTACCTCTCCGAGATGTATATCCGTTCGCGCTCCAAGGGTTTCGGCGCCGAGGTCAAACGGCGTATCATGCTCGGGACTTACGTGCTGTCCGCCGGGTACTACGACGCCTACTATATGAAGGCGCTCAAAGTCCGCACGCTCATCAAGCGCGATTTCGAGAAGGCGTTCGAGGCGACCGACGCGATCCTGACACCGGTCGCGCCCACCCCCGCGTTCAAGATCGGAGAGAAGACCGACGATCCTATCGCGATGTACCTTTCAGACATCTTTACCATCTCGGTCAACCTCGCGGGTGTACCGGCTGTGTCCGTACCGGCGGGGATGACATCCTCAGGCTTACCTGTCGGCGCGCAGGTGATCGGGCATCTCCTCGGCGAAGAAACGATCCTCAATGTCGCGAAGGCGATAGAAAAATAGTCCACGCTTACCCTTCACCGTCCCCCTTGTGAATGTCCCGCAGTTGAAAGGGGTTCCCTCATTAAAAACGGAGTAATTATGGATAATCTGCTCGAATTGACATTCGGCGAATTGAAAAACAGTTTTATCGCGAATAACGTCCAGCCGAGCCGGGCATACCCGGTGTTCGGGTGGATCTACCGCCGTTCGGTCTTCGACTTCGAGCAGATGACCGACCTGCCGAAGGACCTGCGGCCTATGCTCAAGGATTGGTACAAGGTGATCGAGCTCGAACCGGTCGAGGAACAGGCCGACCCGTCGGGCGAATCCGTCAAGTTCCTCTTCCGCACCTACGACGGCCATTACATCGAGAGCGTGCTCCTTCAGGGCGGCGAGATCGACGACGAGACCGAGACCCTGGGCCCCGAACGGCTCACTGTGTGCGTGTCGTCGCAGATCGGATGCCCCCTCGGGTGCAACTTCTGCGCAACCGGACGCCTGGACTACAAACGGAACCTTTCCGCGGGCGAGATCGTCTCGCAGATACTCCTCATGGACAGGTATGCCAAAAAAAAGTATAAACGAGAAACCCCCGGGCGCGCGGTGACCAACATCGTGTTCATGGGGATGGGCGAGCCCCTGCTCAACTTCGAGAACGTTATGAAGGCGATAGGGATATTGGCCTTTTCGGGCGGGTTTCATATCGGCGCGCGCCATATCACTATCTCGACCGCCGGGATCGCCCCGAAGATCAAGGAGCTTGCCGAGATCGGCCTGCAGATCCGCCTCGCGGTCTCGCTCAACAGTGTCAACCAGGAGAAGCGCAAAGTCCTCATGCCTGTCGCCCGCACACATTCCGTGAACAACATCCTCGACGCGGTCAAATACTATCAGCAGCATATCGACCGCCGGATCACGTTCGAATATGTCCTCCTGAACGGCATCAACTCGCAGGAAGAGGACGTGCTCGCGATGAAGCGTTCGCTCCAAGGGATCAAGTTCCACCTGAACCTGATCCGTTACAACCCGGTCGACGAGATACCGCTTTCGCCGCCCACCGACGAGGAATACCGCCATTTCAAGGGCTTCCTCCGAAAGCACGGCATCCCGTTCGTGGAGCGTTTCGGTAAGGGGCGCGAGATCGCCGCCGCCTGCGGCCAATTAGGTTTGTGTAAGCTGGATGAGAGACTGGCGAAGAGTAAAAGCTAAAACATCCTACAAAGGACACCTTGATTGATTGTCTGGCTCTATGAAAATAGTAGACGCCGCTATGCTAAATTTATCCTATTCTGCAATTAAAGGCACTTCAAAAAACTCATGTAATTAATAAAAATTTGAAAAAAGACATTCATCTTTCTGAGTTCGCAGCCTGTCCCCGAAGGTAGGCCGTAGGGGGAATGAAAGAACAGTGCCTTTTTGGGTTTTAATGGAGTTTTTAGAACTCCCCATAATTCATTCCAGCGGCAGTTCGATATAAAATGTCGTCCCGGTGTTTGCGGCGGTCTCGAACGTAATCTCGCCCTTATGGAGATGCACGATCTCACGCGTGATCGCGAGCCCCAGCCCCGTCCCGCCGTGCTTCCCGTAGGTCACGAACGGCTCGAAAAGCGAGTCGCGGATTTCCTTCGGGATGCCCTTCCCGTTATCCTTCAGCGAAAATACCGCCCTATCGCCCTTGAGACTCACATTCAGCGTAAACTCGCCGTCGTTCTTCATCGCGTCCATCGCGTTATGCGCGATATTGTAAAACACCCGTTTCATGCGGTCGCCGTCGAACGAGATCGTCCCGTCATAGCCGACATTCATAAAGAACCTGATCCCGCGCTCCTTGAACATCATCCGGAGCAGGCTGTCGACCTCGTCCATGAACTCCGGTATCTTGACCTCCGACTTCTTGATCTTGATCTCGCCGCGGGTGTACTCAAGGATTTCCGACGCCAGCGCGACAAGGCGTTCCGATTCGGAAATAATCATCTTGACGAACTCGGCCTTGTCCTCCTCGGAAAACTCCGGCGACGAGAGGCATTCCGCGAAACCGATAATCCCGGCCATCGGATTCTTGATATCGTGGATGATGTTGGCTGCCATCTGGCCGATCGCGGTGAAACGTTCGGACTTCAGTTTGTCCTCGAAGATCACCACCCGTTCGAGGGAGACATTGAGAAGGTGCGAGACCGTGTTCACAAAATAGAAGTCGTACTTATCGAACGTATCGTTATCGATTTTATCGACAAAAAGGACGATTGCGCTGATCTCGCCGCGCACCTTGATCGGGATCGCCATCACGGACTTCACCACACCGAACTTTGCGAGTTCCTCGGGATCGCATCCCTTATTCTCATGGATGTCGCCGATGAACACGGATTTCCCGGTCTCGACCACCATCCCGAGAATACATCTCGGGGAGTATGCGGCCGTCTTCGGATACTCCTTGACATTGAGGTCGATATTGTTCGCGACAAGCAGGCTGAACACCCCGTCCTTTTTCGAGTATCCGTATACCGCGACATTCTCGATATTGATGAAACCCGGGAAGATATCAGCGATAGTATGATAAAGGTCTTTGGCGGAATAGTAGTTGATCGACAGGAGGAGGCGCGAAATCTCGTTGATCGAACGGAAGATATACATATCGCGTTCGTTCGTGTTGAGAGCGTATTCCAGGGCGAGCTTCTGTCCCTGCATCTCCTCGGTCTTGTCCTGCACGATCTCGCCGAGGTTGTCGACAAGGATGGCGTTATTGAGCGCGATAGTCAGATACTTCCTGAGTTCCTGCAGGAAGCGGAATTCGTGCATATTGAGACTCGACTTGTCCCGTTTCTCGCCGATCACGATCACGCCGATCAGGCTGTCGCCGTAAACAAGCGGCACCGCGATCTCCGCGCCGTGTTTCTCGAGAAAGGTCTTGATCTGCGTATCCCCTCCCATGCTGTCGTGCTCGATTAAAAATTCTTCCAGTTCGAGGACTCCGCTATGCCCGACAAAATAGTTCACTACGCCTGCGGGAATTTTCGTATCCTTCCCCGGAGAATCGAGCGAGGTCAACGCGTGGTTTTTGAATAGAAAGAACTCCATCTTCGATAAGCCGAGCGCGGTTTTAACAGTGGAGACTGTTTTAAGGATCAGCTCGTTCGTCTTCTGCACCTTCAGCAGTTCTTCAATAAATTGATCGAAAACTTTTTGGAGGCTATTTCTATTTCTCTTGAACCAGCCTTCAATGGTCGGCATGAACAACTGCATGAAGAAATAGAACACGAGCGCGTCGATACAGTAGAGTCCGATCTTTTTATAGACTTCCGTCTTGTCGAGCATCGGCTCGATTACGACGACGCTCAATGTCACAAATCCGGCGAGCATCGCGATAGTGAGAACCCATTTCAGGATATCGAGAATGAGGTTATTGATATCGATCAGTTTTTCCGAAACGACCGCGTAGGAGATCGAGAGAATAAATATCACGGCGGCAATGGAAACCCCCGCATGATAAAAGTCGGAATTACCCAATTCGGGGAGTAGCACCGAAAGGAAAAGGATGATGACCGTCGAAAGGATGATTCCCCAGAATATCAGGAGGAGACGCGAACGGTAACGGGCGTATCTGGTAGTCCGGTAACTGCGGACAAACAGTATGAGCGACGCAACGGTATAGACCAGCATCATCCCGAACCAGATATAGAATCCGCCGCCGGTTTTCTCGATCAGCGTACCGCCGATTACACTCGCCTCGATGATCGTGAACGGGGTCAGGAGCGCGTATATCCCGACCGCGACGAGCGGGAGAGTTAGCAGGACAATCAGTACCGTTTTGAGCTTGAGAATCCGGACAGGGAATAACGCTGAAAGGATAAAGATAGAGCAGGTCAATAGCGATCCGAGGAAAACACTCATCCGGTCGCAGAATAGAATCGCGGCGGGGTCGCCCGATAATAGCATCACATCGACATTAATTAAAAAAATGACACTGAAAAGGGTGATAGTTGAAAACACGATGTTCACGGGATTCCTGCGGTTCCGCACCAGAATGCGGATACCGAGGAAACAGAAGACAAGTACGATGACTATATCGATAAACAGTAAAAACATATCCCGCCCTTACTCTTGTGTATAGCTTATTCCGGTGATAATGATCGCCGTGCCCTTACCGGTTTCGCTCTCGACGACTATTTTCAAGCCCAGCCGTTCGCAAATCTGCCGGACGACCGAAAGCCCGAGCCCGATTCCGGAGACCTCGTAAGTCCGCTCGGACACCACTCTATAAAAACGGTCGAATATCTTTCCCGCTTCGCTCTCGGATATCCCTATCCCGTTATCCTCCACCCTGAACGACAATCCGTCCGCGCCGGTCTCGACTCCAAGTTTCACCTTACCGCCCTCACGGTTGTAGATTACAGCGTTGTGGACAAGTTCGAAGAGAACATGCCGCAGGTAGGTCTCGTCCGAGCGCATGACGATTTTTTTCTTCCCCGCATGTTTCAGACCCGGGACTTCTATCGCGATATTTTTCTCCGACGCGAGCGGACGCAGGTCGGTATCGATTTCCTGCCCGCTGAATTCCGTCAGGAAGCCCTTTAGTTCGATGTCCTTCTCGAAAAACTCATCCTTGTCGATCACCGAAACCATGATGAAATTATTCACGATCTTTTTCAGCACGCGGATATCGTTAAAGATGGAGCCGTAGAATTCGCGCACCGTATCCGGATCGCCGTCGATCTCGCCGGAAAGGAGGAATTCCACCGAACCGAAGATCGTCGTAATCGGCGTCCTCAGTTCATGAGACACATTAGAGATCAAGTCGCTTTTCAGTTGGTCGAGTTTCTTCAATTCGATGTTCTGTCTATGGATTTCGTCGAAACTTTTTTTCAGGTTGCCGATCATGATCGAGAACGCGTGCGAAAGGTCGTGGACCTCATCATGCGCTCGTATCTTCACCTGATAGTCGAGGTCGCCCTCGCTCACCTTCTCGGCCCAGAACGTCAGCTTGCGGAGGGGATTGGTAATCCCGCGCGCGAAGATGAACGCCATGATCATCGCGAAGAGTAAGCCCGCTATCGAGATGCGGAGGATCAGTTCCTGCTGCTGCTTCTGCGATTCGAGTATCCACGACGACGACATCCCGATCACGATAGCGCCCACGGGCTTCCCCATGAAATCCTTCATCGGAAATTTCGCGATAGACAGCCCGAACTCCTCGTCATGCACAATCAGCCTGTTTGTCGATTCCATCACTTCCGCGCTCTGCCGTTCCGCCCAGATCATCAGGTTCGTCCCGTCAGACGACCCGGATAAAAGCGAAGAGGTTACCTTACCTTCCGTGTAGATTATTACGTTCGCGCCGATAGTTTCGGATATCTTTAAAGCAGTTCTGTCGTCGAGAAGGGTTTTCCCGACAATAACAGACTTCTTGTTCCCGCTATATGAGCTCGCTGTGAAATAGAGATTCCCGCCGCGTTCGACTATTCCCGAGAACGCACCCGAGCCGCCGTAGTTTTTCAGGAACAGCGTCGTCTCGACGGGAAACTTTCTTCCCGCCTCGGCTTGTATTTCTCCCGATGTGGAGTAAAGCTGAAGGCTGTCGAACCCGTAATCCGAACGGTACTTCTCGAGGATGTAGGGGAACACTAAGAGTTCATTGTTCTCGAGCGCGGAGTTCAGTTCCGCTATCGTACCGAACGCCTTGATGAACTGCATGTTCATAAAGAGAGTATTGCCGAGCGTGCTCTCGACAGTCTCGACCGACCGTTCCACCCTGCTGTTCAGGTACTCGGAGAAGTTCTCGACAAACAGCCTGTTGATTCCGAGGTAGAGCGTTCCCACCAGCGGCGCGACTATCAGGATGAACAGGGCGAAAATTTTGTACTGGATCCGGATCTTCACATTGCCTTCCTACTCTGTTACGACTTCTACGGCCGATACGGCCTTATTATAGGTATCTTTTTCCGTCAGGACGGAATTTTTATCTGTGATCTCTTTTTTACCGTTGAGCACGTAACGGTACTGGTAATGCCCGGGCGTCAGTTTTACCTTCACAATCCATTCGCCCTTGACCGCCGTTTTCGACATCGGGTAATAGTAACCCTCGATGAAATCCTTAAACAGGTACTTGCCGCCCCAGATATTGAAATCGCCGATCACCCAGACATTCGTGATGTCCTGGGCTTCAGCGGTGTATTTGAATACAGTCTCTACCCCGAAGTCCTTATCCATGCCGTAGTATTCGCCCTTGGGGAACGTCTCGAGCCCGATATAGACGACATTGTTATAGGTCGACGACGCCCCGGCCTGCACCTTGACCATTTTCTTTTCCTTGTCGGTCAGCAGGTTTTTTCCATCCACCACGTACTTATAGTAATACGCTCCGACAGGGAGTCTCGTTTTAACCTTCCAGTATCCGGCTTCGTCCGGGCCGGTCATCGCGTAGTAAAAATCGGGACTCAGTTCCTTGAGGTCGGTCGTCTTCCCGCCCCAGTAATTAAAATCTCCCACCAGCCAAACCGACTGCGCCTTCGGGTTCAGGTAACTGAACTCCACTTCGGCCTTTCCGTCGGGATCGACCACGGGTTTATTCGTCACATTCGCCTGAATGTTTCCGGTTTCCTCACCCACTATGATGATGTTATTCGCCTCGCTCAGGTTCTGGCTGTCCGTCTTCTGCTTCGGATCGACTACCCATGACGTCCCGTTCACCACAAAGCGGAAGATATGCTTTCCCTTCGTGAGGTACACCGGCGCGTGCCAGTTCCCGTCCTTGTCCGGGTCCAGCATCTCGACATAGTAGCCGGGAAGTATTTTTTTGACCGTGTAGTATGTTCCGCCCCAGTAATTGAAATCTCCGACAAGCCACACGGTCGTGGCGTTCTTCCTGTAGAACGTGAAATCGACAAGATAAAGGTCTTCGAAACCCATGACCGAATTGGCGGAGCCGATAATGTTCTGCGTGTTCGTCAGCCGTTTGAATGAAAGATGATTGACATTCGGGTCTTTCGCATAGTAGTCCTCGTTCACAAGATAGGCATATTCGTGGAAATTTAGGTCGGCGGTAGTGGTAATCGTCCACACCCCGTTCTCGTCCGGGCCGTGGAGCGGCCAGTAGTACTTGGGCGATATCTCCTCGACATTCCCCGAGCCCTTCTCCTTGCCCCACTGGTTGAACGTACCTACCGCCCACACCGCGTAGGCGTTCGGGTCGTAATAGCTCATCGTGATATTGGTCGTGTACTTCGAGTTCACGGCCGGATTGACAAAATACTTCCCGGGTTCGGGGTATTTGTTTGTCAGCGACGCCAGCCGAAGCACGGCGATCTTATTTTCAATAGAGATAAAAACGGGGTCGGTCGGAAACGTGAGGTAATGGAATGTCTTTTTATCCCAGTTCTGTTTGATACCGAATGTGTTCAGGAAGAGACCGGGCGATTTCTCCCACACCTCTTTGTTCTCCGGGTCGAGCGCGGCTTTCTCGTCGGGATAACGGTAATTCAGGAAAAGGCGGTATGCGTAAGTCCCGGCGGGAAGGCTCAGGGTGAGTTCCCAATGCCCGTTATTCGCGGGATGCCTGATGAAGTAGAACGCGTTCTTGCCGCTTCCGGCGGTCTCATCGGCGAGCGCGATACATTTGAGCGGGTTGAACTTCAGGGCGTTCTTCAACGCCACCACCGCCGCGTTCATATCACCCATCAGCCCCACTGCGGCCGCAAGATGTACATACACCGACACCCAGTCGGGATGGCGCTCGAGCACTTCCTTCAGGACGGGGATCGCGCCGAACGGCGAGTTGCTTAACATGGTGACGGTTTCGATGAGGAGCGATAGGTCGGCCTCGGCCTGATCGAGCTTGCCGGGCTTTTTCTTCTGCGCGGCTTTGATCGTATCTTTAGCCTTCGCGTACTCGCCCGTTTTGATATACAGAAGACCGAGCTCGGAATACACCTGGTACTCCAGCCCCTTCTGCGACAGTCCGAGCTTCAGCGCTTTTTCATAGTTCCGTACCGCCTCGGACAGGCAAAAATTTTTATTATAGAGATCGGCGATAAGAATATACGGATAGTCCCATTGCGGCGAACTCTCGATAGCCTTTTTAAACTCGAGACTCGCGCGGTATGGGTCGGTTTTTTGAAAGGTCAGCCCCTTGCCGATCCACTGCATCGATTTCTGCTGATCGGGAAATACCGTTCCGACAAAACACAGGCTCATGAACATCAAGGAGAGTAGAGTGACGCATTTCTTCATAATCCCGCCTGCATGAAAGGAATACCGGGCTATTCTCCCCCGGCAAGGACTTTGTTGACTATATCCAGAAGGTGATTGGGCGAGAACGGCTTTGTCAGGAAATGCTTCGCGCCCATCTCCATCGCCTTGCTCTCGTCCGATCGCTGCCCCGAAGCGGTCAGGAAGATCACCGGGATGTTCGCGGTGGCTTGTCCGTCTTTCAGCTTCTGGAATACCTCGAATCCGTCCATCGTGGGCATCATGATATCGAGGAGAATCAGGTCGGGTTTTTCGCTGGCCGCGAGTTCCAACGCGGACGCGCCGTTATAGGCGGTCACCACCTCGAACCCGTTAGCCTTCAGTTTCGATTTGATCAACATGATAATATTCGGTTTGTCGTCCACAGCCAGTACTTTTTTCATCTTATACTCCCCGATAATCCATTATACCATTAAGAATGATCTTTATCAAAAGAAACGCAGAGAAGAGTCAAGTCGTCGTTCATCCCGGCACCGTCGAGAAACTTCCGCATCTCGGCGAGCGCGGCATCGTTCAATTCCACGGGAGACTTATTCCAAAGGCCGGTCAGTATCTCGCACATCCTGTCCTCGCCCAGTTCCTCGTCCGCCGGATTGAATTCCTCGAAGAGGCCGTCGGTGAACAGCAGAAGCTTGTCGCCGGGCTTGAATTCCGTTTCGCGTGTCTGGTAGATCGAGCCCTCGATGATTCCGGCGACCTTTCCGGTGGGCGGCAATACAGTCCGCTTCCCTTTGGAAAGAATATACTGCGCCGGGTGCCCGGCCGAAGCAAATACGATCTTTTTTTCTTTGATATATATATCGGCAACCATGCATGTAAAAAAGAAGGATAAATGACGGCTATCGAGCATAAATCCGTTATTGATCTTCTCGATCAGTTCGCCGGGACTCGCGATGACATTTTTCAGCCTGTCGTATTCGCCCTTGATCATCATCGTGATCAGCGCCGCCTGCACACCGTGCCCGGTGGCATCCGCGATAAACACGCGGATCACCCCGCCGGAAATTTCGGTGATATCATAATAATCCCCGCCCACTTCGCTCATCGGGATATAACGGATATCTAAGCTGAGCGCGCCCATCCGGCCGATCTTCCTCGGCAGGACGCTCTGCTGGATACGTTTCGCGATATTGAGGTCGGTCGTGATCACCCTATCTTTCAGCTTGAGGGCCTCGTTCGTTTTGTTGAGCTCGGCGGTCCGTTCGAGCACCAGCCGTTCGAGGTTGAGAATCGTGTAGCTGTTCTCAAGGTTGGCCGCGAAATCGTTCAGGAGGATTTGAAGCTGGTTGATATCGTGGTCTTTGACAGACCGTTCGTGGAAGATATTATCGACAAGGAGTACTCCGACCGCTTCCTTGCCCTTGAGGATCGGCATGAGGAGATAATCGGTCAGGTTAAGGCTTTTTCGTATCGCTGTATCGCTTTCGGACTCATCCCCGGAAGACTTGGCGATATACTGGAAGCAGTTCCGCTGAACAATCCGCCAGAGTACCGACGTTTCGGACTTGGGTATCTTGAATTCTCTGAGCCTGCGGAGAAATTCGCTGTCCGTATTCGCGATATAGTTCTTGTAGTCCGCGACAAACTCCCGCAGATCGAGTTTGAAATCCCGGTAGTTTTTCATGCTTCCGAACTTCTTTTCCACTTCGCCGGTATCGAGCATCCCGATCGCGTAATGCCCCACAAGCTCGTCCTTATCGATTAGGAATATCGCCGCGCGGTTGTATCCCAATCCGAAGTTCGCGGTGATAAAATAGAGGAATACGGCGTAGAGCTCGTCGATCTGGTTGATCGTGTTGAGCACCGCAGTCACCTCGTTGATCAGTTTCAGGTCGCGGAGGTTCGCCCCGACAGTGAGACGGAGTACGTCAAAGTTCTTCGCCAGTACTTCGATCTCGTCGTGGGTCTCGATCTTTTTTTCGATATCGAAATTTCCACGGATAATATGCTTCGTCCATTCGATCAATTGGTTCAGGTACTTGCTGATAAACCCGCCGATATTGAGGGAAAGGATGACGAAGAACAACATCGATATCCCGAGCAGGAGGAAGTTTGTGTAAAGGTTTTTCTGCATATCGGCGGCAAGCATATACATATAGTAAAGCGCCAGGTAGTAACCCAGTACCTCCCCTTCCACGACAATGGGATAGAGGACCGTATTATAAGGGTGAAGGTTCAGGGTCCGGAGAGGCTGGATGAGGGATTCCGACGGGTCGGGCAGTTTCCAGAAAATCCCCCGGTCTTTTTCATCGGGATGGTTCTGGGCATAGTTGATGATATCGATATAGAAAAAATTCCGGTACAGGTCGATCATATTCGTCGCCTGCCTGTTGGAAAGAACCAGATTGGATAACGAGGGATTGAGACTCAGGTTACTCATCTGCACTATATTCGATGCAATATTTGTTTCGAGAATATCCTGAACTATCTGAATATCCTCAAGCCTCATCCCCAGCGCTACGATATTCAGGTCTTTATCGAACACCGTGATCTGCGCGAGCATGTTCTGTGTGCTCGATACCTTATCCTTTTCGATTCTCATCCGGGATGCGGCAAAAAATTTATCGAAGACGGATTTTATCTGCGCCTTGGTCTCTTCCGAATCGAGATCGTAGAGATTGACGCATTCGCCCGTCATATACAGATGGATCAGGCTGACTGTCTCACGGAGGAAATACTTCATCGATTCGGTTTTCTCGCGCAGGTTATAAAAGATCAGCACGGAGTTCGTCAGGAGCGCGACGAGGAAGATCATGATAATCATCTTGAGGCCGAACGACAGCCTAAGCCTGAGTACGAGCATGAGAAGCGGCTGAAGCACCGTATAGATCAGGATGACCGCGATGAAGCCGATCACCAAGAAATTGAATACGAATTCCCATTCGCCGAGATTGGACACCTCGATCACCGAGTTCAGTCCTCCGAACTGGTCGTCGAGGTTCTTCGCGGCGTTTTTGTTATGCATCCATATCTGCGAAACAGGCGAATCTCCCGTGAAGTAAACAACGAACTTATACTGATTGTCCCCGTACTCTACCGGGATTACCGCTTCCCATTTTCCGGGCGAGACTTCTTTCATCCGGTACTTCTCGCTCGCGGGATTCCAGTCGCAGAAAAAGCCCGATACGAATACACGGTCTACAGTGTATTCCGCCCGGTCTTCGTCGGTGATAATTTCGTACTTTTCTTCTATCTCCTGAGGGAACGGCAGTTCGAACACGACGGTCTGCGGTTTCAATGCTTCGGGTTTGGCATAGGTAAAATACCGGTTTCCCAGAAACCAGATCACGACAAATAAGGCCAGTAATCCGATTCGGAAATACACCGCGATAGCGGTCTTGCCGGTCAGGAGACTGGGTAACGATTTTTTGTTTTCATTTTTCCGCATACGATATTGTAAAACGGAAAGGATTTATGTCAACCGCTATATCGATAATGCCGGATTTTATCTCAGCTTTTTATCAGCACGGTTTCGGCGGTCAAAAGTACGACTGCGCATATCATCAGCGCCAACGCGAATTCCCACCGGAAAAAGGGTAGTTTAATATCCGTCCCCGAGACCCCGATGATCTCCGCCGATACGCCCAGCTTGTCTTCGATCTCTCCGGGCGAGTAAAACTCGAACTCCGACTCCGCCCCGGTGTTGCGGATCAGGAACTTCCCGTCGTCCTTATAACGGTACACACCCGGCGTATCGGGAGACATGATCGTGCCGCCGAGGCCGTAGTAGACCCCGTCGGCCTTCTCTTTCATCAGGTACTTGCCCCGGAAGTTCTCCATAAATATCTCGCTGACTGTAAGCAGGAGAAACACCGAGGACGACAGCACGTCTTCGTTCGCGCCGATTGAAAAATTGAACACGGAATAGTTATTCAGCTGATAGACTAACGGGGTATCTCCGGCCTTGACCGCCACCTCGCCCGGGATCGGCTCGAACGCCGTCATGATCGAAAACGCCTTGACAATCTCGAGCACGGAATACTTCGAGGAGATATCGCCCGTAACAGACTTTTTCGCGAACTGGCAGAATATCTTGAAATCGCGCTGGAGCACCCGTCCGAAACGGTCGGCGTCCTCGCAGAAGAGGAGTACCGGCTTATCCGCGATCTGTTTGGGCAGGTAACCCGCCATGATCAAATCCGCGTTGTGGGGCGACTGCGTCATATAGAACTTCGGGAAGAGGCTCGAAAGGATGCGTCCGATCACCGGTGACTGGATATCGGAATAGACCGACGGCACGGCTGAGGCGACTACCGGGAAATAGTTCGTATTGTCCGCGATGAAGCCGTCGCCCTCGAGGACGACCTCACCGAACCCGATTCCGCTCTGATTGACAAAGCGCGATATCTCGATCACCGGTTTCGCCTGCTCGGAGAGGACGGTTTCACCGCCGATAGCGATCTTCACCCTGTCTCCCGGCACGATCTTGCCGCCTATCTTGACAGACAGCACCGACTTGACGTCCGGCAGTCCGACCATCGGGAAGACCGACACCTCGGATACATAGATATTTCTGTTCGTATCGGCGGTCAGGACGAACTTCACTTCTTCCGTCCCCGACGGGAGCTTGAAAGCCGCCCCGGTCGACGACTTCTGCGCGTCCGATATGAGAATGAGCCTCACGGCGGGATCGGACGCAAGCACGGCGGCAATCTTTTCCGGGAACGTGCTCTCGCCGAAGAAGTCGTACCCGGCGGGCAGTTTACCCTCGTTCAGCGCTTCCGGCAGGACAGGCTTCATGCCGAAATAGACCTTGCCGATCTTGTATTGCTCCTTCAGCCCGAGGACTATTCCGCCGAGGTCGAAACGCGACATACTCACCGAGTCGTCCACGATCACAGTCCATTCGCCGCTGTCCGCACCCCGCGATACTACCGGGGACGCGAACGCCAGAATGATCGCGAGGAACACGAGCGCGCGCAGGACTTGTTTCAGCCGCATCCTAATCCGTTTGTTCTCCAGTTCGCGTTTGAGGATAGTCATGATAAAATCGAGCGACGGGAACTGCTCGCGTTTTTTATTGATATTAAGGATGAGGGAGATCACGAGGGGCACGGCGGCGAGCGCGAGGAAGTACAGGAAGAACGTGTTTAAAAACGCCATCGTTTCCCCCTGGAGGTCACGGCGCTCAGCCTGTCGAGGTAACGTTTCAACGCGGTGTAGTATGGCGTCTCGGTAGTGAAGAGGTCGTAGAGCAGGAACGCCTCGGAGAGCTTCGCGCGTAGTTCGTCCGTCCGTTCGCGGAGCTTTGTCCGGTAGAGATCGCGGATTGTGGACGGGATCAGTTGGAGCTTTTTACCGTTCTCCATATCGATCATCTCGAGGTTGCCGTGCAGGCTGAGTTCCCGTTCCTCGGGCGTCAGGATATGGATCAGGTTAATGCGGCGTTCGGTAAAAAACGCGGGATCGAGGCCGTGCACCCAGAGATCGCTGATCAGGAACACGATGCGGCCGCGGATAAACGGGATGCCGTCCATCGAGGTGACCCCCGACGTCCCGATCCGTGAGAGAGTCTCTTCGAGGTTCGAGAGGGTCAGACGCCCCATGTCGCGGTATTCCGAGTTGACTGTCGATACCCAGACACCGGCTTTCCGTGAATGGAGCAGGTAAGCCATGATCGCCGCGATCTTTTTCGCGATCTCGACCTTTCCGTGGTACGCCATCGATTCGCTGTTGTCGATCAGGATACGGACGTTGGTGGTAATGTCGCTTCCGTAGTTCTTCACGAAGAGCTTATCGGTGCGGCCGTAGACCTTCCAGTCGATATCGCGGATATCGTCGCCGGGATGGTAGAGGTTGTACTGCTCGAACTCGAGATTCCGGCCGAGTATCCTCGACGGATCGTCGCCGTGACGGCGCGCTAACGGCGGCAGGACGAGGTCGTAACGCCTGAAAAAGTCGATGGCTTCCTTCTCAAGATACATTTGCTTTCCTTAACATCTATTATATACCAAAACCCGATAAAAGAAAATCTTTGCGTATCAATAAACTTTTGAAATTACCGCGTATTAGTGCTATAATCAACCGGTCTCGGTTTGTCTTCTTTTGTATCATAGACTCTATACGAAACGCATCAATGGGAAAAATAATCGCGGGGGTGATTATGAAAAAACAGGTTCTGTTCATCGCCTTTATCTTTACCGCCGCAATCGTCTATCCCGCGCCAATCCCGGATATAGTCTATCTCTCGAAGGGCGCGAATGTCCAGATCGGGGTGATCAAAGGCCTCGACGCGGATCGCCATTTGATCCTGTTCCGGCACTCGGACTTCAATCCCGCGTTCGGCACGAAGATGACGGTGCATCCCGAAACGGGAAATTTCGCTGTGTTCCTGACCGGCGCGCCCCTCGGACAGCCGACACTCGCGAAAAGCATGTACTGCTCGTGGGGGAATCTCGAAACCGGATTGGCGGGATATGTCGAGATCAGAAGCGGCGCGGGCGATTTCTATTCCAAACCGTTTTTTTCTCCCGGCGGCGAGACGATCTACTACTCCGGCCTTTCTAAGTTCGAGTCTGTCATCAACTCGATCGACCCCGTATCCAAGAAACAGACCAAGGTGTTCTATAATAAGTGGCCGTCGAAGTACAAGCCGGGCAAGGTTCAGTTCGGAAATACGGTATTCTCGTTAGACCAGACCGGCGCCGCGTTCACGGTCGGTTCGGCATCGGAATCCGCTATCTATACATGGGCTTTCGCCGACAAGACGCCGAAAAAAGTGCTGACGGTGAAAAACCTCCTCGATCAAGGGCTCTCGTGGTTCGGGGACTACGTCTTCTACTGCGATTACACCTTCCAGAAGAACAACTATAAAAAGGTCTATCTGAACATCCTCGATGTCCGCACGATGAAGTCCCAACGGGTGTTCGAGTATACAGAGGGCAGCGGGACACATGGGGAATTTCCCCCGGAAACAATGGTTTTCGACGCCGAAGGAAACATGGTGTTCTTCATGGATACGCACGACGACGCGTTTATGACGGTGGCGGATATCTATATAATGAGCATGGATACGTTTGTGAGCGAGAAGATAATCGAGAACGCCTACGGCCTCTACGCGGTTTCGCCCGACGGCAATCTCCTTCTGTACTCGGAGCATAAGACCCCGGTCGATATCACTGACCCCGCGAACTGCTACCCTACCCAGAAGAATCCGATCTGCATCGCGGTTTACGATATCCGGAAAGGGAAATCGAAGAAACTGGCTATCCCCGGATTGGCCGATTTCGAATATATAAACTTCGTTTATTAAACCGGAAGTACCGTTTATTCCGGCCGAGATTGTTGAATCTACGGCATGTGTGCATCATTGATAAAAAATCGTTCGGGGAGTAGAAAAATATGAAGATTCTCATAGCGTTTATCGCGGCGGTATTTTGTTTAACGTCAGGAGCGTTCGGTAACGGGCTTCCTGTGATAGCCGTGCTCGACTTCGAGCCGAAAAAAGTCGATTCGGACACATCCGAACTGGTATCCGAACTGCTCGGGATCGAGTTTGTCAAGAGCGGCAAGTTCCAGGTGGTCGAACGGACGAAGATGAAGTCGATTATCGAGGAACAGAAGCTCCAGCTCGCCGGCCTGACCGGGAGCGATTTCGCCGAGAAACTCGGGAAGATGCTCGCCGCCGATAAGCTCGTGATCGGTACGGTCACTAAGATCGGTGATACGATCCATATCACGGCAAAGGTCGTCGATTCGGAAAGCGGCGTGATCGAGAAAGCCGAATCAGTCGAAGTAGTCTCCGAAAACGCTCTCTCCGACGGGGTCAAGAAGCTCGCGGGGTCGTTGACCGGCAGTCAAGGCTCGCAGGTAAAACCCGCTGATCCCGGCGATAATCCGTTCGAATTCATCCAGAATACGATAGGCGGCGCGGTTAAAATAAACATTCCCGATCTGGTAAAAACCGAGATTGAGAAGGGTATCAGCAACTCCCAGAAAACCCAGTCTGTTCAGGACAACCCGCCGAACACGAACGCGCCGGGTTACTTCACGTTCGACTTCGCCCTCTTCAGCCGTTACGGCCTCAACAACCTGAGTCTCCCGTCCTACGGCGTGACCGGAACACCTCTCGATCTGGGTGTCCGTGTCGAGTTCAATGTTTCGCCGTTCTTCGGGTTTGGGCTCGGCGGCGGCACGACTCTCCTTTTGAACAATTCGCAGACAGCTTACGAGCTCTCGCTATGGGATTTCGGATTTACCGCGACGTTCAATCTCGGCTTATTCAAATTCGTCCGTCTTCAGGTTTCGGCCTTAGCCGGATTC
>Ga0154538_161_pt1 | contig 46517 bp, 43 predicted proteins | sample RifGroF1_FD_105681 | JGI IMG/M metagenome (GOLD analysis project Ga0154538, IMG submission 105681) | Spirochaetes bacterium GWF1_51_8 | reverse complement strand
TATTCTAAGGCGAATCTTAAAATATTTCATTATATATCAATGAGTTATTCGTTTTTCAGCAAGCCCTAATTAAGACTTTTCTAAGCTCCCTGATCTCAACCTTAATTGACTTGAGATCGTTTTGCAGGGCCTTTCTCTTGCTAATTTTCTCTTGTAGGTTTTCTATCTCCGGTGTATTATTCCCTAAATAGGTATAAGCGACATTTTTTGTTTTCGGATCGTACTTTCCGAGATATGAATAAAATCCGTTGGAACGTTTTCTTATATAGATATTTCCGGGAGGTAAATCCGCGATTTCCTTCTCATAGTACTCTTTCAAACTTTTAAGACGCAGATATTCCTCATTCAAAACGGAGAATATTTTCGACATTTCAGCCTCTTGTACAATATTGTAGTAAATAGTATATCATATTGTACAAAATGTCAAAACATATTGGTTTTTCCGGTTATCGTCTCAGTTCTTCTAGGTAATTCTCCGCGCCGTACGCTGCGAGTGCGCCGTCGCCCGCCGCGGTGATCACCTGACGGAACTCTTTCTCACGGATATCGCCGGCCGCGAACACCCCGGGGATGTTCGTATTCATATTCCCGCCGGTCAAAATGAAGCCCTTGCTATTAAGCGCGACCCCGATGCCGGAGAGGAAATCCGTGTTCGGGATTCCGCCGATATAGAGGAACATCCCGTCGACCGTCAACTCGGACAACGCGCCGGTTTTGACATTTTCGAGCGAGAGCTTTTCGAGTTTTTTATCGCCCGCGACACCCTTGACGACCGTGTCCCAGATGAACTCTATTTTATTGTTCTTAAACGCATGATCGCTGACTATCTTCGATGCGCGGAGCTCGTTCCTGCGGTGGATGACATAGACCTTGCTCGCGAAACGGGTGAGGAAATTCGCCTCGACTATCGCGGAATCTCCGCCGCCGATAATCGCCGCCGTCTTGCCTTTGTAGAACGCCGCGTCGCAGGTGGCGCAGAACGAGATGCCGTTGCCGATAAACTTATCCTCGCCCTCGATCCCGAGCTTCCGCGGGCTGACCCCTGTAGCGACGATGAGCGCCCGCGCGGAGTAGGTATTGCCCGATGCTGTCACGGTGAATCCCGCCTCGTCCTTAACAATCCCGGCTATCTCGCCGTACTCGAATTCGGCGCCGAATTTCTTCGCCTGTTCGTCCATCTTCTGCGCGAGTTCGTAACCGTTGACGCCCTCCGGGAATCCCGGGTAGTTCTCGATCTCGTTAGTCAACGCGGCTTGTCCGCCGGAACCGAGTTTTTCGATCACGAGCGTTTTCAGTAGTCCACGCGATGTGTAGATCGCGGCTGTCAGCCCGGCCGGGCCCGCGCCGAGAATGATGACGTCGTAGGACTTGATATCGGGCATGGGAGTCTCCTTAAATTAGGATATAATAATATAATAAACGAGTGCCGATTCGGCAAACGCGGAAATATTATAACAGGCACGGGCGATTTTAACAAAAAGCAAACGAAATAATAAATTGACTTATTCCCTCCCGGTGTTATAATTCTATATCGAATGAATGAGAGGTCGTATGAGTCAAGCTGTTTCCGAATACCTGCTTTCCGATGTCAATAAACGGTTTCGGGATGTATTGAGAAGTTCTCGCATCGGTTTTATCGAGGGGTATCTGTTTGGAAGTAAGGCGGCACGCCAATCCGTCAGTGATAGCGATTGGGATTATCTGATCGTACTGGAGAAGGAAGTAAGCGGTGCGGAGTTACGTCAATTAACAGGCCGACTCCTGATCGAATTTCACAAAATTGTTCCCGACGAACCCGCGGATATCATCATTCAATCGAAAGATGCATTTGGGATGAACAAGAACCGGCTGAATCATATCTCGAACGAGGCTTTTACGAAAGGGATAAAAATATGAATCAAATCTCCTCGGACGAATGGCTATCCAAGGCAGATGAGGATTTGTTGACCGCGAAGATACTTCTTTCCGTTGCGGAATCGCCCAACCGTTCCATAGCATTCAGTTCTCAACAATCGATTGAGAAGTCCCTGAAAGCTTTTCTCTCAAGTGTGCCGGAATTCCGCATTCCCAAATCCCATGATTTGGGTCTTCTTGTGAAGTTTTGTAAAGATAAAGATTTAGATTTTTCAGGTCTGAATATGGAAAAACTGATAGGGTTGTCTTATTTCGCAGTCGAAGCAAGATATCCTGGGAATCCCGATTCTGTGACAAGGGATGAAGCAAACGAGTCTTTTCATTTCGCTAAACGAATCCGTGAAATAGTACAAAACGCATTAAAACAAGCAGAATGATCGAAGAAACCTAAGCCCCTGCCCCGGCGAAGCTGTTTTTCAGCGTCATGTGGATTGCGGTGCGGACCCGCGGGCTTCGTTCGATATTCAGGATTTCCTTCAGCGTCGTCATGATGCGCGGCGAACGGAAGTATTGGATTCCCTTTAGGATCTCGAGCTTGACCTCGTCGGCGATATTCGAATGCAGGATGCGGAGTAGATCGTTCGCGGCGTATTTTTTCTTCTTGGCGAATACCGCCCGTACCGCGTTGATCTGGACATAGATATTGGTCGAATAGATCACCCGTTGGAGCAGCTCCTTCTCGTCCAGCGAAAGCACGGACTTTTCGACATCGGCGTAGGGATTTGTGACTTTTTTCGCGCCGAAGATGTTTTTCAGGATATTCAGAGAGAAGAGCCATTCCTTGAACTCGCGGAATCCGAAACGGGGCTTCGAGGCTTCCGGCGCCTTACTTTTATTCTTCAGTTTGTCCTCGTATTCGGCGCGTTTCTCGGGATCGATCAACGTGTTATACGCTTGGGTGATCTCCTCGAACACCCGCTCGCCGTCTTTATTGATATCGGGATGGAACAGCTTCACGAGCTTCCGGTAAGCCTGTTTGATCTCGGCTTTATCCGCGCCGCGTTCGATCCCCAGAACCTCGTAGTACGACTTCACGCGATCTTCTCGCTCGACTGATAATTCCCCGCTTTCAACTCGGTGTAAATGAACTCGAGGCCGTCGATCGCTTCCTCGATCTTGCGGACATCGATCTCGACCACCGCTTCCTCGACCGAACGGAGGAGTTCGGCTATTTCCTCACGGATCAGGCTGTCGCGGTAGGCGGGCGGGATGGAATTCTCGATCTTGGCCGCTATCGATTCAGCCTTCGTTTTCTGCTTAAGCACGGTGGTCAGGTGTTTCCGTTTGCGGATTTCCTCGTTATAGTTCTTCAGGTGATGCTCTTTCAGCTTCTGGAGCTGTTCATCGGTGAGACGGCTGTCGTTGACTATGGTGATACCCTGCGCGGATTCGGAATCGAGGTCCATCGCGCGGACATTGAGGATGCCGTTAACATCCAGCTCGAATGTCACCTCGATACGCGGGTCGCCCTTCGGCGCATGTCGGACTCCCTCGAGACGGAACTTGCCGAGGGTGATATTGTTCTCGACATACATACTTTCGCCCTGGAAGATCGTGATATCTACGCTTTTCTGGTTATCCGCGACTGTCGTGAAGATGCGTTTCGCGGAAGTGGGGATCGGTGTGTTCCGTTCGATAATCGGGACAAAGTAGCCGTTTTCTACCTCGATACCCAGCGACATAGGAGTGACATCCACTAGCACGATACCGGAAAGGTCGCCCTGAACGATACCGGCTTGAATCGCCGCGCCCATCGCGACGACTTCTTCGGGGTTGAGCGTGCAGTCGGGCGATTTACCGAAAAGTTCCTGGACACGTTTGTGCACAAGCGGGATGCGCGAGGAACCCCCTACAAGGATCACCCTGTCGATCTCATCGATCCCGAGTTTGCCGTCGGAAACCGCCTGCTTGGTCAGCTCGATGGTGCGTTCTATATAGTCGGAGATCAGTTTTTCAAATTCGCCCCGCGTCAGTTCGAAATCGATATCGTGCGTGCCCTTTTCGTCGGCGGTGATGAACGGGACTTTCACACGCGCGGAGTTTTTCGCGGAAAGCTCGATCTTCGCGGTCTCGACCGCGTCGTACAGCTTGGACATCGCGAGAGGGTCGGTCGAAAGCTCGATCCCCGTCTCGTCCGTGAACTTCTTCGTGATCACGTCCTGGATACGGCGGGTGAAGTCTTCGCCGCCGAGCTGGTTATCGCCTGCGGTTGAGATCACCTCGAAGATGCCGTCGGCGACATTGAGCACCGAGACGTCGAATGTCCCGCCGCCGAGGTCGTACACCGCGACATTGATATCGTCGTCTTCCTTGATACCGTAGGCGAGCGAGGCCGCGGTGGGTTCGTTGATAATCCGGAGCACGTTGAGTCCCGCGATCTTGCCGGCGTTCTTGGTGGCCTGCCGCTGGTTATCGTTGAAGTAGGCGGGGACGGTGATGACGACATCTTTTATCTTCTCGCCGATCGCTTCTTCAGCTCGGTTTTTTATTTCTTTGAGGACGAACGCGGAAATTTCCTCGGGGGAGTACTTTCTGCCGTTGAGTTCGGCGGAATGGTCGGTGCCCATTTTCCGCTTGATCCTGCGGATAGCCGACGCGGCATACTCGCTGCGTTGGGCTGTTTCGCCTATGACGATCTCTTCACCGTCGAACGCCACAACCGAGGGCATCGTTTTTTTACCGTTATCGAACTCTATCACTCCGGGTTTCCCCTTCTCGTTCAGGTACGCGATCGCGGAAAAAGTAGTTCCCAGATCGATTCCGACCAGCTTAGCCATGATTCTCCTCCGTAATACATCTAACCCGCACGGGTTCGTCAGTATATACTTTTCGGAAGAAACCGGAAAAGTTTTACAGCTTCGGCTATTTAAAAAGGAAGAAATGATTTAGATTTCGTCGTCGTCGAAAGAAAGGTCGGGATCGCGTGAAAAGTAATCTTTATCGAGGTCGTCGTCGTCCTCGCCCCAGACAAGATTGTCGTCAAAATAATCGATTTTCGCTTCCGGCGGCGGATCGGCGCTAAAAAGATCTTGAATCAACTGAAGAGATTCGTCGTTCTTGGGAAATGAATCTTCCCGGAAAAAGTTTTCGGAGATATGGTGTTTTCTAACCCCTTTCATAACAACCAACCCCTTGGTTATTCACACACCCTTAAGAAAAAGGAATGCCGGAGTCGCCCCCGGCATTCTAAAAATAAACTTGATTATTCGCCTGAACCTGAGAGGCTGCCGTTGTAGTAGCTGGCGGCCTCTACGATGTACTGGACTGCATCGTACATAGAACCATCGGAAAGTGCGTCGAGGCGGAATTTGATATTGTACTGGATCATCCATCCGCTGTCACCGCTATAAAGGGAGAAAAATCCCCATTCGCTGTCTTCGATGTTGAGTTCGAGTATCTTCAGAAGCATCTCTTCACTAGGCTGATCGTCGGTGACCATGACGTCGGCATACATGACAACATTCTTATCGTCGGCGTTGACTACGTCGTCAGCGATCAGGATGAAAACATTGTAAGCGGTATCGCTGTACTCATACTCAACTTTCCAGCTTTTATCCTTCTCGGTTTCCTTGATGAATTTGTATCCGTCGCCCTTGTGGGACTTCAAGGACTTACCCACTTCTTTCGCGGACATGCTGAAGCCGAGAGAAACAGCAACAAACATCACACACACAATCGTCAAAAATCTCTTCATTGTATCCTCCTATGTTCATGTAAAATTTTTATCTTCCGCATATAGTATATCTTACCCGCAAAATATTTCAAGTTCCGAATAGAATATTTTTCTTTCGTTTATATCCGCTTCCAGACCGGGCCATCGGGGGTGTCCCGGACTTCGATTCCCTTCGCGAGGAGCGCCTTCCTGATCTCGTCGGCGCGCGCGAAGTCCTTGTTCTTCTTCGCGGCCGTCCTCGCGGCGATCAGTTCCATGTCCTCTTCGTTCAGTTCGCCCGGGCCGCCGAGGCTTAAAAACCCCAGCACGGTTTCGATCTTTTCAAAAAACGCGATGATCTCGCCCGCGAGCGCGGTTGTCACACTCTCCATCTTCTCGTTGACTGCGCGGATCAGTTCGAATAACGCGCCCATACCCTCGGCGATGTTGAGGTCTTCGTCTATCCCGGCCTCGAACTTTTCAGTCTGCGTCTTGAGGAGCGCAGTAAGCGCGCTATCGGCTTCACCGCTGTTCTTGACATTCCGCAGGGTGAAGAGAAAATCATCGATACGCTTGAGCGAAGCGTCCGCCGCCTTGATCCCGTCGAACGTGAAATTCAGCGGTTTCCGGTAATGGGTGGTGTAGAGGAGGTAACGAATCGAGCGCGGGGAGTATCCCTTTTCCAGCAGATCGCGGAGAGTGTAAAAGTTCCCCTTCGACTTAGCCATCTTCTCGCCCTCGACCACAAGGTGCGCGGCGTGGAGCCAATACCTGACAAACGGTTTCCCGGTCGCGGCTTCGCTCTGCGCGATCTCGTTCTCATGGTGCGGGAACATGTTGTCCACCCCGCCCGTGTGAATATCGAGCGTCTCGCCGAGGTACTTCATGCTCATCGCGGAACATTCGATATGCCAGCCCGGGCGACCTTCGCCCCATGGGGAATCCCACTTAACATCGCCGTCGCCGGGAGTCCATTTTTTCCAGAGCGCGAAGTCGGACACGGTCTCCTTCTCGTACTCGTCGTTAGCCACACGTCCGCTCGCCCCGGCGCGGAGGCTGTCGCGGTCGAGATGCGCGAGCTTGCCGTAGGGCGCGAACGACGTGATCTTGAAGTATACCCCGTCGTCGGTCTCGTAGGCGTACCCCCCCGCGATCAGCTTTTCGATGATCGCGACCATTTCAGGGATGTGTTCGGTCGCGGACGGGTATTTCTCCGCAGGGGTGAAATTCAGCGTTTTCAGGTCGTCGAAGAAGGCCTTTTTATAGGGTTCGGTGTATTCCGCGAGCGGGATTTTTTTCGCCTGCGATCCCTTGATCGTCTTGTCGTCGATATCGGTCAGGTTCATGATCTGCCGGACATTGTAGCCCCGGTATGTGAGCCAACGGTGAAGCAGGTCCTCGAACAGGAACGAACGGAGGTTCCCGATATGGAGAAAGTTATAGACCGTCGGTCCGCAGGTGTACATTGTCACGGTCCCTTGTTGTAACGGCGTAAAGTCTTCGAGTTCACGGGTCATCGTGTTGTAGAAACGGACGGGCATAATGTTCCTCCGTGGGTATATTGAAAGTAAATTATAATGACGAGCTGGGGTTTCGTCAACCCCTCGACAGGCTCGGGGCAGGCTCCCTCGACTGGCTCGGGACAAGTTCCTCGACATCCCGCTATTCGCGGGAAACGCGCTCGGAGAGGTTGAAATTAAGCGCGGTACAGGCTGAAGAATAGTTTTAATGTGTACGGGGCATCCTGTGTTTCGATACCGTCTCGGCTCCGCTCGACGTCCGCGGTTTCGGAATAAGTCTGCCGTGGATTGAAATAGTCTTTTTTGCCGCACCGGCGCGGCATATACCATAGTGATTGTCATCCCGAGCCGGTCGAAGAAAAAAAGAGCCGTGTGCCTGCCCTGAATGAAAGGTAGGGTGACTCTTTTAAAAATGGATGTCACCCCGAGCCAATCGAACCAATAAAAAAAGAGCCGCTTGTGGCTCTGATTTTTTCCCACAATAAAAAAGAGCCGCTTACGCGACTCTTTATGGTTTCCCCATTCAAGTTCTATTTTTTCCGGCCATTAAGGAGTGGATCGGCCGGTGCGAGTTATAATCCCAAGACCTTCATCAGCTTTTCGGCGACTGCGTTCATCACTTCTTCGTTGTTGTACGCGCCGCTTTCGAGTTTAGCCTTTACTTCCGCGATCTTATCTTCGCGGATATCGGGCGAGTTCGCCACTACTTCCTGGTACTTCGAGAGCTCGGCTAACTTTTTAGCTTCTTCAGAGATCTCCACATTGTCGGAGCCTAATCCGAGGCTGTCGCTCTTCAAGTTCACTTTATTAGGTTTGTTGGTGTTGTCAATCGGCCTTATTCCGCCTAATCCGTTGATTTCCATAGGAAACCTCCTCTTTCACATTCTATTATCGGATACTCGTCCGATATTCTTTATACTTTCAAACCGTACTTTTTCAATCTTCTTCTTCTTTTTTTTCACGCTTACCGTTATGGATCAGAATGGCGAATTCGCCCTTTTCAGTGACCGGGGACTGGACTATGTCCGAGATATTCCCCCGGATGAACTCCTCGTTCATCTTGGTCATTTCCCTTCCTATAATAATTTCGACATTTCCGAAAACTTTATTAATCCATTCGAGCACTTTTATTATCTGGTGCGGCGAGGCGTATAGCCCCACTGTGCAATCTATGTCCCTGAAAAGATTTAGCTCCCTCGTAGCCTTGCCTTCCTTTTTCGACAGGAAGCCGAGAAAGACGAGTCTGTCCGACGGAAACCCGCTCGCCGAAACAAGAGCGGTTAATGCCGAGGGGCCGGGTATAGGTATCACGCGGATGCCTTCTTCGGCGACGAGACGCACGAGGAGCTGGCCCGGATCGGAGACGCACGGCGTGCCGGAGTCGGTGACAAGCGCGATATTCTTGCCGTCCTTCAGCAACGAAATAATCCCTTTCGCGCTATTCGCCTGGTTGGCGGGAGAGTGTTCCAGCAGGCGTTTTTTTATCTCAAAATGATTGAGCAGTTTCAGGGTGTACAACGGGTTCTCGCAGGCGATACAGTCAACTTCTTTCAGGGTCTCGAGCGCGCGTAATGTGATATCGCCGAGGTTCCCGATAGGTGTCGCGACCACATACAGGACGCCGTTCATACCTTCTTCTCCCGCGCGAGGAGCGCGAGTTCGAGCGTGTTCGACATCAGCATCGCTATAGTCATCGGGCCTACGCCGCCCGGAGAAGGAGTGATCGCCGAGGCTTTGTGTTCGACCGTCTGGAAGTCGACGTCGCCTGTCAGGTAGTAGCCTTTCGGGCGGCTCGCGTCATCCACACGGTTCGTGCCGACATCGATCACGACCGCGCCGTCCTTCACATAGTCCGCGCCGATCATGTTGGGCTTGCCTATCGCCGCCACGAGGATATCCGCCTCACGGCATACCGCCGGAAGGTCGACAGTGCGCGAGTGGGCGATGGTAACGGTGGCGTGGCGCTGTAAAAGGAGCACCGCGACTGGCTTGCCGACAATATTGCTCCGACCGACCACGACCGCGCGTTTGCCCTTGAGGTCTATATTGTAATGGTCGAGTATCCGCATGACGCCTTTGGGCGTGCACGGCTCGACGATTTGGTTCCCGGCGAGGAGACACCCGAAGTTATAGGGGTGGAAACAGTCGACATCCTTCGACGGGTCGATCGCGAAGATCACGCGGTTTTCGTCGATATGCGCGGGAAGCGGGAGCTGGACGAGGATACCGTGCACCGACGGGTCTCTGTTCAGTTCGGCGATGAGCTTCAAGACTTCGGCTTCGCTCGCGGTTTCCGGCATGCGGATCGCGCGCGAGGCAAACCCGAGTTCCGCTCCGACCTTTTCCTTCGAGCTGACATACGACACCGAGCCGGGATCTTCTCCGACAAGGATTACCGTCAGGCCGGGCTTGATTCCAAGTTCGGCGGCTTTAGCTTTGATTTTTTCGCGTTCGAGCGCCGCAAGCGCTTTACCGTCAAGGATCATTTTTATCTCCCGGGGATATTTTACAGGATACTGGCGAAAAACGCAAAGTTCGATAAATCAGTTCGATATATCAATCAGGATGACGATAATCCTTTCACAACAGTTATGAGACTGGGAAATCAACGACTTTCTTGTATTGAGGATAAAGGGTTTTCTTTTCATTTCCGCTTGATTTAACCTTAAAGTATGATAAAATATAACTGACTGAAATATTTTCAGGAGGGCTATGATGACGAAAAAGTTTTTCGGGTGTGTTTCGTTATTCGCGATGATCCTTCTCGCGGGGATGGTGTCCGCGAAGATGCTCAGCCATAGCGATCCGGACGGGTTCAAGTTCGATTATCCGGACGACTGGAGCGAATCCTACGACGATAGCGTCGGTGTTCCGAATATCACATACTCTTCCGCCGACGGCTATGCCGCGTTCGGGGTGTATGTCTATCCCAAGAACGATAAGAAAATGACCGCCCTCGAACTTCTCGAAGGGACATTGGAGAACCTGGGCGGAGAGAATATGCTTTCCGAAGACCGGATCATCCCGCCGACCGCGCAGATCAAAGCCGCCGGTGCGGACGATGCCGCGATGGGCGCGATCGAGATGAACCAGAGCGGGTTCGATATGCTGACCGGGATTACGATTCTTGTGAAGGGAAAAAAGTACTATATGTATGTTCAGAGCGTAGTCGTCGATTATCAGGACACCTACGCCCCGTTTTTAGGCAAAATGGCAAAGAGCTTCCGCATCACGGGGAAATAGCGCCCGGAAGTAAAAACCGCCGGATGTAATTCGAATGATCGCACAAGCAATCAAGACCCTGAAGCGAAATCAGGGTCTTTTATTTCTCGGACTGACACTGAACGCGCTCGTGATGCTTTTCCTGATCGCGCTCTGCGGGATTCTAGTAATCCCCGGGGTACCGCTCTGGATCGCGGTGGTGTGCGTATCGCTTGCCGTGCTCGCGATAGCGGTTGCGCTCACGGGAGCGAGGAGTATCGCCGCGCGGAAAACCCTGCTCCGCGATTACGAAACGCGAATATTCGGAAGACGCCTGCTTGTCCTCGACTCGATTGTCGAGTTTCACTATAAGGGTGTGAGCGTCCCCGACGAGGGCGATATCTGGATACACGGCTTCGCGAAGAACTACGAGGCGGACAGCCGGAAGGCGAAACGCGCCATCGCAGCCTCGGCGGCGGTTCTTCTGCTCGCGCTTGCCGGGGCGATCCTCGCTCTGCCGCAGGCGATAAACGTCTTCCGTTCGGTCGGCGAGTTTCTCGGCGACAACCCCATGCCGGAAATCCCGGCTTACTATATTATCGATAAACCGTTCACCCTCGATCTTTCCGCGCTCGACGGCAGATACGACTCGTATTATCTCAAGGCCGGCGGGCGGATTTTCGAGTCCCCGAACGGCGTCTTCACTATCGGCGCGGATACCGCCTCGGCGGATAGCCTCGTCATCACTGTGATAGCGTCCAAGTTCGGGTTGGCCCGTGAGGTGTTTACCGGGAAGATCGACGGCACCACACGGCTCCTGCCGAACAAGATCACGATGTCGGTAGTATACCCGTTCAAGACCGAGGAATACGCCGAGCTCCAGGATATCGAGGTCTGGGCGGGCGGGAAGGTTGTGCTGAACGGGAGTATGACGAAGGACCTCACGAATATCGCCGTCTCCGCGCCCAAGGCTGAAACGGGCTTCACCGGCGGGAACTTTCATGCCTCGTTTTACCCGTCCGGGATGAAAACCTACTTGCTGACACTCATGTCGTCCGACGGTGATGTCTTCCATGCGCCGGAATTCACGATCAAGGCCGTCCCGAACACCCCGCCGTCGATCAAGCTCCTTTATCCCCCGCAGGATATCGTCCTCGGCAATACGGTGTGGACAGTCAATTCGCTCGTGGAATCCGAAGACGACCAGGGAATCGTCCGTTTCGAATATAGTGTCAAGGTGACGAACAAGGACCCGTACCTGAGCGCGGAGTATTCCGGTATGTCGAAGGGGAGCGCGCCGGTTTCCGATCTCCCGCGTTATATCAAGAAAGCGCTGAAATTCGGCTCGGACACTATCGAGCTCCTGCCGGGCGACGTCGCGGTGGTGAAGATCGCCGCAGTCGATCCTTTCGGTGCGCACTCGAAGGAAGCGGTCTTCAAAATCGTCTCGCCCGATTTCGAAACCCTGATGGAAGAACGGAAGGATATCGCGCAGACGCTCGAGGACACGATCAAGGCGTTATCGAACACGCACGCAGAGTTCCAGAAGGATATCGCGAATAAAAACCTCGCTGGCGCTGATCAGAAGATGAAAGAGATGGAAGAACAGATATCCAAGATCGAGGCGTCGCAGGCGGCGATTTCCGAAAACTACAAGAACGACGAGAACACGATCAAGGAAATAAAAGAAAGCCTCGAACAGTTGAAAGAGATCACGCAGAAGCTCCAGAAACAGAGCGAATCCCTCAAGCAGATGATGGAATTCAATCAGGCGCAGATGCAGGAAAAGCCGATGGAGCTCGACCCCGCGAAAATCCCCCAGCTCCTGAAGGAACTCAAGGCGATGCTGAAAAATATGGAGTACTACCAGAAGTTTTCCGAGCTCGTCAACCGTTATAAAATCCTCGAGAGCACCTACGACCTTATGAAGGATATCGAGAAGGAGCAGGGTAAGTTCGACCAGACGAAAGGGTCGTTCGATGATCAGCTCGGCGATATGAAAAAATCCGAGTTCGACAAGGTCGCCGAACTGTCCGAACAGCTTGAGATCGAGTCGAAAAAACTCCAGATGGGCGATATGCAAAGTTTCGAGAAGTCCGACAGTCTGATGTCGCAGATGAAGAACGCAGTACAGGACGCTGTACAGCAGGCCGGACAACAGCGCCTCGAGGAGAAGATCGACAAGATACAGGCCATTATCGAGGAACTGTTTATCGACGAGATTCTGATCCGTGAAGCCGATCTCGCGGCGGCGGTGCCGAAAACGCAGGCGGACTGGGAGAGCCAGGACGAAATTGTCGAAAAGATTAACGCGCTCGACGTCTCGACCCGCGACCTCGGCGCGAGGATAGAGGAAGCCCTCGAAGGCCTCATATTCGCCGGGGATGTGCACGAGCAGATCATGCTCCAGATCGACAACCACCGAAAGGTGATGGACGTGATCCTCGCGAATATCCGCGACAAGAACTTCGGTATCCTCAAGATGACCCTCGGTATCAACGGCAACTATCTCGGCGTGGTCTCGTTATATCTAATGAAGGTCAATTCCGCGCTCGAGAAGCAGATGCAGCAGAACCAACAGCAGGGACAGGGACAGCCGCAGATGATGAGCATGAAGATGGAAGACCTCGTGAAGATGCAGGGGATGATGAGCCAGTCGCTTCAATCGCTTCTCCAGCAGATGCAGAAGGACGGCCAGATTACCCCCGAGATGCAGAAGATGATGGACGAGCTTTCGGCGCTCCAGAAGGAAATCCAGAAGAACCTTCAGAATATGATGTCGCAGACAGGGCAGGGCGCTATTTCCGGCGGGCAGGAAGCCGGGAAAATGATGGACGAACTGATCAAAGGTCTCGAGAGCTACCAGATCAATGGCGAATTGGCCGAGAAGAGCAAGCAGATCGAAGAGAAGCTCCTCGACTCCCAGAAGGCGCTGCAGTCGAAGGGTGTGAGCGAAGAACGGAAGTCGGAGGAGGCGAAGGTCTACGAGATATCGCCGCCCAAGGAAAACGAGAAGTTTTATATCGAGAAGATCGACCTTTCGAGCATCCCGAAGAACGCGCTCGGCGAGTACTACAAGCAGATCATCAAGAAATATATGTCCGGGAAGGAATAGAGGGAAATAGGAGAAATATCTTTCATGCAGGCAAAAAAATGATTTCAGAGACCTAATTGATAAGAGAGTGAATCCATGATTTCCTGTTTCAACCTATCAGAGGTAATCTCGCCGATTTTTTTTATCAGGCGGGATTTATCAATGGTTCTTATTTGATAGCAAAGGATCAAAGAATCTTTATCAAGACTTGAATCGGCGGAATTTATCTTCACTTCATTCGAATATACCCTACGGTCTTCTTTTAAAGAAGTAAGGGGAAGTATATTTACCACCGGCAGGATTTTATTGATTTCTTCTTCACTTATCACCAGAGCGGGGCGGGTCTTTCCTTGTTCGGAACCGACAACAGGATCAAGATTGACAAGATATATATTCCACCTGTACATCATCTTACCACCCGTTAGAATCAAGGTCTTCAAAATCTTTCCTGAGCTCGTTCAAATCGTCCAAGAATAGAGGATCGTTCATAGCTTGTTTCAGTTCGGTAGATTTATCTTCGGCCGATTTCGCATCATTGATTATAAGGATTACTTCACCCATTTGATCGGTACGAACATACTCAGGAACTTCAATTGAGATTTTATGATTTTCAGGAATTCTCACAGTTTTTTTAACCGCGACCATCTTCACCTCCTTTCGGCTGATTGAATATACCATTATAACCGGAATATGTCAATCCCCGGTCTACCACGCCTTCTTCTTCGTGATCTTGAGCTTGAGCCAGTTCCATGCGTACACTATCGTCGTAATTACCGCCATCGGCGCGTATAATAGCCATAAAACCTGCCGTTTTTGTATTGCCTTCGCGATAGAGTATATGATCGGGAAAACGAGTGTCATATGAAGCATGGCGAAAAGGTAAACCCGTTTGCCGGTGTAGCTGACCCACGTCTTCCTTTCCTGTACCCGTGTCGTGTGCTTGAGCGCGATCCGGCTCCGTTTACGGAGATACTGGCCCAACGACTTCACGCTGTAATGGTAGACGCCGTAACCGTCGATCATCACCATCTTGTTATTCTTATCGAGCGCCAGTTTTAACGTGACCTGACCTTCCTCGTAAGTGCCGCCGCCGATAAACTCTTTTATCGCCTCGCGCTTGAGGAACATAGTCGACGGATACCCCGGGTAGAACTCGTACTTGCGGAACACAGCGCCGCCGACAGTCTCCTTCGCGATCTGGCGGGGCTTGATCGCGATATCGCGCGCCATCACATCGCCGATCTGGATGATCGAAAGGAAGTTGTTGACTAACGTGCCGCCCGGGATGTAGAGGAAGTACTGTTCGACCCCGACAATGTCCGGGAAGACATCGAACGCCTGGACGAAACGGGAGATCATATCGCTCTGCGCGATGACCTCGTCCGCGCCCATCAGGTAGACGAAGTCGCCGGACGCGGCCTTGAGAGCCTCGGAGTTTCCGAACTCCGCGATCACGCGCGGGTTGTCGACTATCCTGACGTCTATATCGTGCGATTTATCCCATTCGGCGATGAGTTCGCGGGTCGTGTCGGTCGACATCCCGTCCGCGACCAGCACCTCGATCGAAGCGTGCGGGTAGTCCTGCATGCCGATAGCGTCGAGGAAACGGACGATGTTCTTTTCCTCGTTCAGGCAGGGCGAGATGATGGTGACTTTTTTCATGAATAGCGCTCCGTTTTAGCCGTTGAAAATACCTTTCATGGAGAGTGTGTCGAAATCCGAGGGGAGGTCGACCGGGCGTCCTTCTTTCATCGAACGGTAGATCGCGAGGATGATCTCGAGCGCCGGGTAGCCGCCTTCGCCGGTGACTAACGGCTCCGCGCCGTTATCGAGCGAGTCGGTGAAGTCGCGGAAAAGGGGCGTGTGGCCGAACCCATAGACCGTGGGCGGATCGGCTTCGTTATCGAGCAGGACTTTATCTTCGGTATCGCCGACATTCGCGCTATCGGCGAGACGCCATGTTTCTATTTTATTGACCGCGAGCCCGCCGATCACGACAGTCCCGTTTTCCCCGAACAGGCTCAGGCTTTCGGAGAGGTTCTTCGGGTAGGAATTGACCGTACCTTCTATCATACCGACCGCGCCGTTGTCGAACTCGAGGAGAGCCCCGCCGAAGTCCTCTGCCTCTATCGGGCGCTGGAAACGGCGGATCACGCCGTGCACGCGCCGTACCGGGGAGCCCATCAGCCATTGCAGGAGATCGATCCCGTGAGTGCATTGGTTCATCAATGCGCCGCCGTCGAGGTTCCATGTCCCGCGCCATCCGGCCTGACGGTAATACTCGTTATTCCGGTTCCACCTGACCTGCACCGAGCCGTGGAGGATATTCCCGAGCCGTCCGCCGCGGACAGCTTCGGCGACCCTGCGGACTGTGTTGTTGAAACGGTTCTGGAAACACACGGCGAGCATTTTTCCGGATTTTTTCGCCGCGGCGATCATATCCTTCGCATCGGATGTCGATAGCGCCATCGGCTTTTCGACGATCACATGACACCCGCGACGGAGGCATTCCTTCGCGATCTCGGAATGGTAGCCGGACTCGGTCGCTATCGTCACTATCTCGGGTGAAACTTCGTCGAGCATCTTTTTATAGTCGGTATAGGATGGGATTTCGGTGTCGCGCCCGCTCTTACGGTAAAGCCCGATCCGTTCCCCGGCGCGTTCGGGAATGACATCGCAGGCCGCGCGGAAGTCCATGGCGGCGGAGTTCCCGATATACGCTTCGATATGCTTTCCGCTGATCCGTCCGCATCCGATCAGCGCGGTTCTGTATTGCATGGTTAGGCCTCTTCAGTCAGCACGCCGTTATCGAGGCGGTACTTTTTCCCGCACGACGGGCAGGCGTAGTTGTCGTTCAGCTTGACGCCGCAGGAGCAGATATAGCCATGGACACGGCCGGGATTGCCGTAGAAGAGAGCGTAGTCTGGGACGTCACGGGTGACGACCGAACCGGCACCGATCAGGGAGTATTTGCCGAGGGTCACTCCGCACACGACTGTGGCGTTGGCGCCGATAGTCGCGCCCTTCTTGACAAGCGTCGTCCTATACTCGTTCTTACGTTCGATAAACGCCCTCGGGTTGATGACGTTCGTGAACACGCACGACGGTCCGCAGAACACGTCGTCCTCGAGGATGACGTCGTCGTAGATCGAGATGTTATTTTGGATTTTGACATTATCGCCCACTACCGCGCGGCTCCCGATATTGACATTTTGCCCGATAGAGCACATGTCGCCGATCTTCGCTCCGGGCATGATGTGGGAGAAATGCCACACACGGGTGCCGTTACCGACCGCCGCGCCTTCGTCGACATAAGCCGACTCGTGCACCTGGTACTCGCCGTTATGGGTTTTGATTTTTTTTACTTCTGACATGGACTTACCTGCTTCGGAAATTCCCGCCTCGATAAAAGGGCGGGTATCGGACTATTATACCGGCTTCCGGTTTTATTGTCAATCTTCATTAAATGGTCTCCTCTTCTATCGGCGGCACCGGGCTGAGTTCTACGGGCCCGGTTTTGACGAACTTTTTCCGCATGACGAGGAAGTAGATCACGATAAAGAGCAGGATCGCAAGCCCGCTCAGGAAGCGGATCGTGATCAGGTCGGTCGCGTTCGTCCCGAAGAAGTAGAACAGCGCGATCTGCCCGGCGACCATCGCGGTCAACGGGATAAACACTTTATACCGGTCGAGCGAGATGAAGAAGTTCGTCATGAAGGTGATGAGGATATACGGCACGGTCGAAATGGCGTAGTAACGGATCGTGTCGACGGCCGAAAGGTAGATCGGGTTGTAGAGGTTCACGAACGGTTTGATGCCGATCAGGAACGTCGCGAGCCCCGCGCCCGTGACGACGATCACGATGCCCATTCCCTTGAGGAACACCGGCAGGAAGTTCTGCTTCTTGTTCATGACATTGTTGATCGACACGAAGAAGAGAGGTAAGGTGATCGTTCCGATCCAATAAATAATGCTCCCGAGGTCTCTCGCGGTGGCGAAGTCGCCGGAAAGGGCTTCCTCGAACTTCCCGCGCGCGATCTGCATATCGAACGCCTGGAGAAGCGTGCCGAAAAAGATCGCGATCCCGATTTTATAGAGAAACGTGAAACTTCTCTGGGTGATCTTCTTACCGGGAGAATCCTCGCGTGTCATATCGATCTTTGTCACCTTCGGCAGAGAGAAGACCGCGAAAAGAAGAAACGCGCCGATATAACCGGTCAGCACGGTAATCATCGCGGCTGTGAGGTCGAACCCGATGAAGAGGAAGACCGCGAGAAACACCACCTTGATGGCGACGAGGCTGAACAGGGCGATAGAGCGAGTCATGAAAATATTGAAACTTTCGAGGAACGAGTTGAACGGGATTTTTATGTATTCCAGCATCAGGATGCCCAGCGCGAAGATGAACGGGACGATGTTGACGGCTTTATAGTATTTCATCAACGGGTCGAGGAAGATAAAAAAGAGCAATATCAGTATCGCGGAAAACCCGCCGATGATCAGGAAGAAGAAACGGAATGTGCCGCCGATCTCCCTGTGGTTGCTGTAGGAATGGATCTGCGAAAAGACCTTCGTGCTCCACATTTTCAGCACGCTGCTCCCGATTGCGATAAGCTGAATAAGCGAAAGAAGCGCGCCCAGAAGGCCGTATTCGTCCTTCGAGAGGTTGCGGTTCGCGAAAATCTTGTAGACATACTGGAGCACGTTGGTCGCCATCGTAAAAACGAAGAGGATCACTGTGTTCCTGAAATAGTCGTCTTTAACGAATTTCTTGATCAGCTCTTTGATATTCGGCATCCGGATGACTCACCCTTTCTTGTAGAATTTCAGCTCTCTTGAGAATATATCTTTCCAGTCGTACTTCGCGATTGTTTTTCCGCCCTTCGCGCGATAAGACTCGTACATCTTCTTGTCGGAGAGAATCTCGGCAGTTTTTTTACCGAAATCTTTCGTGTCGAAACTCTTCACGTAATCGACGGAATCGCCGTACACGCTTTTGTAAGCGATCAGGTCGTACCCCACGACGGGCAGGCCGCATGCCATCGCTTCGCCGACCGCGATTCCCCATCCCTCTTCGTGCGACGGGGCTATGAAGACACGCGCGGATTTCAGGAGCGCGAACTTCCGGTTGTCGTCGATATAGCCGAGGAAATCCAGCCCCCGCGCGATCCCGCGCTTCTCGAACTCGGCGGTCAGTCTGCTTTTATCCTCGTTGGAAATCCCGCCGATCATTCCGAGGGTCGCGTCCGGAAACTTCGCGAGCACGGCTTCCCAGATATCCGGCAGGTCGTAGATACCTTTATTTGTCCGCATCCCGATATGGATCAGGGTGAACTTTTTATCCTTCCCTGCGGGGATGGCGTCGATCATGTCCCGGTCGACACCGAGGTCGACGAGCCGGCATTCAGGGGTATAGCCGTAGTTCTTCAGGTCGGCGGCTATCTCGCGCCCTTCGTCGCTCCCGTTGATAAATGCCTCGTCGGCGTAACGCGCGATCTGCTTATATACCCATCTCTGCTGGCGGTACATGACCCAGTTCACGAGCCATATTCCCTTGCGGTCGCCGGGTTTCGGGTAACGGTGATAGCTGTATGAAAAAATCCGGGTAATCCTGCCCCGTTTTTTCATTTTAACTAGAGGGCTGATATGGTAGAAGAAGTCGCTGGTCGATAGTCCGATATCGAACGGCCCGAAATCCTTCCGGCGTGTAAGCGCCCGGAGGTGCAAGGTCGAGACGAGATAGGACCATGCGCGGAAAAGGCGGAACGGCTCCTTCTTGAGGAAGAGCGAGGCCTTGACCGGAATCACCTTGATCGCGTCGACTATTTCAGGGTTGCCCGCGAAGTAGTTTTTGAACGACTGGAGGCCGCCGGAAGTGAACGCAATCGTCACTTCGAATCCGCCGTCGCGCACCATCGCGCGGACCAGTTCGTAGAAACGGGTGCCGCCGCCGCAAATCCCGGCTTTCAGGCCGGTTCCCACACTGGGAACGAATACTTTTATCCTACGTGTCTCACTTTTCATAATTTCTCCCCAACTTCTGGAAACTTAATACAAGAATCTATTTAAGGGGTGATATTATTTATCTTTCATCATGAGTTCGACTAATTGAGTAAATTTGACCTTAGGTTCCCATCCGAGTATCTTCTTCGCCTTGGAAGCATCCCCCACAAGTAAATTGACCTCGGCGGGTCGATACATTTTCGGATCGATTTCTAGAATCAGCTTACCCGATTTTGTATAACCTTTCTCGTCAAGACCGCTTCCCTCGAAATGGATTTCCTCATTGAGGTACGAGAACGCCTCGGCGACAAATTCTTTAATAGTGTGGGTTTCCCCGGTAGCGATTACGAAATCCTCAGGGGAAGAAAGCTGAAGCATTTTATACATGACTTCCACATATTCAAGCGCATAACCCCAGTCTCGTTTTGAATAAAGGTTTCCTAGTCGTAAGAGTTCATTTCTTTTTATCGAATTCACTATTTTTTTTGTCACAAATTCGTTTCCGCGCCGCGGGCTTTCATGATTGAAAAGAATACCCGAGCAGGTAAAGAGATTATAGCTTTCACGGTAATTCACGGTCATCCAATGTGCATAAAGCTTGGATACACCGTAGGGTGATCTGGGATAAAAAGGAGTCTTTTCAGTCTGCGGAACTTCCTGCGCGAGACCAAACATCTCGGAAGTTGAGGCTTGGTAAAACTTCGATTTTGGTGAAACCGTACGGATTACTTCCAACAATTTCAATGTTCCAACCGCGTTTACCTCTGTGGTATAAATAGGTTGTTCCCAAGATAAACCCACAAAACTTTGTGCTGCTAGGTTATATACTTCATTAAACTCATATTTTTCAAAAACTCTCTGTAGAGAGGGTTGATCGAGGATATCACCATGTTCAAGGGAAATTTTATCCTTGAAATCTGAAATCCTCTCAAGATTCGGCGAAGAACTTCTCCTAATCAAACCTACTACCTGATAACCCTTTGAGAGAAGATGTTCGGCTAAATAACTGCCGTCCTGTCCGATTATTCCGGTTACTAATGCTGTTTTCACAATTACCTCTATCTTTTCTATATCTTTGTTACACTATAAATAATAGAAAGATATTTTAACATAAATTTTATTCTAAATCAAATCTATTCCGGTTTATTTCCGAAACGTAAGATGTACGGAAAGTAACAGACTGAGCTATAGTTCGATTTTTAAGAAATCCGTACCGAATACTTCCGCGAATGACGATTCCATCGAACGGTCGTTGACGCTGAAATAAACGATCTGCCAGCCGGTGTCGGTGTACTCCTTCAGCAGACGGAGGGTGTTGACGCGGCGGGTGTAGTCGAACGACAGGAAGGCGTCGTCGAGAAGGAAGACCGAGGGGCAATCGCGGAAACGGTCGATAGCGATCCCGAACCGCATCGCGAAATAGAACATATTTCTCGCGCCCGTGCTGAGGTCGTTGAAACGGTAGACGTCTTTCCCGGACGTCATGAGGCGGATATCGACCTCGGGGGCGTTTTTGTCCGCGCGGCCGGGTTTCGCCTGCGTCGAACTCTCGACCCCGGTGTAGAATCCGCCGGAGATCGAAGCGAGAGCCTTGTTGAACCCCGTGCTCCGTAGTACGCCGTCGAGGTAAAGCTCGACACGCGCCTGAATATTCGTATAGGCGCTGTTGACCGCTGTGGACGCGGCGATATCCTGATCGATCTTCGCGATCCAGTCGTCGAGGATGCGGACGATTTCGAAAATTTTATAGGAGTTGCTTCCGAGCGCGGCCGACGCCGGCTCGCTGTAGAAGGTTTTAACATACTCGCTCGAGTCAAGGTAGCGGAGAAAGGTCTGATACGCAGTCTGCCCGGCGGATAACGCGCCGGATTCCGACTCGGCGATCGTTTTTGACAACGCGGCCTTTTCGTCCTCGAGCGCGCGTTTCTTCCGCGAGATTTCGTCGTAACGGCTCTCGCTGAACTCTATTTCCCTGCCCGCCGATTTTTTTGCGATCTCTTCGCGGAGCTTTTTTATTTCTTCGTGGAGGAAGCCCTCGCTGTCGGTATGAAAAAGTTCGGTCACCTTTGCGCGTGTTTTCGCGAGTTCGGCTTCATTGTTATTCCGCCTGTCGTCGAGCGCGGCGAGACGGGCGCAGTCCGAGTCGATCCGTTCCCTCGACGGGTAAAGCTGGCGGATTTCACGCATCCATCCGTCATGCTTCTCGCGTTCGAGTTTCAATTCGGCGAGACGCCGTTCGTGTTCCCATCGCGCTTCGTCGGAGAACGAGGTTTGGATCTGCCCGCGTTTCACGAGCAGCCGCGCGAGTTCGGCGTCCTTTTCGGAGGCGATACTTTCGAGCATCCCGAGCTTTTCGCGCAGCGAGTTTAATTCTGCGGAACGGTCCCCGGAGACACGGCTTCCCGCAGAGAGCAGTGGCGGAACGATCAGGAACGCGCTCGCGGCCCACATCAGCACACTGGATGCGGCGGGGATGTACCACGGGAAGAGAAGCGTTCCGGCGGCGCAGAGCACGGAAAAAACGATGCCGGCGGTCCCGAGCATGAACGCCGCCGCCGACAGAATCACACGCGCGGGAGTGAATGCGGCGGACGGCTTCTTCGCGCCCTGCTCGAACGACAGTAGACGCGCCTTGGTCTCTTCCGATTCGGCGCGGGTTTTCCTGAGCGCTTCTTCCTTGAGGGAGATGTCGCGTTCGGTCTCGGCAAGTGAGTCCCGCGCGCGGGCTTTATCGAGGATCGAGTTCTTCAATGTCTCCTCGAGCTTGGCTATTTCGATATCCACGCGTGAGTTGTCCTTCTCGATGCCATCCCACTCAGCCCGGTATCTCAGGGGCTCGCGGGCGGTCAACGTGTCGATTTCGGAGGCGATGTTTTTCCGTTCGTCCGTCAGCTCGAAAAAGCGTTTCGCGGTCTCGAGCTTGCGGGTCAAGTCGACATTCTGGAGCCCGGCCTGCATCGTGTTCCAATCGGCAATCACTGTTTCATACTCGGAGTTGAGGGCGGCGAGCCGTTCGCGCGCGGAATGCCCGTTCAGCAGCGTCACGGACGCGGCGCGGAGCGACCCGGCATAACGGGCGACACTCTCGCGGAGCCCGTGGAGCCAGCTTGCGGCAGTCTGCACTCCGAGCAGTTTACTGAAGTTTTTATTGATCTTCGTATAGATGCCGTCGTTGCCGTAAAGGATTTCTTTGATGTCCGTATTCCAGTATTCCTTGGTGTCGATCTCCTTGCCGGAGTTCCACGCCCACCGGACTTCCCCCTCGCGGATCACGAGGAGCGGCACGAGGTCTTTCAGCTCGTCGGGCAGAATGTTGCCGTCATCGGTGATCGCGACATTTCGGCTGTCGCGGAAACGGGGGTGGAGAACGGTGTCGGACGGCGATTTGCCGCGCTGTTTGGATGCGGAGGTCAGGTGATGGATAATGCAGTCGGCGAGGGTGGTCTTCCCGTGCTCGTTATCGCCGACTATCAGGTTGACTCCGCCGAAACGGACGGTCTGTTTTTTTAACGGGCCCGCCGCCCGGATATCCGCCTCTACGATCCTCATTTATAGATACTTCCGCGGATTATTTCCATTGTTTGTTAGTTTTCAGGAAACGGAGCAGGCGCATGATGTCCGAGATGGCTTCGGTATTCTTGATCAGTTCCTCGTTGGGCGGAGCTACTTTCTCGGCGATCACGATGATACATCTGCCGAGTCTCGGAAAGGGCCGTGTGATAACACTTGTCCAATCCGGGAGATAGGGGATTTCCGTTCCCATCCGTTTGACCACTTTGAACCCGTGCGCTTCCAAAAGGCTCTTTGTCAGCCGGTAGGTGTATTCCCTGATATGGAACGAACGGTAACGCGCCCCGGTCCATGGGGGAAGATCGAGCAGCCATTGTGTGAGGAGGGAGATCATGTGTACCGAGTTCGGGAATGTCAGGATGAGCGTCCCGCCGTCGGTCATGTTCTTGTTGATAGAGTAGAGAAAATTGTCCGGAGAAACTAAATGCTCGATGACTTCGCCGGCGAGCGCGATGTCATACTTCCGGTCGAGATCGAGAAGGTTTTCGAGGTCATGAATCTTGCCGCTAATCCCGTGAGTCTTCAACGTCTTGATCGACGATTCGATAATGTCCACCCCGAAACAAAACGCGCCGGAATAGGCTTTCTTTGCTTCGATCAATACCTCGCCTCCGCATGCCGCGTAGTCGACCATATTGAATTTTTCGTATTTTTTCTTTTTTATGATTCGTTCGACCTCACGGTAGATCATCCGGTGACGTTTGTCCCAGATTTTCATTTCACCGGCGGTAGTAAAAGATTTTTTTTGGATTGATGCATTATCCATAGAATGACTCTCCAAGTTTTAATGCGGTCATCTTAAAGAGAAAAGGGCGAAAAGTCAATCTGCCGGGATGACTAACTCACGGGTGTCTCGAGCACCATGATAATGGTCTTTCCCAGATTCGGGAAAATCCTGCCGAGGAAGCGTGAATACATCTTACCCGAGCCCGAAAGGTTGACCGCATCGGTCTGCTTCGAGACGATTTTCAGCCCGAACTGCCCTGCGAAATCCCTCATATTCCTAAAAGTGAAGTACCTGATATGCCCCGCCGTACCGGAAAGTTTGTAATCGAGATAGGGATTCTTCCCGAAAAAGAGCATGAGCCGTCTCGCGAACGATGCGACGTTGGGAGTGGTGATAATAATCGATCCGCTGGGTTTGGTTATCCGCTTGAGCTCCGACATGAAGGCTTCGGTATCGTAGATATGCTCGATCACTTCTGTGGCGATTACAATATCCAGTTCGCCGTCCTTAAACGGCAGTTTCTCCTGGAGATCGGCCTTAACCGTCTTTATTCCCTTCTCGCGCACCTTCTCGAGAGAGTTCTCGGATATATCCACACCGACAACCGGGAATCCCGCGTCATGGATATATTTGCATAGATGACCGGGGCCGCATCCGAGGTCGGCGATTTTCGGGTCTTTCAGCGATTTATCCGCGGCGATCTTTTTTATCTTTGAAGTGATGATTTCGTAACGCAGGAAATTCGCCATCAACTCCGGGTCCATGCTTTTATCGTTGTCGTAACGCTGGTTATTGAATTCCTCGATTCTGCTTTTACTGGACATCTATGTACTCTCCATATAAATAATATTTGCCTAGAAAATATTATATCACAGGTGAGGTTGAATGTAAATATTATTTTAACAAGCAAGATGTTCATAAGCCGGATTATACAATGAAATATGAAAATATAATAAATAGTAAATATAATATATAATTGACATATTTGGTATTATATAGTATTATTTCTATTATTTTCGATGGAGGTTCAGATGAAGAAAGGTTTTTGGTTTGTGACTGCATTTCTGTTCTTACTCAACATGGGGTGCAGTGGGGCTTTTGATCAGGGCGACATGGGGTCGGTTCGAATTGTCATAGGAACCGCATCTGCGTCGGCCTCGTCGGTCACGCCTCAGGTTTTTCAGCCTTTGTTCGCGGGCGGTTCGGCCGCTATCGATAAAGGCGTGGTTACCCTGAAAAAGGGGAGTCAGCGTATCGATCAGAACTTCGATTATTCGGGTTCGCCGATCGATCTGTCGTTTACCTCTGTTCAGGTAGGGAATTGGGATATCAGCGTCGCGCTATATGATGCCGACGGATTTATGATCTATGAAGGGTCTTCAACTGTTGTGATTAAGAAAGGTGTCACGAGTACCGCTAGTATTACTGTATCCGCGGTAACCGGTAATCTGGAGATCATTATCGATGTTCCCGGGCCGTTCCTTGTGCTTGATGAAAACTTCGACGACGGTGTGGCCGACGGATGGACATTAATGCACGGAAGTGCGGTAATCACAAATGGGGAAATTCATGTTATCGGACAAGGGGGTGTTCCTATGACCGGAGGGTCTATCCTTTATGGAATGGGAAACATAAGTTTATCTAATTATGTATTCGAATTCGATATGAAGGGGCTTGAAGGCTATTCCGGTGGTGCGATGCGCCCTGTAGTATATTTCAGAACTAAAACATGGGGTGCCTCCTATGATACATATCGCCTCGATATGTTCCCAATGGATACTTTAGAAGTTGGAGCAATACTCGGGTGGTACTCTATGTGTGAATATAACGGAACGTGGACATGGTCTCCTGCTTTAGCCGATGGGGTATCCGATTTATTTGTACGTGAATGGAATCATGTCGAAATATCTGTTATCGGTAATGTAATCAGATTTTATGTTAACGGCGGACTAGTTGCCCAAGTAACCGATCCTTCTGCGATTTATTACGGTGGTGTCGGTCTAGGAACAGTAAACTCTACGGGCAGTGCATATGATAATGTAAAACTTTGGTTATACTAATTATCTTTTTTAAAGCGGGGCGCGATTTGCCCCGCTTTTTTGTTTTTTATCATACTCTATCTTGAAATAACTTTTTGGATACTTTATAATAAACATTAAAAAATCAAGGACAAAAAGTGAAACAAATAATTGGTTCGATCAAGAGCGTATTCAGAAAAGAGGGTTTTTTTCGCGGGTTGTTTATCATCCCTTTAAAAATCATACAGTATCTTTATTTTAAAGTTTTTCGAAGAAGCAGTTTTACTGTTGCCGGAAAATCTTATCCCTACTTCTACCATCTCAGGAACGCCACTTTTCTTAAAGAACGGGCGGTAGAAGTCGCTATAGGAATCGATTTATTTAAAGCTTATCGGGATAAGCAGGTTCTGGAAGTCGGTAATGTAATGAATCAATACTATACCATTCCGCATGACATTGTCGATAAGTATGAAAAAAACGATGGGGTAAAAAATCAGGATATCATCGATTATAATCCCGATAAGAAATACGACCTGATCCTGACCATTTCTACAATCGAGCATGTGGGTTGGGATGAGACGCCGCGCACAAAGGATAAATTTAAAATTGCGATCGAGCATCTAAAGCAATTACTGGCTCCCGGGGGCTTGCTGTATTTTTCCATTCCTTTGGCGTATAATGAAGATATCGATGCATCGTTGGAAAAATCTGAATTTCCCGTCGAAGATATTCACTTTATGAAGAAAACATCGCGGTTTTGTAAGTGGATAGAAGTTGCTTATAATGAAGTTAAAGATTCGAAATTCGACATGAATTATCTGAGAGCTAACGCATTGCTGATCGGGTATTTCAAAAAGGCATAATCGTCCAATTCTTTCAATTCCTAAGCCCAGCCAGTAAATTGACAAACAGAGCGGTGTCTTTTAAAATAATCGAACACCGTAAGTTAGGAGAAAGGATGGAAAAGATACGGCCCGGGGACAACGTCGAGTTCTACAATCAGGCCTTTTCCGGCGATAATTACGAAGAACCTATCCTTCATAAAAAAGTCATGAATCTTATCCGGAAACGGAAGATCGAGTATAAAAAGGTTTTGGATATCGGGGCCGGTAACGGCAAACTGCTCGAGATGCTCGAGCAGTCGAGCGACAAGCATGCAGTCGATATCTCCGAAACAGGCGTAAAGATCATGAAGGGGAAGGGGATCAACGCGATCTGCCACAATATCTCCCTCGAAAAACTTCCCTATCCCGATAACCGGTTCGACCTCGTGATCTGTACCGAGGTGCTGGAACATATCGTCAATCCCGAGGTAGTGATGTCCGAGGCGTTCAGGGTACTCAAGCCCGGCGGTATCTTCATCTCGTCCGTACCGAATATCTACCAGCTCGCGACGTTTATCCTGGTGTTCCTCGATATTCCGCCTATCAACAGCGCGCGCTACGGCTCGCAGCACTACCGCGACTATACGAAAAAAATACTGAAACGCGCATGGAAGGAACACGGCTTCATCGTGAAAAAGATGATCGGCGATATCATTTTCCCGTTCAAGGGAGCGGTCAGCCGTTTTTTCGCGGGGATATTTCCCCGTCTCTCGCATAGAATAATATCGGTCTGTCAAAAGCCCGCAATCGGAGAATAAAATGAAAAAAACTTCCCCGTTCCCGCTAGCCCTGATACTGGGAGCAATCTTCGTCCTGCTTCCCGTCCTGTTCTTCTACGACTCGTTCTTCGGCGGAAAAGCCATCCTCGGGACGGACGGCGCGTATGCGTTGCGTATGTATTTCAACCAGTTCGCCTCGGCGGGATATAACCAGTACTGGCTCGGCTTATTCTGGCTCGGGCAGAACGGCGGATCGCTGCCGTTAAATCTCTATATTCTCGCGATGCAGGTGTTCCCGATGGAGCTTTCGCTGACCATCGCTTATGCCGCGATGATGAGCCTATCGCTTGTGTTCACCTACCTCATGCTTCGCAAATTCAAGCTCCCGTGGTACGCCGCGCTTTTCGGATCGCTCGCGTACTCGATCACACCGCATTTCCTGACCCTGATTATGGCGGGACATATCTCCGTAGTCACGATGGTCGCGTATCCGCCGATGATCTTCTATTTCCTCACAACCGCGTTCGACCGGAAGAATAAAAACCTGGTTTCCGTCATCGCCTCGCTTATTCTCGCGGGCGCCTCATGGGGCCTGATGATGGGCGACGATGTCCAGCGCGGGCTGTATTTCTCGGTCGTGATCGCGGTATTCCTGATCTATAAGATTTTCACCGGGAGCGTTCAGGACGGCGCGGATGACGATAAGCCGTTCGCATTCGGTTCGATAAAAATCAAACCGCTGCTCATAGGAATCGCTAAGGCGTTTACCGCAGGGGCGGTGCTTCTTCTCGTGTTTATTAATTCCTTCTCGACTCAGCTGAATTCGGTATCGTTCAAGGGGTCGCAGGGCTCGAAAGCCGCGCCCGAGCAGACCGAGGCCGAGAAGTGGGAGTTCGGTACGAGTTGGTCGATGGACCCCGCCGAATTGATCGATTCGTTCGCGTTCGGCTATCACGGCGCGATCTCCGGCGATCCGAAAATGCCCTATTGGGGCACGAAGCCTTACAGCGGGAATAGCGAGTCGATCGGCTACTTCGTGATGATATTCGCCGTTTTCGGGATCGTCTTCGGCTTCAAGAAAAAAGAACCGGTCATGAAAATATTTTTCTGGGCAAGTATCGCGGCCCTGCTCCTGTCGTTCGGGAAATGGTTCCCCGGCTCGCCGTTCTTCTGGCTGTGGTATCACCTGCCGTTCATGGACAAGCTCCGTATCCCGGCAAAATTCATCTCCGTCTTCGCGTTCGGCTTCTCGGTCGTCGCGTCGTTCGGGCTGAAATATGTCTACGATATTATCACGAACCCCAAGGCGAACGAGCCGCAGGCCGATGTTAAGAAAGCCGCGCCGATGCCGGAGAAACGGGAATACAATATCGTGCTTTTCGGGATAATCGGCCTTTTCGGGATAGGTTTCCTCTGGATGATGGGCGTCCTGCTCTCGTCGGGCAGTATCATGGCAAGTGTCGGCAAGGTGCAGTACGATAATATGCTGAACTCGCTTTTCAGGATGAATATCTATACCGCGCTCACGGCGGGTATTGTTTATATTACCGGAAGGATGAAACAGGAGAAGTTCCGTCCGGCGGTCTATTTCGCGCCGCTGACCGTTCTCCTTCTCTTCGAGCTTCTGAGCATCAACTTCTTCTATCTCGAAAAGGGGTATTTCAAACCGGCGGACTTTTTCGTTAAGGACAGCGTGATCTCGAAAATCAAGTCCGACCCGGACATCTTCCGCGTGGCCACCTCGTTCCATCTCGCGCAGGGCGGACAGTTCTTCCCCCTCTCGATCACCCATCCGCAGGTCAGACAGATGTACCTGACGCACATCTTCCCCTATAACAATATCGAAGCGCTGGATATTCCCGCAGCATCGCGTGTCGATCCGGACTACTCCGCATACTTTAGCGCGGTGATTAACGGGTCATTGCCGACACCGCCGCAGACCGCGGAGGATGTCATCAAGGCGAACACCAAGCTTCTGCAGATCGCTAACGTGAAGTACCTTGTCACCGACGGCTACCTTTACGCCGGACAGTCTCCCGCGGTGATCGCCTACGCGCTGACAAACAACTCCAACTTCAGCTATATCGCCGGCGCGGCGGGCGCGTACAATGTCCCGCACTATATCTTCGAAGTAAAGAATTCGCTTCCGCGTGCCGCGCTCTATGAAAACTATATCGGGATGACAAACTCGATGGATGCCCTTACCGCGGTCGCCAATCCGGTGTTCGACCCGAATAGAATCGCGGTCGCCGAAGGGGTGCATTCCTATATCGGCACGAACATCAGCCGTTACCTTCCGGTCACGATCGAGGAGTACAAGCCGTGGAAGGCAGTATTCAAGACTTCTTCTTCCAACGGCGGACTGCTCCTGCACAATATCAAGTTCGATCCGGTGTGGAAGGTGTATATCGACGGCGTGAAGGCCGAGCTTGTGAAGGCGAACTATATCATGCAGGGTGTTGTGGTAGGGCCGGGCGCGCATCAGGTAGAGTTCCGTTATGAACCCGAAACGATGCTTTATAAGGTTTCATTCTTCGCCATGATCGCGTCGCTCGCGGTGGGACTGTTCTATTTAGTCTATTCGCTTGTGACAAAACCGGCAACAAAGCAGGAAGAGGAATAGGGCAGACTGTGTATGAAAGGACTGAGTAGAAATAGATCGCTCTGGTTATAGTTCGTTCCTCGACGGGCTCTGGATGACGAACCCGCTATGACAGGCGCGCAATGAAACAAGTATAAAAACAGCCCCTCGAAAGAGGGCTTGATGACAAACTCATTTTGTCATTGCGAGGCGTCATGGTGAGCTTGCCTGCCTTCTCCTTCGGAGAAGGAGACAGGCCGAACCATAGCCGAAGCAATCTATACTATTAAATGATAAACAGTTACATAGACTGCTTCGTCGCTTCGCGTCTCGTAGTGACAGGCTTTTTTACATTTTCTGTACTTTTAAGACAGCCCCTTTTTTTTACCTGTTATGCCATTCCGCGGCCGACCTGGTTGATTACCTTACCGAGCATTTCGTCCTCGGTCTGGATCACCTTCTGGTTCGCTTCATAGAGGCGCTGGACTTCGATCATCCGTGTCATTTCCCACACCGGGTTGACGTTGGACTTCTCCACAAACCCCTGGTAGACCTTGGGCTTGAAGTCGTCGGGCAGAACCGTCGCCGGGCCGGAAAAATCGGTCTCGGCGTAGAGGCTGTACCCTTCGCGCTTGAGGTAACGCTTTTCGTCGAAATCCACGAGCTTCAGTTTATCGAGCTTAATCATGTTCTTCCATTCGTTGTCGGTCTTGGTGGCGAACTGGTCATAGGGAATGTCCGCGTTGATATAGATATTGCCGTAGTAGTCGATCGCGAAGTTGTTGCGGCCGATCTGGATAGGGCCGTTCTCGCCGAGCACCTTGTTGCCGTTCTTGTCGACTAAGAAGCCGTCGAGGCTGATTTTGAAATTGCCGTCACGGGTGTAACGTTCGCCGTCCGGGGTCTGGATGCACATAAAACCCTGCCCCTCGAGCGCGAGATCGAACTCGTTGCCGGTCTCCTGAAGGTTACCCTGCTCGAAACGGATGAACGCTTCGTTGAACTCCACGCCCGTTCCCATCTTGCCCACGACCGGGCCGAGATCGTACGAACCGAGCGGGAACACCACGAGCCCGTCGTCGTTCAATCTCTTCACAAGCATCTCGGGGAACGCCTTAAGCACGCTTGTTTCCATTTTGTAGCCGTCTGTGTTGACGTTGGCGAGATTGTTCGCGACCGAGTTGAGTTCGTTCTCGGTGGCGATCATTCCGCTTGCGCCGGTGTAGATCCCTTTAACCATAATGCCCTCCCGTTTATTCCGACTCACAGGATGTGAGAAGTCCCGCGACGACAGGACGTCGAAGAGCGGGACAACCTACACAACACTATAAACTAAATATTTTCCCAAGTTATTCCTTCGTAATGATCTTGATCTCGACACGCCGGTTGAGGATTCTGCCTTCCTCGGTATTGTTCGGCGCGACCGGTTTCTTGCTTCCATAGCCGATATACGAGATCCGTTCGGGGGAAATCCCCTTCACCACCAGATAGTCCGCGACGGTTTTCGCGCGCATTTCGGACAATGTCTGGTTCCATTTCTCCTGCCCGGAGATATCCGTGTGGCCGGAGACTTCTATATCCAGCCCGGGATACTTCCTGAGCACCTCGGCGAGCTTGTCGAGGATCGCCTTTGACTCCGGCTTAAGCGTCGCTTTATCGATATCGAAAAGGATCATCCCGAGATTGACGATTATCCCGTCGTCGGTCGTCTTGATATCCGCGCCGGGCTTGTTCTTCAGGTTGTCGGCGATCTCGGTGACAAGTTTCTGTTTCTCGATATTCGTGACATCCTCGACAGTTTCGACCAGCGCTTCCGAGCCGCCCTCGATCCGCCATGTGTCCCCGTTCTTATAGGTAAACGTAAAGTTAAACTCGTCGGTGTAGGAGTCCGGCGCGCCCAGTTCGACATTCCAGAGATAGTCGATATGCGAGTATCCGGTGAACGACGCAAGCTCGGGATCGTTATCCGGATGGTGCGCGATGTGGTAGTCGATCAGCAGAAGCGCGAGCTTCTTGCCGCTATTCGTGACCATGCCGACAAACTTGTACGAAACATCCATATCGACATGGATGGTGTTCGAGGCCGAGCCGACAATAATCTCTTCCGCTTTGGATTTCCATGTCGCCCCGGGCGCGACATCGTACGACGGGAATGTCGGAACGCTCCGTAAAGTAGGCATCAGGAACTGCGGCGGGACGGTCATCACCCCGAGGTTGTTCTTGTAAAACTCGGTGACTTCGTAGGAGTTCTCGAGCTTGTAGGACTCGTGATAGTCCTCTTTCTTCGAGAAGTCGAAGTACTTGCCGACATAATGCGCGGTCTTTCCGTTCACATCGACCACTTCCATGACCGACTTGAACATCGTCTCCTGTGTGCCCATGTTTTTATTTTTGTAATAGACCTTTTGCGTAATCAGGCTCTTAATGCGGTATTTCCGCCCGACCGGGTCCTTGAATTCCAGCTTGACGGCGGCGAGCGGTACGGTAAAAACGGCGAGTAGGAGAACGGTCAGGAACCTGCGCATATTTCGACTCCGCGAGTTATCTCATTATATTTTCGGAAGATTCGTGAAATTCATAAGGGCTTGTTGACGAACTAGTATTGTCATAGCGGGTTCGTCATCCCGAGCTTGTCGAGGGACGAACCATATTTTAATATTCGACAATAGATTACACTGACTGCTTCTACCGCGTTTTAAAAATTTCGTAGCGCGGTAGCGCAGTGACGAAAAATATAGCGAATTTCGACTTTGTCAACACACCCATAATCGCGCCCCGGAGCTATTCCTTCGTCATGATCTTGATCTCGACACGCCGGTTCAGCGCCCGTCCTTCTTCGGTAGTGTTCGGCGCGATGGGCTTATCGCTCCCGTATCCGATATAGGACAAGCGGTCGGGATCGATCCCCTTCAGGATCAGGTAGTCGGTCACCACCTTCGCGCGCAGTTCGGAGAGCGTCAGGTTATACGCGGGCTTGCCGACATTGTCGGTGTGGCCCGAGACCTCGATATCGAGCGAGGGGTACTTCACAAGCACCTCGGCGACCTTGTCGAGAATGGGCAATGCTTCGGGTTTCAGCGTCGCCTTATTGAAATCGAAGAGGATACTGCCGAGATTGACGATCAGCGAGTCGGGCGTTTCCTTGACATTCGCGCCGCTCGACGGCCCGAGCTGGTTCGATATCTCCTGCTTCAGCGTCAGCTTGGCCTCGTTGGTGATGTCGGTCAGGTAGTCAACAGTCGCCTCGGTCGTACCCTTGTAGAGCACGGTCTGGCCGTCGTGGAACGCGAACATGAAGCTGTATTCCTCGGTGTAGCCGTAAGGCCCGCCCGCTGCCATGTCCCAGTAGTAGTCCATATGCGAGAAGCCGGTGAAACTCATGACATCGGGGTCGCCCTTGGGGTAGTGGACGGCATGGTAATCGATATAGATATGCGCGAGCAGTTTGCCGGGAATATTGGTGTGCAGTCCCATGAAGGTGTAGTGGACGTTGATAGGGAAGCGGAAGATGTTCTTCGCGCCGGACAGGATGCCCTCGTGAAGCTCCTCGGCGTCCGCCCACCATGTGTCGCCCGTATGCAGGTCGTTGGTCGGGAACGCCGGAATACCGCGCAATGTCGGCATCAGGAACTGCGGCGGGACTTTCATCTGCCCCTGCTTGTTCCGGTAAAACTCGGAATCGTAGACAGTCTGGAGCTGTAACGATTGGTCGGAATTCAGCTTCTTCTGGTAGTAGTTGAACTTACCGCGATAGAATCCGATACCGTTCGTGACCCACAGCACTTCCATCAGCGCTTTATTCATCGATTCGATGCTCGAATGGTACTGGCCGTTGAGGATAATATCCTGATAGACCATGATCTTGATCCGGTATTTCATCCCGGGGACGATTTTGTATTCGAGCTTGACGGGAAACAGCGATACGGCTGGAAGCAGCAATAAAACCACGACCGGCAAGATTCCCTTCAAAAGTCTTGCCATAAGACCCTCCTTGGTAAAAAATGACTCCTTTCAGGATTGAAAAAGGCGGGATCGATACACCACGAATATATCAAAGCGCCCTCTAATATGATTTTCGGAAGAAATTACGGACGCATGAGAGAAGAACGATAAAAAAATCGGATACCGCGCTGAAATTTGACGAATCGGCGGATTCTTATTATAATGAGGCACGGTATTTTATAATGGGGTGCAAGATGGTCATAAAGATTAAAGAGATCAAGATTGGGAAACGGGTCAGGAAGGATATAGGCGACCTGACCAATCTGAAAAAGAGTATCCGCAAGCACGGAGTGATGAATCCTATCCTGTTGACGCCGGATAACGAGCTTATTTCCGGGTACCGCCGTCTGACCGCCGCCCGCGAACTGGGTATTGAAGAACTGGAAGTTAAAGTAATCAACCCTAAAGATAATGTCGAGTTCCTCGAGATGGAAATGGAAGAGAACATGATCCGCAAGGATTTCAGCCAGGAAGAGCTTCTCGACGGAATGAAAAAGAAGAAGAGCCTTGTTTCGCCGAATATATTTCAAAGAATCTGGAATTTTATCAAGAGAATCTTCGGAATTCGGTAAGGACGGGCGCTCGTTAATGGCAGGGGTGTCTCATGAAGATCGCTCGCCTGGTCGCCGGGGTATTTCTCCTCTTCCCTTTATTATTTATCTCCTCATGTGAAGAATTCTTCCTCCAGAGAACCGTATCGCTGTTAGCGGTCAGCGGCGACATCGAGTTTATCCCCTCGCAAAACCTTATCACCGGAAACATCGTCTACGATATTAAAAACCTCCGCAATACGGCTATCGACGAGGTATACCTGATCTCGCACCCGTCGGTCGAGCTGAAAAACGTCATGCACGGCGGAAAGTCGATCGGGTTCGATCAGGGGATCGGTTACGGCTACGGAATCTACCGGATCAAGATACCCCCGCTCGGCACGTTTCAAGAGACATCGGTCTCGCTCGAGTTCGAGGTCAGAGGCCCCATCCTCGAAGACCGTTTCGTGCTGACTAAAAACTATGTCTTTTTCGATTCCAAGAAAATCTGGCTCCCTCTGCCGTTCGCGGAAGAGCCCGAATTCGATTATTCCCTGACAATTAAAACCCCGATGGAGTACTATCCTATTCTCGGCGCGAAGCTTGTCGACGAGAGCGTAAACGGGGCGTACCGGATCGGGATATGGACGAGCGAAGTCTCCCAGCCCATCCTGACCGGGAGCCTCATGATCGCCCCGCTGAACCGCTACGAGAGCGGCGATATCTATATCTACTCCGATAACGACCTCAATATCCAGAAGATTTCCGATTACAGCGAGTTTACGCTTAAGACGCTCCGGGAGAAGGTGGGCGGCTTCCCGTTTTCGGAGATGCATATCGTAAACCAGCTCGACCAGTATAAGAATATGGAGATGTTCATCGACGGCGAGTACTTCGCGAACTGCATCCATGTCACGCCAAACCTTTTCTCGTTTCCGAGTCTCCAGAAGGAACAACTGGTGATCTATTCCGCGATCCCGTTCCTCCCGAAGAATAACGAGTTGAAGCTTTTCGAGATACTCGCGCATGAAATCTCTCACAGCTACTTCGCCACGATGATCCGTTTCGAGGATAACAGCCATGTGCTCTCCGAGAGCATGACGGAATTCCTCGGCGTCATGGTGATGAAAACGAAGTATCCCGTGCTTTTCGATAAAATGATGGAGCGGAACCGTTTTATCCTCCAGAACCTCTATATGAAAAACCAGATCGAGAACCCGATTTGGGAGTTCTTCTGCGGGGTCAACATCCTCGGATTCGCGTTCGACGACACCGGCGATAAATACTTCCGTTTCGTGGAAATCCTCTACAAAAAGTACCAGTATACGAAGATACGTCTGAGCGAACTGGTGGCGACCGCGAAGGCGATGCTGTACGACCCCAAGGGGAAAAACGGTTCCGCGTCGATCAATACCGAGGCGCTCGGGATGCTGAAACAGCCGGGGATGTACAACCTAAGCCTGTCGTACACGAACATCAGCCCGACGAACAGCTCCAAGTTCCCGAAGTATCTGGTCAGCCTGCGGAACACGTTCCCGATCGCTATCGATATCGCGCTGATCGTGCACACCCTGACAAACAGTATCTCCAATATGGTCAGTATCCCGAAAGGGATGATCTCGAACTTTATCATCGACTCGAAAGTGACTGCGGTCGATATCAAATCGTCGTGCCCGCATCTCGAATACTGCCTGTACGACAACCGGATCGACCTTGTGAAAACGGCGCTCTCCGTGCTGAACGAGCAGGTCAATAAATTTTACCAGGGGAAACCCTACGACGCGAAGCTCCTTGTTATCGGCGGCGAAGACCCGTCGGAAATACAGGTGGAGAAGCAGGACGTGACATGGAAGAACCTGAATTCCGACCGTAAGCTCTCGGTCAGCATTCATTCCAATATCGTGCTCAAGTTCGACCAAGTGCACGAGAAGGAAAACGAGATGTATATTCAGGCGTTTAAGTATATCAATGGGAAACCGTTCTCGTATGTGGTGATAAAAATGCTCCGCGTGGGAAAAAAATTTCAGGCGGTGGCGATTTTGGATCCGTCTTTATAAAAAAGCGTGTTATATTACTTACGGGCGGGAAAAATCTACAAGGAACACTTATGAAACCGGCGATTCAAGTGCGAGTGCAGGCCGTTATCTTCGGGAATGACGGCGCGCTGCTTCTGGCGAGTCATGAACGCGGAGGCAGGACTTATTGGGTATTACCCGGAGGAAAAATCGAGTTCGGCGAGACGATGGAGGAAGCCCTTCAACGCGAACTCCGCGAAGAACTGGGGCTTGAGAACACGGAGGTGAGCGGCCTCGTGTTCCTCGACGAGTTCATCAAGCCGGAGGACGAACGGCATGTGATGCAGATCGCGTTCGCCGTGAACGTCCCCGACGACGCGCTATCCGGTGTACAGGTGGTCGCCAAGGGCGAATCGATCCGCGCGGTCTCGTTTTTCAGCGAGGACGCTGTCCGCGGCTCACAGGACACTTTTTACCCGTCGAAAGACCTGATTCTCGGCCTCTTTCATCTCGGGTAAATGGACCGCCTAAATTTCCTGACGGCCGGTATCCCGATCTCGGCGAAACCGAGGACTTTCCTGAACGGGCTGACCCGTGTCAGGGAAATGGGGCTGGACGGTATGGAACTCGAGTTCGGCCACGGTATCCGGCAGAACCCTGCGCTGATGCGGGAGATCGGAAAACGCGCGGCGGAATTGGGCCTGATCCTGACGGCGCACGCTCCTTATTATATCAATCTGAATTCCAACGACCCGAAAATAATCGAAAAAAGCTACCAGGCGATCCTCGAGACCGCGCGATCCCTCGATGTCGCGAGGGGATGGAGCGTTGTGTTCCACCCGGGCTATTATCTGGAAGACCGGCCGAAATTCGCGTTCCCGAGAGTGCAGAAGCATATCGAACGGCTCCTCCAGCTTGCGCATAAAGAAGCTCTGAAGGTCTGGCTCAGGCCGGAACTGATGGGGAAGAAGTCGCAGTTCGGGACGCTCTACGAGCTGGTCGAACTGTCGTCCAATCTCGGCGGGCATATTCTTCCCTGCATCGACCTGTCGCATTGGCACGCGCGTACCGGGAAGAATAACTCCTATGACGAGGTCGAACGGATACTGAAACTGCTCGATCACGAGATCGGCGGGGATGTGCTGAAGAACATGCATATCCATTTCTCCGGGATCGAGTTCGGCCCGGCGGGCGAGAAGCGGCATATGATCTTCCGCAAGAGCGATACGCGTTACCGGGAAATCCTCAAGGTGCTTTTCGATTACGACATCGCCGGGGTACTGGTCTGCGAGAGTCCGAATGTCGAGGGCGATCTTTTGATGCTGAAACTGATCTACGATTCGTTCGCATAGAAAATATTCACAACCTACTCAAACAAAAAAGAGGCTACCTGCAGTCTCTACAAATCTAAACAAACAAAAAAAAGAGGCTGTTTGCACAGCCCCTTTTATATTTATGGTTTAATCCCCTCCGGATTACCAACTAAGCTTATTCACCAGAAGGTTTGCCCTGGTTGGTCATTCTATCCATCTCCTGCTTCATCAGATGAAGCTGTTCGCCGATGGATTTGAGTTCATGAAGCTTCTGCTCAAGAGTCTTCTCAGCAAGAATGCCCCACCACTTCTCGTCTTCTATATCTAATGTTTCGCGGACAATAGCGCGGTCGAAGGCTATCTTTACATCTTTGAAGTAGATGATAAAGTCGCCGCCGTTATCGGTTTCGGGCTTGTAGACTACATAGGAGTCAAACTTCACATAAGGATAGCTCAACGGGTACAGCGGGATGCGCTGAAGGATACGGTCGCGGATATCGTCGGCATAGACAGGGTTCACCCATGTCAGTTGGCGCCATCCGTCAAACTGGGTATGACCAAGGAAGTATTCCTGAATATTACCATCGCGGTCTTTCAAACGAAGAGCGATCTGATGGGTGTAGTTCAAACCGTAAACCCAAGCCTGAATATACTTGATCTGTCCGACGTTAACAAGAACGCCCATAGGCATATCGTTTTCGCCGTCATCGGTAAGCTGGTTCACATACTTGCCGTTGTCATAATAGGCGAAAAACTCATAAGGCGGCGCAACCAATGCCCACGAAAGGAACTTCCATTCGGGGAAATGAACTCTTACGCCTAAGACTGTGCCGAATCTTTTGCTTTCGACTTTTTGGCAGTAGGAATCCATGTTGTTCTTCACCGTGTTGGCGGAAGAATTCAATTTGATTTTCCACATTTCCAGTTTCCAGTCTTCGATTGTGAATTCCACTGTCGGGTAACCGTACTGCGCGAAATCAAGTTCCGGGTGCTTAGCGATTTCCTCTTTGTGTACCTGCTTATCCTTATCGAGGACTTGCGTCATATTCTTTTCGAATTCGGTAAAGTCGATGAGGATTTTGTCAATAGCTGAATAACCGCTGACGCTGAAAAGTACAACGAGAGCAAGCGCTGCACCGAATATCTTTGTCCGCATATCTCCACTCCTTGAAATAAGATTTTCTATCCTTAGATTTTGTAATCAACTCTCATTATTCTGAATATATTTCCACAAAAAGTCAAGCATTTTATTCTATTCTTTCCTGAAAAGAGATTGTAAAATGCGCATTATTATCATCGTCTTCCGCGCTTGATAAGTTTAATACTTTTTGAAAAATTATTCTACGGGAATCGGAAATGCAGGCTGCCACTTGCCGATATACACCCCTTCGGGGATTCTGTTGCCTCTTTCGAGTAAAATAACGTGTTTTACCCCGGTATTCGCCTTCAATGTCATCACCAAACCCTGAATCAGCCACACGACCGAGTCGTTTCTTTCCTTAATATACTGGTTAAGTTTATCGGCGAAATTGATTACGATTCCCTTTGTTTTGCCGTCGTCGACAAACCAGATGTCGGTTACCTGAAGGTCGTCGTCGATAGGCATCCTCAGTTCATACTTCAGCGGGCCGAGGAAATAGTCCTGCACGAGCTTTTTCTCGAAGTACTCAGTTACCGGGTCGAGATAGATCGCGCGGGGTTCGGACGACATCTTCTGGAAGTGCAGGTCGGGGTAATAGAAGGTGTATTCCATTCCGCTCAGGAAGATAAACCTGATAAGAAAATACGCCGCGATACCCGCGATCAGTACGATCACCGCGACCGGTATAAACGGGATCTTATGATCCTCTATCCACCTTTTTACTTTCACTGGCAAAATCCTTTCGTTTTATTATATTCGTTAATGTACTTTTTTACACCGTAATAAATTCCCTGCGCGAGTTTGTCCTGGTAGTCCTTGTTCATCAGCTTCTTCCCTTCGTCCTTATGGGACATAAAACCCACTTCGATCAGGATCGCCGGGACGGGGTTGTACTTCAGGACATAGAAGTTTCCGGCCTTTACACCGCGCCCCGGGGCTTTCGCGGTATTGACAAGCGTCTTATACACGAAATTCGCCATCTGTTCGGATTCGAGCTTAATCCCGTCGCGGATCAGATCGGCGATGATCGAAAACAGCACCTCGGTTTTCTCGATGTCCGCCTGTGAAAACTTTGCATTTTCCAGTAATTCCACCTCTTTTACCTCATGGTCGGACACGGCGTCCGAAAGGTAAAACACCTCGATCCCGCTGACACTCTTGTTCGGGCTCGCGTTCGCGTGGATGCTGATGAACACCGGGTGGTAGTCCTTCGCGACCTTCGAACTGAATTTCACCCTGTCTTCCAGCGTAACAAATGTGTCGTTCTTGCGGGTCAGAAAAATATTGAACTGCTTGTCGTTCTTGAAGTACTGGTAAACCTTTTTCGTGAGGGACAGAACGACGTCCTTTTCCTTACTGCCGCTGGCGCCCAACGCACCGGGATCGTTGCCGCCGTGCCCCGCGTCGATAATGACCGCGTTGAACGGGATAAATCCGTCATCATTATAACATGCCGGGGGGTTTTTGTCACCCGTTTCCGGCTTTGTGTTCGTTATTTTCGTCTGCCCCGGATCGGCGGGCTTCTGGTTCGTTTTCTTCGACTCGTCGATCACGACGATCTTCTCGATCAGTCCCGGATCGACCGTCTGCTGATTCGTCTTCTTCTGCGCGGGCGGCACGGTATCCGGCCCGACAAACTGCTCGTGTTCGATGAAGACCGGCAGTTCCTTGCCGCCGGGCTTTTTCTGCGGAACGGGATACTTCTTCAGAATCGCCGTCAAGGTGGCCATATACTCCTTCGGCAGAAGGATTCCGCCGTCCTCGTCGAGAACCGCCGGCTCCTCGAAATAAAAGATGTTTTCGTCGTGGATGAGGTAGGGCATATAGAGAAAGAGACGGATGACCGTTTTGTCGTTGCGGATATCGCAGTATCCGAGGTCGAGATTGATTTTCAGTTTGAGCTGGTAGTCCTTACAGAGCTGGATAATAGGATAATACTTTTTTTCCTGCGCCGCCGCGGGCCGGGTGAGCATGAGAAATGCGCCGGTAAAAATCGCGAGAAAGAGAATGAGCCTGCTTTTAAGCATCCTTTGTTTTCCGGATATAATAGAGCCCCTTCAATGTCAGGTGCCTGTCTATAATATCGATAGAATTCGAGGTTTGCTTGATAAGTTCGCTCAGGCCGCCGGTCGCGATCACGGTACAGTCCTTCCAGCCCATTTCACCGGCTATCCGCCGGGTGATCTCGTCGAGCATCGCCCCGCTCCCGTTGAGGAGGCCGGAACGGATGCCGTCGACGGAGTTCTTGCCGATCAGCTTCGGGGTGATGGAAAGGTCGATATGCGGGAGCTTCGAGGCCTTCTCCTCGAGGGCGTTGAGCGAGGTCAGGATACCGGGGATGATGAGGCCGCCTTCGTAGGAACGCTCCGCCGTGACTACGTCGAACGTGGTCGCGGTGCCGAAATCGATGATGATGAGGTTCTTCCCGGGATAGATACAAATCCCGGCGTAGGCGTTGACAATCCTGTCCGCGCCGATCTCGTTCGGGTTGTCGTAGTTGAGCTGTAACTGTATCGAGTCCCGTTTGACAAAGAACGGCTCGATATTCATGTACTTGGAGAAAAGGTGCTGGAACGGGTAATCCATGCGCGGGACGACGCTCGAGATCACGACTTCGCGTATCTGCGCTTTATTGATCCCCCAGAGATGCAGGAGATTAAAAAAGTGCACGGCGAGGTCGTCGGTGGTCATCTGCTTGTCCGTCTTGGAGTTCGCGTAATGGAGCACTTCGTCGCTTTGATGGAAGAAGCCGTAGGTGATGTTGGTGTTTCCGATATCGATAGTGAGAATCAAGGAGTTCTCCTTAGATGTATTCGCTTTTCAGCGGACGGGACATCAGGGCGTAGAGTTCCGTCAACGGGTCGGCATGCTCGTAAAGCATCCGGTAGACCGCGCGCGAGATCGGCATCGGGATACTGAGCTCGTCTTCGAACTTCACGACCGTCTTGACCGTTTCGACACCCTCGGCGACCATTTTCATCGAGCCCGTGATCTGTTCCATAGTTTGTCCCGAGGCGAGGAGTTCGCCTGTGCGCCCGTTACGGCTGTGCTTGCTCGTACATGTCACCACGAGGTCGCCCATCCCGGCCAAGCCCGCGAACGTCGACTCCTTCGCGCCGAGCGCGATACCGAGCCGCCTGATCTCCGCGAGGCCGCGTGTGATCAAAGCCGCCATCGTGTTATCGCCGAAGCCGAGCCCGCGAAGGACGCCCGCCGCTACGGCAATGACGTTCTTTACCGCGCCGCAGACTTCGACGCCGATCACGTCGTCGTTCGTGTACAGACGGAACGTCTGATCGGAGAACGCTTCCTGCACCGCGCGGGCGCAGTCTTCGTCAGCCGATGCCGCGACGATACTGGTGGGCTGAGACTTCGCCACTTCTTCGGCATGGCTGGGGCCGGAGATAACAGTGACGCTCCCGCCGCCGGAGAGTTCTTCGGCGAGGATCTGGCTCATCCGCTTTTCGGTGGTGAACTCGAAACCTTTGGTAGCGCTGACAAGAAGGCGGGAAGGGGATGCGTAAGGCGTAAATTCCTTCACGGTAGAACGAAAAAAACGCGACGGCACCGCGAAGAGCCACATATCGGACTCTTTGACCGCGGTGCGGTCGCTGGTAATCGTGATGTTATCGGGTATACGCGTTCCGGGAAGATAATCCTTATTCTCGCGGCCCGCGCGGATCGAATCCGCCTCGTCAGGAAAAAAGGACCATAGCACGACCTCGTGACAAACGGAAGCGCGGATCGCGAGGGCCGTTCCCCAGCCGCCCGCGCCGATAACGCTGATTTTCAAATTCGGCTACTTATCGAGAACCAGTTCGAACGCTGTGACATAGCCGCCGCCGTAACTCGATACCCAGACCTGTTTTCCGTCAGGCGAAACCGAGATACCCATAGGCTTGGTGAACTTGGTCTTGTAGAGTATTTTTAAGTCGCCGGAATTGAGTATGGCGATTTCATCGGAACCGTGAGCCGCGACAATCAGGTACTGTCCGTCAGGGGTGATCGCGACAGTGCGGGCCTGCGCGCCCACGTACATCGTCTTGGCGATCTTACCGGCGGCGATATCGTACTTGATGACCTTACCGCCGGAATTGTCGGTGATATAGAGGAATTTGTCGTCCGGCGAAAGGACGATATGACGCGGGTTGGGCGAGATGCTCAGCGATTTCACCTTAGTGAGTGTCACAAGGTCGAGCACCGCGATCGTGCCGCCCGCCATATTCGCGACATACGCCGTCTTGGAGTCGGATGTGATCGCGATACCGCGGGGGATCACTCCGCTGCCGGTCTTGATATCCTTGAGCTTCTTCATCGTGACTGCGTCGATCACCGAAACGGACTCGCCGAACCAGTTCGCGACCAGAACGAGTTTGCCGTCGGGCGAAACCTGCACCACTTTCGGCGTGCTTAAAACTTTTACTTTAGGCAGAGTCTTGATATAAGTCTTGTTGTTGATCTTATCTTCGATCTTGCACTTCTGGACAAGCATATCTGCGGGCGGGTCCATCTCGTTCTTGTCGATACGGACGACGCAGGCGCCGTTATGGAAAGACACCCATGCGTACTGGCCGTCGGGCGAGAATCCGCATTCGACGGGTTTCTCCGCGAACGAGGCAATCTTCTGTTTGGTCGCATAGTTGTGCCCGGTAGCCGCGGTTTTATAAGGGGCGAAATTGACCTTCTTGATGACTTTCAAGGTCTTAGGGTCGATAATCGTGACATCCATCCCTTCGAGGTTCATCACGGTCACCCAGGTCCCGTCGGGCGACACTTCCACCGATTTAGGCGCGCCCATCCCGTTGAATGTAGCGAGCTTTTTCAGCGAAACACCGTAGCCCGAGCTCAGAAGCGCGGCGCAAAACATCAATACTGTAAAAAGGGTTTTCATTGTTCCTCCCAAAATTTTGTAAAAGTAAAAGAAAACCGGCAGTTTTCCGGATTGAAAAAAGCGTAATCTGACAATTATTCCCGTCACTGCGAAGCCATGAAGCAGTCTGTGTAAAATATAACTCAGTTGTCAAACAGATTGTTTCGCCCTCGCCTCGACTACGCTCGGTGTCCGGCTCGCAATGACAATCCTCTCTGGAAAAGTCCTGATATTCCGGTTATTTATCCGTCTAACTTTTTCGTCAGCAGTTCGTTCAGCATCTTCGGGTTGGCCTGGCCCTTCGTCTCTTTCATCGCTTGGCCGACAAAGAACCCGATGACGTTTTTCTTTCCGGAACGGTATTTCTCGACCTCGCCCGGATTATCCGCGATAATCTTATCGATCACCTTTTCGAGTTCGCCGGTGTCGCTCACCTGTTTCAGCCCCTTTTCGGCGATGATCGTCTTCGCGGACTTCTTCGTGTCCACCATCGAGGCATACACGTCCTTCGCCATCTTCCCCGTGATCGTGCCGTCGTCCACGCATGTTAATAGTTCGGCGACATCGGCGGCGGGCATGATCTTTTCCGCGTACTCGGCGATCGTCATCGAAAGCTCGTTCAGTACCGCCATGACCTCGGCCTGTATCCAGTTGGCGGCCTTTTTCGGCTCGCCCTTGAACGTCTCGAGGCATTTCTCGAAATACGCCGCGAGATCGATATCGTCGGTCAAAGTGATCGCGTCCTGACGGGTGATCTTGTAGTCCTTCTCGAAACGGAGCATCTTATCGCGCGGGAGTTCGGGCAGGGTCTTACGGACTGCCTCGATCTGCTCCCCGGTCACACAGACCGGCGGAAGGTCGGGCTCGGGGAAGTAACGGTAATCGTTGGCTTCTTCCTTGCTCCGCATCGGGAAAGTCTTGTTCTGCGCGGCGTCGTACAGACGGGTTTCCTGCACGATCTTTTCGCCGCTCTCCTTCGCGTATATCTGGCGTTCGATCTCGTGTTCGATCGCTTTCTTCACGCCGTTGAAGCTGTTCATATTCTTGATTTCGACCTTCGTTCCGAGCTTGGTCTCGCCTCTCGGACGGATCGAGATATTGGCGTCGCAGCGGAGACTCCCTTCTTCGAGGTTGACATCGCTGACGCCGATGTATTTCATGATATTGCGTAACGACTTAAGATAAGCGAACGCCTCGTCGGACGAACGCATATCGGGTTCCGAGACGATCTCCAAGAGCGGCACTCCCGCGCGGTTCAGGTCGACCAGCGAGTACGCGGCGCCCTCGGTATGCACGAGCTTCCCGGCGTCCTCTTCCATATGCGCGCGCGTGATCCCGACACGTTTCGTCGAGCCGTCGGGTAAGTCTATATCGAGATACCCCTTACCGCAGATCGGGTAATCGAACTGCGATATCTGGTATCCCTTGGGCAGATCGGGATAGAAATAGTTCTTCCGGTCGAACTTGGAGTACCCGGAAATCCCGCAGTTGAGCGCGAGCCCGGCCTTGACCGCCCTGTCGAGCACTCCCTTATTCAGTACGGGGAGCACGCCCGGCTGGCCCATACAGACTTCGCAGACATGGGTATTGGGCGCGGCGCCGAACTCGGTCGAGCATCCGCAGAAGATTTTGGTCGCGGTGTTGAACTGGACATGCACTTCCAGCCCGATGACTACCTCGTATTCCATGACGGCCTCCGGATTTAGTCGAGCAATATTATAACAGGCTTTGCGGGAAAAATAAACAAAATGGGGGGGAAAAGATGGGGTAATATTGAGAGAATTCGATAAATATGCTTTTCTACGACAACAATTTCTTTCTATGTAGTCAAGGATTTTTTTCCCTATCTAAGTCATTTTTTGTCTCATATGTTTTTGTGTTTTTAGTGAAGTAATACTTAAACACTATCGCAACTAACCCAATTACATTAATTGTGGTTGTAGATATTAAAGCTATTAATATCCCATCACTCAAACTGAGAAAGGACTTTAGACCAATTGCGGAAAAAATTTGAATTGTCCAGATAGATAAATACCATAAAATATAAGTACTAAATCGTTTTCGGCAATCAATATCGTTTTTATAATCCCGAATGGTTAAATCTTCGTAATCTTTTAGAGATTTTTCTTCAAACCCTAATGATTCATTTAACGCTAAATTATCAGATTCACTACCTATCTTATTTTTACTTATGTTGGAGAAATCTCTAATAAGATTATTAAAATGAGTGATTTGATTCCGATCGGGCATTTTTTATTTACCTGTTAAAATACTGGATTATTTCAACGTCCAGCAAATACTCTTCTTTTTTTGTAATTTCTTTTCTTTTTTTTGCCAATAGCCAAGGATTGAGTGGATCATTTTCATGTGTAATTTTTGATAACTGAATAGCATTAAACTGTTTGAAGTCGTTCCAAATACTTTCTAATGGCTCACGGATATCAGAAATATCCTCATTTAAAGAACTTAAAGTTTCGGTAATTGGTGACATACCAAAATTTTTCAATTCTTGATACAATTCAGGTATTACTGGACCATATTCCCAAGCTTGGAATCTCTCTTGAATTAAACGCTTGTTGTATGCAGCAAGGTAAAATCCATTGGCGAAGTATAAGATTTTTTGAATTTTCATTGGATCAACTGGAATCCCTTCTTCAATACCTTTCTGGATAAAAAAATTGGTAGCGTAACAAAGACGGAACCTGTATAAATAAAAGAGGCTTTTCATCCGATTCTTAGATTACCACAACCTAGAACGGAGAA
>Ga0154538_163_pt2 | contig 48429 bp, 40 predicted proteins | sample RifGroF1_FD_105681 | JGI IMG/M metagenome (GOLD analysis project Ga0154538, IMG submission 105681) | Spirochaetes bacterium GWF1_51_8 | reverse complement strand
GCGAGGCTGAGCTGAAGGCGGTCGAAGTTTTCCTCGGGCTCGTTATAAACACCCATGTTCATCGGAAGGACACGGAGATCGGCCATCGAGACGACAAGCCCATACGCGAGTTTGACCGTTTTCGGGAAATATCCGGCATTCATGTTTTTAAAAACAGCTTTCAGGTTGGTCGATGTGATCTTCTGCCCGCCGGACATCAGCGGCCCGATATCGTTCATAATATAGCTGTAGTTTCCCATAATCAGGTTCTTGACGGTCTTACCTTTCTTGTAAGGGCCGTATTCGGCGATATTCGCGATTCCCGTGTTAGCGATGATGTATTTGTTGAGTTTGGCTATTTCCTTTGCGGTCATGAGCGGCTTGTCGGGATTGGGGTGGAGGGATATCCAGTATCCGGCGGAGAGCATCTCGATCCGGACATTGGGCAAAAGCAGCGGCGCGACGGTGGACGGCTGCGGGACGGTCGCGAAGACGGCGGTGATAAAAAACGATATCGCGGCGGAGACTGTCAAACCCTTGAAGCGCATATTTCCCTCCCGTAATACTGCGGTTAAAAATTTTAACACAGAGCGGTGTGAAACGCAAACGGACGGCTTGGAAATTTATTCCTTCCCGAGTTTACCGTAAGCGCCTTTCCATTTATCCGCCTGATTGAGGAATTCCTCGTATCCGTTTGCGCGGATAAATTCGGCGGCTTCGCGGTATTTTTTATACTTGTAGCTATCATGCCCGTAGAATTCCACGAGGGTCGGGCAAACCTCGAAATCGGGACAATCGGCGCACGTTTCCAGTTTCCTGTCCCGGAAACAGCAGACCTTTATCTTGCATTTCGCCAGATCGATATTCCTTCCTCCGTCGCCGTAACCGAGCTTGCATCCTTTGCATGTTTTCCCGGTGTAGGCTTTGCATGTTCCGCAGTAAGCGCCGCAGCAACCGATTTTGGCGACCATTTCAGACCTCTTCCTTTTTTTGAACCGACCAATACTCCAATGATTCGCTTTGCCATTTAAGTTTGATGGGTGAAAGAGGAATGAAGCGATAGGTTTTATTTTCTTTCAGTTTCTCGTAGATTTCCCATGTCACCGCTATGCCGCGATGATGCATGATTTTCGAGGTATGTATTAACGGGATACCGAAGTAGTCCTTTTTCCGGAAATTTCGATGGCCGAAAACCCCGGTAACGACATCGCCGGAACCTATTCCGGTCTCGATTTCGGTAAGACCTTCGATTTTATATCGTCCGGTCAGTTTCTTAAAAGATTCTTTTATCTCGAAGGCGGATTCGACTGCGGCTGTGACTTTTTCGGGGAAAAACGACGAGAAGATGCTATCGCCTGTAAAATTGAATATTTCTCCCCCGTGATATGAAATAATATCACCGCATAGGATATAATAATCTTGTATAAACTCCGCATGTTTCTCTCCAAGCTGAATAAACGCTATGGAATAATTATGCAGGTCGATAAAAAGAAAAACTTTACTGACGGTTTTTATTTGGTTTTTATTCATTTTCCTTCCTCATCTCAGCCTAATATCGCCGGCGTAAATCTGCTTGACGATGTCTTCCATCTGCACGTCCTCGATCATGATATCCCGCACCTCCGTCTTTTTGAGTACAGTCGATATGATCGCGCTCGTATCGATTTTATCGTAGTCGAACTTGACGACAATCTCACCTTCGGGATAGGCGATATCGATCGAGCCTTTCGGGGCTTTCATCGCTTTTTCGAGTGCGAGGTTTGCCGTTACCCTGACGTTTTCCCCGAGCACGAAACGGACTTCCTTCTTCCGGCCATAGGTCTTCTTGAGGTCGTCTATCGAACTGTCGTAGAGCTTCTTGCCCTGGTCGATAATGATGACCCGTTTGCAAATTTCCTCGATATCGTTCAGGTCATGAGTGGTCAGGATGACCGTAGTCTTATGGAGAGAATTGAGCTCACGGATAGACTTACGGATTCGATCCTTCACGAGGATGTCGAGGCCGATAGTCGGTTCGTCGAGGTACACGACTTTCGGGTCGTGCAGGAACGACGCGGCGAGATCGGCGCGCATCTTCTGTCCGAGACTGAGGTTCCGCACGGGGGTGAGAAAGAAATCTTCGAGCGAAAGGACTTCCTTGAAATAGGTGAGGTTTTCCTCGTACCGCTTTTTCGGGATGTCGTAGATTTCTTTCAGGATGCCGAACGATTCCGAGACGGGAAGGTCCCACCAGAGCTGTGTTCGCTGGCCGAAAACCACGCCGATATTTTTCGCGTTCTCCTTGCGCCGTTTGTACGGTACGATCCCGTCGACAGTGCATTCGCCCGAAGTCGGCACCATGATCCCTGAGAGCATTTTGATCGTCGTGGACTTCCCTGCGCCGTTGACGCCGATATACCCGACCATTTCTCCTTCCGCGATATCGAACGAGACGTTATCGACCGCGCGTTTGATATCGTATTTCGCCGTGAAGAACGATTTTACCGCGCCGATAAAGCCCGGGTATTTCTTCGGGGACTTAAATTCTTTGGTCAGGTTTCGGACTTCGATCATAACCCCTCCTCATGTACCTGTAGCCTGAAAACGTTTGAGACCTGCCTTCCAGATGAACAGGCTGATCCCCAGCGTAATAAGCGCGATGACGGGGATGAAAACAAGGAGCCACTCATTTTGAAATCCGGCGATACCGAATATCGCCCCGATCTGCGCCCCGTCTCGAAGATAATATAGCATGGGGAAGTAACTGACTACCGCGAACGGCAGGATGAACGTGATGAAGAACTGGATGAATTTATTTTTATATATCTCGAGCGGAAACCGGGTGTAGGAATTGACTTCATAGGCGAGGGTCATGATCTCGCCAGAGGTCACCGTCCAGAGCGCGATGCTCGCGAACGCCAGCTTGATCGCGAAGTAGATCACGAGGCCGGATAGAGTGAAGAGCGCGAGGACAAGCCATCCGGCTATCCCGAACGACAGGCCGAGCGCGGCCTTGGCATAAAGGAAGATCGCCATCCCGAGCGCCAGTTCGCCGAAACCGTCCGCGCAGATTTTCTCCATGACGATATGCGCGAGCGGGTTCATCGGCCGGATCAGGAATTGATAAAAACGCCCCTCGCGGATATAGTTCACCGCGACGAACCAGATGTTGTCGTTGTAAATATGATCTATTCCGCGCACAATCTGCGCGTACCCGAAAAATAGAAGCACTTCGTGAAACGTATAACCCGCGATTTCTTTAATCTGCGTGAATACAGCGAACAGGGTAAAGAACGTGGCGAGCTGGACAATCGACAATCCGATCAAGCCGAGGACGAAATCGAGCCTGTACTCCATCAGACTCTTGAAGAACTGTTTTACGAAAGCGCCGTAGAGTTTAAAAAACCGCATATCAGCCCCCGAAGATCGTGACGCGGTCGAGCGCACGCTTCCATAAAAGCTTATTGATGATCAGGAAGAAAACAATCCACCCGGCCTGAAGCGCGAGATGAAGGAGAATTTCTTCGTTACCTGCGAACATACCGCTGTAGATCGCCGACGGCGTGTTGTACATCGCCTGAAACGGCAGGCAGTATGCAACCACGCCGAGGATATGGAAAACCGATTTAACCCCGGCGGAGTTTAACGACTGGAGCGGAAAGTTCTGGATCGTCGAGCCGTCCTCGGCTATCTTGAAAAAAAGCGCGATGGCGATCGTTTCGCCGGAGAAGAGCATCCTGAGGCCGCCGCGCAGGAGAAAAAAGCCCCAGACATTCACGATCCAGAACGCGATACTTCCGAGGAATATCGAAAAAAGGAAGTTAATCGCGAAGGCGAACAGCAGGCTCAGGATGTAAAACCCGAAGTTCGGCAGGGTCTGGAGCGGGATTTGCGCGATGATGACGATGAGAACGATCATAGGGATAGACTGTATCGCGAATGCCAGCCGCTGCCCCAGATGCTGGGCGAAGTTCATAGTGATGTAATCATAGGGCTTGGTCAGCGCGACCGCGACGTTGCCGTTCTTCAGCTCGGTCGAGATCATCCCCTCTCGTCCGCATGCAGTCAGACGGATCGTGATATAGCCGATCCCGATATAGGTCAGGTACTGCTGGAGCTTGATCGAGTAGAGCGACCCGCCCGCGCTTTCGAAAATCCCCGTCCAGAGAAAATATTGGATCATCATAAAGACTATGGGGAAAATGATCCAGACGACCGCGCCGAAACGGTACGCGAAAAGTGTTTTGAGCGAATTGGAGATAAAGCCGGAGTATTTTTTAAATTCGCGGAACATAGACCCCCGCGCCGCGCGCAACAATAAAAACACGATTCTGAAGAATAACAATTATCCGGTTATTGTAGCATGAAATCGACCCCGCCGCAAGAAATAGAATCGGCCTTTATTATAAAAAAAGCGTTGACTGGATACATTCGTCAATTATAATACTTTCATTCTAGTCACTCTAAAACACTCACCGGAGGAAGTGACTATTGGGCGCTTTAAACTGATAAAGTCATGGATTGATTGTTTGAACTACCCATCTTTTTTTCAGGAGCATCGTATGAAAATTTTTGTATTCTTCCTCATATTGCCGTTTGCGGCGTTCGCGGGGCTGACCGCCGTATCGCTCGGTAAACCGTTCGATCTGCTCATCACAGGCGATCCGCTGATCGCAATCATCTCGATATCGTCCGCGATGATCCTGATAAGTTTCCTGTTCGGGCTCATCTGTAACGAGTACTCATGGGTAGACAGGCTGTGGAGCATCCTGCCCGCGCTGTATGCGTGGATACTCGCCGTCAGGGCATGGCCCGATCCGAGGCTGATCGCGGGCGCGGCGCTCGTGACTCTCTGGGCCGCGCGCTTGACATTCAACTTCGCGAGAAAGGGCGGGTATTCCGGGATGGAGGACTACCGTTGGGCCGAGGTGCGCAAGTTTATCGGGAACGAATTCCTCTGGCAGGCGTTCAACTTCGGGTTTATATCCACATACCAGAACGCGCTTTTCGTCCTGTTCGTTCTCCCGCTGTACATGGCATATCTTTTCAAAGGGACGCCGTTCGGGATAATCGATATCGCGGCATCGGTATTCTTCCTCGGGTTTCTCGTGCTGGAAACAATCGCCGATCAGCAGCAATGGGATTTCCATGCGAAGAAAAAGAACGGTACGACCGATAAGCGGTTTCTCGACGAGGGACTGTTCGGCTTCTCGCGCCATCCGAACTATTTCGCCGAGATCATGATCTGGTGGTGCGTGTACCTTTTCGGAGCGGCCGCGACAGGGAAATGGATCGACTGGAGCGTAATCGGAATGGTGCTTCTGACACTGTTATTCCAGGGTTCGACATGGCTGACAGAGATGCTGTCGATGCGGAAGTATCCCGAGTACGCCGAATACCGCAAACGGGTTTCGCGGATCGTCCCGTGGTTCCCGAAGAAGGCGTCGTTCAGCGACGAGACCGAGAGCGGAAAGGTATAAAATAAGATTATTGCAGGCGGATCAGCGTCATCGCCTCCATCTGCAGGGCGAGCGACTTATTGGTCGAGTCCTTGTTGAGCGAGAGGTCGGAAATAGTCACCCCGGCGATCTGGTGAAGGTTTTCTTCTTTATCGTACCAGCCCCATGTGTCATGCATGACGTACGGGGTGTTATTTACCGCGCCGAGATACAGCAGGATATGCCCATGAGTGCGGATGAGCGTGATCCCGCCGACCCCCTTTTTCATCAGGAGAGAGAGCCTGTCCTTCTCGGTCATCGACGCGGGGAACGCGATATCCTGCCCGGTCGTGATCTGGTAGTAGCTGTAACGGGGTAAGAGCAGACCGGTACACGAGAAAACCGAACGGATGAAGTCCGAACAGTCGAAATATCCCATCGAGCCCATCCAGCCGTAAGGCGAATAGAGAAGTTTGAACGCAAGCTCGTAGATCGTGCGTGGGGTGTAGGGCAGGTAGCCCTTCGAGACGCACGAGTGCTTGATATAGCCGACACCCCATTTGATCTTGCCGGACTCGTCGCGGATCGGCAGGACTATTTTTAACGGGCCGTCCGGCTGCTTCTTGGACATAGGGAGCTTCACTCCCATCCGCAGAACCGTATAAAACTTGGACATCCCCGGATCGAGAAACACGTCGCTCTTTACGGCGGCAGTGATCATAAAGGACGGATAATCGGTAAAGTCTTTCATTTCCTGAACGGTGCATACCGCAATATCACCGGCTTCCACCCACCCGGCGGTGAGAGGCGATGCGATAAAGAACCAGAGCCCGTCGGCGGAAACATGCCGGATCGCGACAGGCGTCCCGATATCGAGATGGTTCACGAGGTTCCGGTCGAAATCGGTTTTGTAGGGAGAGTCGTATAAGGGTTCCGATAACGGCAGACTCCGTTGGGAAGCATATTTCACGATGATTCCGTAACGCACGGTGTTGGTCGCAGGGATCGCGGAAAGGTTCATCTTGGTCTTGAGGCTGATGAAATAAGCGATATCGAGCTTTTTCAGGTTTTTATCGAGGAACGGCCCTCTGTTCGTCATATCGTTCCATGTCCAGACGAGGGTCTTCATGAGTTTCTCGCCCGGCTCGGATGCGGGATATTCCGTGATCTTTTTTACCAAGCCCTTTTCAATCAGCGATGCGTTCCATTTGGCGATCTCCTGATGGCTCATCACCGTCTTATCCGGCGACGGGTGAAGCCCGATCCAGAAACCGGCGGTTTTCATCTTCACGCCTATATTCGGCAGGAGGCGGGTTTCCTTGTATACCCAATAGGAGACCGCGGACGAATGAATAAAAACTATAGCAGTGCATATTAGAAAAGCGGCAATAACCCTGCGCATCGAAACCCCCGAAAATTGAGGCAATATTTTAGCATAGGGAGTACGGGCGGTCAAACATTCCTAAGAAAATGATTCGGTTTTTATTGATAGTAGAAGTTTTTTTCTTGAATTTACCTTTAGAATATGATATAGTTATAAAAACAACTGTAAATTAAATGTAAATACTTTTACGGAGGTTTTTTATGAAAAAGGGGATTATTGTATATGGGATAATGTTGTTTCTGTATTCAGCGTGTGCGCCGGGCACGGTTTCAGAAAACAAACCGCCCCAGGGGACGAATAATATCGGGTTCGAGTTTATATATGTCTCGGTGAACGGTAACGATACGAACTCCGGGGTTGTCACCAATTCACCCCTGCGTTCACTCCCCGCCGCGATAGCTAAAGCTTTAGCTTCGGGTTCGACAAATATCCTTGTTACCGGCGGTATTTATTCCTCCGGCTCGGGATTGAATAGTTCGACTAACGGGATATCGATCTATAATTCCGCCAGGTTGAAGATTGCCGGGGGGTATGACACCAATTTTTCCCTTCAGACCGGAATGACGATTCTCGACGGCGCCGATACCTTGTTTCATGTAATAGAAATTGAAAATTCTTCGAATATCGTGTTGCGGGGATTGATTATCGTGCGGGGAAAAGCTGACGGAGATCCGGATCATACTATGGGAGGTGGAATTTATATTTATAACTCCTTCGGGATTGATATTTCGAATTGTATCGTTTCCAATAATTCAGCCAAGTTCGACGGCGGCGGGATTTATTTATACGGCAGTAGCGGAACTAAGATAAACGGTTTAGTTTCCGTCAATACCGCGAACAATGGCGGCGGAATATATCTGTGCTACTGCGGGAATTACACAATCGGAGGAATGATTTATTCGAATCTCGCAGGGGGAGACGGCGGGGGAATCTATGTCTTTGGCGGGAACGATATTTTCGTACAGGGTATAGTTTCGGGAAACCTTGCCACCAATTTCGGCGGCGGCGTTTGTATAAACGGCGGCTCCGATCATTCTATTTCCGGTCATATCTCGAACAATACCTCCCTTAATTCCGGAGGGGGAGTACATTTCAATGGAGGTAATGACTTTTCGATTACCGGAATAGTCACCGGAAACAATACGGATTATGCGGGCGGCGGAGTATATATAGGCTCAGGATCAGGGCATAGCATCTCCGGAAGTATTAACGGCAATTCGGCAAATACTATGGGGGGCGGAGTTCTTCTAACGATGGGTTCTTATTTTTCGCTGAACGGCACGATTACCGGCAACAACGCTGCCTACGGCGGCGGAGTTTATTTAGGCGCCGGGTCTAATCATACCATTTCCGGGATCATTTCACGAAACGAGGCCTCGGTATTCGGCGGAGGAATCTATCTAATCGATACAGGTACCGAACATACTTTCAGCGCGACTATCAGTTCGAACTCGATCTATGGAGTGTATACGAACTCGTCCTCTAATCCGGTCCTTACGGGAGTGACATGGGGCGCGGGTGTTGAAATCAATTCGCCCGCGAACGTAGGGCCGTAGGGTAAGACGCTGATCTAATTGAACATTTTTAAAGGGGCGGAATTCCGCTCCTTTTTTGTTTCGTTGATGTCGGCTTTTTAAACGAACCAACGGGCTTTCTTGAGTTTTTCCGCGCTTCAAATTAAAATCATCCTTTCATAATATGAGGTAGTTATGTTTCCGTTAGGGACGCTTGTCAATATCGGCGCGGTGCTTGTAGGCGGGGCGATCGGGCTTTTCCTGCACAAGGGTTTTCCCGACAATATCCGCAAGATGATTTTTAATACGATGGGGCTGATCACTCTCGTGATCGGGTTCATCATGGCCGGGAGGATGAAGGAGCCGCTTGCGGTAGTGATCAGCGTGATCGCGGGAGGGCTACTCGGCGAACTCCTGCGTCTCGAAGACCGGGCGGAAATGGGCGGCGAATGGTTCAAGCACAAGATCAGGATTAAGGACGAGAAATTTACCGAAGGTCTGGTTACGGCGTTCATGATCTTCTGCGTGGGCTCGATGACCATTGTCGGTTCGATCGACGAGGGAGTCCGGGGCGATCACACTCTACTTTTCACGAAGTCGATTATGGACGGAGTTCTGTCGGTCTCTCTCGCGGCGACCTATGGAGCGGGCGTACTTTTTTCAGTCATACCGCTATTCATTTACCAGTATTCGATTACGTTACTTGCCGTCCTGTTCGGCGGGCTATTTGACGAGCAGATGATTATGCAGATGACGGGTGTCGGGGGGATCCTGATCCTCGGGGTGGGGATCAACCTGCTCGAACTGAAAAAGATCAAGGTGATCAACCTGCTTCCCTCGCTTCTCATCGTTGCGCTGATCACGTTCGGGATGAGGCTGATTTTTTCAAAATAAACCTTGAAATAAGACTATTCCGGTGTATATTAGTTTCCAGAAGGGATCACGGATACTGAGAGGGAGGGATCGTTTGAACCGTGCCGAAAGCCACGCAATCAAATTCTGCCTGATAGCGGCGGCTGTTGCGTGCTTATTGAACTCATGCCAAGGGGAAGTAAAGCCCAAGTCGGTATACGCGAGCTTGAAGTTTGTCAACCTGTCATCCGACTCGATTGCGTTCTGCTATATCTCGCGGACAAACGAGATGAATTGGGGAGACGACTGTTTAGGAAGCAAAACCGTCAAACCGGGTGAATCGAAACTGCTGAACGGGATCGCACCGGGTATGTATAATATCAAGGTCGAGACGTTGGACCGCGCGAAGTACTCGGAATACCCCGGTGGAGCGGAATTCCATGCCGGAGAAACCTTGATTTGGAATGTGACGAAACTCATAAAATACTAATGTTTTTCAATGGAAAAACTTGAAATCTTGGCATGAACAATGATAAAATAAGTTGAAATATTTACAGGAGGATCATATGAAGAAAAGATTTTTTGCAATTATGGGGTTATTAGTTTTGGGATTTTTTGTAGGATGTGATATCACGATCACAAGCATTCCTACTAAAACCGGTTTTTTTACATTTACTAACGGTGTACTTCAGTCTTCGATGCTCGAGTTATACTACGGTACGGCTCCCAGTTCATGGAAGACAGGAAACCTCATTTTTGTTCCCGTCGCTACAGGTTCAGGAAGAGTACTTGAATTAGAGGTAGGGACTTGGGATTCATTGATGAAACTTTCCAACATTATTTATCCCGAACTTGTCTATACCGCAACTTATGCTAAGAGTACATTGTTTGCTGTCCAAACTCCCGTTTTTACATGGTTTTATACTAATATGGATATGTCGTTTGTTGTGGAGGAAGGAAAGACAAATACAAATAATGGTACTATGATCGGAGGCTATTTAGGTATTAGCAATGTATCTACAAATGGCATATATATTATCAAACTGACTACAGGTACCAGTTGGGATATTCTTACGCCAATGGAAACTTTCATTAATGGGGGTTCTCAGGGGTTTGGAAAAATTGAAGCCGATTCTTTAGGCGCCTTAAACTCGCCTGATACCGGAACCGGTTATGGAGTTACACCTTATCAATTAGCGATGGGCACCTATTACATCACTATTGAGAATAGAAACGGAAGCGATATTGGAGCTCTTGAAGCGTCAAGCACCTTCCCGGTTTCGATATTGAGTCCCGGGACCAACTGGTATGTGTTAATAAACAACCAATGGACGAATATCTAATCAACTTGTATAAAATAGCAGCCCCGCTCGCGCGGGGCTGTTTTTATTTCTTCCTCAGTTCTCTCAGTTCGTCGCGCACAATCGCGGCGTTCTCGAAATCCAGGTTTTCGGCGTATTGGTACATTAACGTCTCCAGTTCCTTATCGAGCGATTCCTTCTCGATAAACTTTCGTTTGATTTCTTTCATCGCGGTCTTGCCGTCCTTCTTTTCCTCTTCCTGCTTGATCTCACGTTCGAGGATGTCGTGGATTTCCTTCTGGATGGACTGCGGGGTGATCCCGTGCGTTTCGTTGTACTCGACCTGTATCTTCCGCCTACGGTTCGTTTCGCCGATAGCGGATTCCATCGCGTCGGTGATCTTATCCGCGTACATAATCACCTTGCCGTTGACATGACGCGCGCTTCGGCCGATAGTCTGGATGAGCGAGCGCGCCGAACGGAGGAAGCCCATCTTGTCGGCATCGAGGATAATCACCATCGAGACCTCGGGCAGGTCGATTCCCTCGCGGAGCAGATTGATCCCGATGAGGACGTCGTAGATACCCATCCGGAGGTCGCGCAGGATTTCGACACGTTCGATCGTTTCGATCTCCGAGTGCAGGTAATTCACCTTCAGCCCGTTCTCTTTCAGGTACTCAGTCAGGTCTTCGGCCATCTTCTTAGTGAGGGTGGTGATGAGTATCCGTTCGCCGTGCGAGATACGTTCGCGTAATTCAAGGATGATATCTTCGATCTGCCCTTCGGTCGGGCGGATTTCTATTTCCGGGTCGATCAGTCCGGTGGGGCGAATGATCTGCTCGACGATCGCCTCGCTATGTTCCATTTCGTAATCCGAGGGGGTGGCCGAAACGAACAAAGTCTTACGGATCAGGGTCTCGAACTCCTTGAAGTTCAACGGGCGGTTGTCGAGCGCGGATGGGAGACGGAACCCGAAATCGACAAGGGTCTGTTTTCTTGCCCGGTCGCCGTTGAACATCCCGCCGATCTGCGGAATGGACACATGGGACTCGTCGATGATAGTCAGGCTGTCTTCCGGGAAGTAGTCGAGGAGCACGAACGGTTTTTCCCCGGGCTGCCGGAACGAGAGATGGCGGGAGTAATTCTCAATCCCGTTACAGTAGCCCATTTCGACGAGCATTTCGAGGTCGTAGTTCGTGCGGCTTTCGAGACGGTATGCCTCGATTTCCTTGCCCTGCGCGCGGAGTTCTATCAGACGCTGCTCGAGCTCGTCACGGATCGACTCGATCGCGCGTTTCAGTTTATCGTCGGTAGTCAAAAATAGCTTCGCGGGGTAGATCACCATCTGGTCGAGCGTCGCGAGCACGTTGCCGTTGATGAAATGGACGATACGGATCGCCTCGACCTCGTCGCCGAAGAACTCGATCCTCACCACCTCGCGGGCGTAGGCGATATGGATATCGATGATGTCGCCTTTCACACGGAAACCCGCGCGGGCGAGATCGAAGTCGTTACGCTCGTACTGGATACGCACGAGATGCCGGACAAACTCGTCACGGTCGAGTTTCATCCCTTTTTTCACATGCATCATCAGTTCGCGGTAGTCGGATGGCGCGCCGAGGCCGTAGATACACGACACCGACGCCACGACAAGGACGTCGCGCCTGTCCATCAATGACGCCACAGCGGAAATCCGCATCCGGTCGATCTCGTCGTTGATATCCGATTCCTTTTCGACATACAGGTCGCGCTGGGGAACATAGGCTTCCGGCTGGTAATAGTCGTAATAGGAAACGAAATACTCGACGGCGTTCTCCGGGAAGAAATCCTTGAACTCGCGGAATAACTGCGCGGCGAGGGTTTTGTTGTGCGAGATGACGAGCGCCGGAACCTGGAGGTTCTGGACGACCGCCGCCATTGTAAACGTCTTCCCGCTTCCTGTTACACCGAGCAGGGTCTGCTTCAGTGTGCCGTTTTTGTAGTTTTCAGTGATCTGTTCGATTGCGCGGCCCTGGTCGCCCGCGGGCTGGTATTTCGACTTGAGAATGAAACCGGACATATTCCCCTCCCGGAATGGAATGCTGTATTATACATCATCTCTCTCTTTCGGGCAACCCAGCTTTTAAAATAAATTATTCCTTAGAACGCGGCTTGTTCTGGGGGTGTAAGGAGCAGGGGGCAAGCCCCGCATTCGATAAGACAAATCATAAAGTGCGCGGGGCAGGGCTCGGTTGTTTGACAATTTAAGTGAATATGGATATATTGAAAAATGGAGGATACTATGAAAAAACTATCCTTTTTCCTGTTTCTCCTGACGTTCGCCGCGTGTGTTTTCGCCGCGGAAAAAATCCAGCTCGACAAGATTAAACTCCCAAAAGGTTTTCATATCCAGCTTTTCACCGATCAGATTCCGCGCGCCCGCGCCATGTGCTATAGCCCGTCGGGTGTTCTTTATGTCGGTTCGTGGAACGGCAACGTCTATGCCGTGGTGGACGCGGACAAAGACTGGAAACCCGATTCCGTCACGGTGGTCGCGTCGGGACTGGATATGCCGGTGGGCGTCGATTTCTACAAGGGCGATCTCTATATCTCGTCGCATTCGAAGATCGTGAAACTGCCCGGGATCGAAAAAGACCTCGATCATCCGCCGCTCCCGGTTACGGTGTACGACGCTCTCCCGAAAGATATGGCGCATGGATGGAAGTTTATCCGCTTCGGCCCCGACGGCTGGCTATATGTCCCGATAGGCGCTCCTTACAATATCGGGATATCCAAAAATCCGGTCTATGCTACTATCGCGAGAATGACTCCCGACGGCAAGAACTTCGAGATATTCGCTTACGGCATCCGGAATACCGTGGGTTTCGACTGGGATCCGGCGACCGGGGAGCTATGGTTTACCGAGAATGGGCGCGACTGGCTGGGGGATAACGCTCCGCCCGACGAACTGAACAAAGCGCCTGTCAAGGGACTCCATTTCGGATATCCTTACCTTCACGGCAAATCGATCCCCGATCCCATCTACGGTAAACAGGCCCCCGATATGAAATTCACCTTGCCTGAGCAGGAGTTGGGCGCTCATGTCGCGGCGCTGGGGATGCGTTTCTATACGGGTAAAATGTTCCCTGAGGAATACTACAATCAGATCTTTATCGCGGAACACGGCTCGTGGAACTCCAGTGTTCCTATCGGGTACCGGATCACGCTTGTCAGGATTGTGAACGGTAAGGCCGCCGGATACGAAGTATTCGCCGAGGGATGGCTTCAGAAGGACGGGGTGTGGGGACGCCCTGCGGATGTAGTGGTCGCGCCCGACGGTTCCCTGCTTGTTTCGGACGATAAAGCCGGAGCGGTCTATCGGATTTATTACGACGGTAAATAACCCACGGTTTCCCCGATGACATCCCGGCAACCCTGTAAAATGTCGATTCCCGGAATGACAATATAGAATTATATGATTTTATACTTGAAATATAATATTTTTACGATAGAATACTTAATAGAGCATTTGATATTCAGGAGGCGGATATGAGAAGAGCTTGTTTAATAATTCCTATGATTCTCGTGATTATATGTTCCTGCGACCTGTTCGATACCGCAGTGACTGAGACCGATAAAAAACGTCCTACCGTAACAATCATCGATCCCCAATTGTCCGAGAGTACCTTTGTCAACCCATACTACGTCTGGGGAATTGCCGAAGACGATTTGGGCGTGCAGGGGGTATATCTCTCGGTGAACGGATCAGGTTTCGAGGTGATAAGCGGAACAGAGTTTTGGGGTAAGGATGTTGTTCTGAAAAGCGGCGTGAAGGAACTGAACACGATCAAGGTATATGCCGTCGACACAGCCGGGAAAAGTTCCGCGACGAACACCCGGAATATCTATATGTGTAATAAACTCGTTCCGTTAAGCGCGGGAGAGCATTTCGGTTTCGGGAGCTCGGTAGCCGTCAATGCCGATTCTACTGTTTTCGCGGTGGGAAGTCCTTATGTCGATAACGAGGGCGCGGTCTTTGTATATAGATGGGTAAACGGTCAGTGGCAGATTACAAAAATTTCGGCCTCCGACGGTTTCCAAGGCGATCATTTCGGGATTGACGTCGATATTTCGGACGACGGCAATGTAATAGTCGCGGGAGCCGATCAGGACATCCCGAGCGGCTGCGCGTACATTTTAACATGGAACGGAAGCACATGGGATGAAAAAAAGGTCTCCCCCTCGGACGGGAGTACAATGACGCACTTCGGTGAATCCGTAGCTATTTCCGGCGACGGGACAACGATTGTGTGCGGATGCTCGTGGGACAACGAAGCCGCTTCGTATGCCGGTGCGATTTATATCTATACAGGTAATCTTGAGTTTTTATCCGAGGATAAAATAACCCCCGCAGTTGTGAAGAGCGATCTATTTTTCGGGTGCGATGTCGATGTATCCCGTGACGGTAAAACGGTTGTCGCCGGAGCATTCGGAATGACCAATAACGGGTATAGCGCCGGCTGTGTTTATGCTTATAAACTTAACGGGTTTACATGGGAAGAATCTAAACTTTTAGCGGGCGACCCGCAGGCCTACGATTATCTTGGGATGAATATCGCGGTTTCCGCCGACGGGAACACGGTTGCGGCGGGCGCGAAAGGCTCTGATTCGCAGGGTACTGATTGCGGCGCGGTATATGTATTTACATACTTCGGTGCGTCATGGTCACGTTCGAAAATTTCCATTCCGGGCATTGTTACCAACGGATATTTCGGATGTTCGATTTCCCTGAACTCCAACGGCAATACAGTAGCGGTAGGCGCGAAACTTACTGACAATTTCGGCGCGGACAGCGGTTCGGCGTATGTCTGTACAAAATCGGGATTATTCTGGGATACCGAACTCTTCCTGCCTTCCACGGGTAAAATTTCAAACACATTCGGGTATAGTGTTTGTATTTCTCCGGATGGAAAAACAATGATCGCGGGTTCGGAGTTGGAGGACGACAAAGGTCTCGACACCGGGGCCGCATGGATATTTCAGCTCGACTAATCCTGATCTTATATTCGATATTCAATTTCAAGGAAATAAAGAGAGGCCGTGGAAAAACGGCCTCTCTTTATTTTTATCAACAAATTGTTACTTCTGCTTGTCAACTACGCCTTTCTTGGTGTCTTCGATGATCGTTACATTGGGCTGATAGCTGTACCCGAACACTTCGGGGAAGTACATCTCCTCTACCCAAATCTGCGGGACCTGGTAGTTACCGGGCGTGTTCGCGCGGACAACATAGGTCACGGTATGATTCCCGGAGTAGAGATAGTCGGCGCTGAAGACGACACGATCGAAGTACTTCTCGGTATGGTAGAAACTTCCCCACCACCACTGGCTTCCTTCCTGTACCTTTTTCTCATTCGCCTCTGTCGCGAAGTCGAGGTTGACCGCCTCGAAGCCCGCGGGAAGCTGGTCGTCGATCACGACAAACACCCGGTCTTTCGGCGTATAGATATTGATCTTGACGATATACCGTTTGCCGCGGATGAACACGTTATCCTTGACTTCGAGGCCGGTGTCGTAGTCGAAGAAGGTCTTCGATACGGAGAACCCGGCGTCTTTCTTCTTGGGGTACTCTTTCAGCATATACTGGTACTTGATATTATAATAGAGCATACCGGGGCCTTCTTTGCTGAGGGTAAGGTTCATCTCGCCCTTAGTTCCGGCCTTGAACTTGTAAGCCTGCGTGAAGATCGGGTCGGTCGGCGACTTGAACATCGTTTCGACGATTTTGTCCTGGTTGACCATGACTGTCGCCTTGAAGTTCGGGTCTTCCTTTTCGAACTTGCGCAGGTAGGTGCTCATCGACCAGAACACCATCGCGTTCTCATGGGTGGATATCCAGTGATCGGCTTTACGCATCTTGATAAGCCAGTTGATCACTTTGTGCGAGTCCTTGAAATCGGCGTCCGATTCGATCAACGCCTGCAACACCTGTGACGTCGTGATCACATCGGTATAGTAGAACCAATCCCATTGGTTGTAGCTTTCGAAGTAGACAGTCGAGGCTTCCACACGCGCAAGGGCGAGGAAGTCGGTCTGGAGGTCTTCGATAATAGGGTTAACATCGTTGACATACTTCTGCGCCTTCTTGTAGTAAGCGGCCGCCTTGAGCAGGTTCGCCTTCGCGGGAAGGTTGTTCTGCAATGTCCCCTGCAGGTCGTTGTATATCCGCTTGAGCGAAACGATATCGTAGGAGCCGTTCAATGCGGCGACATAGAGCGCGAACGCCTGTGTGAGCTTCTTATAGTACGGCGAGTACGACCAGCCGTAGGTGCTGTAGGTGCCCCGGTCGGCGGCGTAGTCGATTATCCATTGCGCGGCCTTCTTCATGAGCCCGTTAGGGACGATATATCCGGACTGCTTCGCCATCGAGAGAACGAATGTCACATAGACAGTCAGGTAAGGGCAATGATAGTAACTGTCGGCATAGTAGCCGAAGCCGTAAGACTTGGCGTACTTCGGGACTTCGTCGATAAACGTCTGGACGATCTGCTTCAGTTCCTCGGCGGTCTTCTCTTTCAGCAGTTTGTGCTTGATGATGATATCGCTTCCGAGGATCAACGGCAGCATCTGCGAGCTCTTCTGCTCGAGACAGCCGTAGGGATACTTGACCAAGTAGTCCACGTTGCCGGAGAGTTCCGAGAACGCCGAGGGCGAGAGGTTGAATTCCATCCGGCTCATCTCGGGAATGACGTTATCGGTAATGAGGAGTTTTTCCTTCGCGGTGTTGGGTGTCTTCTCGTAGAGCGCGGTCGTCTCGAGGAATTTCGGCATCTTGATCGGTAACGACTTCTGGATACCGTCGGTGAATTTCCCGGTCTGCGCCGTGATCACAAAGTCTATTTTTTCACGGGTGGACGGAATGACCTTGAACTTGAATTTCACTTCCGCCGATCCGTTCTTGGGTATCGTGACATTGGTCGTGCTCTTGGAGATAAACTGCGCGATATTGTCTGCCTTGATCGTGACCGTTACGGACGCGTCGGCGCCGGTATAGTTATACACCATTCCGCCCGCTTCGACCTCGTCGAGCATCCGGACAAATTCCGGGAGCGTCAGCAGGATCATCAACGGCTTGGATATGGTAATTGCCGAGTCGCCGTAACCGAACTTCGAATCCTTTGTCTGCGCGACCGCCATGACCTTGAAGGTCGAGAGGTTGTCGGGTACGTTGAACGATACCGTGCCGACACCCTGTTCGATGATGAGGTTCGCGGTATAGAATGCCGTAGCTTTGAAGTTGATGCGCGGTACGATCATTCCCGGAGCTTGGCCGTTCTTCGCGCCTTCCCCGGCGGAAGGAGAGTCTGCCGCCATTTCGGCTTTCTTATTATCCTCACCGTCTCCGCCGATTACTTCGCCTTTTTCCGCTAGATAACGCTGTCCGATTATGAGGTCGGAAATGTCCATCGTGTAGATCGCGTTCGGACGCTGGCTATAGAAATAATAGAGCGGATTGGGTATCTGGTAATTGACCAGGTTGAGCACGCCCTTGTCCGCCACCACGACAGTGACTTCGGCGGGAACCGTTTTGTTTTTCGAGTCCTTTACCGTGACAGTCACGGTCGCTTTTTCGCCGGGCTCGTACTTTTCCTTATCGGCTTTGACTGTTACCGAGAGGGTCTTTTCCTTCAGCGCGACAGGAACATTCAATGTGCCCATCTTGAACGCGGGCTTCGCCGTGTCGATCCCGTCGACGATATTCGATACCCCCGTCCCGGTACGTGCGGTGTAGAGCATCACGGATACATAAAAGTTGGGAACATGTTCTTCGGTGATCTTCACGGGAATGACGAGCATACTGTCCTTGGCGTCCATAAACTGGACGGAATGGACTTTTTCACGCTCGATTGTGATCATCGCCTTCGCGTTCTTATACGGGTTCTTCACAAGTATCTTCGCGGTATCTCCGACAGCATATTCTTTCTTATCGCTCTCAAGCTGGAGATAGTTGTCGTTATCGATCTTCCATCCGACATAGCCCGATCCGATCACATAGAACGACCATGAGCTGACCATCTCGTGGCCGCGGACGACGCTTTTAATATTGGCGATAAAGTAACCGGGCTCATTGATCTTGACTTTGACGGTTTTCTGTCCGATCACCACGTCTTCTTTATGGACGACTTTATTATCCTGAACCCATTCCCAATAGACCTTACCGCCGGTCTCGACCTTCTGGACGGACTTCCACCCGTACTTCGTGATCTCGAGGGTGGCTTTCTGCCCCTCGTAGATATTTTCCTGGTGGTCGAGAGCGATCAGGTTTATTTCGAACGGTTTGCCCTGCTCGGCGAAGTAGCTCTGAATGTTGATACCGACATGGACCGGATTGTAGAGCCACATCCCGGACTTGGACGAATAGACGGTGGATTTGTCATCGAGGACTGTAGACGCGGAAACAGTGATCATTCCGTCGCCTTTGAAATTCTTGTTCTCGAGAAGCTGTTCGACAGTAATACGCCCATCCTGATCCGCCATGATAGTCTCGGACGCGAGAGTGAAGGAGTAATCATAACTATTGTAATAGTATTCGTCATAGTAGTAGTAGGAACGATACTCCGAAAAGCTGTATTGCGGGTAACGGGTGCTCCAATAGGAAGCGGGGGCGATTTGTATATTGTAGCTGATCGGCTTGACAATCGGCGCGCCGAACAGATACCACCCGATCATATCGCACTTGAACTTTTCTCCCCAGACATAACTGGTTTGAAGCGGGATGATCTTCATCTCGGCTTTGGCGGGTTTATAATCTTCCACGCGGAAGTTATAGTAAGCGATGTTTTTACCGTTCTGCAGAGCATAGATATAATAGTATCCGGTAGTGGCATTGAGGTCGGTCTTCAACGTGAAATTCAGGCTTCCCCAATCGCTCAGTTTCATTTCGAAATTGGTGATCTGTTCGTTCTTGCTGTTGTAGACATTAAATGTAATAGGCGATTTGAGCTTGCCTTTGTCGAGAACCCAATTGTCCGCTTCACGGAAACGGATGATTCCCTTGATCTCGATAGAGTCGCCGGGTTTATAAAGGAAACGGTCGCTGAAAAGCATGAAGCGGGTCTCGTGTACATAGTAGGTGTCGCCCCACCACTTCGTCGATCCGCCGTAGCTCAGGCCGATAGTGCCCTGGTAATCCACGCCGATCAACGGATTCTGGTTGACGGTTTTGCATGACAGGATACCGTCCATCCCTGTGACGCCGAGCTGTTTCGCGGAACCCTGAAAGAGTTCGTAAACCGCCGCGCCCTTCACCGGCTGGTTGTTCTTCAAACTGCGGACGTAGACTAAGGTATCGCCCGCGCCGTATTTGACTGTAACTCCGAGGTCGGTGAACAGGATAATACCGTTATAGTGATAGTAGTCGTCGTAATAGCCGCCGGCACTTTCGCGCTGGGGGTGGGCGGAATAGAACATCACCCCGGATTTCTTCGTGACCTTTTTCGACAGATCGAGTTTATAGAAATAAAGCCTGTCCCATTCCCATTTCAGTTCGATCGTATCGCTCTTCTGCATCTTGTTATCTTCGTCGTAGAGGTTTCTCGCGATATCTTCGAGCGATGTAAAAAAGTTATAACTGAAATCCAACGAACTGACATTTCTGACCTTAAACGGGAGAAGGAACGGCAGGTAATTCTCCATGACCATATATCCCGACGGGAAATTGAAGTAGGAGAAGGCGTGCTCGAACTCCGCGGTTTTTACGATATCCTCCGCGATCGTCTGCCCGAAGACATCCTTGAAACCTTTTTTTATCTTGACGGTGTAGCTTTTTCCGCCGACGAAATCGCCGTTGATGTAGAGGTAGCTTCCGCTGGCCTCGACCTTCAGATTTTTCAGCTTAGGCTCGACAGTAACGTATTGAAGGAATTTCTGATTTTCGACAAGGGTGTTATTGAAGATCGCGACGATAGCGCTGCCCGGATAGAAATTGTTGTCGTAGTAGGAACTGCTCCGGAATTCGGTGAGCTGCAACGCGGCATAGGTGTTGAATTTGTAGTAGAAGGTTTTCTTGAGCGGAATAGACCCGCCGTCCGCCATCAGGTTGGTTTCGATATTGACATAGTACAAAGTATCCGGTTTCAGACCCTGCGGATAGACATAGAAATAGGACGTGTTGGTGTTGATATACCAGATTTCTTCATTGTTGACAGTCGTCTTATTGGTGTAGATATAATGCTTTATTTTATACTTAATGGGATTGTCATCCACATCTTCTATCTTTAAAGCCTTGATGAAACTTCCCAGCTTAACGGGTGTGTTGAACGAGACATAGACATAGGTGGAGAGAGTTTTATCGCCCGCGTAACAGGAATTTACCTGAATGATCGGCGTTGTGTATAAGTACTTGTTATCTTTGACTTTAACATAGTTGATCGACGTGATCACGTTCTTGCCGTCGACAGATTTGATCTGATCGGCGTTGATGGTAAATGTATAAAGTGTGGATGGTTTCAACGGTTCGAGAAAGACGAACGCCGCGTTCTGAGTGCCTGAGGCGCGGATAAATCCCTTCACCGGCGGCTGGGATGTGATTTTGATCATTTTAGATAGCTTATTAGTCATCTGGTCGAAATCGGAAAGTTCGACTACCGGAAGCGAGAATGAGATCGGGAGTTCCCCGTACATTCCGGCCGTGTATTTCTGCGGCTGGGTTCCGTAAATAATTTTCGGACCTTTTTTCGCGGGCGTGTTCTGTACGAACATTGCCGCGGGAATCATGAAGATAATCGCGAGAATAAGTGCGATTTTACCGAATAATTTGCTTTTCATATTTACCTCCGCCTTTTGGATTATTATAATACGGATTTCCCGAATGTCAATAACAGGATAATGAAATCATTTTTATCCCTATTATGGAAAATTGAAAAATCCCACGAAACCGGGTATAATACCCCCATCGAGGAAACCATGCTGAAAAAATCGTTCATCGTTCTGCCGATAGTATTTTTTATATTCGGGCTCGCGATCCTGTTCGCCGGAACCGCTGTAAAGCCCGCGCCGGTGACCGTCCTTTTTGTCGGCGACGTCTGTTTCGATTGGGGTGTGAAGGATGTGATCGCCACGGGCTTTTACCCGTTCGCGCATGTCGATTCGTTTATCGAAAAAGCGACGATCTCCATTTTCAATCTCGAGACTTGTATCTCCACTAACGGGGAGAAAGTGGAAAAGACCTATAACTTCCGCTGTCCGCCCGGCGTCCTGAAATATATCACAAACTCCGGGTTCGACATCGCGACGCTCGGCAATAACCACACGATGGACTACGGGCCCATTGCGCTCGCGGACACGCTCGATAACCTGAAGATGTATCACCTAAAATATACTGGCGCTGGGAAGAACCTCGCACAGGCCGTCGTTCCGGTGATTATCGTCACTAACGGTGTGACTGTCGGGACGCTCTCGTTCGGCTATATGAATCCGCCTACGCTCAAGGCGGCGGAAAATAAACCGGGCGTCGCGCCGATCGATACGAAGCTGATGACCGCAGAGGTGAAGAAACTCCGGCCGAAGGTCGATTTCCTTATTGTAGCGATCCATTGGGGTAACGAGTATGTGGACTATCCGAACGACGCCCAGAAGAAAATGGGGCACTCCTTGATCGACGCGGGAGCCGACCTCGTGATCGGGCATCACCCGCATATCCTGCAGGGGATCGAGAAGTATAAAAACGGCGTCATCTTCTACAGCGTGGGCAACTTCATGTTCCCGCAAACCGACAACGTTCATCTGCGCGCCACACTGATCGGTATGGCCGATCTATTTATCACCCAGACAAAGAATAAAAAGACCGTGCTCCCGGTTTACTCGTTCATCCCGATATGGCGGAACAGCGTGACCTACGACCCCGAGTTCCCGGGGAAGGCGACGAACGACAGTATTCTCAGTCATATCCAGAAGATATCTATGCCGCTCAATCCGAAGATGTTCACCTTAAAGAAAGACGAGCTTCACGGTGTGACGCGGTATATCATCGAATGGAAATAGGTTCGTCCGCGACGGCAGACCGTCCGGTACTTGATAAGGTTCGATCCCCGCGAACGGCGTCTTTCAAATAGTAACCTATCTGGAACGAAAAATCCGTTAAAATTTAATTCTACAAATATGAGATTTCCCCTTGAATCTAAATGAAGAACGTGTTACAATTTCTTCATAAGCCGAAGAGAGAGGAGGTTAGTTTTGAAAACTATCCGGAATATCCTGCGCTGGCTTCTCGGGGGATCGTTTACTCTGATTATCGCCGCCTGTTACGGCATCCCCGCCGACTATCAGGGCAAGAATGTGAAAATAAAATGTAAGAACACGAACGATCAGCCGATTCCCGGGCTGGAACTGAAGGTTTTGGAAAACGGCTTGGACAGCAGTTGGAATACGACGGATGCCGAGGGTACGGCGGATTTCTTTATCCCCGAGTTCGTGAGCGCATCGCTGATGATCCGTGCGGCGGATATCGACGGACTCAGTAATCTCGGTGATTTCCAGACTATGATACTGAGCAACCTGACATACGGCACGATTGAGACGAACTACACATTCATTTTAACGAATAAATAATCCCAACAAGAAACGAGGGAGGCGGCCGATGCTGAAATTTATCAGGAATGGCCTGCGATGGTTACTGGGCGGCTCGTTCACACTGCTGATTGCGGCGTGCTATGGAGTCCCGGCTAATTTCAAACAGAAGAACGTGGAGATGAAGTTTACCGGGAAAGACCAGAAACCTATCCCCGGTCTCGAAGTGAAATTGATCGCGGGCGAGTATGCCCAATCGCCGATGAAAACGGATGACGAAGGGAAGGTCTTCTTCAACGTCTCAAATCTCGATAAGGGCAAGTATATCATCGAGGTAGCGGACACCGACGGGGCAAAGAACGGCGGAAGTTATCAGCCGGTCACTCTCAGCAATCTTGATTTCGGCAGTATCGGGACGAATTATCAGATTACGATGACGGATAAATAATGCCCGGTTTACGAAACCTGCTGCATCGTCTCTACAGGCGTTTGGAAAGCGACACTCATGAACTTCTCTATCTGTTTTTCGAGATCACCCGCAAGTGCAACTTGTCGTGCAGGCATTGCGGTTCGGACTGCACCGCGCAGAGCGCTGCGGGCGAGCTCACCGGCGGCAGTTGGCTGAAAATCGTCGATTACTTCACAGAACGGTATTCTTCCGATCTGATGTTTGTCATTACCGGCGGAGAACCGTTGGTATCGCCCGACATGGAGAGGATAGGCGAGCGGATCGCCCGTGCGGGGCGGCGCTGGGGATTCGTGACTAACTGCCAACTGCTGACGCGCGACCGTCTGAATAAACTCGTAGATTGCGGACTGTATAGTATTACTGTCAGTCTCGACGGCCCCAGAGAGGAGCACGACTTTCTCCGGCACAAGAAAGGCGCCTTCAATAACGTAATCCGCGCGCTGGGGTATATCGCTGAGGCGCGGATTCCCCAGTTCGACGTCGTGACCTGTGTCTATCCCGGAAACCTCGGCAAGCTGGACGAGACCGCGTCGATTCTTCTGGAAAACAAAGTCCCCGCATGGAGACTGTTCCGCATCTTCCCGAACGGCCGCGCGAAGGACAATCCCGAGCTTCTTGTCGACTTCGAGGCTACACGGCGGATGATCGACTGGATCGTGGCGCGGAGACCGTACTATGCCGGTAAGGGACTCGCGCTCGATTACAGTTGCGAGGGATATCTTCACCCGTCGGTCGACAGAAAAGTCCGCCGGAACTCGTTCTTTTGCCGCGCGGGCGTGAATATCGCGTCCATTCTCTGCGACGGTACCATCACCGGATGCCCGAATAACTCGCCGATGTTTTATGAGGGAAATATAGTCGGGAACGATTTTTCCGATATCTGGGAAAACGGATTCGGCAAATTCCGGAGACGGGATTGGATGCGGAAAGGGCTTTGTGCCGATTGCGGCAGTTTCGCCGAATGCAGGGGAAGCTCGATTCATCTCTGGCATGACGAGGATCGCGGAATCGAGTTCTGCTATCTCCATGAGAAGCATTAAGCCGGGGTATAAACCTTAAACGTATTCCAAAAAAACGTATGTCCGGCATGATATTTATGCCGGGGAAATGGACGTTCTCAACGCTTGACTTCCACAATCGACCCGTTATAATTGAAAGAAGAATAATTGGCGGACTGCGAATGATAAAAAAGCTTGTTCCTTTTGTCGTGTTTATTGCGGTAGTCTCGATCCTGTACTTTGCTTTTAATGCGTTACGTCCCGTTAAGCAGGGTGTCATGGCAAAGGAAATCAAGGCGGCAACGAACGTCTTTTTTCCGATCGACATGGGCGGCAAATGGGGCTATATGAACAGCGCGGGGAAAATCGTGATCGCGCCTGTATATGACGGCTGTGATTATTTCTACGAGGGACTCGCGCGGATCAGGATTGGCGAGAAATTCGGCTATATCGACCCATCGGGCAAGATTGTCATTCCCTGCGTATATGATGAAGCGTATCCTTTCACCAACGGACTCGCGCTTGTGTATACCAACCGCGCGTATGGATATATCGACCATTCGGGCAAGCAGGCGATTCCCGCGGTATACGAACGGGCTAACTCCTTTTCGGAAGGTTTCGCGGCGGTCTGTTCCAACGGCAAATGGAATTTTATCGACACGGGCGGAAAAGTACAGTTCACCCACGGGTTCACATATATTTTTCCTTTATCCGAGGGGCTCGCGGCAGTCGTGTCGAATAATCTCTACGGTTATATCGATATTCTCGGTAAGACCGTGATCGCGCTCCGTTTTGAAAACGCCGAGCGTTTCTCAGGGGGATTCGCGGCGGTGATGACCGGCGGGAAATTCGGTTATATAGATAAATCCGGAAGTCTGAAAATTCCCGCGAAGTATTTTTCGGCAAAACCGTTCAGCGACGGGGCGGGCTTAGTCCATACCGGAGAAGATTATGCGTTCCTCGATAAAAACGGGAATGTCTTGTTTGCTTCATACGCCGGGCATATCGAACCGTTCTCCGAAGGGAAGGCGTTGTACAGCGCGGGCGGTAAATACGGTTTTTATTCGATCGACCTAAAAAAAGAAAACGGTATCCCGGACACTTACGAAACCGCGCTGTCGTTCAGGTTCGGTTTGGCGTATGTGCGTCTGGACGGAGCGAGCTTTTACATCGACCATCACAACAATAAGATCAAACCCGAGCCGGTTTCGCAGAATCAGAAATTGAACCTTTCACCCGGCGGAAAAAAAGAGTTACCGGGCAAAAAATAGCGGTGTTATCACTTGGCGGTATAAATGGATGGAGTAACAATTATATTCTTGATCTTTCTGGGCATCTCGGTCGTCGCTGTTGTTATTGTGATCATCGTGCGTTCGATCACTCAAAAGTATAATCCAATCCAGGAAATCGAGAAACTGATCAACGCAAACGAGTTTAAAAAGGCGCAGGAACTGACCCAGAAGGAACTGCTGAAAACTCCCAACAGCTTCGTGCTGAAATACCATATGGGTCAAATCTTCGAAGGTTTACAGGAGTTCTCGCAGGCCGCGTCGTACTACGAGAAGGCGGCGGTATCCGCGACGGCCGAGGGCAACGAGGATATGAAGCCGCAGATTTTTCTTAAGGTCGCCAGTCTGTATAAGAAAAAACACAAGTACGAAGAGGCTATCGGGTATTACATGATGGTATTGGATAAAGCTCCGCAGAACCAAAAAGCGCTGTTGGAGGTCGCTGAGATTTTTGTAGAAACGAACAAGTCGAAAAGGGCATTCGGCGTACTTATGCCGCTTCTCCGGATCGCCCCGAATAACCTTAAAGCACGATACCTTCTGGCGCAGTCATGCTTTCAAAGCCAGGATTATGCGGAGTGTTCCGAGCATCTGGATTTCCTGCTCACGCACATCCCAGCGAATGACCCCCTTTTTCCAAAGGCGACTTTTTTACTGGCTAATTCGTTATTTCAACTGAAACGTTATGATGAAGCAATATCCCAGATGGAACCGCTATTTAACATTCCCGAAGTCTCGGACGCTGCGGTTCTCAAAGTAGTCGAGGGGTATCTTGCGCTTAACCAGCTTGAGAAGGCGATCAATATCGCGGAAGAGTTTGTTTTACCGATGCCGCCCGAGAAGAAGGTCGAGCTGTATTACATGATCGCCAGCGCCCATTACAAAAAAGGAGATATCAACCTAGCGCTTAAAAACTGGAAAAGCGCCGCCGAGATTGACGCAACCTTCAAAGACCTAAAAGGTATTATCAGTCAGTACAGCACCCATTACGAGCACCCGGCTTTAAAGCATATTTACACTGTAGACCATGTGGATTTCGAGGCATTTGTTTTCAGAATGCTGAAGGTTAAGAACGTAGATTCGATTTTGAAAAAACCCAGCTATACGGTCTTAAAAACACATGACGTGGATTATGTAATCTTCCGTGTCCCATTTTCGATCACATTCCACGATCTCGCGGATATCGAGACAAACCTCCACAACGACTTCATGGCCAATATGGCGATCAATATCTATTCCCTCTATGGGTTTTCAGATGAAGCCAAGGGACATCCTGTTTTCAGGAAAATCCTCGAAGTCAGCGGCGAAGCGTTTGTGAAACTTGTCGACAGTGTCGAATAAAAAAAGGACCGTATCGTACGGTCCTCTGCGGAGCTAAGCAGATTCGAACTGCTGACCTTCACATCCGGAGTGTGACGCTCTAATCCAGCTGAGCTATAGCCCCATTGCGGATATTATTATAACCTATTCCCCCGCCATAGTCAATTTATCCGCATTCCGTATAAATTTCTATCCGAGCCTCACCATCTCCCCGAATTGACTTTTCGCGAACTTCCCTTTATAATACTAAGTTAAAAAATCGCTTATAGTACCCAGAAGGAGATAAAGTGCAGAAAATCAGAAACGTGGCGATCATCGCGCATGTCGACCACGGCAAGACGACGCTTGTTGACGAACTTCTCAAACAGAGTAAGGTGTTCCGTGATAACCAGGAAGTACAGGAATGTTTCCTCGATTCCAACGACCTCGAACGGGAACGAGGGATCACGATCCTCGCGAAAAATATCAGTATCAAATACGGCGACTACAAAATAAACCTGATCGACACCCCCGGACATTCAGATTTCAGCGGGGAAGTCGAACGTGTGCTGAAACTCGCGGACGGTGTGCTACTACTTGTAGACTCGTTCGAAGGCCCGATGCCCCAGACCCGTTTCGTTCTTGAAAAAGCGCTCCAGCTCGAACTTCAGCCGATTGTTGTGATCAACAAGATCGACCGTACTGACAACCGCCCGGCGGAAGTCCTGAACGAAATCTATGACCTGTTCATCGAACTCGGCGCGGACGACGACCAGATCGATTTCGCGGTGATCTACGCGAGCGGAAGGAACGGGTGGGCCGTGACCGATCTCGCTCACGAACGCAAAGACCTTGTTCCGCTCCTCGATACTATCGTCAAACGGATACCCGCCCCGAAAAAGCCCGAAGGCTCATTGCAGATGCAGATCGCCGCGCTCGACTACAGTTCCTATGTGGGTAGAATCGGGATAGGCCGTGTGTTCCGCGGGCATATCGATAAAAAGAAACCCCTCGTGATCATCAAGAGAAGCGGGGATATCCATAACGTCAGCATCAAACAGCTCTTCATATTCGAAGGACTGGGGCGAACCGAAGTTGAAACCGTACAGTGCGGCGAAATCTGCGCGATGGTCGGAATCGAGGATATCGATATCGGAGATACGATTGCCGATCTCGAAAATCCGGAACCCTTGCCCCTGATCGCCATCGACGAACCGACGATCAGTCTGACATTTACAGTAAACACCTCGCCGTTCCACGGCCGTGAAGGAAAATACGTGACCTCGCGCCACCTGCGGGAACGACTATTCAAGGAACTCCAGCAGAACGTCGCGCTCAAAGTGCACGAGTCCGGTTCGTCGGACATGTTCATCGTCTCCGGACGCGGTATCCTTCATCTGTCTATCCTGATTGAAAATATGCGCCGTGAGGGATACGAGTTCACTGTCGGCGCGCCGAAAGTTATTTTCAAGGAGATCGACGGAAAAAAAATGGAACCCATCGACCTCATGACGGTCGAATGCCCTGCCGAATACTCGGGGAAGGTCATCGATCTTGTCGGGCAGAGAAAGGGCGTGATGATTAAGATGGACGACCGCGGAAGTATGACGCGTATGGAGTTTCATATCCCCGCGCGCGGTATGATGGGGTTGCGGAACAGTATCCTCAACGTCACGACCGGCGAAGGCATCATGCATCACCGTTTTTACCAGTACGAGTACTTCAAGGGTTCGATCAAACAGCGCCAGAACGGGACATTGATCTCGATGGGCGAAGGTTTTGTCACCGATTACGCGCTTAACGGATTGCAGGATAGAGGGATATTCTTCGTGGATTCCACCGACGAGGTTTATGCCGGCCAGATTGTCGGGGAAAACAACAAGGATAACGATCTCGAGGTTAATGTCCAGCGCGGGAAGAAAATGTCCAATATGCGCGCGGCTGGTTCGGATAAAACGATCAAGATCGCGCCTTCGGTGAAGTTCAGCCTCGAGGAAGCGATGGAGTATATCCGTGACGATGAAATGGTCGAAGTGACGCCGAAGAACATCCGCATGCGGAAACTTCACCTCGACGCGCAGGAGCGCAAACGGATCAGCAAACTGGCCGACGGATAACTAATAGAGTAAGGGCACTTCTAAAAACTCGTAAATATAAGGGTATTAACAAACATTTGAGAAATAGCCTTGTCATCGCGAGTGTAACGAAGCAATCTATTTTAATATTCGACAACAAATTACACCGACTGCTTCGCCGCATTGCGTCCTGTCTGCCTTCGGTAGCCCGCCTTCCGCCTTTGTAAGAAGGTGGACAGGAAGGCAGGCTCGCAGTGACAAAAAATGCTATATTCTGTTCTGAAAATTTTTTTCTTATTCATTATGAAGGAGTTTTTAGAAGTGCCCGTAATATAAAAAGCCCTTCCATCGCGGAAGGGCTTTTTTAGGTTCGGGGTTGACGGGAGTTGAACCCGCGGCACCTGGCGTGACAGGCCAGTACTCTAACCAACTGAGCTACAACCCCATTGTTTAACGTGGATAGTATTATAAACGAAAAAATCTTTTCAGTCAAAAAAAAGACGAAAATATTTCTTAGTGAAACAGTCCTTACCGGCATTCTTGACACGGCAGGTTCCGCGCTTTATCCTACTATATGGATAAGATCAGGAAAATCATTCATGTCGACATGGACGCGTTCTTTGCGTCGGTGGAACAGCGCGATAATCCCGGGCTCCGGGGGAAACCTATTATTGTCGGCGGATCGCCCGAGACGCGCGGGGTCGTGTCCACAGCGTCCTACGAGGCGAGGAAGTTCGGCGTGCATTCCGCGATGCCGACTGTGACGGCGCTCAAACTCTGTCCGCAGGCGATCCTTGTCTATCCGCACTTCGACCGTTATGTCGAAGCGTCCGAGCATATCCGCGCTATCTTCAAGGAGTATTCCGACCTGATCGAGCCGTTATCGCTCGACGAGGCATATATCGACGTGACCGAGAATAAAAAGGGGATGACATCCGCGACCGCGATAGCGAAAGAGATCAAGGCGAAAATTCTCAAGGTGACGCGATTGACGTCGTCGGCGGGGGTATCGTACAATAAGTTCCTCGCCAAGGTAGCGTCGGGATACAAAAAGCCCGATGGTCTGACGGTCATCACTCCCGACAAGGCGCTCGACTTTATCGCCAAACTTCCTATCGGTAAGTTCTACGGAGTAGGCCCGGCGACCGAGAAGCGGATGAAGGAGCTGGGTATCCATTACGGCGCCGACCTGATGCGTTTCAGCATCGAGGAGTTGACCGAGCATTTGGGTAAGTCCGGGAGCTACTACTATAATATCGCGCGGGGTATCGACGAGCGTCCGGTCGACCCGAACTGGATCAGGAAATCGATCGGGCAGGAATATACATATCCCAAAGATATCTACCGGACGGAAGAGATAGAATCCTATTTCAGGAATGCGTCGCGGGAACTGGCTGAGAGTATGGAGAGAAAGAAGATTTCCGGGAAGACGGTCACTATCAAGGTGCGGTATGCCAATTTCGATACGGTGACGCGGAGCAAGACGATCGAAACGCCGACACGCGATCCCGAGGCCATGTTCCAGACCGCGCTCGTCCTGCTCACTAAGACCGACGCGGGTAAACAGAAAGTCCGCCTCCTAGGGATCAGCATGTCTATCCTCACAGACGATGAACCGGACGGACAAAAAGAACCAGCTATGTAAATGGTTGAAAAAGATACCGATTTATGATAGACTGTATTAGCGAATTTGAGGAGGATGCGATGAAATCGATGAGGAAGACTGTTTTTACAGCGGTTATGCTTATCATGACGTTGTTCTTCACGAAGGGATGGTCCGACGATATCCCTGAGTTTATCGGGGGATGGAAAGGCGAGTCAGTCGCGCAGATGTATTCTCTTGCGACGGCGGTACCTCCTGCTTACGCGGAACCACGCGCTTTACCGACTTCGGTCGATTTTTCCGAGAGTATGCCGCCTGTCGGCAACCAGGGAAATCAGCAGAGTTGTGTGGGATGGGCTACCGCCTATGCCGCGAAGTCCTTCCAGGAGTATGTCGAGCACGAATGGGACTATTCTAAGAATACATTGTTCAGCCCCGCCTATGTCTATAACCAGATTAACGGCGGCAAGGACTACGGCTCGTCGATTTACGACGCTTGCGCTCTGATTGTGAAACAGGGCTGCGCGACCTACAAGACGATGCCCTATAACGTAAAAGACTATAAGTCCAAGCCGAACTCGCAGGCAAAGAGCGAAGCCGCAAACTACAAAGCGAAGGCTTTTTATACGATCAAGCCCTCGGATATCAAGACGATCAAATCCTACCTTGCCAAAGGCGTACCCGTTGTCTTCGGCGCGGCGGTGTATGTCAATTTCAATAAGATCAAGAAAAATGATCCGGTTTACGACTCGATCTCCGGAAAATCTCTCGGCGGTCACGCGATGACGCTGGTCGGGTACGACGACTCGAAATACGGCGGCGCCTTCAAGCTCATCAACTCATGGGGAAAGAGCTGGGGCGATAACGGTTTCGCGTGGATACCGTATAAGTTCTTCCCGAAAGTCACCGGAGCGGTAATGGTAATCGAGGATGTAGTAAAGAACGTACCGTCGGACGACGATGACGACGACGACGACGACGACGATGATGATGATGACGACGATGATGATGATGACGATACCGATGCCGGCAATGTTCCCGAAACACCCGGCGATCTGGAAATCAGCCAGGGTAAGTACGCGGACAGGATTGAGTTGTCATGGGAAGCACATTCCGAAGCTGAAAAGAACCTCGTACTCCGTTGGGACGAGTCTTCATCCGAATGGAAAGTAATCGCCGAGGTCAAAGACGAAAAATATGCCGATAAAAAGGTTAAAAAAGGTAAGTATTATTACTATTCGATTGTTTCGAAGAACGGGAACGGATTCAGCGCACCGACATCACCGAAAACGGGATATGCGGCATCGAGCCTGATCCGCGCCGATATCAATTCCGCATATGCGACCATCTCCGCATCTCAGGGACTGTACGATAAATCCATCATGATTAAGTTCGGCGAGATCCCTGAGGAAGAGGGATACATGGTATTCCGCAAGAGCCAGAAAGATCCCGACTGGAAGCTGATAGCGACGGTCACGGAAGAGATGAAAAAGCTGAACGCCAAATACGGCGATAAGAAGCTCTCAGGCGAAACGTTTATCGACCAGGATGTCGAAACGGGGATTATCTACGAGTATATGGTAGTTCCGGATATCCCTAAGGGCGCCGATATGCCGAGTCCCGTGGTAAAAGGCTGGACGAAGGGCAAGACCTTCCAGAACCCGCCCGCGAAACCGTCGGGGCTGAAAGTTTCCAAGTCCGGTAATGGCCACCAGTTGAGTTGGCAGGCGTCCGCGGATGCGGTGGGATATTATGTATATGTCTGGAAAGAAACGGACAAGTCATATATAAAAATCGATTATACATCCAAACCCGAGTTCTTGGACACGTTTGTATACACCGGGGCGGAACCCAAGTATGCAGTCAAGGCGTTTAACTGGGCCGGAGAATCGAAGGACTTTTTGAAATAGCTTCTGGGGAAATACTATTGGAGGATATTCATGAGATTTTTTACCGCTTTCCTGACATTGACGCTGATAACCGGGACGGTGTTTTCCGCGCCGAAAATCAAGCCGCAGGATAACACGATCGAGTTCCCGGAGAAGGACAAGGAGGTTCAGGGAATTCCTCTAAAAGCTAAAGAAGCGATCATTTATTACCCGTCGGGTAAACTTCAGGTAGGTGTGCTGGCGAAGGATTTTAATCTTTGCGGGGCGACGTTTCCCGCCGGGGAAACCCTGATCTTTTACGAGACGGGCGAATTAAAAGAAGGAATGATGAAGGATGATTTGGTCATACAAGCCGTGCCGTTCAAGGGGGGCAAGCCGATCCTATTTTACGCGAACGGCTATATCGAAAGAGGTATTCTCGCGATGGATTCGATTGTGCAGGGTATGAAGGTCGCGAAGCTCAGCCTCCTGAATTTCTATTCCAACGGCAACCTGATGGGAGCGAAGCCGTTGGAAAAGGCAAATCTCCAGGGCGCGATTTTCGGGACGGAGAAGATTGTTTCCTTCTTCGAGAACGGCAATGTGAAAAAAGGCACATTAGCCGAGGACTCGTCGGTGCAGGGAGCGGTGTTTAAGGCAAAAAGCTCGCTGGATTTCTTCGAGAACGGGAAGGTAAAAGCCGGAACGCTTGGCGCCGATTCGGTTCTTCACGGCGCGGTGTTCAAGGCAAAGACGACTCTCGAATTTTTCGACAACGGCCATGTAAAAACCGGCACTCTCGGGGCGGATTCGCAGATCGGCGAAATTGTCTACAAAACCGGGAAAGCGCTGAAGTTTTATCCCAACGGCAAGGTCGAGACCGGTACCCTCGCAAAAGACGCGGTAATACAAGGAAAAACTATTAAGGCAGGCAAAGCAGTTACGTTCAAAGATGATGGAACTTTTAAAAAGTAAGAACGCCGATTTGACATATTTGCACTCAATCGATATAATCATCTTGTATATATCAGGGGGCCTTTGTGGCATGGGATGATATTAGAATCGAAGTGTCCACGCACTTTCTCTCACCCGGAATGGTGTTGAAGGGCGACGGCTACGACGAAAAGGGTACTAAGGTTATCGAAAAGGATGTTCCGCTTAACGAGAAGCAGATCAAAGAGATTCTCGCCTGCGGTGTCAGGACTATCACTTACACCCGTGAGCGCTTAAGAGTCAAAAAAGAGATCGGTTCTCCGATGATCTCCGAAGAGCATCTCAATAAAGCGATGTCTGTTCTTGACGATATCGAGGGCGCAATCCGCAATCAGAGCGGTGAATTGCCTGCGAAGGAAGTCAAGGAGATAGTCGACGGGTTTGTCGAAGATATTAAGAACAACTCCGACGCATGTCTCAATCTTCTCGATCTCGCCGATTTCGACGACTATACCTACACTCATTCTATCAATGTTGCTACTATTTCTATTACCTGCGGCCTCGCGATGAATCTCGACGAACTGAAAATCCGCACTCTCGGAGTGGCCGCGATCCTTCACGATATCGGCAAAACCCTGATCCCAATCGATGTCCTCAATAAACCCGGAAAGCTCGATCCTAACGAATGGATGATTCTCAAGAAGCATCCGCTATTCGGATATAATATCCTGAAGGCCGAATCCCAATTCAGCAAGGATGTTGTCAATAGCGTCCTCCTGCATCATGAGGACTATACGGGCGGCGGATATCCGTTGGGGATACGCGGGGATAAATCGAATATCTTCGCGCAGATCATCTCCATCTCCGACGTCTTCGACGCGATCACGAGTAAACGGACTTATAAGGAAGCACAACCCTTCGCGACGGCGTTCGGTTTCATTATGGAGAAATCCGGGTCGAAGTTCAATCCTGAAGTAGCGCAGATTTTCCTGAAGGAAATGATAAAGAAGATTAACGGGGAACCGCTATATCCTGTAAATTGCTATGTTCTTCTGAACAGCGGGGAGATCGGGTATGTGGTAGATCACCGCTTGAATACGTTCTCGCTTAGGCCGATTATCAATATATTCTACAATCCGCAGAAGGAACCCAAGCTCCTCAAATACAAACTTCAGATCGATCTCGAAAAGGACAGTAACCGTACGGTTATCCGCAGAATGACGGATGCGAATACGATTCTGAAGTTCAACCAGGTACTCGGCTTGGACGGGTGCTGACGGCTATTCCAGAATGACCTTCATTTTACATTCCGCGCAGTCGAATTCCAATTTGAATTTTCTCTTTCCGTCATCGAGGTAGAGAGGCTCTTTAATATCTTCTTTCCTTTCGTTATAGAATCCCTTCGGGTTCGGATGCTTTGCGCAAATCCCCATTTCGAATTTCAGGCAGTAACGGGTTGTCATTACGGTTTCATGTTTTAACGGGGCGCCCGTTTCCGCCGCCGGGACGATCTTTTTCACGCCGTGGCGCTCGTAAAACGATTTCGCGAGACGGTTCGAGATGTTCGCGGTGAAGTCCAGTTCGTTGTCAGGATAGGGTTCGCTATTCGGGCCGATGCTTATCCTGCGCGGGGGAAAGGCCGCGGCGCGGTTCTTTTCGAGGATATCCGCGAGGCTGCGGCGGGCGTCGTTCAGTACACTGACCGGGAAAAAATAAGGGCGGCTCAGTTCGATCTTGAGCGAGACGGGCTGAAAAATCTCATCCCCGAACTTCATGAGCTGTTTCCGGATCGTCTCCTCGGCCTTTTCCGGATTCTGCGCGGGTTCCTTCGGGTAATCCGGCGCATACTCCGCATAGATGCCGTCTTCGTCCACGGCCGAGAGGAGAAACCCCGTTTCGGTCTCGGTGAAGGCTATATCGATCGATATCCTGCGCTCTATTTTCTTGCGCTTCAGTTCCTTGATGAAATCGTGGTCGCTGTTCCGGTAAAGCTCCGCGCCGATCTTGATGTAGCGGTTGTCATGGGGGAAGACCTTATTTCCTTCGAGGAAAAGGATATTCGTTCCCGCGAGAATGCCAAAGTCGTCGATATAGCACACCCCGTCGCCGTTATGAAGCTCGGACGCTCCGTCGAGCGCGAACCAGTCGCGGGCCTTGGTCACCACACGGCCAAGCGGTTCGCCGATCGATTTCTGGGTGTGGATTGAGACTATTTCCGGAGTCCGCCCATCCGCGAAATAGCGCGAAAAGCCCCTGTTGAAACTTTTCCGGGGATCGGGCTCGAAGTCGATAGTGGTTTTCCCGCTCGACGAACGGGAATACGTTTTTCCATCGAGGACGGCGTCCAGACGCTGTCTGTAAAAACTGACGACATTTTTTACATAGTTTACGTCTTTCAGGCGGCCTTCGATCTTGAACGAGGTCACGCCCGCGTCGAGCAATGCCTCCAAACCGCCGGAAAGATTGAGGTCTTTCAGCGACAGAAGGTATTTATCCTTGATAAGCGTCGTGCCCTCACGGTTTAGGAGATTGTAGGTCATCCGGCACGGCTGGGCGCATTCGCCTCTGTTCCCGCTTCTGCCGTAGCACGCGTGGCTGATATAGCATTGGCCGCTGTACGAGACACAGAGCGCGCCGTGGATAAACGTCTCGAGCTCGATAGACGCAGCTTCGCGGATCGCGCGGATTTCTTCGATAGACAGCTCGCGCGCGAGGATCGCGCGGATAAACCCGGCCTTCTCGAGGAATTTGATCCGCTCCGGGGTGTGGTTATGCATCTGGGTGCTTGCGATTAACGGAATAGGCGGGATGTCCATCTCGAGGATGCCCACATCCTGGACGATTAAACCGTCCGCGCCCATGTCGTGGATTTGGCGGATCATCGCCCGCGCTTCTTCGAGCTCATTATCGAAAAGGATTGTGTTTAAAGTAATGTAAACGGATGCGCGGTAACGGTGAGCGAAGGCGATCAGTTCCTCGATATCGCTCCATTCGTTGGATGCGGCCGCGCGCGCGCCGAATTTACCCGCGCCGATGTAGACAGCGTCCGCGCCGCACTTGACCGCGGCGATCCCGCATTCCTTATCGCGGGCGGGCGAGAGGAGTTCGATCCCGCGCTTTGCGTCTATTGGATAACTCCCGACAATAAAGGAAGATCGGCGGTTTGGGATTCGGTTAAAATTTCGGCGGTAGCGTTGACGTTCATCAGCAGATTGATCGTCTGGAACGGCGGAGCCTCGGCCTGCACGATCAGCGCGTAGACTTCGGAATAGAGCAATGCCTCGATCAAAACAGGATTCGCCGCCGTCGAGGTGTAGCCGAGATTTGTCGACCGGTGCGCGGGCAGAGTGAGGTTATTGATCAGCAGGACGGTCTGGTTCGAATCACTGACATAGGGATACACCCCCGCGAGGTAAAACGTCGTCTGTCCGGGAAGGGCGGTATAGTTCGTGCTGACTAAAAGCGACAGGGTTACAGGAAAGTTCTGGGGGTTGGATACCTCGCAGTTCAGACGGAGGGACTGCACGGTCACATACAGCGGAACGCTCTCGTCGATCTGATTGATGACGGCGTACTCCATGTAAACGTTTGTGGGGAAAAGAAAAAGTGACGGATAAGAAAAGCTCATTGAGAAATCGTCCGTGACTGTCAGGGTGGACGAAATCTTACAGGCCGCGATGAGAATAAAAAGAATAACAGGCATTGATGCTTTTTTCATGACGCTCTCCTAAAAAATCGGGAAATCGACACTCAGGTATGGCAGAACCGGCAGGCTGAAAATGTCGCCGGCCAAAGGGCCGTAACGGAGTTCGAAACCCGGATACGCCAATCCCGCTGTCACCGACATCCATTTCAGGTCGAACTCGATCCCGCCCGCGAGCGTGATGTCGCCCGGGTCGGACACCCCGAACAGTCCCGCCGAACCGTTGAGGGTTTGCGGGTTGAGGTAGTACCCGGCCTCGGCGAAGAAGGTCACAAATCCCAGCCTGATATCGGTCCCGATCACGGGACGGAAATAGCTGGCCCAGCCGTTCGAGTTGCCGAGGAGCTGTGAATTGAACGCGGCGTAGAGCCTGACCGCGCCGAAGTTATAGGCGAAACACGCCTCGATTGTCAGCGAGACGAAGTTCAGGTCGGCGTCGAGTATCGCCGCGGTACCGCCGAGCTGGGAGTTGATTAACGAAATCGCCAGGTCCTCGCCGACGAACTGAAGATATCGGACTGAAATACCCGCTGAAAGCGGGATCGAGGGCAGGCTCCATGCCGTCTTTACGTTGCAGTTAAGCAGTCCTACAATGAAGATCGGCAGCGAGGAATCCGCCGAAAAAGCGAAACCTTCGCCCAGATATGCGCTGAATTGCAGACCGAGCGGACGGTAGCTGACGGCGTTCAGGGTCAGCGTGCGGTTTGTGTCGATATAGGGCGTCTCGATCGTGACCAGACGCTCGATAGCATTGAGCCCGGCGGCGGGGACAATCGCAAGGATGATCAGGCTGTAAATAAGAAACCGTTTCATCACTTAGATTTCCTGTGCTTTGCGCCGTAAACCTGCATCGGGAGACCGTAGAGCTTTATAAATCCGGTCGCGTCTTTCTGGTCGTATCCGCTTCCTGCTTCGAACGTCGAAAGGTTGACGTCGTACAGCGAATCTTTGGATTCCCTCGAAGCGGGGATGATGTTGCCTTTATAGAGTTTCAGCTTTACTTCACCGTTGACCACTTCCTGCGTCTTGTCGATAAACGAGGTCATAGCCTCGAAGAGCGGATGGTACCATTTCCCGTTGTAGATCATCTCGGCGTAGGCGAGTTCGAGCTGCTGCTTGTAGTGCATCGTGTCCCGTTCGAGGGTGAGGCTCTCGAGAGCCTTATGCGCCTCGATCAGGAGAGCCCCGCCGGGAGTCTCGTAGACACCGCGAGACTTGATTCCGACAAGCCTGTTCTCGACCATGTCGACTAAGCCGACGCCGTTTCTTCCGCCGATCTTGTTGGCCTCGACAAGCAAGTCGTATGGCTTCATCGGTTTGCCGTTGAGCGATACCGGGATGCCCTTCTCAAACCCGATCTCGACATACTCGGGCTTATCCGGCGCGTCGACCGGATCGACTCCCATCAGGAACATAGACTTATCGTACTCTCTAGCCGGGTCTTCGAGGATACCGCCCTCGTAGGAGATGTGCATCAGGTTCGCGTCCATACTGTACGGCTTGTCCTTCGAAACCGGGATCGGAATATTGTTCGCCTTCGCGAAATCGAAAAGGTCGTTTCTCGCCGTGAAGAAGTCGTCCATTTTCCACGGCGCGATGATCTTGAGGTGGGGCGCGAGCGCCCTGTAGGTCAGTTCGAACCTGACCTGGTCGTTGCCCTTTCCGGTAGCGCCGTGAGCGACCGCATCGGCGCCTTCTTTGAGCGCGATCTCGACCTGCCTCTTCGCGATCAAAGGCCTCGCGAGCGACGTTCCCAGCATATATTTGTACTCGTAAACGGAATTCGCCTTGACCGCGGGGAATACCGCGTCCTTGACAAACTCTTCCTTGAGGTCTTCGATATAGACTTTACTTGCCCCGGTGCGGAGAGCCTTTTCACGGACGGCGTTCCAGTCCTCTTCCTGTCCGAGGTCGGCGGCATAGGCCACCACTTCGGCGTTGTATTTCTGTTTCAGCCATGCGAGGATCACTGAGGTGTCCAATCCGCCGGAATAGGCGAGCACGATTTTCATATCTTTCTCCTTCTCCAAAGTTTAAACGCGGGGTGTCGAATACCCCTAAGCCGCTTCCCGATCTAGAGAGTTGGAAGCGACTTTAATTATAGACTGTTTCACGAAAAAAATCAACACGCGGTCGCCGGAAAAATTGAAATTTCACGGAATCCGGGGCATACTATTTCATATCTAACGGGGAGTGTTATCGATGATAAAATTCTATATTTCCTTTCTCTTAACCGCCTCGATTCTTGTCTCCTGCGCACCTGATCCCGGAAATCCGCCGACGCCCGCCGCGGTAAACCCGTTTCTCCTATCCATCGCTACCGCAGGGTCGAACACGATCACCTTTGTGTGGAGCGAGACGAACGGCGCAACGGGTTATGTTTTGTCTTATTCGGCGAGCTCGAACGGGGTATTCAGCCAAATCTACTCAGGCGGGGCGCTAAACTTTCAGCAGAACGGATTGACCCCCGACACTACTTATTACTACAGGCTATCCGCGGATATGGGCGGCGCGATGTTCGACCTTCCCGTGATCGCGATGAGGACATTGCCGGTGCGCCTGCAGTTCGGCGGGATCACCGTCGACGGCTTCATCAGCAACCTGACTTCCGCGCCTATGAAAAAGTACTCGATCTACAACAACAATATCAAGATAACATCAACCACGGCAAGCAATTTCCTCGCGGATTCCTATTTCATTATCAAGGGAACGAATTACGCGGTCGATTATCCGCAGGCGGCAATCGCTATCGAGTCGCCCGACGGAAGCCAAACGATCTGGCATTATCTCGACGACCGGGGATATTTCGAAAAAATGATATTCCTGCGTTACGGCGGCGGAAACTATAAGATCACCGTGCTGATCGGGCCGCATCCCGACGGCTACTGGTATGTCGGAGCGGTGATGTACGTGACGAACGCGCGCACGAACGATTTCCGTTATCTGATGCCGTCCGAGATCGTCCAATCCCTCGATCCGAGGATCAGGGCGCTTGCGTTTCAGTTGACCGGGATGATCTCCGAGATTTCCAATAAAGCGCGCGCGATTCACGATTACCTTGTTAAAAGTATCTATTACGATCTCGATATATATAACGGCATCTATCGCCCGCAGGACGCGGTTGCGGTGTACGAACGTTGGAACGCTGTCTGCGCGGGGTACAGCGCGATCTACGCCGCGCTTCTGCGCGCGATCGATATCCCGGCTGTCTATATCCACGGCAAGGCGGGCGGTTCCGAGACGATCAATCACGCGTGGAACGAAGTCTGGTGGGCTAACACGTGGCATATCGTCGATGTCACATGGGACGATCCGTTAATAGGCGGGCATAGCGACTACCCGGACGGCTATAACCTGCGGTGGAACTATTTCGATATCTCCGAGGGAGCGTTCCTCGCAGACCATCAGGATTGGTCGTCCGTGGATTATTGCTCGTTCGGTATTACCGGTGAGGAAATGGAATAAATGATGAGGTTACTTTCGATCACCCTGATTTTCTGTTCCGCTTTTTATAGTCCGGTGCTATTTTTTTCCGGAAAAGAATCCATGACCGGCATAGAAAAAGAATTCTATTTGGAATCTTCTTTTTACGGCGCAAACTACCTGCACCTGAAATGGAATGAATGGCAGGATTCCGCGGTCTATACTCTCTCGTGTTCTGCCGGTTCGAATATGGAATACGAGACGATTTATAACGGGAGCGGAACGGAGTTCATTCATCAGGGGCTGAAACCCAATACCGTCTACTACTACCGGTTATCGGTAAAATCGAAAGGTAAATCAGTTCAATTAATTCCCGTCGCGATGAGGACTCTCCCCGAGGTCATTCAATTCGGCGGAATTCCCGTAAAAGGATTTATCAGCAATCTTACCGAAAAACCGATGACAAAATTTCCCGAATATGGGAAAACGCTTCTCATCACATCGAGTGTCGCGGGGAATTTCTCGGCGGATTCTTTTTTTATGGTAAAAGGAACAAACTATTCCTCAGGCCAGCAGAAAATCGGTTTTGTTCTCGAAGACCCCGGCAAATCGAATATCACATGGGGCATTATGGAACAAAAGGGATATTTTGAAAAGATGATTTTTTTACGGTACGGTCCCGGTAACTATACCCTGAAGATAATGAAGAAATCCGATCCGGCAGATTATTGGCGGTATCTTTCAGTTCAGACCGTAACGAATATCAATCCAGAGGACTTCCGTTATTTGATGCCTTCCGAGTCCGCCCAATCTTTCGATCCGCTGATCCGGGCTATAACCCTTCAATTATGCGGAAAAGAAACCAACCCCTCGAATATCGCGGTTCTTCTGCACGACTATATAATAAAAACAGTCTTTTTCGATAATGAGGTGTATGAAGGTTTTTCCAAACCTGAAGATGCTTTAAGTGTTTTAAAAAGGGGTTCCGCGGTATGCGCGGGTTATGCGCATTTGTACTCTGCAATGCTTCGGGTAATGAACATTCCGGTAAAATTTATCGCGGGAAAAACCGGTGATTCGGTCACGGTTAACCACGCATGGAACGAGGTGTGGTGGGGAAACGGGTGGCATATTATCGCGGTTTCCTGGGACGATCCGTTGACAAACGGACATAGCGATTACCCGGACGGCGATAACCTGCGCTGGAAGTATTTTAATATTCTTCCGTCTCCCATATTGATTCCGGTTAACGAGAAAGAATGAAACAGATCATCCCTTCGTGTCAGCGATTAGATCATCAAGTAGCTCGCGGACGGTTTTTCTGAGCACGGGATGCACCGCTTCCGGCGCGATCTCGCATAACGGCTTCAGCACGAATTCCCGTTTGTGCATATCCGGATGCGGTACGATGAGCGGATTCTTCCGGTTCGGCAGATAGAGCACCATCCGGTCGAGAAGAAGGATGTCCAGATCGATTTCCCTCGGGCCCCAACGGTATGTCCTGACCCGCCCGAGGTCCGACTCGATCTTCAATAGCTCATCGAGCAGGGCGAGTGGTTCGAACGCAGTCTCGCATTTTACCGCAATGTTGATAAAATCCGGCTGATCGCTGACACCGTAGGGGGCGAAGCGCGCCGGTTTCGAGCATTGCAGGATACTCGCGATCATCCCGAGCTTTTCGAGTGCGTCGCGGATATACTTCTTCTTATCGCCGGAATTCGACCCTATTCCGATATAGGCTATCATTTTATAGCGCTCCTTATCGAACAATACAATCCCTGAAACATTGAGTTTGCTATCGAACGGTACTGCCGGATAGCGCTGGTTACGGACATATGAAAATATTAATAAAAATGGACTGGACTGAAAACTGTTCCTGATATATAATAATTTTTCGGTCGGTTCTATGCAAGTTGATACGGTAACTTTTTTTATTCTCTCGTCATTCGCCTTGATCTTGGTGCTGGGCTATTTTGTCGGAAGAAGACTGAATCTGAAAAAAGCCCGCGAGGTATCGGGGGTTTTAGAAAAGATTCTCGTCCCGAAGGATCAGACATATGTCTGGATCGGCGGAGTAGTGGGATTCCGCGCGTCGTATGTTGTCAACGGTTTTCGGCAGGTCAGGGTGACGATGCTGATGCTGCCCCGTCACAGCCTGCTCTATCTGCCTGTGTCGCTGATTACCTCGAGAAGCGACAGGCTATGGGTGGAATGGACGTTCGAACGCGAAGTAATGCAGAAGTTTTTTATCGTGCGGGGCGATTCGAAACGTCTGCTCCCCGAAAGCGAGCTGGGTGACGGTTTGGATATGACGGAATTGCGCTTGGGGAAACGGAAGTTTATTGTCTGCTCGAACACGGCGGGATATGAGAAGTTTGCCGGCGTGTTTTCGGGACTGCCGGAAAACTCGTTTCTGATGTTCCGTTTCGACGGGACTAAGCGGAGCGCGGGATTGTATGTTCACCTGAAGAGCGGGACGTGGCAGGACGGTCTGACGGCTGTCGGCGAAGAAATAAAAAAGGCTATTTCTTAAAATGTAAAAATCTGCAAGGAGGAGTATATGCAGGTAGACGAAAAAAAACTGCAAACGCTCGAGATTATCAGCGCGGTAGTGATCGGTGTGACTACTATCTTCGGCGCGCTTGCCGCGTATTTTTCCGCTCTCTGGGGCGGCAACTCGATGACCGGGTTTAATAAGGCCATTATGACGATGAGCGAATCCAGCACCTCGTACCTGGACGCGTTAAACGACTACACCCAATTTACGCTGGAAGACTTTAAGGACGATATGATCTATATGCAGTGGAAGAAGGCCGAGAAGACCGGCGATCCCGATGCGGATTACCTCTTCAGCAAACTGAGCGAAGCATTGCAGAAAGACCTTCAGGCCGATACCGATCAGGGCGAACTGGATAAGGCGTATGAGGAGAGGATAGGGAATATCATGCAGACAATGGAATCGTCCGATTCGAATTACGGCATTGCCCAGATGCAGATGGAAGAGGCACAGAAGGCGAACGAGTACGGCGACGGATTCACGTTCGCGACCGTGCTGTTCACCATCGTCTTGTTCTTCGCGGGTATGTGTTCCCTCGCAAAATCGTGGAACCTGAAACTTGCTTATATCGGCGCGGCCGGGCTGATGTTTATCTATTCGATCATCAAGTTTGTGACCATTCCGTTCCCGCCATTATCCTAGTTTCAACGGGCCGCGTCCGCGCGGCCCTTCCTTCATTTAACGATTTCTCTATTGACAAATCCTTGATTCTTCATTATCTTATAGGAAATGTTTTGAATTCTTTTGTTTATAAGGTATACTATATAGAGGTTTTACGAAAGGAAATGTTCAGTTTTTTTACACGGAATGCGATATATAAAGTAAGCGGGGGAGAAAGAGGGTTTTCGGCGGATTTCGCGATCCGTCTCTGTTTCGGGAGGGATAAATGCTGGAACACAGTCACCCGGCCAAATGCAGTATTTGCGGGATCGAGGACTCAGTCATATTTGTCAAAATAGTCTCCGGCGATAAGTTCGAGCAGAAAGGCCTCTGCGCCGGATGCGCGATCCGTTATCTCCAGGATAAGGATAATATCAAGGAATTGAATTTCGTCGATGACAAGCTCCTGAAGGTTATCGAGGAAATGAAGGATTTATTGACCGGGATCATCGCGAATATCAACTTAATCGGAATGAAGATGAAGGACGAAAACGGAAATAACAATCCTTCCCCCGACGGGCAAGTGTGCCCAAGCTGCGGCCTGAAATTCGAACAATTCAAAGAAACCGGCATGCTCGGCTGCTCCGATTGTTATCAAGTCTTTAAGGAATATATAGGCGAGTTTGCGTTCGAGTTGGAACGCGGCGCGGTGCACAAGGGCAGAATGCCGAAAAAATTCGCCAAGCTTTATCTTCTCAAACAGGAAATCCTGTTCCTTCACAATAAACTGGAAAAACTTCTCCACAACGAGGAATATGAGGAAGCGGAAAAGGTCAAACGGCGGCTGGAAAAGCTGATCGGTAATTTCGATTCCCGGCGTTACGATGAGATTCATTGAATTCCCGAAGAGAGTCAGGCGCAGGAAGAACAAACTCGACGGTTTCGTTTTTTCATCGCGTGTCCGTATCGCGCGTAACCTCGAAGGTCTCAGGTTTCCCCACTTCCTGAAGGAAAAGGAAAGACTCGATATAGACGAAAAACTGACCGAGAAGATAAAGGATGTTTCCGGACGGATCAACGTCACGAGTTTCGACGAACTCCCGCAGAACCAGGTCATGGTCTATGCCGGTAGTAATGTCATCACTCAGGAGTTTATCCGCAACGGCAGAAAGATGATTTCCGATCCGGCGGGCGACTGGGTAATCCTGATTAACGAAGACGACCATCTCCGGATTTTTTCGATAGAAACAGGCTACGATATAAAAAAGATGTACCAACGCCTCTCGGATATCCTTTTCGGTATAGAAGAGAAGGTCGATTTCGCCTTCGATGAGAAATGGGGCTATCTGACTTCTTCGATCCTGAATATCGGTACGGGGCTCCGCATTTCGGTACTGGTCAATCTCTACGGTCTGATGGCCAATAAGCAGATACAGGCGTTTATCGAAAGCGTGAACAGTATCGGGTATTCGGTGATTAACGCGGGCGGGGAGAAATCCGCGAGCGGGCTTTACTTCTTTTCCAATATATACTCGATAGGCCTTTCGGAAGACGAAATGGTTTCGGAATTCGAAGAAATGGTGTCCCGGCTTCACCAGATGGAAATGGAGATGCGGAAGGAATATTTCTCCAAGAAGCAGGAACGCGAGATTGTGTTCGAGGAGATCTTCGAACTGAAGAATATGGACAGGATCAATTGGAGCGATATGCTCTATTATGTCTCTCTAATCGACTCACTCGCCGACCGTTATGTAACAATCGGAGACAGGGATGAATTGAGAGAGTTGGTGCAGAACACGACGGATAACTATCTCATCTACAGGAACAATGTTCCGTTGGAAAGGGTATCGTTCGAGAGAATGGATCAGTTAAAGAAAACGTTAGCGCAGATAAAGTATAAATCGGTCGGATAACATTCCGCCGGGGAGATGAAGGAAAATGCATGATTATACCGGGTTTACGCCCACAGCTCAGAAGGTGATATCCATCCTTTCTCAGCAGGAAGCGAGACGGTTGTTTAGCGAAGAATTACTGCCGGAACACCTGTTTCTCGGACTTCTGCGTGAGCCGGAAGGAGCCGGGGTACGCACCATGGTGGCGCTTGGAATAAATGTCGACGATATCAAACGCGAGGTGGAACTGACCCTCCGAAACCGGAGCGGGAACACCCTCACTCTCGGCGGTATCCCCATCTCGAAGCGCGTCAAACTGGTGCTCGACCTGTCGCGGCAGGAAGCCAAGATGATCGGGCATAACTATATCGGTACGGAACACCTGCTTCTCGGTATCATCGCCGAGGACAATCCCGAAGCGATACTGCCGTTCCTGCTGGAAAACAGGGGTATCGATATCAACCAGGTCCGCAACACGGTTATTAAAACTGTCGGCTACGGCGAGATAAAGAACTGGAAGAAAAAGCGCAAAGAAGTCAAGACCCCTTTCCTCGATAAGTTCGCGCGGAATATCACCCAGATGGCCACCGAGGGAAAGCTCGATCCCGTGATCGGGCGGCATAAGGAAATCCAGCGTGTGATCCAGGTACTGTCGCGCCGTCAGAAAAACAACCCGATCCTGATAGGGGAGCCGGGTGTCGGAAAGACCGCGATAGTCGAAGGGATCGCGCAGTTGATTGTCACAAACTCCGTCCCGGAGAAGCTGATAGATAAACGGATCATGCTTCTCGATATGGGGCTTCTGGTCGCGGGGACGAAATACCGGGGCGAGTTCGAAGAAAGATTGAAAAACGTGGTCAAGGAAACGGAGGACGCTAACGACGTCATCTTGTTTATTGACGAGATCCATACGATCCTCGGGGCCGGTAACGCCGAGGGCGCGCTCGACGCGTCGAATATGCTCAAGCCCGCGCTCGCGAGAGGCCTCATCCGCTGTATCGGGGCGACGACATTCGACGAGTACAAGAAGCGGATCGAGAAGGATAAGGCGCTTGTCCGGCGTTTCCAGCCGATAGTCGTGGATGAACCGGATATCGACGAAACTATCGAGATTCTCACGCGCATCAAATCGAAGTACGAAGGCCATCATAATGTCCGTTATACCGATAACGCGATCAAGGCCGCTGTCCGGCTCTCGCACCGTTTCATCACCGACCGTCATCTGCCGGACAAGGCTATCGACGTGATCGACGAGGCCGGCGCGACTGCGTCGTCGCTTGTCAGCAATAAACCTCAGGACCTGATCGATCTTGAAATCGAACTATCCAACCTTGAGAATAAGAAGTCGGAATTTGTCCGCGGCCAGATATACGAACAAGCCGCCGACGTCCGTGACAGAATACACCTGCTCCGTGAGAAGTACGAGGACAGGAAGCAGGAATGGATCAACAATTCAAAGCGGGAAACCGTGACGATAGACCAGAAGGAAATCCAGAAGGTGTTATCCGTAATCACGAATATCCCGATATCCAACCTCGACGACGAGACGAGTTTCGAGCGGTACTCGAAGATACAGGACTTCCTAGAGACGTCGGTAAAAGGCCAGTTCGAGGCGGTGGACGCTGTTTCCAACGCTATCCGGAAAAGCGTAGTCGGTTTCCGGGATATCCGCCGTCCGATTGCGAGTTTCATCTTCCTCGGGCCTACGGGTGTGGGGAAAACCGAGCTCGCGAAAGCCCTCGCCAAGTTCATGTTCGGTACGGAGGACTCTTTGATCCGTGTGGATATGAGCGAGTATATGGAACGTTTCAATGTATCGAGAATTCTCGGCGCGCCTCCCGGGTATGTGGGGTACGAGAGCGGCGGAGAGCTGACCGAAAAAGTCCGGCGGAAGCCTTACTCGGTCGTGCTGTTCGACGAAATCGAAAAGGCCAATCCCGATGTGTTCAACATCTTCTTGCAGATTCTCGATGAAGGGAAGGTGACGGACAGCTTGGGGAATAAGGTGAATTTCCGCAACACGATCATTATATTTACGTCCAATATCGGCACGGAGCGTCTTTCGCAAAAGTCGATCATGGGTTTTGGGGATTCTGATTCCGAAGACGACAAGAAAAAGGAGTATGTTCTTTCCGAGCTGAAGAAGAATCTGCGTCCCGAGTTCCTGAACCGTATCGACGATGTCGTCGTGTTCAACTCGCTCGAAGGCGATATCCTCGAATCGATCTTTGAAAAAATGATCCATGAGCTGAACGAGACGGTCGGGGTGCAGGGTGTCGCGTTCAAAGTCTCGCCCGCCGTGCGCGCGAATATAATCGAAACAGGCTTCGATATCAAATATGGAGCCCGTTCGCTCAGGCGGTCTATCAGCAAAATGATCGAGATACCCTCGTCGCACAAGATGATCGCTGAGAATATGCGGATCGATCCGGAAAAAGAATCTCTGGAAATCCAGGTCGCATTGCATAACGGCACGATCGAATTCAAATTCAAGCGCGAACGGATCAAGGACGGCGACAAGACGGATATGAAGGTTACCGAGAAGATCGGTAAGACCCGCGCCATGAAACGCCGTGCTACGGAATTAGGCGAAGAAGAACTGGTAAATTAATTCAAAATAAAGTATAATCATTCTGATTGAAGAGGAGGACATATGGGTAATTTGGTTGTTATTCTTATTCTGTTTGCGGTGGGAGTAGGACTCTATTTCCTGTCCAGGCTGTCGGT
>Ga0154538_138_pt1 | contig 49972 bp, 46 predicted proteins | sample RifGroF1_FD_105681 | JGI IMG/M metagenome (GOLD analysis project Ga0154538, IMG submission 105681) | Spirochaetes bacterium GWF1_51_8 | reverse complement strand
CTCGCTCAAGGAGATTTACGACGATATCGACAAGCTCGAAAAATCGAAAATGGAAATCAAGATACGCACCCTGTTCAAGGAAGAGTTCGTCGTGTTCCTGACCATCGGGATCGTGTTCCTCGGCGCGTACATCCTGTTCAACACTCTGGTGATAAAAATCCCATAGGGGCGGCTATGAATACCTATCAGCTTATCCTGCTCGGCATCTTTCTCGCGGAGTTCGCGTTCGCGCGGGCGCTGTCATTGATAAACTACGCCCGGCTGAAAAAAATGATCGGGGTGATCCCGCCCGAGTTCGCGGAAAAACTGTCCGGGGAGAAGTCCGCGCGCGCCCTCCGGTACCACCGCGACAAGATGTACTTCGGTTTCGCGGAGAACGTGTTCGACTCGATTGTGCTCGCCGGTTTCCTCTTTACCCCGCTGTTCGGATGGGCTCACGGCATCTTTTCTGCCGGGGGAATGCCGTTCGTGGCGTCGGGACTGCTCTTCTTCCTGACTCTCACCGTCGTGTCGACCCTGCTGGAAATTCCGTTCGACCTCTACTTCACGTTCGCGATAGAAAAACGTTACGGCTTCAATACGATGACGCCCGGACTGTGGATAGCCGATTTCTTCAAGAGCCTCATCCTGAACCTGCTGTTCAGTTCCGCCCTGCTCGCGGGAGCGTTCGCGATAGTCCATGCCAGCCCCGGATACTGGTGGATCATCCTCTGGGCGTTCTTCACCGCCTACACCCTCTTCATCCTGTACATCGCGCCCTATGTGATCGAACCGCTCTTCAATAAGTACAAGCCCCTCGACGACCCCGGGCTGGAACAGGGTATCCGCGAACTGCTCGACAAAGCCGGGATAAAAGTATCCAAGATATTAGTGATCGACGCGTCGAAGCGCACCGGGCACACTAACGCCTATTTCACGGGGATCGGACGGAACAAACGGATCGTGTTTTACGATACGCTCCTCACGCAGATGGACCGTGAGGAAGTCCTTTCCGTCCTCGCGCATGAGGCGGGGCATTGGAAACACGGGCATTTCATCAAACGGCTGGCGGGAATGACGGCGGGATCGGCGGTTTTGCTCTATGGGGCGTTCGCGGTAATAGGCTCGGGCATTCTTCGGACAGTGTTCCCCGTCGCCGGGGCGGATTTCTTCACGGATATCGTCGTGATGGGGTTTATCGGAAGCCTCGCGATGTTTTTCTTCACGCCCCTGTCGAACTATTTCTCGCGGCGTTCCGAACGGCAGGCTGACAGGTTCGCTCACGAGATGACCGGGAGTTCCGGCGGGCTTGTGTCTGCGCTCGTGAAGCTCTCCGCCGACAACCTCTCGACGCTTCATCCGCACCCGTGGTACGCGATGTTCCATTACAGCCATCCGCCCGTCCTCGAACGGATCGCGTTTCTCAAGAGCCTCGACCGGAAATAGTTTGCCGCCGGATTTGCCATTGGGATACCGATGCGCGTCCGGCCCCCGCCGGGAAATGCCGGAACATCCCACAAGGGAAACCTCGATACATCCTTCGGACACTCGCCTGCATTCTGCGTATGCAGACATGGTTTCCGTTTTTTGTCTCCCGGCTGTCTGTACTTCGGTTGTTTCTTCCCGCGCGTTATGAAGCGCATCTTCCGGACATACGGACACCTCGGCTACGCCCCTAACATGCGTTCGGGACAAGCTCGATGTCCGGTGATTTCTGTATTTGTATTTTTCCCTGCCTTTCTGTATTTGTCGCCCCCGCCTCTATGCCGAATTGAAATCAATTCTTCGCATCCAAAATGATTTCCCCGCGAAACGTCAAAAACGCCGTCTGTCTGACGACCGCAGAGAGGAGTTTCGGCGTTTTCGTTTCGCGCTTTTTACCGTTTAACCGCGCGAACAGATAAAACCGGCATCAAGGCGGGGCACTCGCTTGCCCCGCGTTCCCTCGCGGGGTTGTTTCATTTCTTTCTGGTGACAGAAAGTATCATATTACTTCCCCCTCCCCCCAAATCCTTCGGAAGGCTGATTTTTATATTATTGCTGTTTTGGTTCTTTTCGGGCATCGGGGGAGTCCTTGGTTTCACTGACTTCTTTTAATTTTCTTTCTTCTTCCTCTTCCTGTTCAATTTGTTTTTTTCGTTCTTCCATTTCTTTTATTACATTTTTATCTTCTTCAATAATTCTGTCTGTTTCAGTCAAAGCAGTTCTAATTTCTTCTAAAACCCCTCCTTTTAATGGTCCTTTAAAATCCTCGAAATTTTCGATCCCAATTCTTCTCATGATAAGCGCGTATAGCATTCTATTTGAATATATAAAACTTTTCTCATACTCATTTTCTGTATGATAATACTTATCTATTTCATATGGGGATATTCCAATATTAGTAATAGAAAATTTCTTATCGTTCTTTAAATAAACAATGGATCTATAAAATGCGAAGCAAATATAACCTCTAAATTTTACCCTCTTTATATCCTCCCAGTTACAAATTTTCCGCGGTCTTTTAAAAACCCATCTTGAAAACTCCCAAAGATAGGTGCCATATAATCCGTCTTCCCTGACATAGATTCTCCAATAAGAGTTAAAAGGGGTATGAATGGTTGCCAAAAAAGTATCTGAAATAAAAAAAGAAATCATTAAGAAAAAATATAAAACAAGACCAAATATAGCAAAATAGGATAATGATATACCACCTTGGAAATACTGTATTATACCAATCACCACTTTTGGAAGTGCAATAAATACTAAGGTTAGAACAACAAAAACTCCAAAAAGTAAATATCCAAAAAAAGATACGCTGTATTCTCTATACATTAAGTCTCTCGAAAAATTATTTTTTTAACAAAAAGACTACCTTAGTCTCCGTTCTTGTCCTTCTTTTTCAGGTACTCGATACGCCGGTGATAGTATGACGAGAGGTTTTTAAAGATCGACTGCTTGACAAGGTCGAATTCCCGCATCGTCAGGTCGCAGTTCGCGAACTGTCCCTCATCCATCCGCTTTTTGATCGAATCGTCGATGATTTCGTGAATGGTGTTTGTCGAGAACCGGTCGTTGTTCTGCGCGTAGGCGCGCGTGGTCGCCTCGACAGTATCGACGATCTGCAGGAGCGCGGTGTATTTGTTGTGCGGCAATGGGCCGGGGTATTCGTAGTCTTCCTGGTTGATATTCTGGTCGCCGTAGAGCCCGGCGGCCTGGTGATAGAAATAGGATATCATCGTCGTCCCGTGGTGCTCGCGGATGAAGTCGATGATCTCCCCGGGCAGGCCGTACTTCTGCGCGATCTCCACCCCCTCGCGGACATGCGCCTTGATGACGGAAACGGAGATCGTGGGCTTCAAGTCCTCGTGGGGATTCTTCAAATCCTGGTTCTCGATGAAATAATTCGGGTTGTCCATCTTGCCGATATCGTGATAGTACCCGCCGACCTTCGCCATCAGCGGGTCGATGCCGAGCTGGTCGGCCGCTTCTTCCATCAGGTCGCCGAGGAGCATGGAATGGTTGTAGGTGCCGGGCGCTTCGAATTTCAGCTTTTTCAGCAGCGGGCTTGTCGAGGGATTGGACAGTTCCAGCAGGCGGAAACGGGTGGGGATGTTGAACACCTTCTCGAATAGCGGGATGACCACGCCGAGGCTGACGATCGCGCAGGTGAAACTGTTGCCGAACGCGAACAGGATGCTCAGCCCGAGGTCGTAGCCCGTGATATTGCTGTAACGGTCGTAATAGGCGAAGAGCACGAAGATGAACTCGATAAAGCCGAACAGGAGGCCTTGGAAGAAGAAGTCGGTCCTGTAACGCAGGAGCCTGTGGCTGAACGCGACCGAAAGGGTGATGACAAGCAGGTTCAGGAACGCCACGATATGGAACGAGGGATAGAAAATATAGAACATATCGAACATGAGGAGCAGGAACACGGACAGCCTCGGGTTACGCAGGAGCACGGGCAGATTGATCGCCGAGAGGATGACCGGGATCAGTAGGAAGATCGGGATCGCGAAATAGTTCCGTGTGACATATGCCATATAATAGGAAAGGTTCGCCATGATGAAAAAGATGATCGCGATCCAGACATTCCGCCTGATATTGAACGCGTCGCCGTCCAGTTTCAGGAACACGTACACGATCAGCACGGACAGCATGAAGGAAAAGATCAGGTAGAGGATGACCCGTTTCCCGGCGATATTGTCCTTGAAATCGTGATAGCCGATCATTTTCGACAGTATCTCCGGGGTCAGGATATCCCCTTTCATGATGATCACTTCGCCTTCGCGGATCACTTTTTTCAGCTTGTTCTTTTCCAGTTCCTTCTCGATGATCGCGTTCCGCTTCTCGAGGTCGATCACCGCAGTCGGCAGAAGCAGGTTGACCATGATCTCCGCCATCGCCTCGCGGAACAGGGGATTCATCTTGGGGTAGATCGAGTTGACCACCGGCAATATAGCTTCCTTTTCCAGCGGCGCGGTATGGATATCCTTCAGCGTGATATTCGAGATGCCTTCCAGCGTCTCGATAATAATCGAATTCTTGATCTCGGTGTCCGGGAGCCTGTCGACTATCCAGAAGTTCCGGACTATCGCCCTGTAAACAAAGTCGAAACGGTCCTGATATTTGGTGAGGAGGAAACGGTTATTCTGGATATACTGCCAGACTGTCATCGAGAAGACATATCCCTCCGCCTTGACACGGATCTGGAAATCCTCGTTCCTCTCGATCGCCATGACAGTGAGGAACTCCTTCAGCGAGTTCTGGAATCCCTGCTGGTGGAACGCGACGGGTTTATAATAGTAGGGTTTCGACACTTCGATATAGTTCAGGATGTTTTTCAGTTCGGCCTTGTCGTAGTACGAGAACGTGTACTCGGAGACGATCGTCTCGCGCGCGGGATCGCCGATCTGGTAATTGATATCCACCGGAACGATATAACTGAGGGTGATAAGGACGGAAATGATGAAGTACGCTATCCCGAAGAGGATGAAATTCTTTTTTCCGACAGCCCGGATAGAAGCCTTGGCCTCGAGAGCGATTTTATTGAGAATCTCTTTCATATGTTCTCTTTTTTATCATGATTCTCGTAAATTTCGATGATCTTCTTAACTAATCCGTGCCTCACGACGTCATTTCTGTTGAAATAATGGAAAGCGATCCCCTCGACGTCCTTAAAATACGATTCCGCTTCACGAAGGCCGGACTGCCGTCCGACCGGAAGATCGATCTGGCTGACGTCGCCCGTGATGACCATTTTCGAGTTCTCGCCCAAACGGGTGAGGAACATCTTCATCTGGAGCGATGTGGTGTTCTGGGCCTCGTCGAGGATGACGAACGAGTTGGCGAGGGTGCGTCCGCGCATATAGGCGAGAGGCGCGAGTTCGATCACACCGTCCTCTATCAGGTAACGGGTCTCGTCGCCGGGCAGCATGTCGTGGATAGCGTCATAGAGCGGGCGGACATACGGATCGATCTTCTCCTCGAGCGTCCCCGGCAGGAACCCGAGGTTCTCACCTGCTTCGATCACGGGACGGGTCAGGATCAGACGGCTGAACATTCCCTTGGTCAGGAGATGCAGGCCGACCGCGACCGCGAGATAGGTCTTTCCCGTTCCGGCGGGACCCACCGAGAATACGAGATCGTGTGACAACATCTTCTTCACATACTCCTGCTGGTTCAGGTTGCGGGGCTTCACCCGGAATTCCTTACCCCGCCGCCGCCCGGAGATCACCATCCCTTCCTTGAGCGCGTTATCGCCGGCGTAATGCGACGGGGTTTCGCTCTTCTCGATCAGGATGCGGACATCCTCATGGGTGATCGGGATATTCCCCTGCGCGAGCTGGAATAGACGGTTCAGGACATAGGACGTCTTCGCGACAGATTCGTCGTCGCCTTCTATAATAAGGTTATGTTCGCCGGGGGTCAGTTTCACCTTCAGCATCCGTTCGACCAGCCTCAAATGGGAATCGTGGACACCGAAAGCCAGCACCGGATTGATGCTCTGGGGGACGGGAATTTTCAAACTCATATCTCTCCTTGCGGCTGTAATCTTCCTCCCGGATATTCAGAAGCAGCCGCTTGCGGGCTTGATGACAAACTCATTTTGTCATTGCGAGGCGTCATTGTGAGCTTGCCGAACCATAGCCGAAGCAATCTATTTAATTGCTGGGTATATATATAAAACAGACTGCTTCGCCGCTTCGCGTCTCGCAGTGACAAATAATCGTGTATTTCATGACTTCGTCAACATGCGCTTGCTCGAGCGCCCAATAATATACTTCAAAACGGGTTTTCTGTCAACCCGCGGCGTGTTTCGGGCGGAAAACCCTGAAACGTTAGTTCACAAAGTGCATTGTGCACTTTGTAGACCGGGATAATTCACCGCCGTCACGATTCGGCGGATTTATAATTCGTTACCTCATAACATGTTATCACAAATGGAAGCGGTTACATAAATCTTTCTGTCCGGGCTTGGTATATTTATTGCACCTATAAGGAGATAAAATAATCAGGAGGGTCAAATGATTAAGTTCGGAAAACTCTTCGGGATCGCGTTACTCTTCTTATTCTCCGCGAACCTGATGTTCCCCGCCACTATCGTGTCGAAAAACTTCGACGGCGATACCACGCTCGCGGGTTGGGTGCGTTCCAGCACCAGTTATGTCACCTACTACACCAGTACCTATAAGATCGGTACCGGTTCGATGCGTATTGTCTATAACGCCAATGCGTATCTGAATGTCAGTACGGTCGGGTATACCGGAATCTCGGTCACTTTCAAACTCCTCGGGTCTTCTCTCGAAGCCGGGGAAAAGTGCGTATTCGAGTATAACACCGGGGCCGGTTGGGTCGAGGCCGCGAGCCTTGTCGATCCCTCGGACGACCTGACATGGAAGTCCTACAATGTCACTATTCCGGCGGCGGCGAACAATAACGCCAATTTCCAGATACGCTTCCGGATGGTTGCAAATTCCACGGCGGACTATATTTATGTTGAAGATATAGTTGTCAGCGGGACGTCTACCGCTCCAGTACTGCCGACCATTCTTTCCAAGAATTTCGACGGCGATACCACACTTGCCGGATGGGTACGTTCCAGCACCAGTTATGTCACTTACTATACCGGAACCTATAAGATCGGTACAGGCTCGATGCGTATCGTGTACAACGCCAACGCGTCTATCCCTGTCAGTACCACAGGGTATACCGGAATTAACGTTTCGTTCAAACTCCTCGGTTCTTCTCTCGAAGCCGCGGAAAAGTGTGTATTCGAGTATAACACCGGAGCCGGATGGGTAGAAGCAGCAAGTCTTGTCGATCCCGCGGACAACCTGACTTGGAAATCTTATAGCGTCACTCTTCCCGCAGCGGCAAACAACAACTCCGCGCTTCAGATCCGTTTCCGGATGGTTGCTAACTCTACAGCGGATTATATTTATATTGAAGACGTGCTTGTCACAGGAAGCGTTTTAGCCGCTCCCACGCCTTCGGCTCGTTCAGGAATGGGCGCGATCATCTATACCGGCGGCGTAGCCTTTCGTGTATGGGCACCCTACGCTACTTCGGTCGCGGTCGGCGGCGATTTCAATAGCTGGAGCGCCACCGCTAATGCCCTCGCAAGCGAAGGCAACGGCTACTGGTCTGTCGATGTCGCGGGCGCGGCAGTCGGCCAGAAGTATAAATTCATCATCAACGGCGATATGTGGAAGAAAGACCCGTATGCCAAGAAGCAGGAACATTCAGCGGGCGCTTCTATTATCTATACCCAGACTCCTCCCGCCGGGATCACTATTCCTTATTTTGAAGATATGATCGTTTATCAGCTTCATGTCGGCTCGTTCGCCGGAAGCACTGCGACCGGCATCAGCAAGTTCGCCGATATCGCCAACAAGGCTCAGTATCTGAAAGACCTCGGCGTCAATATGGTCGAGCTTCTCCCGATCATGGAATTCCCGGGCGAAAATAGCTGGGGTTACAATCCCGTCGACATCTTCGCTCCCGAAGCGGATTACGGCGGTCCCGAAGGCCTCAAGAACCTTGTTACCGCTTTGCATACCAAGGGCATCGGCCTCATCCTTGACATCGTTTACAACCACCTCGGCCCGTCCGACATCGATACTTGGCGTTTTGACGGCTGGTATCAGAACAATCTCGGCGGTATCTATTTCTATAACGACTGGAAAGCTGAAACTCCTTGGGGACACACCAGACCCGATTACGGCAGAGGCGAAGTTCGCCAGTTCCTCCGCGACAACGCGATCTACTGGCTCCAGACATTCAACGTAGACGGTCTGCGCTGGGACTCCACGATCAATATGCGCAAAGTCAACTATTCTTCGGACATCGCCGAAGCATGGACATTGATGCAGTGGATCAACAATGAAATCAACGCTATCAAGCCGAGCGCGATCTCGATCGCCGAAGACTTGGCTAAAGACCCGTGGATCACCTACACCACCGGTTCCGGCGGCGCGGGCTTCGATTCCCAGTGGGATGCCGGATTCGTACATCCTATCAAGACCGCAATCGAAACAGCGTGGGATACCGACCGCAATATGAACGACGTAGCCGGCGCTCTTGCCATCAAGTATGGCGACAGAGTCCGCCAGTTGATCTATGTTTCTTCACATGACGAAGTCGGTAACGGCAAACAGAGACCTCCGTCCGCGATTGACAATTCCAATCCCGGAAGCTGGCTTGCCAAGAAGAGAAGCACATTGGGCGCTGCGGTACTCTTTACCGCTCCCGGTATCCCGATGATCTTCCAGGGCGAAGAATTCCTCCAGCCCGGCTGGTTCGACAACAGCGTCTACAACAACTATCTGAACTGGGGCTTGGCTACCTCGCATGCCGGTATCGTTCAGATGTACAAAGACCTGATCACCTTGCGTAAGAACTACAGCGCGCTCAGAAGCAACAATATCAATGTCTTCCATGTGGATAACGCGAATAAAGTGATCGCTTTCCACCGCTGGAACGGCACTCAGAATATGGTTATCGTCTGTAACTTCGGCAGTACGACTTGGAACTGGAACTACCAGATCGGTTGGCCGGTTTGGGCGACAGGACATGTCGTATTCAATAGCGACTGGAACGGCTATTCAGGCGACTTCGGTAATTTCGGCGGATGGGACACAGGCGCCCTCTCCGGCGGAATGGACGGAATGGCTCAGAAAGCCAATATCGCTATCGCTCCTTACAGCGTAGTAGTATACGACCTCTATTAAACTAGAGAAAGGGCGGTTTATTACGGCTGTCTCCTCACGGGGACAGCCGTTTTTTATTGACTTTCAGATTTGCTTCTTATCGGAATCCGCTTTATAATTTTACCGTCTGAGGAGCGATTATGTTCGATCTTTCGATAAAGGTATCCAGCAATTACATCTTTTCCTTCTTCGCCACGGCCGGTACGTTATTCCTCGCGGTGATCTTCGGCGTATTCTCGCTCCTTCTCAGGAACATGGACCGGAGAAGCCGGATGGAAGCGGTCTCGCTGCTTTTATTCGTTTTCGCCATCGGGATATACTCCCTGCTTCAGGTTCTGATCTATTCCTTCAACCAGGACATCGGCCTTGTGGCATTGTTCACACGGGCGCAGCTTGCAATCATTATCTGGTGTCTTTTCCTGAATTTCCTTTATGTCTCGTTCGTCGTCTCCGATATCGGGAAGCTGTGGAACAAGATTCTGATCGTCGTCTTTTTTACGATAGCCTCCGCTATCACTTTCATGTCGGTGTTTACCGACCTGATGGTCTATACCGTTCCGCAGATCAATATGGTCTCGCCCACCGAGTATATTTACGATATCAGCTACGGGGAGTTATTCGATATCGGCTATGCGCCGTTTACCGCGATGCTCCTGTTCTACGGAGCGATCCGCCTGATCATCGCCTATAAGAAACTCAACTACATCGATAAAAAGCGCTTTTTCTTCTTCATCTTCGGAATTATCAGTATTTTCCTCGGGGCGATCTCGGAGATCATGTACCTAATGGGTTACGAACAGTATGCGATCCTCAATCCCGGTCTTCCCATCGGGATCACGTTCGCGTCGGTATTCTTCGCCCTTTCGACAATCTACCGCCTGCTCCTGTTCTTCCAATTGATGAACAAGAACAAGACATCCCTCGGTATGCTCCTCAACTCCCTGAAAGAACTGTCGATCAGCTTCGATTCTCTTTCGACCAACCTGACATCTTCGTCGGGAAGGATCGAAGAGAACTCGTCGAACATGTCCGGCTCTGTTACCGCGAATAGCGAATCGATGAAAAAGCTGGTCGGACTGTCTACCGAGAGCCATGAGGCTATCCAGCAGGCCGTGGGGATTGTCAATAAGAATATCAATGTTTTCGCGAATATCATGCGGAGCATGAAGCGCCAGAATGAATCGATCCTTTTTGCCGAATCGGAACTCGCGAATATGGTCACCGCGGTCGGTACGATCTCCAACGACAGCAACAGCATCGCGTCGGGAATCTCCAGTCTGAGCGGCGATATCGAAAAAGGCCGCCAGCTCGTCAAAAAGAACCTTCAGGCGATGGAAAGTATCCGCGACTCGGTCGGCAAGGTGTTTTATGTCATCGACGTTATTAACGATATCTCCGACCAGATAAATATCCTCTCGATGAACGCCGCTATCGAAGCCGGACACGCCGGGCTTGCCGGAAAGGGTTTCGCGGTGATCGCCGAGGAAATCCGTGAGGTGTCGCTCCTCACCATGTCGGAATCGGAACGTATCCTTCAGCGCATCTCCGAGATCATTATGAAAACCGGGAACGGCGAGAAGTTCGTGAATGAGATCAGCGAGATATTCACGGCGTTCTCCGGCTCGCTCGAAGAACTCTTCGTCTATATCCTCAACGTCATCCACACTTCGCAGGACCTCAAGTCGCAGATCGATTCGATATTCAAGGATATGGAGAAACTGAAGGATATCGCACAGAAGAACACCGAACTGAGCTTTTCGGAGTCGGAATTGAATAACGACCTCTTGAAGAAGGTGAAGCATGTCCAGAAGTTTATCTCGGATATCAATCACGATATTGAAAAAGAGGCGTCGGATATAGAAAAGCTGAGCGAGATCGTCCTGCATATGACGGACTTCTCCTCAAAGAATGACACGCTCATCAAAGAAGTCAACGAGATCCGGGTGTCCGTGTCGGAAATGCTGAAAGAGGTTTAACTCTTCCGCCCCCCGCGAAACTCTTCATATTTAGCTTCCACGAATTCCTTGAACCGATGGCGGAATACCGCGGTTGAAAACTTCTCGGCGTGCTTGCGGATTTTCTTCGCGTCCCACTTGTTTTCCTTCTTCTCGAAATCGTGCACTGCGTCGTTGATACTGTCCGGGGTCTGCCCGGCGAAAAAGACGCCGGTCTCGCCGCCCTTCACCGTCTCGAGCGCGCCGCCCGCGCCGAACGCGATCACCGGGGTGCCGCACGCCTGCGCTTCGACCGGGATAATCCCGAAATCCTCGTCCGCCGCGAACACGAATCCCTTCGCCTTCTGCATCTGTTCCTTCAGTTCGGCGAACGGCCGGTATCCCAAAAGTTCGATATTCGGATGGCCTGCCGCGATCTTCGCGATCTTTTTCCTGTCGGGGCCGTCTCCGATAACGCGGAGCTTCCGGTTCGGCCTTTTGGTGAACGCCTCGACGATTACATCGATCTTTTTATATGCGACAAACCGCGACGCGGTCAGGTAAAAGTCTTCTTTTTTCTCGTACAGCGAAAATCCGTCGACATCCACCGGGGGATAGATCACCTCGGCGTCGCGCCTGTAAATCTTTTTCACCCTGCGGGCGATATTCTCGCTATTGGCGATGAAATGATCCACCCTGTTCGCGGAAATGATATCCCATGTCCGCAGGCCGTGCAGGACTTTCGCCGCGTACCAGCGCATAATTCCCTTGAACCCGGCTTCTTCTAGATAACGGAAGTACAGGTCCCATGCGTAACGAACGGGGGTATGGATATAGCAGATATGGAGCTGTCCGGTGTTGGTCAGCGCGCCCTTCGCCACGGAATGCGACGAGGAAAGGACGACATCGTACTCGCGCAGATCGAATTCCTCGATCTTCCGGGGGAACAGCGCGAGAAGTTTGCGGTAGAGTTTTTTTACCAACGGGAACTTCTGGAGCGAGGTCGTGCGGATTTCCGCGTCCTTCAGGAACGAGCCCGCCACCGATTCCTTATCCTGAAACAGGGTGTAAACCGGCGAGGGATACAGCGCGTATATCTCTTCGAGGACTTTCTCCGCCCCCGCGAACGTCGATAGCCATTCGTGCACGATTGCCGTTTTCATTTTTTCTCCCCGAAAAGTTCCGCTTCCGTGATTTCACAGACGATATGCCCGATCGTGATATGTGTTTCCTGCACACGCGGGGTGACCTTCGACGGCACATCGATCAGGACATCGCACATCCCGGCCATATTACCCCCGCCCCCGCCCGTCATCCCGATTGACCCTATCCCGATCTTGCGGCAGGATTCCAGCGCGGCGATTATGTTCTTCGAGTTGCCGCTTGTGGAGAGGCCGACGAACAGGTCGCCCTTTTTTCCGTTAGCCTCGAGCTGGCGGGCGAAAATCCTGTCGTAGGAGTAGTCGTTGCCGATAGCGGTCAGGATCGAGGTGTTGCAGTTCAGCGCCTCGGACGGGATACCCTCGCGCTCGATGAAAAACTTGCTGACCAGTTCGCCCGCAAGATGCTGGGCGTCCGCGGCGCTCCCGCCGTTACCGGCGAAAAACACCCGTCCGCCGTTCCGGTAGCACTCGACGAACATCTTTACACAGAGCGCGATCTTTTCGAGCATCGCGCCGTCGTTCAGCACCTTTTCCTTCGCGGCGATACTGTCGCGCATGATTTCGGAAATTCTTTTTATACTTTCCATGTTTCCACTCCTGTTTGCGAGAACGAGAAATCCATGAAGCTGCCGCCGAATTCCCTCAGCCCTTCGCGGATTTTAGCGCGCCTCATTCCATCGACATAGAGCATGATATAGCCCCCGCCGCCCGCGCCCGAGACCTTTCCGCCGATCGCGCCCAGAGACTTCGCCTTCTCCATGATCCCGTCGATCTGGGTGTTCGAGATATCCTTCGCCATGTTCTTTTTATTTTCCCAGCCGTAGTTCAGAAGGTCGCCGATACTCGGGACATTCCCCTGGAGGAGCGCGTTCTTCATCATCACCGCCTGTTCTTTCAGCTTCAGCATCGCCTCGATCGACTTCTCCTGTTTATCCTTGACGTTCTTCATCTGGCTCTCGATGATCTCCGAGGAAAAACGACTCTTGCCGGTGTAGTAGAGCATCATATTGAACTCGAGCTCGTTCGCGAACTCCTTCTTGATCCGCAGGGGATTGACGATGACCTTGTCGTCCTTGAAGAATTCCATGAAGTTGAACCCGCCGAATGTCGCGGAATACTGGTCCTGTTTCCCGCCTGCCATATTGAGGTCGAGCCTCTCGATTTCGAAGGCAAGATGCGCCATCTCGTAGTCACCGAGGGGGAGGTTGAACATCTCCTTCATCGCCGCGATCATCGACACAGTCAGCGCGGAGGACGATCCGAGCCCGGAGCCGACCGGCGCATCGGAATAGGTGGTTATTTTTACCGGAAAAGCCTCACCCCCGAAGAAATCCTTCACAATCCGGTTATAGACCCCCTTATGGAGATCGAGGGTGCCGTCCGGAACAAGCCGGGGCGTCAGCGTGTACTCCGATACGATATTCTGGTCTATCGCTTCGAGGACGATCTTCTCCTCGTCGTTCATCTGAAGCGTGGTATAATTGTACATATCTATCGTGACATTCAGGATCGCGCCGCCGTAGATATCCGAGAACGGCGAAACGTCGGTGCCCCCGCCCGCGAGCCCTAAACGCAGGGGCGCCCTAGCGCGGACTGTTTTGTTCTTCATTCAGTTTCTCCCATAGAGTATTGAAGCTGTCGAATACCCGTCCGTTCCCGGAAAGCGGATACTTCCCCGCGAGCAGGTAGCTCTTCAGGTAGGGCAGTCTGATAACATCCGACTGCTTGTCGCCCACCATGAAGCTCCGCCCGACATCCACGAAATGCTTGTCCGCCGCGAGCAGGATCATCCCCGGCTCGGGTTTCCGCAAAAGACTCTCCTTCCGGTACGCCTTTATCTTCGCCTCGGGATGGAACGGGCAATAGAAGGTGTCGAGTATCCCGACCCCTTCCCGTTCGAGCGCGTCGAGAATAGCGCCGTGGAACGCCCTGTATGCCTGTTCGCCGTAGACCCCTTTCGCGATCCCGGCCTGGTTCGTCACGATAATCGGCCTATACCCCGCTTCGCTCACATTTTTCAGGAACGGGACGACCCCGTCGACGAGCTTCATGTGCTCGGGAAGGTGGGGATAGACACTGTCCTCTATGATGATGCCGTCACGGTCGAGGAAGGCCGCCCGGATCTTCTCCGAGGCGCGTTCTATCCAGCGCGGAAGCTCGCGGTCGGCGAGGTAGTAATCGTCGGGGACGCCGATATCGATAAACCTGCCGCCGAACGGTATCCCGCCCACCGAGGATTTCCCCTCTAGAAGGCGTGGCATCACGAACGTCTCGAACGATACTGCCTTGCCGTCCTCTACCCCATCGAGCGCGGCGGGAGTCATCATATAGATTCCGCCGTTGATAAAGCCGTCGCCGAGCGCGGGACTCTTCTCTATGAACCCCTCGATACTGTCGTCTCTTAACTTGACCGCCCCGTAACGGCGGACGTCTTCACGGTACTTGAGCGCGATGGAAAGTGCTCGGTTTCCGTTACGGTGGAAACTCTCAAAAAGCGCGAAGTCGATATCGAACCATGTGTCGCCGTTAAGCACGAGGAATTGCTCGTCCATACCGATACCGAACACATCGACCGCCCGTTTGATCGCCCCGGCAGTCCCCAGCGGCGATGTCTCGACCGAATAGGATATCTTCACCCCGAACTTCGACCCGCCGCCGAAATGGCTTTCGATCATTTCGCTCTTATGCCCGGTCAGGAGGACGATATCGGTAATACCCTGCCGTTTCAGCGAGAAAAGCGGGTATTCGAGGAACGGTTTACCGGCGACAGGAGCCATGGGTTTCGGGACATCCTTGACCACGTGCACCAGCCGAGTCCCAAATCCCCCCGCGAGTATCAATGCCTTCATTATTATTCCGAATTTTCTTTTATTATATCCGATAGAAAGATATATTTCAAGAATTACCTTGAAGAAGGAATAAACGAAAATATTTGACAAAAATTCACGCTCAAGATATAATATAAAATACTTTCAGGCTCAGAATACATCAAACGAGGTAGGAAATGAATACGCCTTCGATTAGTTCTAAGAACGTCACGCGTACATGGTATGTTATAGACGCGAAAGGAAAACCCCTTGGACGTATCGCAGCCGCGGCCGCGATGGTACTGATGGGTAAACATAAACCCGAATACACCCCGCATATCGATAACGGCGATTTCGTGATCGTCCTGAACGCAGGTGAGTTTATGCTGACAGGCCGCAAGGTTAACACCAAGAACTACTATCATCATAGCGGGTTCCCGGGCGGACTGAAGACCGTAGTCGCGAAGGATATGATCGAGCGTAAGCCGTTATTCCCGATGCAGGCCGCTGTCAAGGGTATGCTTCCCAAGAACAAGCTCGCGCGCCAGATGATCAAGAAATTGATCCTGATCGAAGGCGGCGAACATACCTACAAGAACGTTCCGCTCAAAACCTTAGAGATATAACGGAGGAAATAGATGGCTGAAAAGATTTACGCAACCGGACGCCGCAAAACCAGTGTGGCAAGAATATTCCTTTCCCCCAAGGGCACGGGAAAGTTTACTATTAACGGCAAAGAAATGACTCAGTATTTCCCCGCTTATTATCATCCTACCGTCCTCGATCCCTTCAAGTGGACCGAGACTCTCGGTAAGTTCGATGTATACAGCACCGTCAAGGGCGGCGGTTTCACCGGTCAGGCCGGCGCGATCCGTCAGGGTATCGCGAGAGCGCTTTCCCTTCTCGACGCGGAAAAGTACCGCAAGACAGTCAAGGTCGCGGGCTTCCTCACACGCGACGACCGCATGGTCGAGCGAAAGAAAGTCGGCCTCCGCAAAGCCCGCAAGAGAGAACAGTACTCGAAACGTTAAAAATGCACCGACCGTGAGGACTTGTTCTCGCGGTCGTTTTTTATCGGCAATTCGCGGGGGCTTGTTCTCGCGGTCGTTTTTCTTATAAGCTGTCCGCGAGGGCGGCTTTTTTTTATTCAGTGACAAGTTACAAGTTGAAAGTTACATGCGCTCAGGATGACGAGCGTTATGTCACCCCGAGCCTTGCACCGATTATAGTCGAGGTGTTACCGTGGTACGCTGAGTTTGTCGAAGCGCATATCAAGGTATTCTTCTTAATTTGACTTTGTATTTCAATGGAATTAAAATAGTTTCAATCGAAGCATTTGGAGTCTCCATCATGTCAAAAATTACATTATTGTTTCTTGTGTTATTCCCGGTGCTTGTGTTTCCGGCGGATAACTTGTTCGACGCCGCGAAAGAAGGGGATGTAGCGTTTATCGTAAAATATAAGGGCGATTTAAACGCTAAGTTCATAAACAACGGGATGACGGCGTTAATGTATGCCTCATTGCATGGGCATACGGATATTGTTAAAGTGCTAATCGCAAAAAAGGTTGATGTTAATGCGGTCGATGATAACAGCGTGACTGCATTAATGTTCGCCTTGGAACATACCAACGTAATTAAGGCCCTCATAGCGGCCAAGGCTGATGTCAATGCGGTCAATGAATACGGCTGGACGGCGTTGCATTCGGCAGCAAATACCGGGAAAACTGACGCTATAAAAGTGTTGATCGCGGAGAAGGCCGATGTTAATGCGGTAAATGATACTGGCAATACAGCTTTGATGCTCGCGGCATATAATGGGCATATCGATGCTGTAAAGACGCTGATCGCGGGGAAGGCCGATGTTAATGCGGTTGATATATTCACCAGAACTGCGTTGATGTATGCGGCGAACTGGGAATATATCGAAATAATCAGTGTACTGCTAGCTGCAAAGGCTAATGTTAACGTAGTAAGTCAAAATGGTGAGACGGCGCTAAGTTTTGCGTATGGAAAACAAAATATAGCGATCATCAATCTCCTGAAAAAAGCGGGAGCGAAATAATCCTCTTTCTTTCTGTCATCAGAAAGGAGAAAGAGGCAAAGAAAGAATGCCCCTCCTGAATGCCGCTTTAGAGAAGAATGACGCAAAACGGGAAACGCCGAAACTCCCTTCGGTCGGACATCGGTGTTTCTTATCCGTTTTGCTGAGAAGAAGCGCGGCATAAAGTCGGGGAGAAACAGCCGAAAGAAAGAAAAAACAAGGACAGTGGGATTCATCTACTTCCCCCTACTTGTAACCATTAGGATGTGTGGTGGGGTTGCCTCTTTGGAAGTTAAAAACCGTAAGAAATCCCGTTCATGGATTGGCTATATAGTAGAAGAAAAAATAAATCCCGGAGGCCGAGGCTGGAGAGATCATGCATATTTGCGGAAAAAGGGGCGGAAAACTATCCCTTTTATCCCTAATTCAAACCGGAGGAACGAATGTCCCTTTTTCTGACCAAGGATTTCAAGTTCGACGCGGCGCACAGCCTCGAGAACTATCACGGCAAGTGCGAAAACCTTCACGGGCACACCTATAAACTCAGCGTGACGGTGAAGGCGCGGATGCTCCCCGAGAACGGGATGATCGTCGATTTTGTCGAGCTTTCGAAGATCGTCAAGGATAACATCATCTCAAAGCTCGACCATTCGTTTATCAACGACACGGTGAAGCAGTCCACCGCCGAGAACATCGTGATGTGGATTCACGGCAAACTCGCGGAAATCCTGACAACGGAAGTGTACGAGTTCTACGAGATCAAGCTATGGGAAACTGAAACCAGCTATGCGACATGGCGGAAGGACGACGATGCCCTGGACGGCGGTCGATGAAAGAAAAGCGTATCGGAATGAAGGATGTACAGAGCGAGACGGACGACCGGAATATCCCGCTCGATAAAGTCGGGATCAGCGACCTGAGCTATCCGATCACCGTGCTCGACCGAAATAAAAATATCCAGGCGACCGACGCGCCCGGAGGCGCAAGTGTCGCCGCCGCCAAGGATGGCATGGAGAAAACCTACTTATGAAACAAGCGCGACAAGGAATGAAGGATGTACAGAGCGAGACGGACGACCGGAACATCCCGCTCGATAAAGTCGGGATCAGCGACCTGAGCTACCCGATCACCGTGCTCGACCGGAACAAAAGCATTCAGGCGACCGACGCGCACGGACTTGTCGACCTTCTACCGAAGTTCGAAGGCAGGCGCGCAAGTGTCGCCGCCGCCAAGGATGGCATGGAGAAAACCTACTTATGAAACAAGCGCGAAAAGGAATGAAGGATGTGCAGAGCGAGACCGACGACCGGAACATCCCGCTCGATAAGGTCGGGATCAGCGACTTAAGCTATCCGATTACCGTGCTCGACCGGAATAAAAATATTCAGGCGACCGTGGCGAAGATCAATATGTTCGTCGACCTGCCGCACCATTACCGCGGCACCCATATGAGCCGCTTCATCGAGGTGATCAGCCGTCACAGTATGGGTATGAGCCTGCATTCGCTCGACGCCCTTCTTGAGGATATGCGCCTGACATTCGATTCGGAGATATCGCATATCGAAATGGAATTCCCCTACTTCATCAACAAAAAAGCCCCCGTTTCCGGGCTCGAAAGCCCGATGGAATATATCTGCCGTGTCGAGGCACGCAAGGGCGCCCGGCTGGAACTGACTGTCGAGGTTAATGTTCCCGCGCAGAACCTATGCCCGTGCTCGAAGGAGATCAGCGATTACGGCGCGCATAACCAGCGCGGGAATATCAAGATCCGCATCCGTTCGAACAAACTCGTATGGTTCGAGGAATTGATCGGGATCGCGGAGAATTCCGCGTCCGCCCCGGTATTTACCCTGCTGAAACGCGAGGACGAGAAGTTTGTGACCGAACACGCCTACGATCACCCGAGGTTCGTGGAAGACACAGCGCGCGAGGCGGCGTTACAACTCAACAACGACCCGCGCATCGAATGGTACTCGGTCGAGGTCAAGAACGTCGAATCGATCCACAACCACAACGCCTACGCGTGCGTCTCCAAACGGGTCGGGAAATAGCTTACCAATACTCGTAACTGTAATCCTTGACTGAGATTAAAATCATCCCGTCATCGGTGGAAACCCAAACATCTACCCTCTGGAGATTGCCAGTTTTATCATAACTAAATTTCTTCTCGACCCCAGTTTCATCGTTGACTCCATTTCCGAAAATCGAAGAAATCTGCCCGTTATCGTTGTAGACATAAAGCAGGAGACATTCCGTCTTTGTTTCACCATCCGTCTTCCCTATCTCGGCCTCGATTTTTCCGAAAGCATCGTATTCATATTCTATGATTACAGATGGTATTCCGCCGATACTTTTCTCGATTCGGATGAGCTTTCCCTCTTGATCGTAGATGTACCTTTCCGAGGTTTCCTTATCTTGGGAGTCTTCGAACTGAGTTCCTTTTTTCTTTAACTTGCCTTCTTTGTCATACGAATACTTACATGACAGATACGGTTTGCCTTTCTTGTCAAGCACCTTTTTTTGCGTGATATTTCCTGATGTATCAAATCCGTAGACGTACGTCAACTGCTGTGATATGATCCCATTTCCAAGAACTATTTCGCTCGCCGATAGGAGTCCGGCTTCCGTGAAATGATAAGCCTCGACGGTAATCAGCGTTAGTTCCCCGAATGTTGGGTCGGACTTGTATTCCTGAACCTTCATCTTTTTGACATTCCCGGTCAAGCCCATCATGTCCCATTCGCTATTCTTCGCAAATCCATATTCAGTGAACAGATAGATCATGATAAAAACAGCGATGATCCGCATTACCCCTCCCATCATTCCATATATTCCCATGCGTCTCCAAACGGATCGGGAAATAGCCTACCAGTAGACAGTCTCGTACACCAGTTCCGACACCTTCACCATCTCCCCCACTCCGTCGGTCTCAGCGAGCACCCATGTCTCCTTCTTGCTGACATTGCCCTTAGTGTCGTACATAAACTTCTCCGAGCCCCATTCCCCTAGTTCAGGGATCATCCCCTGTTTCTCGAATACCTGCCCGATGGAATTGTACATGTAGATCACCGACCATTCGGGCGCGGCCTGAAGCTCGCTCTGCCATTTCTCCGCCGAGATTTTTCCCGTGCCGTCGTAAAGGTACTGTAGCGTTTCCTTGCCCATTCCGGCTACGGTCTTCTCTATTTTAAGAAGTTTGCCGGATTGATCGTAGGTAAACCTTTCGGTCACGGGCGGTTCTTCGGAATAGGCCGAGACGCTGTTCTTTACCGTGATTTTGCCGTTCTTGTCGTACTGGATGGCGACTGTGAGTAGAAGCTGTCCGCCCTCGAACTCCTTTTTCTCGATCACGTTACCGGCGGAATCGGTCTTACACTTTAACGACGACGCCACCTTGAACGAGCCGTCCGCGGTCGAGTACTCGTGGAGATAGAGAAGCCCCTCCTTCGTGAAACTCTCGACAATCGTGCTTGTCAGTACCTGTTTGCCGTTATCGGGGTCCATCTGGTACATCTTGATCTTCATCGTCTTCACGCCCGGTTTCAGACCTTCGATCTCCCATCCCGTCGTTTTCGCGAACGACAGCCCGTATGTCAAACAAATCAAAATAAAAATCAGCGCGGTTTTTATATTCATTTTCGCTCCTCGTATCTCATTTATCTTACACCTTTTCGGCACAAAATACAAGCGCCTAAAAACTCGTAAAACAAAATAAAGGCGGTTCTAAAAACTGTTAACATCCATAATATTTTGTGGGCACTTCTAAAAACTCTGTGATAATAAATAAAAAATATTTTTCAGTGCAGAATATAATATTTTTTTGTCACTGCGAGACGCAAAGCGGCGAAGCAGTCGGTGTAATTTATTGTTGAATATTAAAATAGATTGCTTCGCTACACTCGCAATGACAAGGCTATTCCTAATCTGTTTGATAATACCCTATTATTTACGAGTTTTTAGATATGCCCTTGTATAATATATCTTGATAATACGCCCAATGGTCACTTCCTTGCCCGCCTTCCATCTTCGATATAAGTCATGTCTGCTTCTGCCCGTCTTCCGTCGTCAGACGGACAGGCGAAGCAGAATGCAGGTGGACAGGCCGCCGAGAATCGCTTGCCATGAGCCTGTCGAAGGAGCGGTTATTAGAAGTGCCCATAAAATATGACAAGTTCCGAAACTTGCTTTATAATAATGCTATCGAGGGTTCTTATTTCGGGAGGGAAACTTGAGGAAGGGCATTTTTCTGCTGGTGATCGTTTTTTTCTTGATTCCCATGTCTTTTCATTCCCAATCGTCGATCAACATCGTTCTCTCAGAGGACGTCTTCAAGACCGGGATGATCCGTTTCAATAACCGCGAGTATCAGGCGGCGATCCAGCTTTTCAATAAATCCCTCGGGCTCGACCCGATGAACCTGCGGGCGCGTTATTACCTCGGCTATGCCTACCTCAACGCCGGATACACGAAGAACGCCATCGAGGAATGGGAGAACCTCATCATGCTCGGCGGCGGCACTCCGCAGATCAAACAAAAACTGAACGACCTGTACTTCCAGCTCGCTATCGATAAAAGCTACGACTACTCCCAGCCGTACATCCTCTGGAAGATTTACGACGGCATCATCGAAGGGCGCCACCAGATCATCCGGCCGAGTTTTATGCTCTACGACGAGAAGAACAACACGCTCCTCGTCTCCTCGATCAAGACGAAATATGTGGTCGAGATGGACGCTGACGGCAACGTATTCCAGCAGTTCGGGCGTAAGCTCGGCGACCTCTCCGTGTTCGAAGCGCCCACCGGTATTGCGCTCTATAACGACAAACTCTACGCCGCCGATTATGAGGCGGATAAAATATTCGTGTTCGACAGGAAGGGCGGCCTTCTGTTCGACTTCGGTATCCGCGGCTATTCCGAATCCAACCTCGCCGGCCCGATGGGGCTCTACATCTCGCCCGACGAATACCTCTTTATTGTCGATAACGGCAACGACCGTATCCAGAAATTCGACCTCGACGGCAAATGGATTCAGAACTTCGGCAAGGGCATGCTCGACCGTCCGACCGATGTTGTCGGCGAAGGCGAGTACCTCTACATTTCCGATACTTTCAATAAGCGCATCGTCAAATTCGACCTTTTCGGGAACATGATCGAGTCGTTCGGCGAGCAGATTCTTCAGGAACCGAGAGGCCTCTGTCTCAAGGGCGACCTTTTGTATATTGTGGACGCCCGGCAGGGAATCTTCATCTATAATATCGTCACGCGGAATATGGACAAGCTCGGGGTCGACCAGGACCAGCTTCTCCTTCCGTTCGACACGTGCGTAGACACGAAGGACTTTATCTACGAATCGGACTTCAACTCGCAGTATATCGGGATATTCTCGCCGCTCCAGCTCCATTACGCGAATATCGGGATCAAGGTCAACCAGATATGGCTCCAGTCCTACCCCCAGAACTTCATCCATCTGCGGATATGGGACAAGCAAGGCAAGCCGATCTACGATATCAGCGACGAGGACATCCTTGTCTACGAAGAGGACGAACTGATCCCGTTCGTGCGGCTCGGCACCACTTACGAATTCCGCAAGGACATGTATATCAAGTTCATTATCGATAAAAGCCTCTCGATGCAGGCGTTCGAACCGGAGTTCAAGGAAATCTTCGGCGCGTTCCTCGACAAGATGTCCGGCAGCGACTGGATCGATATCGGGCTGGTCGATAACGACACCCAGTATTCCGGCAGAATCGACGCCAACCTGCTGTGGTCGATGGATTACACGTTGAAGCACCCTTACGAGAGCCAGTATCCCTACACCCTCGGGAAAGCGATGTACGACTCGATCACCGGGCTTCTCAATGTCAACCGAAACAAGGCGCTCCTCTTGATCGTGTCGGGCGAACTCGGCGAACAGACGTTCAGTGTCTACGACGAAGAGGTCATCCTCACCTACGCCCGTGAGAACGCTATCCCGATCTATATTATCGCGATGACCGAGAAGAACAAGGAAGTCTTCCAGGAACTCGCCTCGCAGACGTTCGGGAAGTACTACTCGCTCAAGGATATCAAGAGCATCCTCAACCTGCACGACGAGATTAAGAACTCGAAACCGCTCGAGTATATCCTCGGCTACGAGGGATTGAACTTGAAAGGCCTGAAAAACTACTGGGTCGATCTCCATATCGAAGTGAAGCTGAAAATGAACACTATGATCGGGGTAGACGATACGGGGTATTTTGTCCCCGAGACGATTTTCCTATCCAAGGACAAGATCAATATCGAAGAAGAACTGTCGAAGAAAGAGCAGTAATGGACGGCGAAGCGAAAAGGTATTTTCAGACCCAGCTCGATGAGATACTGACGGAATGTGTCCGTGAAGGACGATGCGGTTACTACCCGTGCCACCAAATGGACGAAGAGCTTGTGTGCTTGTTCTGCTATTGTCCGTTCTATCCCTGCGGCGACACGGTCACCGGCGGGAAGTATATCGAAGGCCGCGAAGGCCCGGTGTGGGACTGCACCGGGTGCGGATGGGTACACCGGAAGGAAGTTGCCGCGAGAATCGTCCGGGTATTCTATGACGGCCTCGATAAAGACGAGATTTTCAAGATTATTCGCAGAGAATACTTTGGGGACAACGAATGAGTGTGGAATTCCCTGTCGTGGGTCTTGTGGGTAAGGTGGCATGCGGGAAGTCGACCGTCGCGCGGTTTCTGGCGGACGAGTACGGATTCATACCCCTCGAGGCTGACCGTTTCGGGCACTCTGCTCTCGAAGTCGAAAAAGAAACCTTATTAAAAAGTTTCGGCAAGGATATCCTGCTCGATGACGGGAAGATCGACCGCCGCATTCTCGGCAGCATCGTTTTCGCTAACGCGTCCAAGCTGTCCCTTCTCAACTCCATCGTTCATCCGCATATCAAGAAGTCGATCGCGGGAATTATCGCGGCGAATCCCGATAAACGTTATGTGATCGACGCGGCCTTGCTTTTCGAGATCGGTCTTGACGAACTCTGCGACTATATTATCTCGGTCGAAGCCCCAGAGGAACTGATCCGCGAACGGATCAAGAAATACCGTAGTTGGGACGACTGTAAAGCCAGCGGCGTCCTCGAAGCCCAACGTTACCTGGACTTCTTCAGCGATAAATGCCATTTCATCATCTTCAATAACGGCGACCTGAATAAGCTGAAGAAACAGCTCGAATTTTTTATTATCGAAATCTTTTAATCCAATCGTTAAAACTCCCCCTATTATTCCGATAATTAAGACAGAACTCTCACATGGGGGAATCATGAACCTTTTCAAAGCGATTTTACCGGTATTGCTCGTCGCAGTGCTCGGCGAATGCTCCTATTTCGGCAAACCGGTCTATAAGGCGTCGCCGGTAGTCCGCGTCTTCCTCAGCAAGGGAAAAGAATTTACTATCCTCGCATACAAGAACTTTCTGCTGACAGTCGATACCCGCAAGGAAGTCGGCACAGGCGACCTGCATGTCGCTTACGCTCCCGGAGGAATTATGCTCAACGGCGACCTGTACCACACCGCCGTGCTCGAAGTGATGCCTTCGCAGTATTTCCTGCTTGACGGCAACGCCTACCGGGGGACGCTCCGCATCACGAATACCGGCGAAGAATTATGGGTGCTCAATATCATCGATATCGAGTCTTACCTTTACGGCGTGGTGGCGGCTGAAGTCCCGGCGACATGGAGTATCGAGGCGCTCAAAGCTCAGGCGGTCGCCGCCCGCACTTACGCTTTGTTCGATATCATGCTCGCGAGGCAGTCCGGTCAGTCGTTCGACGTTTTCGCCGACACCCGTTCGCAGGTCTATAACGGCATCTCGCAGGAGAACAAATTCGCCGTCGCGGCGGTCGAGCTGACTCATGGCGAAGTCATCGAGTTCGACGGCAAGATCATCCAGGCGTTTTTCCATGCCTGTTCCGGCGGGATGACCGAGGACGGTTCCTACGTCTTCGGCAATCAAAAGACCTATCTCTCGTCCGTCTCGTCACCCTACTCGCAGAAGGTCAACGATCATTACAACTGGGAATGCAGTATACCGCTCAAAGACTTAAAAGCGAAATTCGGGAATATGCTCCCCGGCAAGATCGTCGCGGTCAACGTCCTCACGCGGACGCCGTCGAAGCGGATCGACACCATCGAGATCGGCGACGACGAGGGCAATAAGATCGTCCTGAAGGGCAACGAGTTCCGGCTGATGGTCGGGGCGGCGATGATGAAGAGCACCCGCGCCAACATCAAGATCGAGGGCGATCAGCTCCTGATCGCGGGGGTCGGTTACGGCCACGGTGTCGGGATGGGACAATGGGACGCTTACGGGATGGCGGTATCGGGATACAAGTACAAGGATATCCTGACCTTTTTCTACAAAGGTACGGTGATCGAAAAAATCTGGTAATCGATCCGATAAGCTCACGATAGAAAAAATAGTCCCGTCGTTCCCGGCCGCATGGCGAGAGGATTGTTGACGCAGTCATGAAATACACGATTTTTGGTCACTGCCTGCCTTCTACGAAGGTAGACAGGCGAGACGCGAAGCGGCGAAGCAGTCTGTTTAATTTATATTCCCAGTAATTAAATAGATCGCTTCGGCTATGGTTCGGCAAGCTCACCATGACGCCTCGCAATGACAAAATGAGCTTGTCAATACGCCCGGCGAGTTGACGGGACTTTTTGTATCCTTTCTCTACACTCATAAAATGTATACTTATTACACACTTATGTTTTTCTTTCGTAAAAATGATACTCCGCTTATGCACCCGTGTTTTATCGTTATTTAATTCATTATATAACATATAGTTAAACTTCTACGCGCGGATGTTCCGAAAATTGTAATAGATACGCGGTTGGTACGATATTTGCTCTATATAGTTATCAGGGGGACTACAATGACAAAGCTGAATAACAACGGATGGTTATTTCCTGCGGTAATAGTAATGACGATTTTAACGGTTTCATGCAGTGTCGGGCCTCTTCCAGTACCCGCCGTTCCGGCAGCCGGAAATACCGACACTACCGACAAGATCGCACCCGCTTTCCAGAAGATATGCCCGACCAACGGTTCGGTATTCGATTCCGGTTCTATCCTCATTTCAGGTGAAGTGAAGGATAATATCTCTCCGAGTAACGTCTATTACTCGATCAATTCAGGCGAATTCACCGGGACAGGGATCACTCCCAGCACGAACGGCCTTTACCTTTTTAGTGCTGCATTGACCGGACTCTCCAACGGGATTTACTCGATGGATGTCTATGCGGTCGATACAGCGGGTAATTTCAGCCAGACTAATCATGCGGATTTCGAAGTATTGATCCTCGGCGGAAGGGTCGAAGACCCCGTGATCTCACCCATCGACGGCGCCTATCTCGATAAGGTCGACGTAGAAATTGTCTGCGGGACATCGAACTCGACGATCCGTTACACTCTCGACGAGTCTGAGCCTATTGAGTCGTCTATACTCTACTCCGCGCCGTTCGAACTCACAACCGGCAAGGTAGTAACCGCGAAGGCATTTGTATATGCCATGACCAATTCCGGCGCGGTATCCCGGACATATACGATCATACACAAGGTCAGCAATACTGTCTTCGGCACACCCGAAGGGACATACAGCAACGATTTCGTTTTGGGTATGACAACGCCCACTTCCGGCGCTTCTGTGATCTTTTCCACAAACGGCGGCACGGATTGGGTGACCAATTCTTCTTTAACTATCGAGCGTTCGGTTACTGTGCTCTCGCGTTCCGTACAAGCCGGTTGGGCGGATTCGGACACCACGAGCGCGGTCTATACGATGAAGGCCGCCGTCCCGTCAGTTCCCCAGGCTTCCGGTACATATAATGCGGGCTTCACTTCCTTCTTCGGAGGCGGTGACACCCTCGGGACTACAGTGATGTATTCGATTGACGGCGGCACAGCCTGGACAACCAATACAAGCGTGATCGTGGATGCCTCTCTTACGGTAATGGTAAAAGCGGTCAAGTACGGCTATTCCGACTCCGAGACAGTCGTCCGCGCATACGTGCTTCAGCCCCTTGCACCGGTATTCGATCTCGCCGACGGCAGCTATCCGCTGCCTACCAACCTGACGGTTTCCTGCGTCACTCCCGGCGTGTCGGTTTACTATACGCTGGACGGAACTACGCCTACCGCAGGTTCGATTCTCTACATCTGGCCGGTGGCTTTGCTTTCATCCAAGACGGTGAAGGCTATAGCGGTCATCCCGGGGTGGAGCGACTCGCCTATGACCGAGGGATCGTTCTCGTTGCCGGGAACATCTATATTTAACGAGACTAACAACCACGGAGCGGTTCCCGCGACGAACAGTCTGACCGGTAACGGTTACGACTTCGGCGGCCTGACCAACTATATGACCGTCCCGTCCTCCACCAACAACCTGCTGAATATCGAGGGCACGGTCGAGGCGCTGGTCTACATGCATTCCTTCGTCCCATTCGCGGGGATAGTCCACAAGGGTATCCGCACCGATTTCGCCGATGAATGCTACAGTCTCCAGTTATGGACAACCTCAAGCGTATACCTTTACCTCACCGGAACGAACGGATCCGCTGTAGAGATCCATTCACCGACAGCCTTGACCAATAACGGATGGTATCACATTGTCGGGACATGGAATGGAAACTCGATGTACCTTTATATCAACGGTGTTCAGGTCGCATGGAGAGCCCACACACTAGGCCAGATTAAAACGAACGACGCACCCATCGTGGTCGGCGCGCAGATCACCAACACCTATAATACGACATATTTCAACTTCGGTTTCGACGGGGTGATCGATACGGTCAACCTGTTCGATACGATGCTCAGCGGGACGGATGTTTCAGAGCGCTACAATGCTATTTTAGGATTATAACGGCAATCCTCAACAATCGAATCAATAAATCCAAACTCGCGCCCCTCGTTTGAGGGGCGTAGTTTTTTCCGGCTGATCAAATCATTAACCGGAATGATTTGCCGAAATAATATTTCTCCATTAAAATGTGGTAATGGAGGACATTATGAAAAGAGTTTCGCGGATGGGTTTCTGGTCGTCGGTGTTTACGGCGGCAATGGTGTTTTTATTCCTTGTTGCGTTGATTATCTCGATATTCAATCCCGGCCTCGATTACCTTTGCTATATCCCGTGCGCCGTCCTGCCGTGGAGCTTCACCCTGATGCTTATCAGCCTGCATTATTCGGTGCCGGAAAAGAAGCGCGTATTCACACTCGCAGGGGTAATCTCCGGTGCGGTATACATCGTGCTCTGCACGGCGGTTTACTACATCCAGCTATCGGTTATCCAAAATAACAGCCTCATGCTGTCGAATGAAATATTGACGCCGTTTGTCTACACCCCCGGCACCCCGGCGTTCGCGCTGGATATGCTGGGCTATGTGTTCCTCTGCTTAGGTGTTCTCGCATCGTCGCAGGTTTTCGGTAAAGACCCGTTGGAAAAATGGCTCCGCCGCGCGATGGTCATCAACGGCCTTTTCGCGGTACCGACGTTCATCTACCCGCTCATCCCCATGCCCAACACCGCGGGGGCGTCCGGCGATATGTTCGGCTCGATCGCTTTGATATTCTGGTGCCTGATCTTTATACCCGTCCCGGTGATGCTCGCGAGATATTTTCGACAATTGAAACCGTAACTTTATTGTGGAATAATAGTATAAGGGTAAATTTCGATAATAGGGAGAAAGTACAGGGGGCCGATATGAAAGGGTTAATTTTTTCTATTGTTGTGTTGTTTTCAGGATGCAGTGTTCTCCCGTCAATTCCCGTGCCGCAGAGTCATGTACCTACCACTAATTGGGATATCCTTCCGGCAATGAGCGACAGTTTCACAAACACTGTTCTCGACCCGGTAAAATGGGAAATCCGGACTAACGCGATGAAGGACGCCAATCCGCCGGTGTGCTGCATCTATACCTTGACATATACTCTCACGAACGGCGAACTCGTCCTGACACCGGAACCCGCCGCGACCGCCGACTGGTGGAACGGATGGTACGGGCCGGGATTATTTATGATGCCGCTTGCATGGGGTACGGGCGACTTCAAGATAGAAGCTCAGGTCGAGTATACTCCGGCAGGGGTGAGTTCCAGCCATTTCGCCGGAGTGATCGTACAGGACACATCCAATCCCTATCACTATATCAAATTCGTCAGTTTCGGCAGTCTCCCGCACCTTTTCGATATGAACATCTGCCGCGACAAGAACGGCTGGCCTTTCAGCGGGTTCATCCATTATCTCAATCCGACGACGAACCTTAGTTTGACATAAGGCTCCGTTTTCCCGGGATACGACTGCCTGACAGCGGAAACCGGTACACCGGCCGATTTTCCCGATTTCGTGACCAACGTCTTCGCGGTGTTTGTCCAGCATACCTGTACGAACAACGCCCCCATCCTGAGGATCGAGAAGTCGGGCCCGGTCGTCACTCTCTCTTATTCGGCGGATAACGGCGTGAGTTTTACTAAGGGTATGAGCGGGTATTTTTCCCCGGCGCAGGTCAGGATAGGCCTTGTAGCCAACGAGATGGGGAAACCGTTCGGCGGCGACGGGAAGGCGCATTTTGCCTATATCGAAGTACTGGAGAAGTAAACAGCCTCGATATGTAACGTTTTATCATCGCTTTTCCTATAAATACAATATGATAATTATCGAGTTATCAATCGTTATATATATTTCATAACATTTCGCCCGCAACTTGAAATTCTTTTTATCGTAGGTTATATTATTGAAACTAAGTTTTTGGAGGTCTATATGAAGAAGGGTTTGGGTATGATCGCGATTCTGATCGCGTTGGTTTCCTGCGCACCGGCGGTTCCGGAAATAGCGCACGGTGTAATAATCGCGGGCACCGTGGAGATATCTTCGGGTACATTAAACGCCGTCTATTGGGACGCCGGCACGATAAACATTCTGGATTCCGGTAATTCAAGTGTGATCTGTTCCTTCAGGGATGGTTCGGATGTTTATATTCTTGGGCGTAATTCACAGGATCAGTACGGGTACTGGAAAAACGGGGCGTTTACCCTAATCAGCGCTTCCGGATTTTCGTTACGGGATATCGCGGTCGCCGACGGGAAAGTTTACATTACCGGAAAGAACGCCAGTACATCCGCCGGTTATTGGGAAAACGGCATCTATCACGCTCTCTTCTTTTCTACCAATTCTAGCGATTATTTTATGAACGCCTATGGTATTGCCGTTTCCGGGACAAATATCGCGGTTGTCGGTTCGACAAATTTCTTGGCCGGAAAAGGTTATTGGCTGAATTCGGTCTATCATGAGGTGCCGGGAATCACTTCATGGTATGAACCTTATTTCGAAGGGACAAACTTAAGAATAATCTGCACGACTAACGGGAATGAAATAGGATACCTCGAAGCGGATGTGTATCATCGGATTATCGCAACGAATTTCTATGTTTACGGGGTTGAAAAAATCGGCGCGGATCTTTATATCTGCGGATATATAAACACCGGGGGATTTACCGCTCCGGTTTATTTGAAAAACGGGTCTCTTTTTAGCTTATCCGGTACTTACACAAACGGCTACACAAAAAAAACGATACTTTATAACAACGAAATCTATTTCGCGGGATCGGTTATCCAGGATTCGTTAAGTTCCGCCGCATATTGGAAATCTGACGGAACGGTTACGGTTCTGGATACTCGAGAGTCTTATGCGGAAAGTTCATCACCGGAATAAGCTGAATACCGGGGATTTGGCGGTATCCTGTCCCGGATCATCCCGATAAACGGGCAAATATACTTCGCGGGCGTCTCGCTCAGCCCGACGAAAATGAATAACGCGTCGTACCGGAATCCGGACGGCTCCATCGTTATTTTGGACACACGTTACTCAATGGCGGAAGTCACCGGAAAATATAGTCGGGGGGCGAAAGCCCCCTCTTTTGTTAGGGCCTGATGACAATGTCATTTTATCATGGCGACCAGGCGAACCTCCGCCTAAGCAATCTATCTCATTAATGAATTGGGAGTTATACAGACTGCTTTGCCGCTCCGCGTCTCGCGGTGACAAAGGACTCCTTGATTTTCCGAGTGCGTTAACAGTCCCGTTATTGCAGCGCTTTTAATGAGCCGAGCGGTATCTTGGCCTGGTCGAAGAAGTAATCGTAAGCGTCGGCCTTGCACACGAAGAACACCTTGTACACCCCGGCCTTAGTTTTGAACACCCCGAAGTATACCCGGTACTCGTGGTACTTATAGGCATACTGCATGACGGCAGAGCAGAGTTCGAGCCCGTTGACTACCTGGCACACGGGGGCTATGACCGTCTTGATCTCACCCTTACCGAGCTCGTTCGCCTTGAAATACTCCTTCTTGAAATTCTTCGCGAGGTCCTTCTTCAGCGCGTCATACTTCCCCTTCGCCTTCATGACCCGGAACTCGAGCGTGATCCCGTCGCCGATAGGGATAGTCGAAACGATGTTCCCGGCCTTGATATCCTTATCCTTTACCGGCCAGTCCGCAGGCATTTCAAGGGAATACCCGCCCTTTTTCACTTCCACTACCGACGGCCCCGCCTCCTGCGCGGTGACAGCCGATATCGTGAAAACCCCCAGAAAAACGATCATCATTTTCCGTCTCATACGGCCTCCTTTTTCTTCTAAGCATCGGTTTATTATACAACGAGGGGAAGTTTCCGCGAGTTTTCCGCTGAAATTGAGAAAAAATCTTACGGGCGGTGGGCTATGATGAATGGCGTAGGCGCGACATATCCCGACGTGTTGGCCGAGTAACCGAACCCGTTGCCGATAGTGATATTCGTCCTGATCTCGAAATGCAGGTGCGCGAAGTAGAGCCCGCCGACATTCCCGATAGTACCGACCTGCTGACCGCGTTTAACGATCTGGTACTGATCGACGTCGATATTCTCGAGGTGACCGTAGAGGCTCTCGATATACACGGGATTTTCCTGCGACCCGATATTATGCACCACCCGGACAAGATTACCCCAGCCCCCGCCCGCATTCGCGGCATACACCACGATACCGTCGGCAATACTGTAGACCGGATCGTAAAGATCGGTATTCCCGCCGCCCTTGCCGTTCCAGTCCTCGCCGAGATGGAAGTTCTTCTGGAACGGCTGGGCGTCATAGTAGCCTACGGCGTCCGGCGGCCCCACGGGGAAATCCAGCCCGTCCGCGATAGGACACCTGTCCGCGAGTATCTTCATCACTTCCGTATCGCCTGTCGACGCCCGGAGCGGGATGATATGCTGGGAGTTGCTGAGAACAATCAAGACGATCACCGCCGCGACCAGTCCGGCGAAGAGGAAAACGAGCGCTTTTACCGACGTGGGCATAATGCCTCCGGGCTTTTTATATTGAGAGTCTGAATAGAAACACACGGTTAGATTATAGAATGGCGAAGCAAGCGTGTAAAGAAAAAAAGACGGCCGGAGATAAACTCCGGACCGTCTCAATTGGGGGGTGATATAAAAAGGTCATTTCATCAAGGAGGCGACCCACTGCCGGTTTTCCCAGAGAGCGCATCCGCCACGCGTCTCCTTAAGGAGATGGTGGTTTTCCCTGATCTTCCGAAGAAAATCGGAGGCTAGCGCCGACCTTAACGACATTTGATTGACATCGGTATCCGAATACGGCGCGAACGGGCATGGCTCGAGCCTGCCTTCTGGGCTGATATGCACAAACCCGCGTCCCGAAGCGAGGCATCCTCCGAAGATTTCCTCGTCGCCCGGGAAGCCGATGAACTGCGCCCGATGCTTCCGGCCCCATTCGTCCAATAACCGCCGTAACTCTATTTTCTGTTCCTCGGTGAGGGTCAGGTGATCCGTGCCCTCGCGTACAGGAACATATTCCACATAAATAAAAACACCGCATTTCTTACCGAGCAGGCTCCCGATAAACTCTCCGCTCGTGACTGTATCGAAATTCTCGCGTGTGACTGTCACCGACGTCCCGTAGAGCACGTTACCCGAGGCAAGCTTGTCCATCACCCGGAGCACATTCGCGAAAACCCCGCCGCCCCTGCGGCTGTCGGTTTCGATCATCCCGCCCTCGAGGCTGACAATCGGCACAAGGTTCTTCTGCTTCTTCATCCTGCCGATCAATGCGTCGTTCAGCAGGAGGCCGTTTGTAAACATCGGAAACACGATCTCCGGAAATCCGGCCGTGATATCCATGATCTCGGGGCGTACCAACGGTTCCCCGCCCGCGATCAGGATGACCGACGTCCCCAGTTCGCCCGCCTCGCCGATCACGGAACGCAGTTTCTCCGCGCTCATCTCGGTTTCACGCGAACGGTGCTGTGCGTGGGAATAACATCCCTTGCATGCCAGATTGCATTTCGCGGTAATGCTGATGATCATAAACGGGGGCGACTGCACCCCTTCCCTCAGCCATTTCTCGCGAATAGCGACCGCTCTTCTCTGACTCATCCATGTCCTGAAAAGATGCAGCGAATTCGAAAGGTTGAGGATATTCCGGGTAAAAATCTTCCCGAAAAAGTCCTTCACCATTCCGCTGAACTTGATCTCATAATCCGTACTGCTGTTCATCCGTCTCTCCCGCGGCGGCCGAATACGCAATCCGCCTATCTAATGAAACACTCGAGCGGATGATTTCCGTCACCGAAGATGCAATATAGTTTCAGTTTTTCCGGTCCAAACACCAACGCACCTTCGATAACATATTATGATATATTCCGCAGAGTTTGTCAATAGGTATAATACTTAGTTTTAATCTTACTTACTTAATATCGAGAAACTGTTCGAATTCCGAATAATCGAATGCGGTAAGCGATTCCGGATGTATCCGAGAAGCTTCGGTTTTTCGGCTTCAAGGGTATAAGTGAGTTCTTCTTTCATCTCCACCCCTGTCTGTTATAACGTGTTTATCAATGATTTATTGCATAAAAGTTAAAATAGAATTATTGCGGATTCCTTATTCCGGTGATATGATATTTATATCCATAAAGGAGGAAATATGAAACTCTATATCCTGGCGCTTCTCTTGATCTCGGGATTTGCCTATGCCGGACATGAAGACGAATGTATGGAAATCAAATCCAAGAAGGGCGAAGGGACATACGTGATGACCTCCGCCGGATTTTCCATCTATATCGACCCGAAGAACGAGTATGTCGATATGTTTGAAAACAACCTCATGATAAAAGTCGCTGAGGGTACGTTAAATATCGATAAGTTTTCGCTCACCCAGGACTGGAAGGAAGCGAAATCGATGATGAATGACGATTTCAAGAACGTGGTCTATAACGGTCACGCGCCGAAAAAGGATTCCTCGCTGAAAGTCCTTAAGACCGACACGTCCAAGCTCAACGGGATGGAATGCATCCTGAAGGAATACACCTACCAGAGCAGCGACGGGTTGTGGAAAGGTACGATCGTTTTATTCAAAACTCCCAAGGGCGTCTACCAGATGAAATACGACCGCCCCGAGGATATCTATATTCAGTTTATCGATAAGATCGCCGCGGTGATGAAGACGGCGAAACCCATTTCGGAGAATTAAGATTAGTTTATTTAAAACTGGCTGAAATTTTTATCGATTAATTGACTCATTTTATACAACATTATATACTGAATTTCTATAGAATAAGGAGGAAGTATCATGAAGAAAGAGGGGTTATTAGTTTTTTGTTTATTTTTGTCGTTTGGCCTTTTTTCGTGTGTAAACTTAATTCCGGGCAGCGGGGGTGTGAACGTTGAACAAATCAATATGGACAATCTCCCTGAAGTAATCATACCAATTAGTCCCGTTCAGGCTGAAATTGCTTATGATGAAGCAGAAATTTTTATAAATCAAAAGATTCTTGTGCCTCATTCTGACTCAAAACCCGATTTATACTATGTAGTTATTTTTGTAACAAACATCTCCGAAGTAAACAAAATGATACAGTGTTTTGTTCCATATTCGGTATTACCTATGCCTGGATTTGAAACTAATGAAGAAATGCTTGAATTTTTTGAAAATGCGGATGGTGTGTTTTCAGGGAAAGGCTATTCAAACGTTATGCCCTACTATGCTTTAATCACTTCAAAACATTATAATGAATTCTTAATGAATCATACTTTTGTTTTTAAACCAATAAGAAAAGTGAGTTACACCGAACTATCGAATATGGGTGGACTTGATATATCATTTATTAATGAATATACTACACGTATCGAGGAATGCGGTTGGACAAATACAAATTCTACGAAGGGATTTTTTGATTGGCTACAAGCAATCTGGGGGAATATAAGCGATGCATTAGGTGGAATTGGGGCGGTACTGGTTGAAAAAACGAAGTGTCATATTCATTTTAAATATAGTAAACCTGATTCGTCAATGCAACACAAATGGGTAGAAGGAATATATCCCGATATCAATGTAAAATTTCATTATGCTAACGGGAGTATTGGCTCGTTTTCAAAAAGAATAGATCAGTATGGAAATATCGAAATTGACCTTCCAAAAAACACCACTTATAAAATGTTTTTTGAATTATTTAGTTATTATGCTTGTTACACCTATAATCATCTAGGGTATGGATGGATTTTTGATCGATACTATTATACTAAGGATTCAACAGAACAATTTAGCGAAGTGGTAAACATTCAAAGTGATGGAATCGCATACTCTGCCCTAATGGGTATTTTTTATGAATTGAATACCTATGCGAAGAGCTTTGATCTTGATCCCGGACAAGTGTGGATAGAAGCTGTTGAGTTGGGGAATAAAGCTGGAATGGCAACACCTTTTGGGATTGATATTGACCTTTCATATCAGTATAATAAAGAAGTATGTGCACATGAATACGGCCATTATATTCACATGATGAAATCCTCCCTAGGTGAATTGTTTCGACTGGATTGGGAAATCAATACTAGACCAATAAATTTTCCCGATGGAACAACCGATCCAATTTATTCAAGCTATCCAAACGTCTTAAAACAAGAAGCTTGGGCGGAATTTTTTGCGGTCACATTTTTAATAAACAGGTATGGGGGAGAAGCAATTGAAAAGAACAATCTATGTAAAATATTGGAAGCAAATTTCGGTAGCAAAGAGGTATTATTTGCATCGGAAACTCAAAACTTTAATTCAATAGGAAGAAGCGATGATTATTATTTAGACCACGATTATTATTTATACAGATTTGATTTTATTAGGTATTATAAAGAAGCATCGATTCTATATGACCTTTGGGATAAAAATGAATATAGTGAATATTTTGATCAATATTTATTTTTAGAGTATGGAAATCAGGCGAAGAGTATTACAACATATCGATTAATTGGTGCCTTTTTTAATGATGGAACTGAGTTTACAAACACATTCTTTCTTAATTCAGCATTTAATAAGAACGCAATTATTACAAGAGAAAAAGATTTAGATAAAGTTTCGTTATCAATAAAAGAAATATTTGAGTACCTTAAATTTTCGATAATATATTATGACAAAACTCTTGAGGAATGTTTACCATTAGGTATCCCAGAAATAAATAATATGTTGGGACTGCACAGTTCCGATTATCCAGTTTATTCTCCAAATAATAAACCCTTGAATATTATTAATACTATTAATCCGGATGCGTCAATAAGGATTTCTTGGAGCGCAATTCCATTTATTGATGGATATTATGTTTACAAATATACTAATAATTTCTATATCGAACGCTTCTATACAACCGGTTTGAACTATATCGATAAAAAGGGGTTAAAATCAGGATTATCCTACCAATATAGGGTGACTGCGGTTTCCGGCGGGGCTGAAAGTCCTCAATCAGATTTAACGACCACTTTACCTATTCCCATACCCCAAACTCCAATCGGTTTTTCTGCTATTGCTAGTGTAAATGGTTCTATTTCATTATCATGGAATAGTGTAAGCGGTGCTTTATCTTACATTATTACCAGAAATGCACCGGGGCTTTCAGAAAAAAAGATGTTTTTAACATCGTTAAACTATATCGATACCAATCTCGTTACAAATAAAACGTACAGTTACACCATCATGATTTCTAATTATTCGGGGTATAGTACGAATTCTGTAATCAAATCAATTACACCCCTTTTACCAAATAATCCAAATAATTTAACCATTTCAGCATTGACCCTTGATTTAGTACGGTTATCATGGGATACTGTAAATGGAGCAAATCAGTATCTAATCCAACGTGTAGATGTCAGTAATAGTCAGATTATGGAATTTACTACAATAAATAACTGGTTCGTAGATTCAACTATTCAAAATGATAAACTATATCAGTACAAAGTATGGGCGAAAAATATTCTTGGGAAAAGTACAAGTTATTCAGCAATTAATGTTCAAACTCCTAATACTGACGGGGTGATTGTTTCTGTTAATACCCCAAGCTACATGACTAATCTACCCAGCGCGTTCATTATGCAGGGGTTGGCAACATCGGGGGGAGTATTTCCTGCGGACAATGTATATTATAAGTTTAATACAGGAGGGTTTAGTCAAGTTTCTGTTGATACAAATGCTACTTGGAACATAAGTGTCAGTAACCTCAGTATTGGACAAAACACACTTTATATTTATTGCGTAGATTCTGGCGGTAATTCTAGCCTGACAAATACGATTCCTTTTGTTGTTTATCCCAGAGCTATTTATATGTCATCATTTGGATCCTTTGGAAGCATTTATACCTCTTATGGCCAAAGTTCATTAAATATTTTAATTTCAAGTAACAACTTATTATTTATCTTTGATGCATATGCTAAGAGTATAAAGCTATTCAACACTAATGGTGTATTTATTCGCTCATGGAATCTTGGAATGTCACTGATTCATCCACTCTCGCAATTATTCCAGTTAAAAGATGGGTACTTCTTTATTACAGGAGCAGGTGGTTCAATTCATATGTTGAATACCAATAATAGTACCTACTCCATGGCACCTACCCCGTTGTCAGTAACTCCCCTTAGCCCAAATTTTTCTTGTAATGCATATCGATTTATATTTAATGATTTCTATAGTTATATTTCAGATTATGGATCGGTATATTCTTGTTGTGTGTTTATTGCTTCAAATTCTACTTATCTTTCAAAAATCATTCTTGAAGATCAAATGGCTGAAATGGATGTTTTCGGGAATAATATCTATGTTTTAGATAAGAACAAAATTAAAATTTATAATGCTTCTGCAAATCTACTGAATACTCTCAATAATATCACTGTAGGGAACAATCCTTATGGAAATGAAGAAAGTATTATTGTCGATGAAAATTTCATTTATATTTGTGATCCCCACGATACATATAAAATTAAAATTTTCAACCATCAAGGAACTAAACTTTATCAATTTGGTCTACAAGGTTCGGCAGTGGGGCAGTTTAATGCTCCCACTGATATCAAGAAGCTTGGTAATTATATAATAATTGCCGATGCTGGGAATAATAGAATTCAAAAATTTTTACTGTATTAAACAAAACAAAAAAGGGGTTGTCTAATAAGCAACCCCTTTTTATCAAACCTGTTTTTTCACAAAGACCGACTCGTTATGATTCCCGTTCAGATGACGAATGCAGTAACCGTAACCAATCAGTTTTTTGTCGCTAAAACGACTGTCAACCTCACGATCAGCGGCAGCCTTACCGGGTATATCAATCCGAAAGTGTTTGCATCCATCAATCCCGATCCGAATTACCAAATGGTCTATTCGCCGGTTTCACAGGTTATCAATCTTTACACGGAAATTTCCAATGCTCCTTATAGCGGAAATATCTATCTTTTCAGCGATTTGAACGGCAACGGATGGTATGAATCGGGAACGGAATCCATCATCTCTACAAACGCACCTTTATGGATGAACAATGTCTCAAGTACCAATCTCACGCTAATTGTTACCAATCACCTTTAAGGTAAATCCTCTATCCCCGCTCTCCGGAGCGGGGATTTTTTTATGATTCGTCAATTATCCGCTACGAAGCTGGAAGTATTTTCAAACTCCCGTTATAATACACTCATGTTTATATACTATAGAAAGGAGAGGATGATGAAAAGACTTTCCGGCATAGGTCTTTTGATAGCATTATTCGGGATGGTCATATCCTGCGGGGTTCCGGTAAATCTGATCAATGTTTCCGGTTCGTTTACCGGCGCATATTCATCCTTATGGAAGGCCGCCGTGGGTTCCAAATCCGGGGGTACTTACTTCCTGAACGGTGTTTCTTCTGCGGACGGCGCGGGGCATTTCGATATAACCGTCCAGAAAAACCTCGGCGGGAAAATCGTAATCGCGTTCATAGACCTCAACAACAATAACATTCCCGATGCCGGCGAAACGGTATCGATAGATCAGCCCGTGGTGAATATCGGCGCGGACCCCGTCTCGGGTGTCGTGATCGACATCCCTATCATAGAAATCTATTCGGCCTCCGGGAAACTGACCAACCATTTCACCCCGGCATGGAAAGTGAAAATGCAAACGCTGACTTCCCTCGAATATTACACGGCCCCCGATGCGGGAGGAAACTTTTCCGTTATGGCCATACCTTCGATGCTCACCATGACATTGAAGGCCTTCCGCGATGATAACGGGAACAATATTCTCGACCCCGGCGAATTTACCGTCCCCTACGCGGAGACTTTTACTCTCTATACCAATCATGTCTCGAATATCGTTATCAATATCCCCGATTTCTCATCCATGACTATCGGCGGTGAACTCAAGGGGAATATTTTCGGATTGCCGGTCGGCGTGGTCGCATACGACAACATCTCAGGACAAACCGCCTACACCGCGCCCTCCACAAATAAAAACATTCCGTTCAGCCTCGGGATCACGGTAGGCAATACCAACAGTATCGAGCTGAGTTATTATGTCGATACGACCGGAAATAACGCTTTTGACGGTATCCTTTCAGAGTATACAAGCGAGTGTATGGGGAAACTCGGTACTATCTATACGGTATCGAATCTTTCCGGATTGGTCTTCAATCTCGTTCCGAAACTGATCTCCGGTACTTTGAGCGGGTCGGGTGCGGACGATATGAAGTATGTGATCCTTTTCCGCGGAATCGATGAGTTCACTTATTCGCCGGTCGCCGGTAGTTCCTATACTCTAAAACTCTATACCTGCGCATCCGGGTCAACTAATAACGAGTCCTACTTCATGTTTGCTACAGTCGAACAGTTGTCCGGGGCGATCGGGTATTTTCAGTTTCTTATAAATTCTATAGCTTCCTCAAAAACATCGGTTAAGAATACAAACAGTCTCCCATTCGGGAATAATTATATCAGATACACGAATACAGTAAATTTCCCCGTATCCAAATATAGTTTTACCGGGATGATTTTTGGCGACGACGCGTCCCTGTTTAAGTTCGGGGTGCTGGACAATCTGGAGTTTCCCAGCTATGATATGACATTCGGAAGCTACCCCCAGAATACCGTTATCAATGTCTATTCATTCAATTCCGCGCCGGTAAGCGCTATGATAGGTGTGTTTAAAGACGAGGATAACGATAATAGAGTCCTTTATAATGAATTGACTCTTTCCGCTTCGGAACCGATCTATCTCAAGACGAAAGCTATATCGAATTCGATACTCCTGACGAATAAGTTTTTTATGGCAAAAACAGTTGTGAACCTTTCGGTCAACGGCAATCCGGCGGGCTATGTGAATCCGAAGGTCATCGTATCGGGCAGCTCTATCGGGATAGGTTCCAAGGGTTACGCCCCCGTTTCTCAGACCATTACGATTCATTCGGAATTATCGAATATTGGTTATCAGGGAATAGCGTTTGCTTTTAGCGATGTGAACGGAGACGGCTATTTCTCGCCTTTCAATGATAAAATTATTTCGACTAATATGTCCATATGGGGTAACGCGGTTTCCGTGACAAACATTACTCTTTATCTGACGAATCACCTGTAGGCATAATTAATAAGGGACTGCCTTTTGGGGCTTGATGACGAACTCATAAAATACATGATGTTTTGTCACTGCGAGCCCGCCTTCCATTTTCGATAGAAGGTGGACAGGGAGCAGAGCGACCTGTCTCCTTCTCCTGTGAAGGAGAAGGCAGGCAAAGCAGTCTGTTTAATTTATATACCCAGTAGTTAAATGGATTGCTTCGGTTATGGTTCGGCCTGTCTCCTTCTCCGTAGGAGAAGGCAGGCAAGCTCACCATGACGCCTCGCAATGACAAAATGAGTTTGTCAACACACCCTTTGAGACAGCCCCTTTTTTATATGCCGATTTTTCAGACCTAACTTTGCACTGATTCCGACTTCCTATGAAAGCGCCTGCCAGACACTCGCGACGACAATCCCCATGTAGATCGGGATCATGATGCCAGCCGAGATTTTATCGAGTAACAGGGCTTTTTTCTGCGAGTTAACAATCTTTTCCGACATATATATTTTTAACGATATCGCCGATTCACCCACGCAGAGGAAGATGAACACATACGAGATGTTGTGCAGGAAGTCGACTAACGTCTGAGTCGGGGTCTCGGGCAGAACCGACGAGATAACATACTGGCTCGCGAGGGCGGCGAAAAGCGCTCCGACCGAGAGTCCGAACCGGGGGTCGAGGTCTTCCGGGCGGACGAACAATGTGACGAATGCGATCATCACCGCGATGAAAAGGCCGACGAATGTTTTCAGGAACGTGCCCCACCCGCCGCCGGTACGTTCGAGGTCGAACGAGAAAATGTAGCGCGAATACTTCGCGTAATCCCCGGGGGCGATATCCGGGTCGCCGTACGTCGACTCCCAGACATTGGTGATCACCTGCACGCGCGAGGCGGTGATGTCCCACCCGGCAATCTTGACCTTTTTATCGATCGAGCTGTTCTTCGCGTCGGGGACAAATATGACCTTGTTGACATCGCGCGCGATGTCCTCGATAACGATCTCGACCGTGTGTTTATCGAACGGGAATTTCGCGACATCCCAGTTCTTCTTGATCACCGATTTCACCTTCATCGTCTGGTAGTAACAGTCCGTCTTCTGTTCGAAGTACTCCCCGGACTTCTCGAACTCCTTAGCGTTCACGATCTCGAGGAACTTCGACGGATCGGTATTGGAATTCTGGTAACAATAGAAGGGGTAGAAGTCTATCGCAAGCTCGTTGTCCTGCATCCGCAGATTGTAGATATCGATGATATACAGACCGAAGCTCACCTTGTCCGGCCCGGATTCTTCCTGCGCGTTCAGGCCGCCGCTCAATCCGGCGATCAAGACCGCCGCCGTCAGTACCGATAACAGGGTCTTTCCTTCATTCATAGAGTTCTCCTCGGAAATAGAATACCGATATTATATTTTTTTATCAGGATTTGTCAATACTTATCGTCTTCATCTTGAGATGTTTTCGATTGAATTCGGATGTGCTCTAATGACTGAGAAAGATTGCGACCGCGCAGGGTCAAATAATAGCGAAGCTTCGCCGGTGGTACGGGGTGAGGCCGTGTTTCCTGACACACTCACGGTGAAACTTGGTCGGGTAGCCCTTATTCCTGTCCCAGCCGTAGTGCGGGTATTCCCCGTGAAGTTCCAGCATCAGACGGTCGCGAGTCACCTTTGCGATGATCGACGCGGCGGCGATAGTGAACGAACGGCTGTCGCCCTTGATGATCGCTTCGAACGGGACAGGAGATTCCAGCTTGACGGCGTCGATAAGCAGGTAATGCGTGTCGCCCCATTTCTCGAGCACTTGATCGAGCGCGGATCGCATCGCAGCCTTGGTCGCCTGAAGAATATTGATCCGGTCGATCGTATCGTTATCGACAATCCCTACCCCGAACGCTTCGCATTCGCTGACAATATGCCCGTAAAGGATTTCGCGTTTCTTCGCGGGGACCATCTTGGAATCCCAGACACCGTCGATAAAGTGGGGTTGTTTAAAAAGAACGCAGGCAGCGACCACGGGACCTGCTATTGGGCCGCGTCCCGCCTCGTCGATGCCTGCGATATATGAATAACCTTTTTGAAAAAGTTCCCGCTCAAAAGACAAGAGTTCGTCTTCCGAGGGCCGTTTCATCGGCCTTATTCCTGAACCTTGGCGGCGGCTTTCTGCTTCGAGGCAGCGCTCACGCCTACGCGTTCGGTGATCTTAGCCGCGCGGCCAAATCTGCCGCGGAGATAGTAAAGCTTGGCGCGGCGGACACGTCCCTTGCGGACGACTTCGATCTTGTCGATATACGGCGAGTTGAACGGGAATATACGTTCGATCGCGACATCATGGCTGATACGGCGAACAATAAAACTTTCCTGGGGCCCGCCATGGCGCATCGCGAGAACGACGCCTTCATACGGCTGAACACGTTCCTTTCCGCTTTCCTTGATCTTGACATATACGCGTACTGTATCGCCGATATTGAACTTCGGCAGACGTCCCTTGTTATTCTGTTCCTGGAAAAGGAGGGCGTTGACTTCCGCCATTGTATTACGCTTGCGCACAATAGGTGCTGCGGGCGTCTCCGCGGCAACAGTTTCTGCGGCGGGAGCTTCGTTTACCGCTTGCTCTTCATTCTTTATTTCGTCCGACATTTTTCCACTCCTTCGAGATTTTTTCTATAATTCGGATATTCTTTTCCCATTCTTTGTTCTCTTTCTTCAGACGGGTCAGCGTGTTTGCCGACTGCCCCATTTCCAGTTTCGGCCGCCATTCGGCGTATAGATCGGGTCTGTTGAAGTAAGTCTTTTTCAGGCTTTCCTCTGTCCGGTAGCTGTCCACCGCGCCGTGATCGCCGCTTCTTAACACATCGGGAACCTTTACCCCGTCGAACTCGATGGGTTCGGTGTAATGCCCGTGCTCGAGAAGCCCATGCTCGAAACTCTCTTCCGCGACCGATTCTTCCTTAACAGTACCCGGAAGAAATCTGCTGACCGCATCGGCGACCACCAACGAAGGAAGCTCGCCGCCGGTAAGGACATAATCTCCGATCGAGATTTCGTAGTCCGCCTCCGCCCGAGCGATCCGTTCGTCTATTCCCTCGTAACGCGCCGCAATAAAAAGCAAGGCTTCGTGCGTCCCGAGTTCCTTCGCGGCGAGGTTGTCGAAACGTTTCCCCGACGGCGTCATGTATATCACTTTTACTTTCGGGTTCTTTTCCCTGACCGATCCGATGGCTTTTTTCAACGGCCCCGGCTCGAAAAGCATCCCCCGTCCGTGACCGAAAACCGGCTTGTCGATCTTCCGGTACTTGTTCCCTGAAAAATCCCGAAGATCGATGGTCTCGATTTCGAGAAACCCGTTCTCCGCCGCCCTTGAAAGTATCCCTTGCCGCCAGTATGCGTCGATAATCCCGGGAAATATAGTTAAAAAATAAAAACGCACTAAATAAGATCCTCTATCGAACGAAGGTAAATCTGCTTCGCGCCGACATCGATCCGTTCGATATACCTTTCTTCCATCGGGATGGCGACCGTCTCGTTATTCGTCCGTTTGATGAAGAACATATAACGGTTCCCGATCTCGATCAGGTTATCGGCCGTCCCGAAACGTTCGCCGCCGAAAAAGACCTCGTTCCCCATCAAATCCTTGATATAAAACTCGTTCTCACCCGGCGCCGGAAGACTCTCTTCATCGATATAGATGTCCCGTCCGCGAAAAAGCTCGGCGGCATTTCTGTCCGGTACGACAGAGATATTCGCGATCACACGGATCGCATCCGCGCCGGCCTTCGCCGATTCCCTCACCTCTTCGATTTCAAACTCGCGGAACCCGTCGGCCGAAAGATGGTCCTCGATATAAAACTTTTCGACAAACTCCAGTTCCTCGAATCCATCGACAAAGAAGTCCAAAAAGACTTCCCCGCGGATTCCGAACGGTTTTACAATCTTTCCAATCAGCAGTTTTTTCATTCCGGTTTAATCTAAAATCTCCAATATTACTCTTCTGCCATTCTTAACAGAAACAGCGTTGATCAGAGTCCTGACCGCTTTCGCGATAACGCCGTTCTTGCCGATAACCTTCCCTACATCCCCTTGGCCGACCTTCAGTTCGAGAATTGTCGATTTCTCCCCTTCGACAACCTGAACCTTGACTTCGTCGGGATTGGCCACGAGACTGCGGGCGATCATCTCCACGATATCTTTCTCAATCATCGAACCTCCGCTTGTACCAATGATTTAGCTCGCCGCTCCTGTCTTTTTGATTTTGTTAACAAGATTTTTTACGATCAGGGTAGGTTGCGCGCCTTTTCCGATCCACTCGCCGTACTTCTCGAGATCGATCTTTGTCGCGCAGTCCTTCTCCATCGGGTGATAATACCCGAGAGACTCCAGATACGCGCTTCCGCGTGCGTTACGCTGATCCGAGACTACGACACGGTAATACGGGCGCTTTCTTTTTCCTATGCGCATCAGGCGAATATGTACTGCCAACTCGATACTCCCTTAATTTATTTCGGACTCTGCATGTAGTCCGAATTTTAGCTTAATATTATAACACGGAAGAAAAAAGATATCAATTTTTACCAAGTTATTTATTCCGCCCGGTTTCCCGGTTTTCGGGCCGTACCTGTTGACAGAAGGCGGGGATATGTTAAAATAAAGGATGGGATCAGGGGGAGAAATAAGATGCTTCATACTTTCTTTCCCTCAGGGGAAAGAAAGTATGCAAAGAAAGGCTGCCCCGCCATTATGCCGGTTTTATCTGTTTCGCACGGTGAAAGAATAAAAAGCGCGAAACGAAAACGCCGTAACTCGCTACGCTCGGACAACGAGCGTAGCCGAGGTGTCCGTATGTCCGGAAGAAGCGCTTCAAAGCGCGCGGGAAGAAACGCCAAACAGCCAAATACAGAAACAGCCGAAGGCAAAGAAAAAATCACCCGACACACCCTCTTATAGGGCAAGCAGTGACAGCGAGGAACGCGGGGGAAAACATCTGGGATGCGAAGAAATAGTTTCATTTCGGCATAGAGGCGGGGGCGACACACAGGAGGTGTTAGCCCCGAACGAGCCACGGACGGCGAAAGTGAGGGGAAGAAACAGCCGAAAGGCAAAACGGACATGAAACTGTATAGGTTACCCTCCGTCACCGCAAAGAAAATCTTCCCTTTTTAAATGAAGATATTGATTTTTCTCCCCGTCCTCCATACAAACATCCCTTCACCCGCGTCTTCCCCCATCATTCTTGAGTTATTTCACGGCTTGGCTTATGATGAATGGCGAATGAATCCGCCCGTGGTCATTTCAAATGACCCGGCTGGAAATGACCGCATCCGAGGAGCCGACTATGAAGCTGTCCCAAATCGCTCAAAGTTTGAATGGCGAAATGCGGGGAAACGATATCGAAATTTCAGGCGTCTCAAATCTTGACGTCCAGTCCGAAGGTACGATCGGGTATGCCGAAAACAAAAACACCCTTACTGTCATGTCACGGAGCCCGGTTTCAGCGTTGATCTTGCCGACGACCATTGAGTACGACGGAAAGCCGGTTATCAGTGTCGATAACCCTAAGCTCGCGTTCTCACGGGTACTGGAAATGTTTTCGCCTTATGAACCGTATGAGGCGAAAACCTACCCGAACACCTATATCGCGACGACCGCGAAGCTCGGGAAAAACGTTACCGTGATGCCGTTCGCGTGTATCATGGACGGCGCGGTGATCGGCGACGATACGTTGATCTACCCCCATGTCTTCATCGGTAAAAACGTGAAGATCGGGAAAAAGTGCGTACTGAAAAGCGGAGTGAAGATAGACGACCTGACCGAGGTCGGGAATAACGTCATCATCCATCACAACACGGTGCTGGGCGGCGACGGGTTCGGCTATGTCCAGGAAGGCGGAAGGAACCTGAAGGTGACGCAGATCGGGACTATTTCCATCGGCGACCATGTCGAGATCGGCGCATGCGTCGCTATCGACCGCGCGACTGTCGGGAAAACGGAGATCGGATGCGGCGTCAAGATCGACAACCTCGTCCAGATCGGCCATAACTGCAAGATCGGCGATAACTCGATCCTCGTTTCGCAGGTCGGGATCGCTGGAAGTTCGGTGCTGGGCAAAAATTGCATTCTCGCCGGGCAGGTCGGTGTGGCGGATCATGTCGTGATGGGGGATAATGTTGTCATACTCGCTCAGGCCGGAGTGGAGAAGAGGAAGATCGACTCGAACTCGGTGCTTCTCGGTACCCCCGCACGCGACGCTATTCTCACACGCAGGATATTTTCAGCCGAAGAAAAATTACCTGAAATAATAAAAACATTGCGGGAAATCAAGGAGAAGAACGGAAATGCTGAAAAGAAATAGCCTCATCCTGCTTTTTGCCGGATTCATTGTTTTCAGTTTAATCAGCTGTGGCGCGGAATACAATAAATTTATTAAAGAGTATTCGGGAGAATATATTTCGAGTATCGAACTGAAATCTATGATAGATAAAAATGAAGTATATAAACTTGTAGATTTACGTTTAATCGGCGACTATAACAATGGTCATATTCAATCTGCAATTAACATTCCATATATTAAACCAGAGGCATTATATCATTTTGTTAATAAACCATTTTTAATCATACTTTATTCGAATATCGATACAATTCAAAAAAATACCTATATGTCATTAGCTAAGGGCGGGGCTACTAACGTCCGAATACTTGTGGGTGGTCTACATAGTTGGAGCTACGGGTTTGTCACTGAATGAGCCAAACCCCTTCTCGCCGAAATTCCTGTATTCCATTTTCGGGGATAACAGTATCCGGCTTTCGAAATCGCGCGGGCAGAACTATCTGATCGACAGGAATATCGCTGAACGGATCGTGTCGCTGATAGGCGAATCTCCCGCCGTTCTCGAGGTCGGTACCGGAATGGGCGCGTTGACACTCCTGATCCCGCGCGACCGTCAGGTTTACTCGATCGAGATCGACGCTGGTATTCACAGGCTCCTGTCGCAATACACGCTTTCGCCGAACATCGAACTTATCCACGCGGACTTTCTGAAATTCCAGACCTCGACAATTCATGAGAAAGAGCTTTTCTTTTTATCCAATCTGCCCTACTCGATCAGCGGCGAAGCGGTAAAACGTTTTATCGAAGAAGATGTTTTCCTGCGCGGCGCGGTCATGTCGCAGAAGGAGTTTTACGAAAAGATGACCGCTTCCCCGGGCGGTCCGGGTTATGGGGTGATGAGTGTGATCTCGCAGGTGTTTCTCGAAATCACGGCGGAGTTTAATGTTCCACGGACATGCTTCCTGCCCCAGCCTTCTGTCGACTCGGTAGTCATCTCGCTTGTGAAGAAAAAGATAGATTTCGCTCAGGGTGAATTTAAAAACTTCCTCGCGTCCTGTTTTCTCATGAAGCGGAAAACGATTGAGAACAATTTTAAAAAAGCCGGATTCCCTCTCGATATTCTCATGCTTTCAGGGGTGCCTGGAAATATCCGCCCGGAAGAGGTCGCGCCCCCGAAATGGGTCGAGATATTCAAGCGTTTTTCCGATAATAATCGAAATGAGAAATTTCCGGCCTCTTGAAAGTATTCCGTTTTCAATTTTTCTTATCTGATACCTGCAAGGAGGAAGCATGCGTTTTCCCATCAAACCCTCGTTATATATTACATCCCTTCTGCTGTTCCCGTTACTGCTGTCCTCACAGACAAAGGACGATTCCGTATTCACGAAAATTTACTCAAAGTATAAAAACGTCGTCGTCCGTCTCGAGAACTCGCAGGGTGTGGGAAGCGGCTTCCTGACCTCGGAAGGTTTCATCATCACCGCAGATCACGTCGTGGGGACTTCTGTCAGCGCCCAGATGAACTACAACGGCATGCATTTCTTCCTGCACACCTGTTACCGCGATCACGCCAACGATATCGCGATTCTCTATCCCTCCGGCTATTATATCGACTCCGAAGACGATTACCGTGAAGTGCCCTACGACTTCCTTAAGGGGAAAAGTAAGATCACGGTCGGGATGATGGAAATGAAGGCGGACGACCGGATCATGCTGATGGGTTATCCCTACGGAATTGTCGAAGTCAAACGGATACTCGGAACCTATAAGGACGAAGTATATCGCTATATGGAGAATGTCCCGTTATACGCATGCGACCTTCCGGTCATCAAGGGATGCTCGGGCGGACCGGTCTTCAATAATAAGGAAGAGGTGATCGGGATCGCGGTGAAGTTCGAGACGAAGCCTACCGATACTGACTACCTGATCTCTTATGTCAGCCCGGCGAAGAATATCGCGAAGATCATGAAGTCGATCGATAAGGAGTATATGAAGACGATCGAAAAAGTGAATAAAAACATCATGGGTTTCGATGTCACCAAGAAAAACCTAATCAACCCCAAGCCGAAATACTATGCTCAAAAAAACACGAAGACGATTACCGAGAACGGCTCGGAGTTTGTGATCAATAAAAACGATACCGGATACTACAGTTATAGCGATCCCGGCCTTGTTTCGGTGAACGTGTTCTTCGATATCTACCTCGAATCGATTGTCGGTAAAAAAACGGACGCGACAAGCTATGTCGAGATTTACCTTAAGTGGCGGGATGAGGACAACTATATCAGCATGGTCATGGATATGGATAAAAACAGTTATTACTTCCTGTACCGTGTCGATGGAAACAACACGACGCAGGAGCCGATGGTGAAAATGCCCATCGTTTCCGAAACGAAATATAATTTTGAATTTTATACAATCAGCAACACAATCGGAGTGTACTTCGATAATATCCCGGTTTTCTACGATCACAACCTTCCCTTCGATACGGGAGCGCTCGGTATCTACTTCTCCCAGATGAAAACAATGATCATACAGGACATACTCCTGCGCATACCCAAGTCCTTCTAATTAGGGCTTACTGAAAAACAAGTATCCCGTTACGCACAAGATAAATTGGCAAAT
>Ga0154538_137_pt1 | contig 50305 bp, 53 predicted proteins | sample RifGroF1_FD_105681 | JGI IMG/M metagenome (GOLD analysis project Ga0154538, IMG submission 105681) | Spirochaetes bacterium GWF1_51_8 | reverse complement strand
GGGTCAGGCGATCCGGGACTCTGCCGATCCCCGGCTTATAGAGTAAGTCATGGGACGCGAGGGCGAGCCCCCGCTTGGTAGAATAATTATCTAATCATTGCAAGCGTATCTCTTAAAAATGAGTCTCTGCTTTATTCTCCGCGTCCTCTGCGTGAAAGTATTTTGCGGATTACAGCCGCACTTCGGCATCCCGCGAGGAATGCGGGACAAACGTCCGGTATGACGGGGGAAAACGAAAAAGGGGCTATCTTTCGACAGCCCCGATTTTATAATATCTTGGTGAGTTTACAGGAATGGGCGTTACAGGATTCGAACCTGTGACCCTCTGCTTGTAAGGCAGATGCTCTGAACCAGCTGAGCTAAACGCCCTTAGGAAGAATATTATAAGCTATCCCGGCGATTATGTCAATTTGAAGGCATTTTCAATCCCGATGACTTGACACTCGGGAATTTAAGTAGTAGAATTTACATGGACGATATCTGTTCTTGGAGGGAAAGATGATTTGTCATTATTTACATGGAACATATGACAACGGTAAAATAGAACTGCATGATAAAAACTTACCCAAGATAAAAACCGAGGTTGAGATCGTTATTGTGGAAAAGGATATAAAGCGCGGTTTTCCTTCTACTGCTTCAATAAAGTTGGATACTTCGAAATTTAAATTCGACAGAGAAGAAGCAAATGCCAGATAGGGCGTTTATCGATTCGAATCTCCTTATTTATCTCTATTCAATTGATGAGTTCAAGCAAAAACGTGTTGAGAAACTACTGGAAAGCTTGGATGAAATATTTATCAGCAGGCAAGTCATTCATGAGTTTTGTAACGTTCTTATCAATAAATTCAAACGTCCTGCGGAAGATATCCGTTTAGCCTTGAAAGATTTCTATAACAATTTTGAGATCGTCGAATTGAATACGGAGATTACCGAAAAAGCTCTCAGCATTTTTCAGTCCTATCGGTTTTCATTCTACGATAGTATTATTATCTCCGCGGCTTTAACCTCAAAATGCGGTGTTCTCTATTCGGAGGATTTACAGCATGGAATTAAAATTGGAAATTTGACTATCACAAATCCATTTTTATAGTACAAAAATGTACAGAAGGGTGATTCAAGACATCTTTGACAGAACGGCGCTTTGGGTTTATTATCTTTTGGGAGTCGGCGATGAAAAAATACTTTCCGGTGTTTATTACTGTCATAATTATGTTGTCCTGCGCGGGGAATCCTGCGAATAACGACCTAGCGTATGCCGCCAAGAAAGGCGATATTGCCGCCGCAGATGCCGCGTTGAAAAAGGGAGCGGATATCAATTTTCGGAACACCAACGGCGAAACCGCGCTAATGACCGTAGTCGCGGCAAAGAATTTTAAATTCGCCGATTTTCTTCTCAAGGCGAGTGCGGATCCGAATACCAAAGATAAGAACCATATCACCCCGCTAATCCGGGCTGTGATGAATAACGATATAAAAATGGTCCTTTTACTACTGATGTGTGGCGCGAACGAAAGTATCCGCGATAAGAACGGGCTGAATGCCTACGACTGGGCGAAGCAGTTCAAGTACGACGAGATCGCGGAGATGCTGAAACGGATCTATAAGGACACATTGCGGGAATCGTTTATATACAGTCTAACCGAGGGCGATGTCGAGGATATTGAGGTTATAGGTGATGCGCTTGTCAAGTATGGCTTTAAATTCGACTATACCGGATTTCTGGCAAAGGCCGTAGAATTGAATTCACTTTCGGCGGTAAAGATACTGGTTGGGATGGGGTGCGATATCGAAGAAGAGAGCGATTTAGGTACGCCGTTGACGGTCGCATGCGCGTCTGGCCGCCTTGAAATCGCGAAATTCCTGATAGACGCGGGCGCGGATATAAACACAGTCGGTAATCCGGGTTGGAATCTTCTCATGTTCAGTATAAATGGGGAGAACTACGAGATCACAGAACTCCTTGTTGAAAAGGGCGTGGATATCAACCACCACGACTGGGATGGGGTCACCCCGATATTCTATGCAGTGTGGAAAAGGGATATTGACACGATCCGCTTACTTCTCGAGAACGGTGCAGATGTTACGGTGGAGACGAAAGATGGGGAGTCTCTTATGAGTGAAGCGCGCGATACGGGCGACCATGAGATCATCGACCTCGTGGAAGGCTATGGCGCGAAGTAACAGAGAAAAACTACGAAAATAAAAAGAATGAGAGGGTCTTTATGGTAAAGAAGGCAGGGCTGACGGCGATCATACTACTTTTTGCTTGCGGGACGGGTTTTGCCGATATCAACACAGATTTAATCAAAGCCGCTCAGAAGAATAATCTTGGGAAAGCAAAGGAAGCGATTGAAAATGGCGCGAGCGCAAAGTTTCAGGATAAAGAAGGCGTCTCTGCTCTACTATGGGCGGCACAGAATGGAAACATGGATATCATTCAATTGCTATTAGACAGCGGTGCGGATATAAATATGAAAGACAAGACCGGTATGACACCGTTGGGTGCGGCGATATTTAATGGCAATAAAGCTCTCGTACAATATTGTTTTGAAAAAGGCTCGAAAATCAATTTTACGCTTTCCTCTGGAGCCGGGCCTCTGCAATGGGCTTACCAGTTAGGGAAGAAGAACCTTTATGAATTATTAATTTCGAAAGGTGCCGATTTGAACCTGAATGCTAATAATACTGGGCATACTATTCTCATGCTCGCTTGTAACGAAGGAGATTTCGATTTGGTAAAGCTTATGGTTGAAAACGGCGCAGGTCTCGAGATAAAAGATAAATACCAGTTGACGGCTTTTTTATTCTCCGCGATCAAGGGCGATGTCAGGATACTTGAATATCTTGTAACGAAAGGAGCGAATAAGAACGCGAAAACTCCTGAAAATAAAACCGCTCTGATGCTTGCCGCGCAAAGCGGTGATATAGAAAAGGTGGAATATCTCTTAAAGATCGGATTTAATATCAACGCTCAGGATGATGATGGGATTACTCCATTAATCGAAGCAATTGTTGCTGGTGATACTGAAATGATGAATTACCTGATAAAAAAAGGTGCGGATGTCAATCAGCAATATAAAAACGGTATTGCCCCTCTTAATTTTGCTGTGAATAAAAACCATGTCGAAGAAATTGAAATTCTGGTAAAAAACGGCGCGGATATAAATAATGTCGATAGTAAAAATATGACCCCGTTTATCTGGGCGGCATATAATGGAAAAACTAAAGCGATGAGCACCCTTTTAAAATTCGGTGTCGATCCGAATTTTTGCCCCCCGAAGGGTGTAGCAGCCATTATTTTGGCATGCAAGGAAAACCAGTTCGAGAGTGTAAAATTACTGATTCATTCCGGCGCCGATGTAAACTTCACAATTAAAAATGGGGACACTCCATTGATAATCGCGGCGCAAAACGAAAATTACAACATATCAAAAATCCTGATAGATGCCGGAGCAGCGATAAATGCACTGAATGATGAGGGACTTACTCCATATATATATGCTGTTGCTACGGAAAATCAAAAGTTAATAAGTCTAATGGAGAAGGAAGCACAAGGGCAATGGGAAAAACTTGGGGATGAAGAAGCGGAAGAGAAGATGCTTTCGGCCATTCAAAAACAATTCCAAAATTATAAAAACATTAATATGTTCGATAATAATCATATTCCGTTATTAACTATCGCTGTGGGAAACCATCATTTTAAAATTGTTAGGTTTTTAGTGGAAAACGGCGCGGATATTGATTTTTGCGATCCTCAGGGTCTTACTCCTCTCATGTCTGCCGCTGATTACGGATTCACAGATATCATGACTTATCTGATTGATCACGGAGCGGACATCAATGCCGCTGACTCTGCCGGAATAACAGTGCTCATGGGCGCGGCTCTAACCGGAGAACTGGAAGCGGTAAAACTTCTTGTGCAAAAGGGCGCGAAGATCGATGTACAAGATCATGACGGTAATACTGCTCTGCTGCGGGCGGCATATGGGGGAAAAGATGAAGTTGTAAAGTATCTTGTTAGTAAGGGTGCAGATGTGAATATTCCAAATAGTACTGGGTATTCGCCGCTGATTATGGCCGTATTTTCCGGAAATATGAATTCTGTAAAAACACTGGTCGAAAAAGGAGCTGAAATAAATACTAAGGCTAAAGACGGAATGACTGCATTCAAAGCCGCACAGAAGCAGAAGCTTTCAGAAATCGCCGGGTACCTGAAATCCAAGGGCGCGAAGTAGGAAAGTATTTCGGGTTATATGAATTCTTCCGGCTTTGCCTTTCTACTTCTCACTTTCCACTTTCCACTTTTCACTTTTCACTTTATACTTTCAACTTCTCACTTCCCTCACCTTCACCTGATCCAGAATATCGATCACGTCCTTCGGGTAGCACAGGCCGGTGCCGGGAACGAGCGCGGACGCCGTCCCGCACGCTACGCCCATCCGGGCGGCTTCGATCATAGGTTTCTCTTCCTCGATTAGGCTCAACATAAACCCGGCGACAAACGCGTCGCCCGCGCCCACCGTCGAGATCGCGTCCACATGCGGCGCGCTGACATTGTAGTACTTTCCGTCGTCGCACGATTTGATATAAATACCCCAAGGTCCCGCCGAGATCACCGGGCATGGGACCCGTTCCTCGAGCCGGGCCAATGCCGCGATATAGTCGGCATCGGTCTTGAGCGGTTTCCCGTAAATCTTTTCCGCTTCCTTTTGGTTCGGTTTCACGAAGTCCGGGCGGCAAAGCGCGATCGTGTCGAGCAGGATTTCACCCTCGGTGTCCAGAAGGATTTTATGGCACTCGTCCTTGATCTCGTTGATGAAATAGGCATAGATATCCGACGGGGAATTGGGCGGGACGATTCCGGAGAAGATGAAGGTCGTGTCCTTCTTGGCGTAGGAACGAATCAGCGCGAGCATTTTTTCGATCTCGTCGTCGTCGGGTAACGGGCCGGGGTCGTTGAATTTATAAACCGACTGGTGCTTCCTGTCGAAGACCGTATAGTTGAGACGAGTGTTCCCGATCACGGGAATGAACTCATGCTTGATCTGTTCCTCTTCGAGGAGCTGGGAGAACAATCCGCCGAGCTGTCCGCCGCGGAAAAAGAGGGCGGTGTTTTCGATACCGAAACGGTTCAGCACGCGGGAGACGTTGATCCCCTTGCCGCCCGCTTCGTAGGCGACGTCGGCAAGGCGCATCACTTCATCGGGCCGGACTTCTTCCGCTTCGCCGTACTTATCTATCGCCGGGTTGAGGGTGACCGTGACTATCATCGCGCGTCCCCCTATGCGCCCAGCGCCAATCCCAGGCTGAGCTGGAATGTGACTCCGGCGGCGAGATTGTACGAGAACGCCGTCCCGATACGGCTCGATAGCCCGAAAAGCGGTACCTCGGTCAGGTCGAGCCCGACATTGAAGTTCCACCCGTTATAGTCCAACGAGTAGGTGCAGCCGCCGAGCGCGGTAAAATCCGGGGTGATTGGTACGGACGCACCGAGCTTGACCGATTTATTGATCCCGTTCAGGTCGAACGAGGGATAGAGCTTAAGGTAGACAAGGTCGAATTCGAATCCCGCCTGGACGAGGGTGACGTTCATATCGTTACCGCCGCCCGTGATCCCGAAGGTCACGCCGGGAGTGAATGTCCAACTGACGAGCGCGTGGAGGCCGAACGCGGGATGTCCGCCGAAACTGCCGACGCTTTCCGCGCCGATAAACCCGCCGAGCCGGAAGGTAAATACCGGGTTCCTTATTATATAACCCTGCACCCGGGCTGTGAGCGCGAACGGGAAAATAGTCTGGACGGTACCGGTGTCGTCGATCTCGTCAAACCCGGGGATAAAGAGCATATCGAGCGCGACATCCACAGGATAAAGGACGCCCTTTAATGTGAACATATCGCGCATCATCAGCTGTGAGATGTATGACGTGTCGAACTGGAAATGGGAGTGTTTGTTCTCCCAGTCCTTCGATGCCTCGATGAAATATACTCCGCCGAGCGCCTCGGTGTAGGCGGTTTTGGCGTAGAAGAGCTCGCTGGAAAAAAGTCCGAACGCGGAATTGAATACGCTAAAAAACAACAAGCACAGGATAACGGGTACTTTCATTGCCGGTAACAACCGTGATAAAGTAGACCCCCGCTGAAACTTTCCGTCCGGTGACATCGCTTCCGTCCCAATCATATTTTAATACCTCAACTCCATTGATTATACCTTCACCGAGGTTTTTTATCAAATTCCCCGATTGATCGTAGACATATATCGAAAAACTCTGGTCGATTTGCGAAGAGTTCGCGCGGAACTGTACGGTCGTGAACGCGTCGGTCACTTTATTGAAGTTCAGTACATTGTTGACTATTTTGATATCGAGAAGCGGTGTCGACGGCTCGACAGAAAGCATCTGCGCGAGATTTGCTACTCCGTAGCCGAACTGCCCGTCCCATGTCCCGGCGGTCTTATACGGCGCGCTCGAGACGGCGGAGTTGATGATGAGCGTTCTGACCTGATCGACAGTCAGCGACGGCTCCTTTTCCAGAAGGAGCGCGATCATCCCGGTAAGCGCGGGCGCGGCCATGCTCGTGCCTTCCATCGCATGGTAATAGTTATTCACCTTCGAGTCGCCCGGATCGGGAGCCCCGGTAGCCGACAGCACCGAGACGATCAAAGCCCCCGGCGCGCAGATCTCCGGTTTCTCCTGTCCGTCCGCCGACGGCCCGATGCCCGAGAAGTACGCGATATCCTTCAGCACGAGGTTGGAGTCCTCGTATTCCAGTCCGGCGTAGTTCGTGACAAGCGTCTTCGTGACAAGCGCGCCTACGCTGATCGCGTCTTTCTGCGCGGCGAGGGTCGAGATCGTTCCGGCGGATACCGGCAGTACGAACTGACTCTGCGCGTACGAATTCGCGATATACCCATGCACCGCCGTGTCTGTGTCGACCGCGCCGCTTTGGAACACGACCTTCCACGTCCCGGGGGTGACGTTCCGGAGATTGATCTGGAGCATATGGATATTGTCGCCGGTGTATTTGTCCTGGCTGTACGGCCAGTTGTTATGATAGGGATTAGAGTTCGTCGTGAAATTGATGTTCGTCGTTCCCAACGGGTTGACCAGGGCGAACGGTACGAGCGAGTCATTGGAATAACAGAATACTAACTGGACGATGCCATCGCTGCCGCTGACCGTGACGTTGATCGCGGAATTGAGCAGGGGTTTGATCGTATTCGTCGTGTGGATATTCTCGTCGCCCTCGTTACCGGCGGCCCAAACAATGATTTTGCCGTCATGGCCGTAGTAGTCGAGGAGTTCGTCGACATACGCGTTGTAGGGATCGGACGCGGTATGAGTGCCGGAATGGAAACCGATACTGAGGTTGATCACGCACGGCTTGCCGAGCTGTTCCGCCCGCCAGAGGATATAGTTGATACCGTCGAGGATGCCCGCGCTCGAGTAAAAGTTCAGACAGACAAAGATGATATTCGCCGATGGCGCGACGCCCTTGTACTTCCCCTGCGACATCGAGCCGTTACCCGCCGCTATCCCGGCCACATGTGTGCCATGAAGGTTGGGGTCGGTGACGTCGCAAATCCCTTTATCGATATCGGATTTTTTCCATTCCTTGCCGTAGCCGAAACCCTGGGGCGAGGGGCCGGAGAGCGAGTTTTGGTCCCAGATATAGAGGATGCGCGAGAGGCCGTATTCGGTGAGGAAGTCCGGGTGGGCGACATCGATCCCGGTGTCGACTATCCCGACGATCACGTCGTTACCGGTGTATCCGGCGGCGTGCACGCTGTCCGCGCTCATCGTATTCCGCGCGAGGTCGAGATAGGTCTGTACCTGACTGCCCATCAGCATCGCTTTTACCCCGGGCTCGTTCCCGACATTCTCGAGGGCGTTCAACGGGATCATGGCGGTGAAGTATTCCCCCGCCGACGGCTGAACCGTACCGCCCCATTTCAGTACGGCGGCGGGATCGCCCTTGACCAGCACGAGCACCTTGTCGGGCAATGTCCCGTTTTTGGAGAGCAGGTGGAAGCCCGGGCCGCCCTTGACCGGCACGTCGATCATCCCCTTCTGCATCCCGATGACCTGTTTCGTCTCGAGGTTCATCGCCGCAGGGAAAAGCCCCACCGGCAGGAATATTATCGCGAAAAGGATTATTTTCTTCAAAACCGCCTCCTGTATTCTATTCTATCCCGTAAGCCTGAAAACACCGGAGTGTTTTTTCCCGCCCGAGGTTGATCATCTTCCTGATCCCAGCCTCGTTGATATCGTTCATCCCCGGATTGCATTCCGAATCGATTGTCACGATCAAGTCCGGGGGGTGCTTCTGAATATATATCTTATAGGTCTCGTAAGCCATGATATCCCATGCGCGGATGAGGATCGCCGCCCAGTTGGAATCCACGCTCGGGGATTCGTACTCTTTCACCCACGGAACATCCTGGAAAACGGGGATCGTCTTCAGGAACGCCAGCATGGTCTTTTTATTCTTCTTGATTTGGATATCGTTGGGATAGCTTAACGGCGGGGTGAGCGAGGACGCGAACACGATCCCTTTCCAACGGGAGCGCAATGTCGCGACGGGGACGTTTTCGGTGATGCCGCCGTCGACAAGCACCCTGTTTCCGATAATGATCGGCTCGAATATCGCGGGCACGGAAACGCTTGCGCGGACTGCCATCGAGACGTCGCCCTCTTCGAGTACGATCCGTTCGGCGGTAATAATATCGGTTGCGATGATCGAAAGGGGGATTTTCATATCGCGGAATTCACTTGATTTCAGTGCCTTACGGAGAAAATCGACCGCGCCGCTCGCTTTTAGGATACCGCTGCCGGGGAGCACGGGGTTTCCGAGATTGAGCACGCTGCCCATATTGAAGGTGACCGCGAAATCGATGATGTCGTCGAGAGGGATACCTGCGGCATACGCGGCGCCGACTATCGCCCCCGCGCTTGTTCCGGCGATCCGCCTGATGGGGATTTTCAGCAGTTCCAACGCGGCAAATACGCCGATATGAAAGAAGCCCTTGAAACCGCCCGAGCCGAGCGCGACCGCTATCCCGTCGTTCAGGATGCGCCGCTTGATCTGGTGGATACGAAGGTCGCGAAACAATCCCATAAGGATATCCCTAAATCAAAACTATATTTACAGATGATATAAAACGCTAAAAAATTCAGCTAATAGTCTGTTGACTAAGTCATTTTTCATTGCTAGGCTGTCATGGTGAGCTTGCCTGCCTTCTCCTTCGGAGAAGGAGACAGGCCGAACCACAGCCAAAGCAATCTATCTCATTATTTTATAAGTTTTTATATAGACTGCTTCGACGCTCCACGTCCCGCAGTGACAGAAAACCCCTGCTTTTACCAAGTTCGTCATCAAGCCCCAACGGTACTTTTTTAACCCAGTATTAAAAAGTGACAATAATTTTATCCGATAAGATGGATTTCATTCACCCATCCGGCGGGGTCTTTGTCCTTAAAAAAGGCCGACCCGATCACGATAAAATCCGCGCCCGCGGCGATTACGTCACGGTAGTTCTCGCGGCAGACGCCGCCGTCCACCTGTAACAGGATGTCGCGCCCGCCGATCATTTTCCTTACGGTCTCGATTCTGCCGAGGGACGCGGGCATAAATTTCTGCCCGGAGAAACCCGGCTCGACGCTCATAATGAGAATGAGACCGATCCGGTCGAGATAGGGCGCGAGCGTTTCCGGGGACGTACCCGGCTTGATCGAAATCCCGGCGGTCTTTCCCGCGCGCGTGATCATATCGATATATTTATCCGGGCCTTCGGCGGATGCTTCGTAATGGACGGTAATATAACTTGGCTTCTGCCCGAGATAAGCGTCTATTCCCGGGGAAAGATCGATCATGAGGTGAGTGTCGCCCGGGATTTCCGTTTTCGCCGAGACATCTTCGATAAACTTCGGGCCGAACGAGATGTTCGGGACAAAACGGCCGTCCATCACGTCGTAATGCACACAGTCCGCGCCGGCGTCGTGCAATAGCCTGAACGCGCCGGGCATATCGGCGAAATCCGCGGCGAAGATGGATGGGGCGACCTTTACTCTCGGCATAATTATCCCGTTATCAGTACTTTTCCTCACGCAGGAATGTGTTGTTCCCGGTCAGGAAGAGCGAGGTTTTTCCGAACGACTTGAAGGTCAGCACGATCCAGCTATTGTACTCGATCGGCATATTCATGATCTCGCGCTCGCTGTTGAGTTCGTCGTCGATCGTGATTTTGATCGCGGCCGACGGCCCCGCGGAAGCGCCCGTCCCGAGGTCGGGTATCGCGGACTTGGTCAGGTAATAACGGAAGATATGATAGGAGTACTTCGCCTTCTCCATATCGTCCTTACCGTAGACCCCGACTTTCAGAGTGAGCGCGGAGTTCTTCTTGATCACGGAGTTCGGCGGAATATCCTGCCCGAGCACAAGCCCGTCCTCTTCGGTCAGGTCGGTGACCACCTTTTCGAGCTTGGGCACTACGCCCGCGTCGAATATGTCCTTCACCGCGATCTCGAGAGGCTGTTTGGAGAAGTCGGCGACCCTGTACTCGTCCTTCTTCACATCGGAATTGACAAGAAGCTGGAGTTTCACGAAACGCTCGACTTCCTGCCCGGCCTTGATGTCCTGGCTGATAACAACGTTCGTCTGGTACTCGCTCGACTGGATGACTTTAAAAGTATAAGAGATTTTGTTTTGCTTGAGGATCGATTCCGCTTCGTTCTTATTCATCCCGATCAGGTCGGGCACGATGAAGGTGTCCTTACCCATGCTCACAAGGAGCTTGACCACGCGGTCTTCGCGCACGGTGATCCCGGGTTTGGGGAACTGCTCGATCACGATGAAGCGGTCGATGGACTTATCGAATTTCTTCTCGATCTCGACGACGAGGCCGCGTTCCTGGAGAGCGAGTGCGGCGTCGACAACGTTCATCCCGATGACGGACGGGACTTTCGCGAGAGGCGCGCCGACACTCTTCAGCAGGAGCACGCCGAACACAACCACTATGGCGATCCCGCCGGCTAACACCGCGAAGAAGAACATCTTACGCAGGAAACGGGTATATATATCCGTATGCTTATTCTCGGTCGGAGTCTTGAGTTTAATCAGAAGCCTCTGAAAGAATCCGATTTTCTTGTTACCCTCCATGAGGAGCTCCTTAATAATAAATCGATTTATTCCGCCAGGGAAAACACTTTTCCCGGAACCGGTTTGTAGCCGTTGATGAACGCCGAAGCGCTCATCTCGCTCTTTCCGGCGGGCTTGATCGCCTCGACCCTGATCGACTTTTCCTTACATCCGATCACGAGGCCTTCCCTGTCCGCCTTCAGTACCGTTCCTTTTTGACCTAATATTTTATCATCAATTGCGATTTTCGTAAAAGAAACACGTATTTGTTTTCGGGAATGCGGCTCGACGTAGTCGCAGAATATGCCCGGCCACGGGTGAAACGCACGGGATTTGCCGTAAACAGTCTCGGCGGTCTCGTCCTCGAAACGGACCAAGCCGTCCTCGCGGCGGATAATCTTACAATAGGTGGCTTCCGAATGCTCCTGCGGGATACGCGGGCAATTACCCGATTCGATCTGTTCGAGTGCGCGGAGGAGTAGTCCCGCCCCGGAATGGCCGAGTTTATCGGTGAGAGTCAGGTAATCGTCGCCGGGTTCGATCGGGATTTGTTCGTTCACGATGATGTCGCCCTTGTCGAGTTCTTTGGTGATAAACTGCACCGTGTTGCCCGTGACGGTATCGCCGTGAAGGAGCGCGTACTGGATCGGCGACGCGCCCCGGTATTTCGGCAGGAGCGATGCGTGCAGGTTGATTGTGTGGTATTTAGGGAGATAGATCAGGCTGTCCGGGATGATCTTGCCGTAGGAGACGATGACCGAAAGGTCGGGCGCGAGTTCGGTCAGGTGCGTGAGGAGAGCGCCGTCCTTGAGGGTCTCCGGCTGGAAGCAGGGGATTTGTTTCTCGAGCGCGAACAGTTTCATCGGCGTGCGGTGGTATTCTTTATTGCCCCGGCCTATACAATGGTCGGGCTGGGTGACGATTGCCGATATCTGGTGACGGCCGTATAACGCGGTCAGCGAGGGTAAAGAAAAGTCCGAACTCCCCCAGAAAACAATCCTCATATCAAGATACGTCCCAGCTTCTTTCGGTTATGGTCGAGGATAGTGTCGAGGTGCTCGCGGTTCTGTTCGATCTCGCCGGGCGAGAAGTAATCGATAAAGAGGATTCCCTCGATATGGTCGAACTCGTGCTGGAGCGCTCGGGCGTAGATTCCCTCGGCGCGGATCGTAACCGTTCGCCCGTTAGGAAGCATTCCCTTGATCTTGATCTCGTCCGGCCTGAGGACATTGCCCCACACTTCCGGAACGGATAGGCATCCCTCCTCGTTCTCGGACATCTCCGCCGAACGGTAGATGATCTCGGGATTGATCAGGGCGACTTTTATATCCTGCTTGGACGGGGACAAATCGACAACAAAGATGCGTTTGGAAATCCCGACCTGCGGAGCGGCGAGCCCGATTCCGCGCTGTCTGGAAAGCGTGTCCTCGAGGTCGACGATCACCTTCAGGATTTCGTCAGTCAGTTCCGTCACCTCCGGCGCCTTTGCGCGGAGGATCGGATTTCCGTAGGTAGCCATCTGCAATATCGCCATTTTATTCCCCTGAAAATAGTAGCTATATATTTTAATACGGGAATACAATTTAGCAAGTTTTTTAAAGGTCATTCCCGTCAGTAAAATTTAATCATATTCCGCCGGAAAAACAATTATTTCCCGATTTCACTTCTTATCTTATAATTCGGTAATATTATTAGGCGTACGGATAAAATAACGGCGGTGAAATTAGTTATCCGTAAAAATTGCAGTTTTTAGATTGCTATTTTAATCTTTAATCGGCTGTATACCGGAGGAGAGGGAATGAAGAAAGGTCGGATTTTCGGGGGATTGTCGTTATTGTTTTTTATATCGTGCAGTCTGTTTCAGGAATTGCTCGAACCGGGCGATATCGCAAAAATGACGGAAGCGCCCACGGATACCGTCGCTCCTGTAGTAACTATCCTTTCCCCCGTGAACGGGCAGGAAGTCAGCGGAGTTTATCAGTTCTCCGGTACCGTGAACGACGAGTTCGGCTCCGGGATTAAAGCGGTATTCGTAAAGACCGACAATGGCGGGTACTTTTCCGTCCCCGTCACCATCGGCATATGGACAACCTCGATTTCCAATCTCGCGATGGGTTACCATACGAACTATGTCTATGCCGAGGATAACGCCGGCAATAAAAGCCCGTTTCTCGCCGTGTCCGTATTACGAACAAGCATTCCGGTCGTCGCATTTACATCGCATATCGACGGAATGCTTATAGAGCAATCGAATATCGTCGTTACCGGGACTGTATCGATCGAATCCCCTTATCACATCACTAATGTCAAGGTCAGGCTGAACGGCGGAGAGTGGACGAACGCTACGGGGACTAATTCATGGTCGATCGGGTTGACGTTGATCGAGGGAACGAACACGATCCAAGCGGCCGCCTTCGCCGATAACGGGAAATCGAACATCTCCGGTATTATCACGCTCGAGTATGGGGAGTGGACGACGAATAAGCTCACCGCAAGCGACGGCGCGGAATCCGATGTCTTCGGCAATGCTGTAGCCGTTTCCGCCGACGGCAATACCATCGTAGTAGGCGCGCGGTTCGATGACGACAAGGGCAGTGACTCGGGTTCGGTTTACCGTTACAAATGGAACGGTACGGGCTGGGATGAAATAAAGTTTATAGCTTACGACGGCACGATTAACGATTGGTTCGGCTACGCTGTCGCCGTTTCCGCCGACGGCAACGTAGTGGTTGTGGGTGCGATAGGCGATGACGATAAGGGCAGTACCTCGGGTTCGGTTTACCGGTTCACTTGGAACGGCTCGGTATGGCTGACAAACAAATTTATAGCATCGGACGGCACGAATAGCGATAAATTCGGCTATTCGGTCTCGGTGTCCGCGGACGGGAATGCGGTTTTCGCCGGGGCGATAGGCGACGACGATATGGGAAATAACAACGGGTCGGTTTATCGTTTTCAACTCTACGGGACGAACTGGACTACAAACAAGTTTACGGTACCGTCCGATCCGGCATATGCCGGTTTCGGCGTGTCTCTCTCCACTTCCCCCGACGGGAATATGTTCGCTTCGGGGGCGAATGCCAATTTCGGCGCGGTTTTCCTCTTCGAATGGAACGGGGTCTCATGGGTTCGTAATATTTTGACGGCGTACGACGGCGCGGCCGGCGATCAATTCGGTATTTCGGTATCGTTATCGGCGGACGGAAATACGGTTGTTGCCGGGGCGTCTGAGGACGACGACTTGGGAGACACATCCGGCTCGGTCTATATTTTCAAATGGAACGGGTCCGCGTGGAATCCCGAGAAACTGACGGCGTATGACGGCGCGGCATTCGATTACTTCGGGTTTTCGACCGCGGTATCGGGCGACGGGAATACGGTTGTTGTCGGGGTGTCTGAGGACGACGACCGGGGACTCGAATCCGGTTCGGTCTATGTTTTAAAGTGGAACGGATCCGCGTGGAATACCGAAAAACTGACGGCATATGACGGCGTGTCCGGCGATCAATTCGGGATTTCTGTTGCGGTATCCTCCGACGGAAAAACCCTCGCGTTCGGGGCGAACGGCGACGACAGCGCATCGGGATCGGTGTACCTGCGCAAGTGGTAGGCCTCCGGACAGTGAGCATGTCCTCGCGAAAGCGGGGGCGGAGCCGAACTATTTGGGCCGAAGCTGATGCACTGGAGCCGAGGCGGACGGCCCTTCGACAGCACTTCGGCTTCGCTTCCCTCGCTTTGTTCAGGGCAAGCAGTGCAAGGGTCAGGGTGACGGATAGAGTTACTTTATTGACATTTCACCGTATGGTTTTATAATATTTGTTGTGAAAGGAGGGTCATATGAAAAAAACCGTTTTCATTCTATTAGCCATGGTCATTCTGGGTGTAAACACGATTTTCGCGGCTACAGCGAAGATCAAACCGACGACTATCGCCGGGTTTATCAATAAGGGAGACAAGGCCGACGACAAGATCAACGTCATGCTGACCAAGTCGCTGATCAACCTCCTTTCGAAAATCCCCAGTGTTGTTATCACGCCCTACGAGGATGTCGAAGCCGCTGTCAAGGACAATAAGCTCTGGACGGCGAAGACGGTCGATATCGAAAAATCCCTCGCGATGGGATTACTGTTCGAGACCAAACAGGTCGTGGTGGGCGACTACCATGTGACGGGCGGTAAGGTCACGATCAATCTCTCTATCTACGACGTGGTCACCGGTGAACTCTCGCTCCAGCGGAGTTTCAAGGACAGGCCGGCGGGCGCGGATATCTTCTCCACTATCGACGATGTCGTCAAGCAGGTATCCTACATCTTGGTCGGTAAGGCGATCGCGTTGGGTAAGGTCAAGGTCATGGTCGACGTTCCGGAGAATCTCTATAAGGTCTATGTCAACGGCCGTTTCGAGAAAGAGATCAAGAAGGGCGAGCCCTACACAGGCGAAATCATCGCGGGCGAACCGGTCGAAGTCTCTATCCGGCTGATGGTCGGAAAGGAAGAAAAGGAAGTGTTCAAGAAAGCGGTCATGGTGGAAGAGGGAAAGACGGCTGAGGTTATGTACGAACCCTCGGGCACTATCATGATAAAGGCGTTCGGGATGCCCGGGTCGAAGGTTTACCTCAATGACGCGGAATACGGAAGCACCGACGAAAACGGCGATATCACGATCTTCAACCTGCCCGCGGGCAAGGAGCAGAAGATCAAGCTCGAAGTCAGCGGCAAGGTTTACGGCGAAAAGACCGGATCGGTGAAGGAAGGCGACAATCTCCTCATGGTATTCGGCGCTACCGATAAGAAATTTCTCATCCCGATCACAATCGGGCGCGGCGCTTTGATCGGCGGATCGGTCGGATTTACCTATATGTTCTCGCAGAACTTCTGGGCCGGGGTCAATCTCGGAATGTGCTATCTCCCGACACCCGCTCAGGCCGTCTTCATGTTCGATGTCAACGCATTCTTCCCGATAATCCGCATGGGCGACTTCATGTTCGGCGCGGGAGTTTCGGCGTTTTTCTTCGTGCCCGGCACGGTCTCGTTCTCGCCGCTCGTCGAACTGAGTGTCAGTTACGCGTCGTTTTTCGTGAATATCGGGGCGCGTTACTCGCTGGAAAGCCCGGAGAATTTCGGCGGATTGAAGCCGATTGTCGGCATAGGATACAGGTTCTAAGCAAAACGTTTTATCATACGGCCCCGCGCGAGCGGGGCTTTTTTTGTATCGAACGGACTTCGGACATCTCGGCTGCCTGTCCACCTGCATTCTGCTTCGCCTGTCCGTCTGACGACGGAAGACGGGCAGAAGCAGACATGCCTTCTACGAAAGTGGAAGGCGGGCGCTTGATGTCCGTGGGATGCGCTTATCAAAGGATTTAGGTAACGGATATACATAGAAGTTTGATAGATTGCTTCGGCTATGGTTCGGCAAGCTCACCATGACGCCTCGCAATGACAAAATGAGTTTGTCATCAAACCCGGAAGCCGGGGTTTTTTATTCGCGGCGGAAACGGCTGATGCAAGCCCGGATAAATTCCTCGATCATGGGATGGGGCGGTTCCCCGGCCGAACGGGCGTGCGGAACGAAAAGGGTGGAGATAAAGAAATCGTTATGCGGCAATTCTACGATCCTGATTTCTCCCTCATGGTCGACGCCTGAAAAGACCAACCCCTTTTTTTCGAGCGATTCCCGGTATTCAGGATTGATGCCATAATTGCAGAAATATTCTTCCTCGGAACGGTCCGTCCCGAAACAGGCGTAGGCCTTTGTTCCCGGTTTAATAATCACCTTCATTTTCAACCCCCGCAACGTACATCTCATTTTATGAATCACCATCTCGCCCTTAGCGCCGAATTCCTCGGACTGGGGATCGGGCAAGCCCAATACGTTTCTTGCGAATTCCAGCACAGTATGCTGGAACCCGCCGCACGTCCCGATGTGGGGGACGTTGTTTGTCCGGGCATATCTGATAGCTTTATAAACACCGTCTATACTGAGAAACGGGCTTCCGGATGCGCTCCAAATCCCGGAATACTTCCCGAGAACCGCATCCCCGTGTTCGGCGGCGACAGGAGTGGCTAACCATTCGTATTCGAAATCATAGTTCGATTTTAAAGCATCGAGCGCTCCATTGAGCATGGGGTGGGTTTTCCTGTCCGGATTGTATTCCCCGATAATGCCGATCACAGCCTGTTTCATCACTTTCTCCTTTTATCTTGGATCATGGTCGTCCCGAATTATTACAACCCATACGACGGCTTGCAGGATGCAAGCATACAGAAGCGTCACAGTATCGATTTGCCCGGCGGCGTAGATATAGTCGCCCTTGTAGAACACCGCGAACTGCCCCGGCGCAACTATGAGGAAGCGGGACATCTCGGCTCCGCTCGATGCCCGGGGGAAGTGCCGGGGCGGACAGGATGTCCATTTTCATAATAGAGTTACCCTTTCGATTTGCCCGGCGGCGTAGATATAGTCGCCCTTGTAAAACACCGCGAACTGCCCCGGCGCCACTATCTCGTGCGCCTCGTCGAGCATGACATGCGCCGCGCCGTTCTCGAGCCGGACACTACCGTGTGCGATTTTCGACTGGTAACGCACCTGAATTTCGTAACGCCCGTCGGTGAACTCAGGTGTGAATATGTTGAGCTTACCGGCGGTGAATTCCCGCGCGGCGGGGATATCGCCTAATAGGACTTGGTTCTTTTCCGTATCGAACCCCCGCACGAAAACCCGTTTCCCGACAGCCACGCCATGCCCGCGCCGTTGGCCGAACGAATAAAACGGGATGCCGGTATGCCGTCCGATAACCTTACCGTCGAGGATGAAGTCGCCGGGGGTCCCGGTAACGCCGTTCTGCCTGAGGAAGTCGCGGTAGTCGCCCTGCACGAAGCAGATATCCTGGCTTTCTCCCGACGGCGGAGGCACGGGCAGGCCGGCGTCCGATGCGGTATCGCGGACCTGGGGTTTATTCATCTCGCCGAGCGGAAAGAGGACCTTACCGAGCTTCGCGGGCTCGACATACGCAAGGAAGTAGGACTGGTCTTTTAACGGATCGTTGCCGCGCCGGATCAGCGTACTGCCGTTATGTACCGCGGTCCGGACATAATGCCCGGTCGCGAGGAAGTCCGCGCCGCGCGATAACGCATAATCCAAGAGCGCGCCGAATTTGATGTAACGGTTGCACATGACGCACGGGTTCGGGGTGAAGCCTATAAGATAGGAGTCGATGAAGTAACGGACTACCTTCGATTGGAACTCGTGCCCGAGACGGACGATGTGATGGGGAATGCCGAGGTGACGGCAGACATGCATCGCTTCGTCGGCTCCGGGAAGGCCGCTTTTCGACACCTCGAACTCGATATGACGGCATCGCTGGCAGCGGAGACAGAATCCGGTATCGAACGTCACGCCCTCGACCGAGTAGCCGTCTTTCTGGAGAAGGTATGCGGCCGTGGAACTGTCCACCCCGCCGCTCATTCCGACAAATACTTTCGGCATCTTACATCTTTTTCAGTTTGTCCTTCTGCTGGCGCATGAAATCGAGCTTGTCGATCTTCTTGCCCGGCGGGAAGAAACTGAGGATATCGAAAAATTTGGTTTCTTTAGGTTTCAGGCTGTCGCGGTTCAGCTCGATAAAGTCGATGGTCTCTTTATCCTCGATCTTGTCGAGCAGCTTGAGCCCGTCGCTCCCGAGGCTGAAGAGGTAATAGGCCTTGCCGATCTTCACGATCTGGAGGTAAGAGGAGAGCCCCATGGTTTTGGTGAGGATGATATCGACCACCTGCTTGTCTTCGCTGACCGGAAGCGCGCTCTTACGAACTATCAGCCGGACAACGAAATACGCGACGACGCCGAAGATCGCGGTGTAGAGAATGATGTTCACGATGCTCCAGAATGACGACGCTCCGCCGGCCTCCGCGCCCTGATTTGTGGCGGAACCCTCGTAGAACTCCGCGAGGAACACATTATTCGTGACAGGCGATTTGTTGGTATTCGTCAACGGGAACGCTGTCAACGGTAAAGCGATCAGCGCGAGTGTAAATAGCGCGGCGGCACGTTTTTTCATATTCCCCTCCGTAAGAAACAAGTGAAAAGTTACAAGTTACAAGTGAAAAGTAAAAGTCTCAACCGCCCGGCGGATAAACCCGTTTCCCAGTACCAGTTTCAGGGAAGCTGATTCATAGCGCTGTTTTTTTAAGGAAGAAAACCGCCGCGCGTTCCTGATATTTCCTACTTATCACGCAGTATTATATTGGAAAACTCACCGTCTGTCAAAATTGACTGCCTGTGCTCGATACATCATGGATTTAATCAGCATCGAGTGCCTGTGGTCAATTCCTTAGTTCCGGGATAGATGTTGACCGCTTGTACTCGATACCTTTAGATTTAATCGGTATCGAGTGCTTGTGGTCAATACCTCAGTCTCCGATAGGTTTGAGTGCCGCGTCAGTTCTTCCGTCACGTTGAAATGTTTACGTTTTTTACGCCGCGAGTTATGATATTGCTTACCAATAAGGAGCTTCTCATGCGTGAAAAAATTCTCTTTCTGTTTATCGTATTCTTCGTTTCTCCGGTAATTATGAACGCGGCGGCTTACGATGCGAAGACCCGTCACACCGCCGGAAAGGAAACGGAGTACCAGAAGCTGTCCAAGACGGCGGAAGCCCTTATCGATAGCTGTACGGCGATTTTTAAGAACGGGATAGCCGGGCTCGAGAATGTCGAGAGCGCGAAGGACGCGGAACACCTGATCCTGATGATCGATCAGGACCTGCGGGACACTATTTTGCCGCAGGCGGAATTCTTGAAGAAGATGGACGAAGGCGCGGGCGAGCCTATCTGGCAACTGCTTCTTCCCAAGGTAAACGCGATGGTCGGCGTGTATGACGAATTTTCCGAAGGGATCGAATCGTTGAAGGAAAAATTCTCCGGCGATCCCGATGCGGCCGAAGCGATAACGTCCGCGATGGATAAACTGAACGAGTGGCAGCAGGGATACTATAAGGGCGATTCTGAAAAATATGAACATTAATGATGACATATCTTTAAAAATACGCAAAATGTTCGCTCCCTTACCTAACTTCAACCTTTGGTAGCCCGCCTTCCACATTCGTAGAAGGTAGACGGGCCGCCGAGAACCAGTGGTTATTAGAAGTGCCCATAAATAAATCCGTGAGGAGGAAACAGTGAAGAAAGGACTATTGTTAATACTTCTCATTCTCTTTCACGTCACTATTTCCGGGGAAGACCCCCCGTTTTCCCGGAGAACGGTTGCAACTTCTCCCGAAGAGTTGCAGAAGCGAATCGGCGCTTTTATTCAGGGGTACGACGGGATGAAGGCTAAGGTGTTCGAGACGGCGGTGATGCTGAGTAAGGCCAAGAGTACCGGAGAGGGAATTGATATAATTGTCGAGATGGATAAATACTTCGAAACGAAGGGAGCGGAGAACCGGAAACTGCTCGACGGACTGACTCTCGATCAGAAGAGTGAATTGTACAACCAAAGCGCATCGTCTCTGGAAGGCATATCCATCGCGTTGATCAGGTTCGCGGAAGAAGTCACATTGTTTATCGAAAGATACTCATCGGATACCGAAGGGATAAAGAAGTTCTCGGACAGCATCACGCATTTTAACGATACGTTCTATAAATCGTTCTTTTAATCGCGGAGGTAAAATGCTTCGTTTGGGAATTATCGGCGCGGGGCTGATTGTCGAGGAAACTCACCTGCCCCTGCTGACGGGGATGAAAAACCGTGTCCTTGTGAAAGGGATCTATTCCCTATCGGGAAAAAGTTCGGCGCATCTTGCTGAAAAATTCGCAATTCCGAATGTCTATCTCACGGAAATGGAGGCGCTTACCGACGATACGGATGCGCTCCTGATCGCGGTGCCGATTGTGAAAAACACGGAATGGATAAAAAAGGGGCTTGCGGCGGGGAAAAAGGTTTTCTGCGAAAAACCGGCTATCGCGGCGCTTTCCCAAAAGGACGAGTTCGACGGAATGAACCCTGGGATGCTGTCGGGATGCGTGATCGCGGAAAACCAGCTCTTTTTCGAGTTCTTCACCGACCTCCGGAAACGGCTGGCCTCGGGGGAATGGGGCGCGCCTGAAAAGTTCCGTTATATTGTCGAACGGAACTACACGCTCGACGGGGTGGCGTATCTCCGGAAGGAATGGCGGGCGAATCCCGAACATACCGGCGGTTTTCTCTTCGACTGGGGCGTGCACCATTTCTCCCTGCCCGCGAGACTGTTTCCGTCTTTGATGCTGGTAAAGGGCGCCGTGTCCGGGAAGGCCGAGGACGGATTTCCGTCGCGCCTCGAATGGACACTTTCGGACGGCAGAACGGAGGGCGTATTCATAACGGATTACCGTTCGCCGCACAAGTCTGAAATCTTCGAGATGACGACCGATATAGGGCATCTCATGATCGGACGTGAGAAAACGCTCTTTAAGCCGTCGGATGGCAAGGTGACAATCAGGGAGTATAAGGGACATCGCCTGCACGATTCCTTCAGCGCCGAATGGGACGCGTTTCTCGATTTCGCTCTGGGTAACGCTCCGAATCCGCATCCGCTCGCCGAAGGAATAGACGAAGCGGCACGGTTCCTCGAATTCTTCGGGAAATCGCCGCGGAGTAAGTAGAGACTGTTTAAGAAGGAGGGGTCATGGGGATCCGGGATGTTTTCGAGAAGTTATCCGAGTATGTCAACCTGAACGAGCTTGTGTTCGACCTGACTATTACCGCCGCCGCGGTATTCGTATACCGGCAGAGCGGTTTTCTGTTTCATCAGCCCGGGATTTGGGAGAAGATCGCCGTGATCGTCTGCGTCCAGTTCTTTACGGCGCTTTTCTTCGCGGGCATCCTGAAAAGGTACGACGAGCTGAAGGAAGACTGCGCGCTCGGTATCTATCCCCCGTTCGGGAACAGAATCGGGTTTATCGACAGGATGAATAAACGGATGGTCAAAAGCAAAATCGTCCGTTTCATTCTTTATTTGTTTCTTTTCGCGGGTGTGAACGGCCTTTTTATCCTGATGCCGATGGAAGTCTACAAAATCGCGAGACAGATGGCAATGGCGGCGGAGTCCGGCGACGCGAATAAATACATGATGGTTGTCACTCTGCTCACAACCGGATTTGCGGTGATGCTGGCCGGGGTGATGATGTTCAAGGGATCGCAGGCGCTGGTGCGCTGGTATGCGATATCTGCCGTACCGTTTATCTCCGAATTTATAGTCTGGCCTATCGGGATTGTTTTTTTCGCGTATGCTCACGGGTTCCTCGGAGCGGTGCTGTTTCTTGTAGGTACGGGCGGGATTTTTGCCGGGATTATCATTTTCAAGATCATGCTCGCCGACCGGGAGATTATGGATAAACCGATTGCGGTCAAGCTCATGCGCCCGTTACGCGCGATAGTGATTCCGTTCCTGACCGCCGTCGCGCTCTTTGCGTGGAACGACATGATCCTTTACAGTTCGGTAAGGGAGTTATCGCTGAACCATATAGGGATTAATATGGCGAATATCTTCCCGTATCTGCTGTTGGGCGGGCTCGTGCCGGTCCGCGCGGCGGCGCTCTTCGCTCCGCCGGTGAAACCGGTGAACATTCTCATCTCCGCGGTGACGTTCTATCTGTTTTTCGCGAACATCGACGCCATTCTGGGCGGTATAATGGAAATAATCGGGCGTATTCGATAGAAAGAGGGGGGAAAAAAATGAGAGGTTTTTTGGAAAAGTTTTCCCGCATTGTCAATCTGAACGAGCTGGTGTTCGACCTGACGCTTTCGATTACCGCTATTATAGTCTACAGGCTGATCGTTCCGAAGGCCGGGTTCCTGTTTTCAGGGAGCGATATCCCGTTTACGATAGCTGTAATCGTGTGTGTCCAGTTCTTTACCGCCCTGTTTTTCGCGGGCATACTGAAACGATATGACGAAATGCAGGCGGCGGTGAAAACGGGAGCATATCCCCCGGCGGATAGTAAGCCCGGGTTCACCAAAAGGTTCAATAAACGGCTGGCCGAAACCCCGGCAGTCGGGATCCTGCTCGGTATTTTCGTCTTCGCAGCGGTCACAAGCCTGTATATCCTGATGCCGATGAGTGTCAACAATGTCATCGCCAAAATCACCATGGAAGCGGCGGATAACGATCCGAACCGTTATCTGGGAATGTTTGTTTTTTTCCTGACCGGAGTGATCGTGATCCTGCCGGGTGTCCTTATTTTCAAGGACGATAAGGGGGCGATCAGGTGGATGATTATTATCAGCCTATTATTCGCGTATGAGGCACTGGCGTTTCCGTTCTCCATCGTCTATTTCGCGTTTCTTGGGGGAGCAGTCGGGGCGATCCTGTTCGTGCTGATCACAGCGGGGGCGGTGACGGGGACTATCCTGCTGAAACGATGCTTCATCGATAAAGATTTCACCGCGATTCCGGCCGTGAAGAAGATCGCCGGCCCGTTGAAAATGTTTGTTATTCCGTTTTTTACCGCGATCGCGATGATCGTGTGGAGCGAGTTGAGCATGATAAGCGCGGCGCAGGATTTGATTCACGAAAACCTCGCTGTGAATATGGCGAATATCTTCCCGTATCTGCTGCTGAGCGGCCTCGTGCCGGTACGTGTCGTGATCCTTTTCGCCCCGCCGGTGAAACCGTTGAACATCCTGATATCTGCCGTGACGATGTACCTGTTTTTCGTGAACCTCGACTCCGTTTTAGTGAAGCTGTCGGGGTTGATGGTTCCGTTAAAATGAGGATGCAGAGGAGATGAAAGATGATTGTGTTAAGACGGATGCTGGTTCTCGGGGCGGCGATACTTCTATCCGCCGGGATGCTCTACGCCGGCGGGCACACCCGGACCGCGAAGAATGCCGGGAAAGATATGAAGCAAAAAGTGTTCGCGGCTATCGAGAGCATCACCGAACTGATGGTATCGGGAAAGAAGAGCCTGGGTGAACTGAAAACGAAGGAAGAAGCCAAGGCGCTTTTCACGGAGATCGCCGGGAAGTGCAAATCCGGTATAGCATCCCTGGCTGAGGTATTCTCCAAGTTCCCTGAACTGGCGACAGATGCTGAGTTTATCGAAGAGATCAAGACGGCGGCGGATAAGATGGAACGGACATATAAGAGCTTTATGAGCTCTATCCATGAATGGTCCGACCTGCACGGACTGTCCGAGGAAGAAGAAAACGAGATGGTGTCGGTGATCAAGACGGCCCTCGGTTACTGAGAGGCGGTTTTTCCCGTGCAGAATCGAGATATTGAAAAGGAGAAGATATGAAAATGTTCGGACGCATACTGGTTTTCGGGGTTATGATTGCCTTAGCCGGGATGCTCTACCCGGGAGACCATACCCGCACAGTAAAAAACGCCGGGAATACCGAGGGTCAGAAGGTGATCGTGATTATCGAACAGCTTACCGATTTTCTGGACTCCGCGGCCTCCGGGTTGGACAATTGCGAAACCCAGACTGAGGCTGAAGAGTATATAGAAAACATCGCGAAACATTGTTTAGCCGAGGCTAAGAGAGTGATGGAGATTTTCGAGAAAACGATAGTATTTATGAACGATACCGAATTTATGACGGTGGTTCAGGAGAAGGCCGAACGGATGGAATCCATGTTTGAGAGTTTTAAGGATAAACTCGCGGAATGGGCCGATAACCATCAGTTGAGCGAGGAAGAGAAGAATGAACTGAATGAAAGACTGGAAGAAGCCTTCTCGAACTAAACGGAGCGGTAACATGAAAATTCAATTCAAATGGATCGGCGGGGCGACATGGGTGATGGATGCGGGCGGGCTGAAAATCGCCTGCGACCCGGTGCTTTGCGCCAAGGGCACGATCCAGGACTACCGTTACTTCAAGTCCGAACGGCTTGACAGTCCGGTGTACACAAAGGACGACTTCAAAGGGATCGACTTCTGGCTCATCACGCATATCCATGAAGACCATATCGATATGCGCGGGATGGCCGCTATGGGCGACTCCGCGATCTACAGCCCGGTGGTATTGCCCCGGAAAAAGGGTGCGAAGGTTCTGAGGGCGGGCGAGACGGACAGGTTCGAACTCGCGGGTAAAGGGGTTGTGACCGTGACGGCCGTCCCCGCGGTGCATTCGGTCAATCCGTTACTCGGCGGCCTGATCGGGAACGGCAACGGGTATATTGTCGAGTATGCCGGGGGCGGGGAGTTATTCACGTTTTATGTCTCGGGCGACGCGCTGATTCACAGGGGGATGTTCCGCGCGCTGAGGGATAAGAAAATCGATCTCGCGGTGCTGAACACCGGAAACGCGGTATTGGGCGAAGGTCTCCTGTCGAAACTCGCCGGACGGATCACCATGAACTCGAAAGACGTCGCCCGTTTCGACCGCCTGTTCCACCCTGCGGCGATCATCCCGGTGCATTGGGGAACATTCTCGCATTACCGGGAAAACCTGAACGATGCCGGGATCGTCCTGCCCCAGTCGGTGAAACTGATGGCGCCCGGCGATACGGTAGAAATATTCTAAGAACGGGGGAAAACGGATGCGGATATTGATAACGGCTATTTCGGTTTTAGTGTTTACGGCCGTGTTTTACGCGGGGGGCAGTCACACGCGTTCCGGCGGGGAAGCCGCATACCAGAAGGCGAAAAAAGCCATTATCGCCTCGGTTTCCAACGCGTATGAACTGCTGGATGAGGGTTTGACGAAGATTAAACATGCCGGGGATCAGTCGACGGTCGTCGACCAGGTTTTGAAACTCAATCAGCAGATTCAAGAGCTTCTCCTTCAGGCCGAGCCCCTGCGGAAGAAATGGGAAGAGAGGCTCAATTCGGATCAGACGTTCGAGGAGGCTATCGACGGGTATACGAAAAAGTTCGCGGATCTGTTCGAGGAGCTTTTTAGAATAACATGGGAAAATGAGAAGAAATAACCGGAGGACAAAATGCGTTTTCCTGTAATAGTATTCAATGTACTAATCACGGCGGCTATCGTTTTTTCAGGCGAGCATTCGCGCACCGGCGATATTACAAAAGTGAAACTCCTGATGATAAGTGAAATTTCGAATATCATCTTATTGCTCGACGATTCGATTTTTAAAATCGGGCAATCGGAGACTGCCGGGGAAGTCGCGGATGTGATCGATCATTTGGGTGTTACGGCGAAGGCCGGACTGAAATATATACAAAGGATCGGATGGAAATTTGAAAAGGAGCTTTCCGCCGATAAAGCGTTTTTAGAAATCGGAAAGAAGTATTCGGAAAAGCTGTACGAGAAAAATATAGAATTCCAAAACGCGATAACCGAGTGGAAAGAAAAGAAAGACCTTTCGTCAGAAGACAGCTTGATCATAAAAAAAGCGTTGGAAAAGTTTCACAAGTTCGAGGAAGCCGAACCTATAACGAAATAGGAAGGCTACTCCGCCGGACGGACTTCGCTTTCAGCGCTCCGTAACGCCAGTATCATCACTCCCGCGAGGATGCCCGCCGCCCCGGCCCATTGGAAGAAGTTCATCGTCTCGCTGAAACAGACCACCCCGCCTATCACCGGTATCACTATCCCGCTCGCGGAGAACGCCGGGATGATATGCACCGCCTTCCCCTTATTATACGACATCTGGAGGAACACGAACGAGAGTATTCCGAGGGCGATCCAGAGATACAGGAACGGGTCTGCCGCTATCGATTCCGAACCGCTGATACCTGAGGTCGTGACCTTCTGGAGCAGGGTGACGAAACCGCCGATTCCACTCGAAAGGCTCCCGTAGAGGAAGCAGAGCAGGGCGGTTTTTTTCCGGAAGAGGACAATCATTACTGCGAGCGCCGCGACGATAGAACCGCAGAACACCGCGAGGGCTGTCAGGTCGATTGCCGAGGGTTTGCCTTCTTCCAGCGAGAACACGCCGATCAGGACTGACGAGCCGAGGATGATTCCGACACCCGCGAATTCCGCCGCGCCGTGTTTCTCCTTTAGCACGAATATCGAAAAAAGCGACATCGCCGCAAGCCCGGTACCGGTGACCGCGCCCACAAGCGCCGCTCCGCCGAACGAGGTGGCGTGCTGGATCAGGAGCGCCGAGGCCGCCATTAACGGCAGTCCCGCCGTCCACAGCCCCCAGCGTTTCAGCCGTCTTACCTTCGGGACATTCAGCCCCAGTTTCTGGAAACCCTGCCCTACTGAAAGAAGCGAACTGCCGAGAAAAGCTAACAGCACCGAGATGAACTGATTACTTGTGGTCATTTTCATAGTTCCAATAAGGTTTGACCGCCTGTGGTCATTCTACAGTTCCAATAAGGTAATGACCACTCAAGACGGACTATTCCGTTTTAGCGGGCGCGGGGGCGCTTTTCACGCTCGCGAGGCTGATGACGATCACGCCCGCGAGGACACCCGTCGCTCCGGCCCATTGGAACAGGTTCATTGTCTCGCTGAAGCACACGACTCCGCCCGTGATCGGGATGACCACCGCGCTCGCGGCGAACGCAGGCAGGATATGGATCGCCTTGCCCTTGCCGTAAGCGAACTGGAGAATACCGAACGAGATGAAGCTCATTGCCACCCAGAGATAAAAGAACGGGTTGGCGAACATCGAGGCCGCCCCGGCCGGGTTGGAAGTGGTCACTTTCTGGAACAACGTCACGAAACCGCTGAACCCCCCGGCAAGGCCGCCGAAAAGGATTCCGAGCATCGCGGTCTTCTTCCTGAATATGAGGATCAGCAGTACGAGCGCGACGACGATCGAGCCGCAGTAGATGGCGAGCGCGGTGAGGTCGATCACCGACGCGGCCGCGTCGCCGCCCGAGAACACGCCGATCAGTACCGACGAGCCGAGGATAATCCCGACTCCGGTGAACTCCGCGGCGCCGCTTTTTTCTTTCAGCACGAATATCGAGAAAAGGGTGATCGCCGCGAGACCGGTACCAATCATCGCGCCGACAAGCGACGCTCCGCCGAGCGATGTTGCTTCCTGCAGGATGAGCGACGCGCCCGTCATCATCGGAAGGCCCAAGCCCCAGATGAACCAGCGCAGGAACTTTTTATCCTTCGGGAAGCTCAGGCCCCATTTCTGGAAACCCTGCCCGAGATTCAGGAGCGAACTCCCGGCGAACGCGACGAGTACGGATAATAATTGTTTCGACATAGATTTACCTCATGAGTGTATATTGCGGCGGGTTCTATTCCGCGTAACGCACTTTGATCGACTTGACCATCTCGAGGGCGGTGGTCAACCCCGCGAGATTGGTGTACAGCCCGCCGTCGGCGCCCGATGGACTGCTGTGTCCCGCGAGGACGAGCGGAACCCAGTTCGTGCCGTCGATAGGAAGGACAAGGGCGTGATAGACCAGCGCGGGCTGTCCGCCGTCGCCGTCCGCGCCTGAGTAGTAGACGTCGTTCGGGGGCAGGCCGTTCCTGTAGTACTCGTTGAAATCGAGGGAAACGTTGATCTCGGCCTTGATCATGATCCCATTCTGGGTCTCAGGGACTATACTGTAGAGGACAAACCCGGCCTGCGGGCTCGCTGATGTGATCGTATCGAGAGGTTTATCCTTCGACGGGGCATAGGGCTTGGCCGCGCCCGCGCCCGCCATCTTGAAGCCCCAGTACGGGACGGTGGACGGCCTCAGGTCGGCGCCCATCCAGTTCTGAAAGGCGTACTTCGCCGTAACATACAGCGTGTCGAGCAGGTTGCCGTCACGGTCTTCTGCCCAGATTACAAACTGGGGCGGGGTCATGATTCCCGCGCCCCTGAGGCCGATCAGGAGATGGGTCCATTCCGGGCCGGGCACGATCTCGAGGACGATCTTTTTCCCGGGAGCGCCTGACTTCGTCGTGACTGTGATTGTTTCGGCGTTTCCGCAGGAGATAAGAAAAACGGATAATAACAATGGAATCGAAAATAACATCTTTTTCATATCTGACTCCTTGAAGGTTTTATGTGTGCCTCTTTTCAGTTACTGTCACGGCTAGCGCGGAACTTCCCGTCTTGAGGACGACCGTATGACGGTGATAGAACAGGTCGTCGAACACGATCTCGTTACGCCCGGCGGTCTCTTTATCCTCGATAATACAAAGGTATCCTCCGGGTTTCAGGACACGCCCGAGCTCACGGAAGTTACTTGAGATATCGCGGGTGCCGTTGTACTTCCCCCCGAGTTCCGGCCAGAACATAGGAACGACCGCCTGCCCGCGGACTATCCCGGGAGAATAGACGATCATATCGGCGGTATTAAGTCCGATCTCCGTCAGATGCGCGAAATGCTGGAACACCCCGCGTTTGCCCACGCTATCGGCCGCCTTTTCCAGAACCGCGATATTCTTTTCCGCCGCCGACCGGATATCGGACGGGGCGTGTTTCTTATTCGCATAGCACTCGCAGACACAGAGACGGAAGAAGTTCCCCGCCTCACGATCTTCGAGAGTATCGATATACTCTACTGTCCCGGTTTCGGGCAAATCCCGCAGGAGTTCACGGAGCCTTTCCGGCGCGGGACTGTTCAGACGCACACGCGCGGCCAGTTCGTCGAGCGGACTGCCACCGATCCCGAACGCGTCGCGGTTCATGAACACCGCTTCGGCCATGAGAGAGCCCCGACCCATATCGGGATCGAGTACGATCTCGCCCGGCTCGCTGTAAAGCCCGATCAGGTGCCTTGCGGCCTCAGGGGGAAGGTGTTCCGCCGACGGGAATATCTCACGGAGCAGGGATGCGCCCGAGGGCTTATCGACGGCAAGAGTGACCTCGCGGATATCGCCGGAGGCGTTATAGGACAACGGTTTCATATTAAAAGTTGAACACCCACCACTCGTCGCACCCCGCGCAGAGCGGAGGCGAATTGTAATCGCCTTTCCAATGCGCGTGATAGGGAGTTTCCATCGCGGCCCAACATTTTTCGATCCCGTCTGTCAGGATATTGCCCATTGTGTGCGCGCGGTGAAAGTCCTGACGGCAAAGCTGGACCGTGCCGTCGGTGCGGATCGCCATATCGTGCTTCAGGTGCAGACAGGCGTGACGCTCTATCGGCGATAGGTCGACCACTCGGAGCGGGTTCATCTTTCCGCCGAACGTGTCCGGCTTCTTCACGATGATCCGGTCGCCGTAGTCCTTCCATATATCGTAGAACTTCATCAGTTCGTCCTCGTTACCGCCTGTGCGGGTGAACTGGACATAGACCCGTTCGGACGGTACAAGCGCCTTGATTTCGGAGACCGTGGTTTCAAGCGAGGGCTGGGGAAGGATCGGATTGCGCGGCTTCTTCTGCGCGGCGAACGTTTTCTCCTGCGAGGCGGAAATGTCGAAGATCAGCTCGATGTTCGGAAGGGCAAGCGCGTCGCGGGCGGGCGCGAAGTTGGTCAAGAGGGCGCGGCTCTCGAAGATGAAGCGCAGGTCGGGAAACTCGCGGATCACTCCGAGGAGGTCGCCGAAACGCGAGTGCAGGAACGGGTCGCCGTAGAGGCCGAACATCACCACGGGGAGATGGGAAAAGTCACGGATCGAGGCGAGAATTTTTCGGAGATCGGACGGGCTCATCTCACCGTCCGCGCCGCCGTCGGGAAAAAACGCCTGTTCCCGTTCGCCGTTCAGTTCGATCTCGTAGAATGTCGGGCGTTTGCGGATCAGTTCCGGGTTTTTGGAGATCAGCTCCTCGAGGGCGGATAATCCGAGTCCGGTGCCGTGCTTTTCCATGATCCCGCGCGTAATCAGGTAGTCGTTGAGGCTGTCCGGGAGGAAGTTCACCCGGTAACGGATGATCCGCGACGGGTTGATGTAGATATTGGTGTCGTAGGAACTGATATCGCTTTCGAATAGATCGCGGATATGGTTCTTCGGAAGCGGGGCGTTCTTCGGGACTGTCTCACGGATAAACCGGGCGACGTCGGCGGTCAGGATTTCAGGAAGCACGCCGTTCGGGAGGTTCTCGGGATAGGTGAAGTCGAACACGAGCCTTGTGTGCTCGTCGATCATCTCCCCGAGCGACAGGGTATCCAATAACGGGCAATATGCGTTCATCAGGAGGACGATTCCGCCCGCGCAATTTTCAGCGATGAAGTCGAGAAGCTCGTGCGCCGTACCGGGCTTGATGCTCGTCAGGCCGTCGACCTTCCGTTCGGAAACAAGATATATTTCGCATTCCGCGCCTTTCAGCTTTTCCACAGTGACGGCGAGAAAGTCGTCGATAGGGTAGTTGTCCGGGATGTTTTTCCGGTCGAACAGGACGGCATACTTTTTCATTTCCCCTCCTAACGCGGAATTAGTGTAACATTAAATGAATGAAAGCGCAAAAATCAAGGCGGCAATAAAAACCGGCTGACATCTATAACTATATTAATGGTATATCGTTAGACTACGCCCAACGGTCACTGCATTTTCACCGGGAAACGCTTGTCCTGAGCTTGTCGAAGGGGCGGTTATTTAAAGTGACTATCACTTGATTCCTTTGGAGATAAGGAATTCGTAGAGTTCGAAATGGAAGTTGTCGAGGGCGATTCGGGCGGGGGTTCTGCCCGACTGGTCCGGGATCGTGATGTCCGCGCCGGCATGGATCAGGTACTCCACCGCCGGGAAATTCCCGAACTCGACCGCGATATGGAGCGCGGTTTGTCCTTCCTTGGTCTTGTCGTCGAGCGCCGCGCCGTGGGAGACAAGCAGGTGCATGACCGCGATATTCCCTTCGTAGGCCGCGCAATGGAGCGGAGTCCAGTTCCCGTAGTCCGGCATATTAACATCCGCGCCCTTCGCGATCAGGTATTCCGCCATCTTTTTGTTCCCGGCGATACAGGCCTTATGCAGGAGGGTATGCCCCCACCCGTCCTGTTCCGCGATACTCGCGCCGAGGGAAAGGAGTGTATCGATCGTGTCGAGCCGTCCGAACGCCCCCGCGATCATGAGAGGAGACCAGCCGTAAATGTTCTTGATATTCATTTTCGCGCCCGCCGCCACGAGGAGAACGACCGCCTGACTATGTCCGCGCTTCGCCGCGAGGTAAAGAGGGGTGTCTCCACGCTCGTTGACATCGTTCACCTTTGCGCCCTTCGAGAGCAGGAATTCGATTATTTCGGTTTTTCCCCATGCCGCCGCGTGATGGAGCGGGGTGTATCCGCTCGAGTCCTTCACGAGGTAAAGGTTTTTCTTTTTGGCGAGCAGGAGTTCCGCGATAGGGATACTTCCCTTGCCCGCCGCGAGATGGAGCGGAGTTTCACCGTCGGAGTTCTTCTCGCCGGGAATTGCGCCCTTATCGAGAAGGAACGCGGCGGTATCGCTATTTCCCGCGAGGCACGCGAGATGGAGAGGGGTGTTTTTATCGCTGTTCTTAACGTTTAGGTTTGCCTTTTTTTCCAGGAGGAGCCGGACTATGTCCGCATAACCCTTCGCGGCGGCGAAGTGCAGGGGCGTTTCCTTGAGCGAAGTCGCGGCGTTTGGATTTGCGCCATGAGCGAGCAAGAATGCCGTCGCTGCGATGTTGCCGTGGTCGCACGCGAAATGGAGCGCGGTCAGACCTTGCGGGTTCGCGGTCTTGATTTCGGCGCCCTTCCCGATCAACAGTTCGACCGCCCCTATATTACCGCCCCACGCCGCCATCATGAGAGGCGGGAATCCTGGGCCGCCTTTCGCGGGAACCGCGGAAGCGCCGTGCGCGAGAAATGCTTCGATTGTGAGTTTATCCCCGGAGTAGCACGCGAGCTGGAACGCCGTATAACGTACCGTGCCCTCGGGGCCGCCCGCCTCGGCATTCCCCGACTGGCCGTAGTTCAGGAGCAGTTCGACCACATCCGCATGTCCGTTCAACGCCGCGATATGAAGCGGCGTCGCGTCAAGAAGGATAAACGGCGGGTGACTGTAATAGCTCTGCGTCCCGGCAAGCTGGGGATGATTCGAGAGAATGGTTTTCAGTTTGACGATATCGCCTTTTTCGGCGGCGGTGAGTATGGAAATCTCGGGGTGTATCGTTAACGGCTTGACCGTCTTTCCGCATGCGGAAAGGACTACGGCGATGAGGACTGCCGGGAGAATGCTACGCATCGGGCTCGCCGTTCTCGCGCCATTTTACCACCTCGACTCCGCATTGGCGGAGGATGTCGATAGGCTCGGAAATCCGGTACTCCTCGCCGTACACCACGCGCTTGATCCCGGACATGATGATAAACTTACTGCATTCGAAACAGGGCGACTGGGTGACATAAAGCGTCGCGCCGTCGATACTGATTGTCGAACGCGCCGCCTTGGCGATAGCGTTAGCCTCGGCGTGCATCACGGTCGGCAGGGTGTCGCCGGAGATGTCCTCGCAGGTGTTGGTCAGCCCCGGCAGGTTGCCGTTGAAACCGTAAGCGACTATATTTCCGTCCTTGACGATGATCGCGCCCACCTGAAGCCGTTTACAGTAGCTGAGCTTCCCCGTCTCTTTCGCCAGACGCATATAGTAGAGGTCGGACTTGAATTGATCCATACGCTCTCCGTGAAATTCGGTGGATTATTTTAACGCGAGGAAGTATAAAACGCAACTCACCGCGGTACTGCGTACTCCGTGTGAGATTTCCCAGTGTTTCGGTAGACTGAACCCCGGGAAAGTTCGCGCGGAGAACCCCTCGATTTACTCGGGACAGGCACGGAGAAAAAAAGCAAGGACGATTGTTTAAGAGATTCACTCTTTGTCTCGAAGCTGTTTATTAAACCTTGTGTAAACCTTTCTGACAAACAGGGCAATAGGTCGTGAGAAAATAACCATATCTCTGGCCAAATATTCATGCAATCACATCTGCGTACTCTGTGTGAAATCTTCGATCAGACAGCAGTCTCAATTTGCGCTTATTAGTGTGCGTTCGCGGACACGTTTCCTAAAGGTTCTTCCTGTTCCCCATCTGTGAAAATCAGTGTCATCCGTGATTTATTGGAATAATCAAAGAGTCTTCCTACCCCCTATTTCACACGGATAACACGGATTGAACCGATAGGCGCGGACAAAATAGTTGTTCGAACTCCCCGCATAAAAAACGGGATTAGCCCCCGCGCTCCGTGCGTATCACTATTCCGCCATCCCGAGGCGCATCAGTATCCTCAGCGTGAATAGCGTCAGTGTCGGCGAGGCCTGCTTCTTATCCGCGAAGTCGCGCCCCTTGTACGCCATATACACGCTCTCCGGCTTGAATTGCATCTCGCCGTCAGCCTTACTCATCACCAGTTCCGCCATTTCTTTGACACGTTTGTCGCCCCGGTATTCCGGGTAACGGCTCGCCGTATCGAGCGTATGCAGGATGTTGTACCAGACGAACGGGAACTTGAGCTTCTTGTAGTCCGTTCCGACCCCGAAGAGGAAGTATTTCTTCTGGCCTTGCTCGTCCCAATGACGCAGGACGGAATCGAGAGCGAGCTTCGCGGCGGGGCTTTTCATCGCGTCCGGGTCTTCGCTCATCGCCTTCGCCGCGATCAGGTTGGCATAGGGGCAGATCGACGTCTTCGAGCCCGGCCCCTTGAACTTCGGGATCGATCCGACACAGCGGTAGCCGTCGGTATCGACGAGCGAGGCGAGCCGTTCGAGCGCCTTCGCGGTGACACTGTTCCGCACCCCCATTTTGAGAAGCGAGTAGAGCACGGTGGGGAAGTTCGTCATCACCCAGTCGTATGACGCCTCTCCGCTTCCGCCGAACACGGTGGGGATTTTGATGAGGACGAGCAGGATGCCGTCGGGGGAAACGTGCGTGAGGATTTTAGCGATTACTTCGTCCATCCCCGGAAAGTCCTTGGTGACGCCGAGGTCGGCGAGGAGGGCGAGACGGTGAAGGTTCAGGTCGGATTTATCGTGACGCTCGATCGGGGTATCGTTCCATGTCCTCACTGCGGCGAGGTTCTCACGGACGAAATCGTCCTGCTCGAGGAGCGACGGGTCTGCCTTTCCGCCGAACAGGAGGGCGGCGTTGTAACGGATATACAGGATTTCGGAATTGAGGAGCCGGTCTTTGGTGGATTGCGGGATTTTCATTTTTATTCCTCCCTGATAATTATTTTAGCCTTATCGAATACCAAACCGATGAGAAATCCGAAGAATAAATATCCGAGGAGCGTATTTATCAACTGCACCAAGATGAGCGGTTCGGGATAATTGCATAACGTCCATTGATTAAACGCTTCCGGTATCGCGCGGAGTGTTCCTAATAGCAGTCCGAAGATAAGACCTTTTTTCCATCCGCGTGACGGTATACCGTTGTAGAGAACAATATAGATAAAAACTGTTAAGGAATCCAAAATGAGACTAAACGCTAAGGTGAGGATCAACCAGTTTCCCATCCCTCCGAAATACTCCATACTTCTAATTCCGATATATCCCTTGAATTGATCGAATAGTCCCGCGACAAGCGGGTTCATGTATAGCAGGTTGCCGAATACCATATTCACAATTATTACAGCTAGCCCCGCCAGTATCGCCCTTAGTACATTCACTTTTTTCTTCATATCAATCCTCTCCTCTTTGAAATATTTTTTCTATTAAAGGTTCTGATAATACATTAATAACGGATTCCCATTGCGTGAACAAGTCTCTCAGCCGTTTACCCGCCCAGTTTACGGGGAGAAGCATTTCGGGTAGAAGCGGATCTTTCGAGAGAATGCCGATGATATAGCCCCCTACATTCATCTTCTCGATAAAAGCCTTTTCAGGCGGGTAACCGCTCGATTCATCGAGTTTTTTCTCCAAAACGGCAATACCTTCGGCGAATATTTCGGATATCTTGTCCAAATTCCAAATTCTGATAAGATTCGGTACCGAAACTTCCGGAATTCGGCTTATTTCCATTAACACGGTATGACCGGATTCTATAAAAAGGCTGAATTGTTCCTCGACAGGTTCTGAGGAATGCAACGGGCGAATCCAGAAACCGGGGTAGAGGGGAGCAAAACGGTAAGCTATGAGTTTAGACCGGATTTTATGGCGCAGTTTTGGATCAGGCGCCGAAAACGCCGCACCCCGCCACTTCCAATCCCATCCGCTCCAGTCGGGAGTCTTAAATCCGTAGGCGACATTCCGCTTAATAGTCCCGCCTTTCCGTGTAAAAGAATAAAACGCATTTCTCGCGATCCGTTCGGATAAAACTATCCCCCTCGATTTCATCCTGCTTAACGCAGTGCGGAGGGAGTTTTCCGAAATCCCGAAAGGCGAGGTTAATTTCGTTAAATGCTCGAAAGAGTACCGGGTACGTCCTAAGGATGCCATGATTCCAAAAATCAGTTCGCTTTCATTCATACAAAATTGTAATTATGATAATTTAATTGTAATATATTGTCAATATTTTTCAAGATATTTTTTTCAAGAAATCGAGAATCTTTACAGGTTTAGGATTTGGTTCTACCGGGGATAAAGGAAATGAATCAGTATTTCCCGTTTTTGACGATATTTTCCGTACTATTATTCCTTTTTTCCGGATTGTATGTTATAATTCATGCGGTGAGAATTTCGACCAAGGATTAAAATGAAAGGCGTTTTACCAACGATTGCTATTATCGGCCGGCCGAATGTCGGCAAATCGTCCCTGTTCAATCTGCTTCTCAACGAAAGGAAGTCGATTGTCGACGAGATGGAAGGTGTGACGCGGGATATCAATATCGGGGAGTTCAAGACCCCGTTCGGCAGGTATTTCCGTATCTACGACACAGCCGGTTACCTTGAGAAAGGCGATCAGTTCAATAAACTGGTTCAGGAGAAGGTGAAGGACGCGGTGGAATACGCCGACCTGATCCTTTTTATGGTGGACGGACGGGAATACCATCCGATCGACGAGGACCTCGGGCGTTTCCTCAGACGGCAGGAAAAGCCGGTGCTGGTGGTCGCGAACAAGCTCGACCACAAAAAGCTCGAGGACGACCTCTACGACTTCTACCATCTGGGCTTCGACGACATCATTCCGTTTTCGGTGATCCATAAACGGGGCTTGTCCGGGCTGTACGAACGGCTGGAAGACCTGTTCCCCGAGAACTCCGGCGAGGAGAAGGTTTCCGACGAGGTCTGTGTCGCGATTGTCGGACGTCCCAATGTCGGCAAGTCGATGCTTGTGAACACGTTGCTCGGGTACGAACGGAGCATTGTTTCGGAAGTTCCCGGCACGACACGCGACTCGCTCGACGACCTGTTCCTGTGGAAGGGCCGGAAGGTCCGCCTGATCGACACGGCGGGTCTCCGTAGGCAGTCGAGGGTCGAGGACGATATCGAGTATTACAGCGCGGTACGCACCGCCCAGGCGATAGAACGCGCCGATGTGGTGGTTCAGCTTCTCGATGTGGCCGAGCCGGTCTCGCACCAGGATAAGCATATTAGCGAGACGGTGATCGATAAGGGCAGGTCGCTCATCTTCGCGTTCAATAAGTGGGACCTTTTGGGTCTCGACGAGGACGGCGAGGAGAACTACCGCCGGATGCAGGAACTTAGGAAAAAGATATTGGACGAGTATCCGACATTCGACTATATTCCCTTGGAGTTCATCTCCGCGAAGGACGCGTACAAGGTGAACCGCCTGATGGAACTTGTGTTCACGGTGCACGAATCTTATCACAAGAGGGTGCCGACGCCGGAACTGAACGACTGGCTGAAATCGGAGATACGTGAGACCGATCTCGACAAACCGAAGTCGAACTTAAAGATATACTACGCGACCCAGCCGTTAGCGGCCCCGCCGAAGTTTATAATATTTATTAATAATTTCGATCATGTCCGAAAGGACTTTCCGCGCTTCATGGAAAAGCGGATCAGGGAAAAGTTCGGATTTTCCGGCGTACCGATCAGGATGTTTTTCAAGCCGAAGGAACGAGATAAAAAGAAAAAATGGTGAGGAGCGTACGATGGCAGCCAAAAATGAAATGCCCAAGAAGCCTAACATGGAGAATTACCTCAAAGAGATCGAAGTCAAAGCGTACGAAATCTATCAGGAAAGAAAGAAAAACAATATTCCCGGCGATCAGTTTACGGACTGGGTACAGGCCGAGACCGAGATCAAAGCCAAGTATAACGTGGGCTAAGCTCACGATTGGCTTTTTGGTGAAACGGGACATGTTCAGATAATAACGGCCTCGCGCCATCCCGGCGTTCAGGCTAACGGGCGCTTGTTTTGCCGGAACGGACGGCTCAGTCCGCCTGAATGTATCGATAGAAACGCGCCTTTTTGGCCGCGGATTATAAATTTACTCGATGGATAGGAGAAAAGAGATGTCTGGAAAAGTAGTGGCCGTTGTCGGTGCTACCGGCGCGGTCGGGCGTGAGATGATCAGAACCCTCGAACGGAGAAACTTTCCCGTTAAGCAGATTCGTTTCTTCGCTTCGTCGCGTTCGGCGGGGCAACATCTCAAGTTTAATGGCGACGATGTCGTGGTCGAAGAACTTACCGAGAAGGCGTTCGACAACCAGGGAATTGAAATCGCGCTGTTTTCGGCGGGCGGAGACACCAGTAAGCAGTTTTCTCCCATTGTCGCGAAGGCAGGCGCGGTCGTGATCGATAATTCGAGCGCGTGGCGTATGAACCCCGAGGTTCCGCTTGTCGTCCCCGAGGTCAACCCGGAAGATGTCAAGTTCCACAAGGGCATCATCGCGAACCCCAACTGTTCGACGATACAGATGGTCGTCGCGTTGAAGCCGCTGCACGATTACTCAAGGGTTTTGAGGATCATTGTCTCGACCTACCAGTCGGTTTCCGGCGCGGGTCAGCGCGGAATCGACGAACTCTGGGATCAGACGAAGAACATCATCAACGGGAAACCGATTGTCAGCGCGAAGTTCCCCAAGCAAATCGCGTTCAACGTGATCCCGCAGATAGACGTCTTCCTCGAAAACCACTTCACTAAAGAAGAGATGAAGATGGTCAACGAGACGCGGAAGATCATGCATGACGAGCATATCGCGACTACCGCGACATGTGTGCGTGTGCCGGTTCTGCGCGGGCATAGCGAATCGGTCTATATCGAGACCGAGAAGAAGATCAGCCGCGATAAGGCGCTGGAGCTCTTTTCCAAGGCTCCGGGCATCGTGCTGATGGACGATCCGTCGACCGGAAAGTATCCGGTTCCGACCGAGTCCGCCGACCAGTTCGACACTTATGTCGGCCGTGTCCGTGAGGACCTGAATATCGAGAACGGGCTGAACTTCTGGTGCGTCTCAGACAACCTGCTGAAGGGCGCCGCGTCCAACGCCGTCCAGATCGCTGAAATATTGTAATCGATTATTATCAACAGAGCCGTCCTTATAGGGGGGGTGTCCCGCTCCTTGACATCCTTGTCATTGCGGGACTTCCCCGTCCATGGGGGCGGTTTTTTTATATACCCTATTGGAGGTTACGATGCAGTTCGATATTGAGAACAAAATAATCCGTCTCTGCGCCGAGGGTATGGAGATGGAAGGAAAGGGCGATCCTGAAAAAGCGAAGTCCCTGTTTCTTCATGCGTGGGACGAATCGTCAACGGATTTCGAGAAATTTACCTCCGCGCACTATGTCGCCCGTCATCAGAGTTCCGTAAAGGATAAGCTCAAGTGGGATGAGACCGCGTTAAGCTATGCGCTGAAACTGGCCGACGAGAGTGTGAAAGAGGTTTTGCCGTCACTCTATCTCAATATCGGGAAATGCTTCGAAGATATGAACGACCCTGAGAACGCGTTGAAACACTACCGGGCGGCGGAATCCTATACCTCGTATTTGCCGGACGACGGGTATGGTAATATGATCAAGATGGGTGTTCAGAACGGAATCCAGCGGGTGAGCAGGACTGAATGAATCGACGATCGATGGAACGCTCGGGATATCGCCGTTCTGACCTATACGGTGGAATTTTTCGACCCGGAGTATTCTACTTGATCAACCTCTGCCGCTTGGTGAGCAGGATCACCGAACGGAGTTCCTTGGCTATTTGACATATATTCTATCACAGCTTAGAATTGGATAGAATAAACGGGAGAATGCCATGAAATTGAAGGTTATCATTCATACGGCTGAAGAAGGCGGGTATTGGGGAGAAGTACCGGCAATTCCGGGATGCGCTTCGCAAGGAGAAACTGTCGAGGAACTTCTTGAAAATCTGAAAGAAGCTGCGGAAGGCTGTCTGAATGTCGAAATTGATAAAGTAAGAATTGAAAAAGACGATAGGATTATGGAATTGACTGTATGAAGTCGGTGAGCGGAAAAAGGTTTTGTCAGATTTTAGAGAAAAAAGGATGGATTTGCGCGAGGATTCAAGGAAGCCATCATATATACATAAAAGCCGACTGCGAAGAACGGCTCCCCGTACCGGTTCATGGGAATCGGGATTTAAAAATCGGTCTCCAGCGATTCTTGATGAAAACCGCGGGTGTATCCGAAAAAGAACTGTGAAGTCAATAAGTCCTTCCATATACGTTAATTATCTTGCATTTCACTTGAACGACCTCTGCCGCTTGGTGAGCAGGATCACCGAACGGAGTTCCTTATCGTTCTTCGCGCCCATCCAGTTCGTCATGAATTCCGGGTCCTGCAGTACCTGAGCGATCGCCATCAGTGCCCGAAGGTGAAAGTTCCGCTCGTCCTTCGTGCCGATCAGCACGAACGCCGTATACACCACATCGCCCTTATCGTTCCAGTCGATCCCGTGCTTGTCGCGTACGAGGATGATATCGAACTTGCCCTCGCCTTCAGCCACGATATGCGGGACGGCGTGCGGAACCGCGACTCCGGGGTAAATCAGGGTGGATGCTTCCTCCTCACGGCGGTGAAGCTTGAGCTTGATCCATGACGGGTCGGTGTTCCAACGCTTAGCGATGATTTCGGAAATCTGCTTGAAGAGTTGGTCGCGATTCATTGTGATATGCAGGTCGAGCACCGGCGCGTTGCGGATCAGCTTATCGAAACGGTCTTCCTCGATCTCCATTCCCTCGATCAGGATATCCAAAAGTTCGTTTTCGAGAGTGGTATTCTCCGGCTTGAATTCCGGATCGACGATAGATCCCACCAGGTGCATAAACGCGGATTTCCTTTTCACCTGCTTTCTGCCGTAGACTAAATACCAGAGCGCGGAAAGAGCGATAAAGCCCAGAGCGGCGAAAAAGATTTCCCAGCCCATTTCAAAGATCAGGAAGATGTAGCCCGCGATCCCGGCGATCTGCAGCACAGGAAAAAGCGGCGCCCGGAACGAGGGTTTGTAAGATGAAAGTTTGGTATACCGGATGACGATGACCGAGAAATTGACTACGATGAAAACGAGAAGCATGAAAAGTGACGCCACCTTCGCCAACTGCTCGATGTTTAAAAGAAAGATCACAAGCAGCATAAAGCCGGATGTGATGAGGACGGAGATATAAGGAATCTTCTTCTTGCGGGAAACTTTCGAGAAAATCTCCGGCAGGAGTCTGTCTCGGCTCATCGCCATCGGATTCCGGGAAGCCGTCATGATTCCGGCGTTAGCGGTAGTGACGAACGCCAGAATCGCGGCGAGCGCGGTTACGACCACCTCCGCCCGCGACAATTCGGGAATTATAAATAACAGCTTTCCCGCATCGGAAAGCGGAGTCAGGGTGTGCGAGAAGGCTTCCGGGGTAAGGATGCCCAGTAAGACGACGATGATCAGAAGATAGAGAAGATACACAAGGAAGAACGCGAATAAAGTGCTGGGGATGAGGGATTTCCTCGGGTTTTTCACTTCTTCGGCGATGCTGGCGATATTGGTCAATCCACCATAAGAAATGAATACCATTCCGGTAACAAGAAATATGTTCTTCCAGTCAAACTCGATTGTACTGAATACCTTCCCGAAATCCATGACACGGTATCCGAACAGGATGAACTGAACGAGAATCAGTAAAAGCGCGATCACGAGAATCACCTGCAATTTTCCCGACGAGCTGACGCTGACAAGATTGATCACTGTAAAAAACAAGCAGAAGGATGCAGAGATGAGTTTCAGTTCCAATTCAGTGAGATGGGGGAAGATCAGTGTGGCGAACGCGCCGATTCCCACGAGAGCGAATGCGCTTTTCAGGCTGATCGTCAGCCAGTTCGAGAACCCAGTGATCGTACCCGCCGCCGATCCGAGTATCCGTTCGGCGAAGAAATAGCTGCCACCCGCCTTCGGGATAGCGGTGGCGAGTTCGAGTTGGGAGAGCACAGCCGGAAGCATCAGTAATCCCGCGAATAGGTACGAGAGAAGAATCGCGGGGCCGGCGATATTGAAGACGACAGCCGGCAGGACGAAAATCCCGGTGCTAATCATCGCGCCCGATGCGATACTGAAAACGTCGATACCGTTAAGCTGTTTTTTTAAATCCATACCGCGTCCTGAAAAGTATTGACCGAATATTATAGGGAAGTTTTAACGGCAGTACAATTTTTTAACAGGTTCGGATTGTATGGACTGTTCAGACGATACGTTGGCGCTCGGTCAGCAGGATGAGCGAACGCAGGTCTTTCTCGTTCTTGGCGTCCATCCAGTTCTTTACGAAGTCGGGGTGCTGAAGAATCTGCGCGATCGCCATGAGCGCCCGCAAATGAAAATTCCGTTCGTCCTTCGAACCGACCAGGAAGAACGCGGTGTACACGACTTCGCCGTTATCGTTCCAGTCGATCCCGTGCTTGTCGCGGACGATGATGATCTCGAAACGGCTTTCACCTTCGATGATGATGTGCGGGATGGCGTGCGGCACGGCAAACCCGGGGTAGATCAATGTCGAGGCTTCTTCCTCGCGTGTCTCGAACTTCCGTTTCACGAGTTCCGCGTCGATACCCCATTTCTCCGAAACGATCTGCGAGACGAGCTCGAACAGTTTCCCGCGCGTCATCGTGCGGTTCAGGTCGAGAATCGGAGCGTCGCGGACTATCTGATCGAAACGGTCTTCCTTGATCTCGCGCGTTTCGATGATGATGTCGAGCAGTTCGTCCTCGAGCGCGATGTCGTCGGACCTCAGGTCGCTCCCGACCAGCCCTTCGACCATATGCACGAACGCCGACTTACGCGTGGCTCTTTTCTTGGAATAAAAGTAGTACCAGAGGAAGGTCAGCGCGAGGAAGCCCAGCGCCGAGCCGAGTATCTCCATCCCCATCTCGAAGATCAGGAAGATATATCCGCCGATCCCGAGTATTTGCGTGACAGGGAATAACGGCGATTTGAAAGTGGGTTTATAGTTCGTGAGCTTGGTAAAACGGATGATGATGACGGAGAAATTGATCATGATGAACACGAGCAGCATAAAGAGCGACGCCACCTTCGCGAGCTGTTCGAGGTTCAGAAGGAAGATGATAAAGAGCATGAAGACGGAGGTGACGATCACGGAGACGAACGGGATTTTTCCCTTGCCTACGACTTTCGCGAAAACACCCGGCAGAAGGTTGTCCCGGCTCATCGCGAGGGGGTTCCTCGACGCCGTCATAATACCGGCGTTGGCGGTAGTCACAAACGCGAGGATCGCGGCGACTGCGGTAATCACCCATTCGACGCCGGAGAGCATGGAGCCGGGGAAGAACTTCAGCCCGGCGGTAGTGAGCGGCGTTAACGTGGACTCGAACTCGGCGGGCTGAAGCACGCCGATCAGGATCGCGACTATCGCTAAGTAGAGGGCTTCCACGATCAGGAACGCGAGCAGGGTGCTCCGGACAAGCGATTTGCCGGGATTTTTCACTTCCTCGGCGACATTTGCGATATTGGTCAGGCCGCCGTAGGAGATAAAGACCATCCCGGTCGCGAGGAAAACGTTGTCCCACTTAAAATTGAATACCTGGGCGAAATGCGACAAGTCCGCGGCGCGGAAACCGAAGACCACGAACTGCGCGAGTATGAGAAGGACGATAGCTACCATTACTACTTGAAGCCAGCCCGTGGATTTGACACTGATCAGGTTCATCACGGTAAAGAAGACGCAGAACCCGGCGGCGATCAATTTCAGTTCCCATTCGGTCAGGCCGGGGAAGATGAGTGTCGCGAACGCTCCGATACCGACGAGGGCGAACGCGCTCTTCAGGCTGATCGTAAACCAGTTCGCGAAGCCGGTGAAAACGCCCGCGCCCGACCCGAGGATGCGTTCGGCGAAGAAATAACTGCCGCCCGCCTTCGGGATCGCCGAGGCGAGTTCCAGTTGAGAAAAGAGAGCCGGCAGCATGAGAAAGCCCGCGAAGAGGTAGGCGAGCAGGATACTCGGTCCCGCGATACGGAAGACTACGGCCGGAAGTACGAAAACCCCCGTGCTGATCATAGCCCCCGTGGCGATGCCGAATACCTGGAGAGAGGTGAGCCGTTTTATCAAACCCAAAGCTTTCTCCTCGAGAAATCTATACCGGCGCGACCGTCGCGCGTTCGATCAACGCGGGCTGAAGAATGATCTTCTCCTTCTTGTTCACTCCGCTGTCGATCTCGTTCTTCAATAGTTCTATCCCGAGCTGTGACGCGATACTCAGCGGCTGAGACATGGTGGACAGCCCGAGGAAGTCACTGAAGTCCATGTTGTCGTAGCCCAGCACCGAAAGCTCCTCCGGGACCTTGATATCCATTTCGCGCGCCGCCTCGAGAACGCCCACCGCCTGAAGGTCGCTGACCGTGAAGATCGCGGTCGGCCTGTCCTTCATCGCGAGTAGTTTCTTCGTGATGACATTCGCGCCCAGACGGCTCCAGTCGTTGATCTGGATAAATTTATCGTTGATCGGGATATTCGCCATCGAAAGCCCCATCTTGTACCCTTTCAAGCGTTCGCTCGCTACTGTAAAATGGAACGGGTCTTCGATCGCGCCCGAGATGATCGCGATCCTCTGGTGCCCGAGGCCTGTGAGGTACTCCACGGCCTTATACGCGCCGTAGGTATTGTCAAAACAGACCGAACTATACGACGGGTGCATCGTGTCGATCAGCGCTATCGGGAAACGCGCCTTCCGGAGGTTGATCTCTTCGTCGGTGCGGATCGGGAGCGTCACGACCACAAGGCCGTCGATCTTGTTCTCGCCGACCACCTTGGCGATCAGTTTCTTCTTCTGCTCGGGCGTCGCGGCGTCGTAAAGGATCAGGTCGAAGTCGTGCAGTTCCTTCGCGATCCCGTCGAGAAGTTTCAGGAAGAACTCGCCGAAGAAGAACGGGACGAGCACGCCGATCTCCTGCGATTTCCGTTTGGACAACCCGGACGCTATGGGCGAGGGATAATAGTTCAGGTCTTCGATCGCCTGCATCACGATCTCTTTTGTCTGCCCGGAGACGTTTTCCTTGCCGTTGATGACACGGGAAACCGTCGCGATTGTGACATTCGCGCGCTTAGCGACATCGTAAATCGTAATCTTCTTTTTTAAATCTGGCATTTTCCCTTCCGTATTTCAATTAAAACCGGACGTCGAAGGAACCGAACGGATCGGATTCGGCGTTCTCAATCGTATAGTCGATATCGGTGACGTTGGAGAAGAACGGGCCGCGCCGCAGGTCTTCGGTAAACTCGCGGATCGCGTCATCGCTTCCGTATGCGCTTACCTCGACATCGCCCGTGTACAGGTTTTTCACCCATCCGGTCAATCCCCGCGCTTTAGCGGAGCGTTCGGTATAATAACGGTAACCGACGCCCTGAACCCTTCCCTTGACTACCGCGTGCAATACAACCACCGCGATCCTCCTAATCGATTTCCGCGGTCAGTTTTTCCAAATTCGAGATCGTGAGAGGCAGAGGGATGAAAAGCGTCTCGAACTCGTTCTTATACAATTCCAGCGTAAGGTTTGTCGTGTATAGGATCTCATGATTGGAAAGGAGAAGACGTTTGACTACCCAAACTGAATCGGATGTGTTTTCGAGGAACACGCTCATCCCGTACTTCTGCTTGTTCTGCAGGAGCCGGACTACCAGCTTATTACCGTTAGTAAAGCTGAATTCCTTCTTGACCCTGTCTCCGCCGCCCAGATAGAACGCGACCCACATTCCCGCCGCGATCAAAACATAGAAGATGAACATCCGCGACGTCGTCTTGTTCCCGCCGAAGATGCGTGTCAGCAGTTTCTGCGGCGGTTTGACCTCGGCGACATGTCTGGTCTGAGCCAGCCTGTCCGCACGGGAATAATGATAATTCAGATCGGGATTCTTCAAATCATCGAAAGACGGAGCCTCTTTTTTTTTCATGTCCTTCCCAAACCGTTTCCATTATATTAACTTAACCTGCGTGTTTTATCAATTATTCGCCCGGTAATAACCGGATAAGTGTCACTTTTTCCATTCGTATTGCGATCCGAATTGAATCCTGAATACCGTGCCGTCGATAGGGTGGGTGTAGTTGTAAGCGAACTCATAGGCCTTGCTGTTCTTCCATCGGAATACGCCCTTCTGCCCCGCTACCCACGAATCGAAGAAAATGGTATACATCTTTTTCGGCTTCCCGTCCGCCTCGACTAAGAACGTGTTGAACTGCGGGATGTTCTTCGGGTAGAGATATATCTTCCCGCCGCTGTAGATCCGGTACTGGACGGGGACGAACTGGTAGAACCCGGATTCGATCTGTATCGCGGTCCATCCGGTGACTTCAAGTTCGACAATAGACATCAGGTCGATCTTCGCGATCTGGTTCTGGTTCGATATTTTATTCGTGACGATCAACGTAAAGTTGGTCGCGTACTCGTAGGTACCTTTGAACAAGGTGTTCGGGGCGGCGAGGGTCTGGATATAGCAATGGTACGTCGTTTTCTGGACGGAGTTGGTGGTCATAAACGCCTTACCGGAGCTCTGCTCGAACGCCGCCTCGGGGTCGGCGGGGTCGGGCACTGTCGGCTCGGCGATCTGGGCGTGGGCCTCCGCCGTTACCGCGCAGAGGAACGCGAGACTAATGAACGAACGGGTGATGGCAGTAAACATGGTGGTTTTCCTCCAAAACCGTGACGTCGGGAAAGACCTTCGTACATATCTCGTCCCCGTTGGGGCACCGTTTGTAGAACGGGCACCCGTGCGACTCCCCGGCTCGTTCGGGAACCTCGGATGTGATGACGATATCCCGCGCGGACTGGAGCAGGAGCCTTGTATACGGATTCGCGGCGTTCTCAAATATCGACTTCTTATCGCCCGATTCCAGAATCTTGCCCCGGTAGATGATGAGTACGCTCTTGGAAAGGAAACGCACCGTAGCGAGGTCGTGCGAGATGAATATATAGGATAGGTCGAACGATTCTTTCAGCGAGGAGAGCAGGTTTAGTATCTGCGCGCGGATGGAAACGTCGAGCGAGGACACCGGCTCGTCGAGGATGACAAGCTGGGGGCGGGTGATGAGCGCGCGCGCGATCGAGATTCTCTGGCGCTGTCCGCCGGAGAACTCGTGGGGGTAACGGAACATCGCGGACGCTTCGATACCGACTGTTTCGAGTATCTCGCCCACACGGATACGGAGCTTCTCTTTATTGAGATGTTTCTCTTTGCGGAAGATGGGCTCGGCGACGATATTGAGGACGTTCATGCGCGGATTGAGGGAGCTGTACGGGTTTTGGAAGACGGACTGTATCTTCCCGGTGAACCATGCCTTGCGGACGTCCTCGCCCATATAGGTCATCGTGCCGCTTGTGGGAGGATAGAGCCCGAGCACCGAGTTGCCGAGAGTGGTCTTGCCGGAGCCGGATTCCCCGATAATCGACAGGACTTCGCCCTTCTCGAGACCGAACGAAACGCCGTCCACCGCGCGGACTTCCCCGGCCACTTTTCGGAAGAGACCCTTGTAGATCGGGAAATAGACTTTTATATCTCGGCCGGACAGCAGCTCCATCTTTCACTCCCGGATTATTTACTCCCGAATTATAATAAATCCCCGCACGGTTAAAGTCAAACTTAGCGGTTCATTGGAGTTTTTTCCGGAATGACATTAAAATAATAATAGGGTTACGGAGGCGGCCGCAAGGTTAAGATAATAAGGAGATATCGGTGAAAAAAATAGGGGTTTATCCCGGAACGTTCGATCCGCCCACTAACGGGCATATCGATGTCGCGCTCCGGGCGTCTCATTTCTTCGATAAGCTGATTATCGGAATCGGCAAAAATCCCGGGAAGGATACGCTCTTTTCCCCGGACGAACGGCGTGAGATGCTGGAAGAGATTTTCAAGGATCACAAGAATATAGAGATCAGGCCGTTCCAGAACCTGCTGATCCATTTTGTCAAGGAGTGCGGCGCGATGGCGCTGGTGCGGGGACTGCGGGCCGTGTCCGATTTCGAATACGAGCTCCAGCTTGCGTCGTTCAACTACCATCTCGACGACAGCATCGAAACCGTGTTCTTCATGGCGCGCGAGGAGAATTTGTTCGTGAGTTCGTCGATGATCCGTGAGATCGCGCAGTTCGGCGGGGATGTCTCGGACAGGGTTCCCGGGGCGGTATGGAAGAAGCTCCGCTCCCGTTTCCCGGTGAAGAAGTAGCGAATTCCGGGGGGTGCGGGATGAGGCTGATGTTTACGGTTTTGGCCGTGTTCTGTCTCGTAATATCCTGCGGAAAGGCTTATTCGGTCAAAGAATACGCCGATGTTCAAAACGCGTATCGACGGCTGGCTGAAGTTTGGGAGGCGCTTGCCGTGAATATCGCCCAAACCGGTAATCCGGCCGGAGTTCTCGCGGAAGTGAAGAAGACCGCGATGGTCAGCGCGGACATACGCGCCGGAATCAAACCGGCTCTGGAGGATTTGTTTTCCGAGGATATAGGAAAGCAGGAACTCCAATCGAAAATGAGCGAATGGGAATCGCGGATCGGGACGGCAAAACTGAAAGCCGGAATGGAGATCGACGCGATGATGAAAAAATATCCAGCTGAAAGCGCGGAATACCATACCCTCGTCGAAGCGAAGTCGATCCTTTTTCCAGTATATAAAAAATGAGCTAATGTTGAAATAAATCGATTCTTGCTTGAAAATATTTTCCACTTCCGTTAAGATATACATCATTATTAATACAGCCTATGTGCTGAGCGGGCCATGAGATAAGGGCGTGCCGAATAGAGAGTCTGAAAATTTATTTTGGGGAGAATAATATGAAGAAGACAATGCTTACTGTCACGGCTTTGGCGGTCGGTTTATTTGCTGCTTCATGCGGCGGGACGGATTTGAACTCGATGCAGAAAGAAGGCGCGGCTATTCTGGATAAAATTTGTGTAACGCTCCAAACCGCGGCCGATAAGACCGCAAGTATCGCTGACGGAACCGAGTTGGCCGTGATGCTCGAAGGAACAGTCAGCAACTCGTCGGTGCTGCAGGACGAATACTACCGCTGGCTTTCCGACAAAAAGCTCGGCGCCGAGAACGAGGCTAAGCTGATGGACTTGATGAAAACGAAATGGGACGAAGTGGACGCGAAAAATGTTCAGCTCGCCGATATTATCGGGCAGCTCATGCTGAAGTTCGAGGGAAACACCGAAATTCAGAACCGACTGGAAGACGTCAGTATTTTCCTTGTGGGCGGCGGCTGTTAATAAATTCAAAGATAAAAAGTCGATACCCGCTCCGGGGTTTGCTGACTTCTATGGAAATACAAGTGTTTACAGTGAACGCGGGACGCTTCAGTAATGGTTCGGCAAGCTCACCATGACAGTCTCGCAGTGACAAAAAACTCCTTCATTTTCCGGGTTCGTCAACTGCCCTTCTCCGGAGGGCTTGTTAACAAACTTGCATTGTCATTGCGAGGCGTATGCCGAAGCAAACCATTTAATTACTGGATATATAAATTAAACAGACTGCTTCGCCGCTTCGCGTTTCGCAGTGACAAAAAATTATATATATTATAACTTCGTCAACAAGCCCTCTCCGGAGGGGTTTCTTATTCCCCGAATAGAAATCGGTATTGACAATTCCCCGTGACCCGGATATATTAATCGGCAGGGAAAAGCCGCCCGCCGGAGGGACGATGGAGAAGGAAAGGGGCATAAAAGAACGGAAATCGTTACTCAAACAGGTACTCGCGATAGTGCTCGCCGACGGCAAGATCGAGCCGAGCGAGCGTGAGTTCCTCAACGACTTCTGCGTGCGCTACGGGATACAGGCGTCCGAGCTCGAAGAGGTGGCCCGTTACCCGGAGAAGGTCGAACTGGTCATCCCAGTCGATCATGAGACGAAGCTCGCCGACCTCGGGGAACTGGTCTGCGCGATGTCGGTCGACGGCGAGATCACGGGCGGCGAGTACGGCCTCTGCAAGCTCTGCGCAACGGTCTACGGCCTCTCCGAAAGGTCGTTCGAGCAGGCGATGGAGCACTATATCCGAAAATACAATCTCAACCTGAATATCTGACCCTGCCGGAC